>JABAOD010013860.1_pt1 | contig 11756 bp, 9 predicted proteins | sample 7062151 | NCBI WGS metagenome assembly JABAOD01 (sample SAMN14538626, study PRJNA623070) | marine sediment metagenome | biome: marine biome [ENVO:00000428]; feature: marine pelagic biome [ENVO:01000023]; material: deep marine sediment [ENVO:00002113] | place: India: Gulf of Khambhat ...
GATGATCATCACGACCGGTATCGACAGCGCGCTCGCCGCGTCGCGCCACGCCATCGCGCCGCTGGCGAGCATCAGGCCGAGGCCGAGCAGCGCGCTGACCGAGATCGGCATTACGCCGAAAGCGGCCGCGGCGACGACGAGCGCCATGATCGCGAGCGCGCTTTTCGCGTGGTGGGTCTTCGGCAGCTCGGTCGTGCCGTCGAGCACCAGCATCGAGCCGCTGTCCTTCAGGTTGGCGATGGCCTCGCTGGAGCCCTGCACCAGCAGCACGTCACCGGCGCGCAGCCGGATCATGTTGAGATCGCTGGTGATCTGCGAGCTCGGCGCGCGGGCGCGGTGCAGCGCCAGCGGCATCAGCCCGTAGCTGCTGCTGAAGCGCGCGGCAGCCAGGCTCCTGAGGTGCAGCGGCGAGCCACGCGTCACGACGACCTCGGCGAGCTGCTGGCCGCCGGCTTCCAGCGGCGTTTCGTCGCCAATCGGGTGCTCGTCGTCAGAGACATTGAACAACGTCGTGCCGAGCAGCTGCTCGTAGTGCTTCAGGTTTTCCGGCGAGTCCTTGACGAACAGCCGGTCGCCGGGCTGCAGCTTGACCGACGGCAGCTTCGCAAGGAACAGCGACTCGGTGCGCTGGATCTTGTCGATACGCAGGCTGCCGCCAGCCTTGGCCAGCACTTCGGACAACGACTTGCCGTCGGCGAAGCCGCCGGCCTTGACGTGCAGCTGGGCGCTGAAGATGCGCGGCGACGTGTCCGCCATCGGCGGCGTGCGGTCCGGCACCAGGCGCGGCGCGATCAGCCACAGGAAGACGAGGCCGACACCGCCCACGATCGCCACCGGCAGCACCCATTCGAACATCGTGAAATCGTGCGCGCCCATGTCGTGGGCGATGCCGACCACCAGCAGGTTGGTCGAGGTGCCGATCGTCGTCGACATGCCGCCGACGATCGTGGCCAGTCCCATCGGCAGCATGACTTCCGAGACCGCGAACTTGGAACGCAGCGACGCGCCGACGAGAATGGGCATCAGCAGCACGACGATCGGCGTGTTGTTCATGAAGGCGCTCAAGACGGCGCCGGCGACCAGCGTCGTGATCAGCGCCAGCACCGGGCGCGACGACCACGCGCGGCCGACGACCGTCGCCAGCGGCTGCAGCGCGCCGGTCGTCTCCAGACCCTTGCCCACCATCATCAGCGCGCAGATCGCGACCAGCGCCTCGTTGCCGAAACCGGCAAAGAAATCGACGGCGCGCAGCGCCACCTCGCCGTCCTTCGTATAGGGGAACAGCTGGAAGCCGGCAACCAGGATGATCAGGATGGCCAGCGACGACGATTCGAGGGGGATGTGATCGCGCGTAAAAAGATAAAGCGCAACGACGGTGAGTATCAGTACCGCGATGCCATGCGCGTCAGGTGTTATTGCTTGCAATACGGCGCCTCTTGCGGATGCTCCGTTAAGCGGCCAACAACGGTATCCCAGATCACACCTGCTTCGCAATCGACCCCGCATCATTCCGGCGCTGCAGAACGGCGCCGACACGCTCGTAGAAGCCCCTGAATTCATTGGGATTCCAGTGGCTGATGTCGACGTTTCGCCGGAACGACAGGCAGTTCGCGCAGCGCAGCAGCGGCAGCAGGTCGACGTAGCGCAGATCGGCCGGTGCGCCGGCCGGGAATACGTCCCACGGCGACATCATCGACAGGTTGCGGTGGCGAATCGCATTGTCGGCGACGGCCCGCCGCCAGCGGGCTTTCATCTCGGCGCCGCTCGCCTGCACGGGCGCTCCGGCGATGTCCAGCGCCGGGCAATGGCCCCGCTCTCGCGCCAGCTTTTGCGAATGGCTGCGGAGCGTCGCACTGACAAACTCCGCGAGTTCTTCAAGCCGCCGCAGCGTGGCGAACGAACGCGGATCATCGCCGCGCCGCGCGACGATCGATCCCCAGCCGCGGATCGCGATCGCGAGGCGCCGGTTGAGCCGACTGTCGCGCGCGAGGATCTGGCTGGCCCACCGGCCGCGCCGGTGCCGCGCCTCACCGCGTTCGACGCTTTCGCGCAGCGCGTGCTCGAGGTGCGACAGCCGGATGTCGCCGCCCGCGCCAAGGTAATCGACGAGGTCGACCTCGAGCGGCACCCACGCCGTTTCCTGCGGCACCTGCAGGCCGCCGGCCGGGCAAACGGCATCGGCAGGTTCGTCGGCGAGCAGCGGGCACGGCGACGATACGACGGTCGGGAGCAGGACGCTCACCGACGGCACGTCCCGAAGCTGCCACAGATGATGCCATACCCGGGCCTGCTGGCTGGCCGGGGTTCCGGGAGTCGCTGCGACGACGTAGAACATCGGCTCATTTTCGGGCCGCTGCAGGCCGACCGCCGCCGACCTTACTGGCCGGCTTGTGCAGATTCTGGCCATCATCACCCGCCCGGGTCTGGCGTGCGCCGCGGCGCGGGTGTACTTTTGCAGGCCGGGAGCAGCCATGCCTTCATTCGATGTAGTCAGCGATTACGACGCGCACGAGGCGCGCAACGCGGTCGACCAGGCCAACCGCGAGGTGCAGACGCGTTTCGATTTCAAGGGGACCGGCTCGAAATACGTGCTCGACGGCCAGGTCATTAACTTGAGCACGCAGTCCGATTTCCAGCTGAAGCAGATGACCGACATCCTGCACCAGAAGCTCGCGAAGCGCGGCGTCAACCTCGGCTGTCTCGAGGAACAGCAACCCGAGTTTGCCGGCAACGAGGCGCGTCAGAAGATCACCCTGCGCCGCGGCATCGACGCCGACCGGGCGCGCAGGCTCGTCAAGCAGATCAAGGGCGCGAAGCTCAAGGTGCAGGCGGCGATCCAGGGCGACAAGCTGCGGGTCAGCGGCAAGAAACGCGACGACCTGCAGGCCGTCATCGCGATGCTGAAGGACACGGATGTCGGTCTGCCGCTACAATACGAGAATTTCCGGGACTGAACGACGCCCCGTCGAACAACAACAATGGCTAACGGCGTCCAAAAACTGCTTCGTCGCCAGGACATCACCTTCGAGGACAAGGACCAGGCGCTGCGCGACGACGTGCGCACGCTCGGCACGATGGTCGGCGACCTCATCCGCGAACAAATCGGAGAGGAGTTCTTCGAGCTGGTGGAGAACTGCCGACTACGCGCAATTCGCCGCCGCGAAGGTAACGAGAAGGAAGGCGAGGAACTCGCCGAGCTGGTCGAAGGCCTCGACCTCGACGTCGCGCTGCAGCTGATCCGCGCGTTTTCGACCTACTTCCAGATGGTCAACACGGCCGAGAAAGTGCACCGCATCCGTCGCCGTCGCGACTACCTGCGCGGTGACCAGGGCTATCAGCCGGGCGGCCTGCAGGACACGCTGCTGAAGCTCAAGGCATCCGGGATGAGCGCCGACGCCCTGCAGTCGTTGCTCAACTCGATACTGATCGAGCCGGTATTTACCGCGCACCCGACCGAGCCGACCCGGCGCACGATGTTGCGCAAGGAACAGGCTATCGTCAAGCACCTGGTCGATTTGCTGAATCCGACGCTGACGCCCCAGGAAACGCAGTCGGCGCTGGAGAACATCCGGCTGCTGATGACCACCGGCTGGCAGACCGGGGAACATCCGTCGGAACAGATGACCGTCGCCGACGAGCTCGAGCACGTCCTGTTCTTCGTCACCGACGTGCTGTACCGGGCGATGCCGCCGTATTATGAAGACCTGCGGGTCGCGATCGAAAGTGTCTACGGCGACGAGGGCAAGAACCTGGAGCTGCCGACGCTGATTCGCTTCTCGTCCTGGGTCGGCGGCGACATGGACGGCAACCCCAACGTCAATGCGAAGACGATCCGCGCAACGCTCGCTCGGCAACGCTCACTGATCCTCGACCTGTATTACAAGGAGTGCGCGGCGCTCTCCGCAAAACTGAGTCAGTCGGTCGGATGTGCGACCTTCAGTCAGGCCATGCTCGACAAGACCGAGGAATATCGCGGCATCTTCCAGCAGGCTTATCACACCGTTCCGGCTCGCCACAGGGACATGCCCTACCGCGTCTTCCTGCGCCTGGTCCAGCAACGCCTGCAGTCGACCTACGATGACGACATCTATCCTTACGAGAAGGTCGGACAGCTTCTCGAAGATATCGAGCTGATCGCCGAAAGCCTCGCCCTCAACAAGGGAATGAACGCCGGGTTGTTCGCGACGCGACGCTTGTTGCGACGCATCCGCACCTTCGGTTTTCATATGGTAACGCTGGACGTGCGCCAGGACGCGCTCGTGCACCGCCGCGTGGTCGGCGAATGCCTGGGCGAGGACGACTGGCTGGAACAGTCGCCGGAGCAGCGGACAGAGCGAATCATCGAAGCCATCAAGACACGAGAAAGCGCGCCGATGACGCTGAGCACGCGGGCTCGAAAGACCCTCGGCGTGTTCCAGGCGATCGCATCTTGTCGCCGCAAGTACGGCCGCAAGTCGATCGGTCCGTTTGTCATCAGCATGACGCAGGGTGCGGACGACGTTCTGTCCATTTTGCTGCTGTCGCAGTGGGGCGAGCTGCACAATCGCCGCGGCGAAGTGCCGCTGGATATCGCGCCGCTCCTGGAGACCGTCGACGATCTACACAACGGCCCGGAAATCATCGAGTCCCTGTTGAGCACCGAGCTCTACCGTGAACACCTGGAACGGCGCCGCAACCGGCAGACCATCATGATCGGTTACTCGGACAGCAACAAGGACGGCGGTCTCGCCTCGGCGCGATGGGCGCTGCAGAACGCGCAGGAAACCCTCGTCAATACCGTCGAATCGCAGGGCATCGAGCTGACCCTGTTCCACGGCCGCGGCGGCAGCATCAGCAGGGGCGGCAGCAAGACGCATACCGCGGTCCTCGGAGCCCCACCCGGTACCGTCAACGGTCGCCTGCGGGTGACCGAGCAAGGCGAAATCATCAACGAGAAGTACGGCCTGCGCGGCATCGCACTGCGCACACTGGAGCAGATTGCCGGCTCGGTGGCGCTGGCGACGGCGCTGCCGAGGCACCGCGGCTACGACATGCCGGAATGGCATGAAATGATGGACGTAATCGCCACCGAAAGCCGCAAGGCGTATCGCAAGCTCGTTTATGAAACGCCGAATTTCTACGAGTATTTCCGAACGGTGACGCCGATCGACGTGATCGAGCGTATGCGCATCGGCTCCCGGCCGTCCTCACGCCGCAAGCAGTCCGGTATCGAGGATCTGCGCGCGATTCCGTGGGTGTTCGCCTGGTCGCAGGCGCGGTTCATATTGCCCGGCTGGTTTGGTCTCGGCACCGGCCTGCAGATAGCGGCCGAACAGTTCGGAGATGAGGCGTTTCGGGAAATGTTCACCGAGTGGTATTTCCTGCGCGCCCTGACGGCCGACGCGGAGATGGTGCTCGCCAAGGCCGACCTCGGCATCGCGGAGCAATACTCGAAGCTGGCCGATGAGCTGCATGCGGAGTTCTTCCCGATCATCCGCGGCGAATTCGATCTGACCCGCAACCTGATTCTCGAATACTCGGATCATGAGGCGCTGCTCGAAGGCGACGTCACGTTGCAACGCGCCATCATGCTTCGCAACCCGTATGTCGATCCGATGAGCTTGATGCAGGTCGATCTTCTGGCGCGTTGGCGCGCATCGAATCGCGCGGATGAGGGCTTGTTCACGGCGCTGCTCGCGAGCGTCAACGGCATCGCCCAGGCTTTGCAGAACACCGGCTGACGTCCAACATAGGGGGACAGTGACCCTAATTACATGGGGTGGGACAGTGACCCTAATTTGGGGTCAGCCCAATTAGGGTCACTGTCCCCCTGACACGCTATGTGTCGATGAAGCTCGCGAACTCGTCGAGCGATTTGCGCCGGATGTCGGGCACCCGCGCATCGTCTGCCGGGTAACCGACAACCAGCAGCAGGAACGGTCGTTCGCTCTTCGGTCGGCCCAGTATTTCATTCAGGAACTTCATCGGACTCGGCGTATGCGTGAGGGTCGCGAGCCCCGCGATATGCAGTGCATTGATCAGCATGCCGGTGGCAATGCCCGTCGACTCCGCCGGGTAATAGTGTTTGACCTTGCGTCCGTCCGGCAGCTCGCCGTACTTCTGCAGGAACACGGCAATCAGGTAAGGCGCCGTTTCCAGGAATGGTTTCTGCTCATCCGTACCGAGCGGCTGCAGTGCCTCGAGCCACTCGGCCGATGCGCGGTGTGTGTAGAACTCCCGCTCTTCAGCTTCGGCCGCGATCCGTATCTTGCGCTTGGTCTCGGGCCCGCCGACCACGACAAAATGCCAGGGCTGCAGGTTGGCCCCGCTGGGGGCCGTACTCGCCGCTTTCAGGGCCGTCTCGATGATATCCCTGGGCACGGGCCGATCGGAAAAATCACGAACGGTCCGGCGGCGATCGATGTCCGTGAAGAAATCTTTCAGGCGCCGCCGCATTTCCTCAATGGGGTACTCCCGGTACTGGTCTAGCGGAATGGTTGGATGCCTGGTCACGACGTTGCCTCTTCTTATGGACGCGCCTGCGTCAGATTACCTAGTCGCCGAGCTTCTGCAGAACACGCCATTCGGTCGTCTCGTTCTCCGATACGGCGCGCGAACGCATCGATATTCCCGCCTCGTGCACGGACTCGGACCGACCGGAGATCAGCGGGTGCCACGCGGGCAGGTCCTGCCCGTTCGCCAGGCGCTTGTAAGCACAACTCGACGGCAGCCAGTGAAACGTTTCCGGCTGATCCACCGACAGCACCAGGCAGTCGGCAACGCGCCTGGCGCGCGCCGCGTAGTCGACGCAGCGGCAGGTCTCGATGTCGAGCAGCCGGCATGCGATGTCCGTGTAATAGACCTCACCGCTGTCCTCGTCCTCGACCTTGTGCATGCAGCACAGCGCACAGCCGTCGCACAAGGACTCCCACTCGGCCACGGTCATCTCGGCCAGGGATTTGCCTTTCCAGAATGGTTCCGTCATCGTCGCGTACTTTACGACAGTTGCGGGGCGGGCAGGAATTTTCAGATGAAAGCCGTGTTTCTCGATTGGGCGACGATGGGTCCCGACCTCGATACCGACGGCCTGCGCAGGCTGCTGCCGGACCTCGAGATCTTCGACGTCACGGAAGACCACCAGGTCGCTGCGCGCATCCGGGATGCACAGTTCGTGCTTGCCAACAAGGTTCGCCTGACCGATGAGCTGCTGGCGCGGAGCCCCGGGCTTCGATTTGTCGGCCTGACCGCGACCGGCACCGACAACGTGAACCTGGAGGCCGCGCAGCGGCACGGGGTTGCCGTCTGCAACATTCGCGCTTACTGCAACCAGTCCGTGGCGGAACACGTCTTCGCGTGTCTCCTGAACCTGACCCACAGCATCCGGCAATACACCAGAGACGTGCGCGCCGGCGAGTGGCAGAAGTCGGATGACTTCTGCCTGCTGACGCATCCCGTGCGCGAACTGTCGGCGATGACGCTTGGCATCGTCGGTTACGGCGAACTCGGCAGGACGGTGGCGAGATTTGGCGCCTCGTTCGGAATGGACGTCATTGTCTCCGCGCGTCCCGGGAGCCGCGATGCCGCGAACGACAGGGTCCTGTTTGAAGAAGTGCTTCGGCGTGCCGACGTCATCTCACTGCACTGTCCGTTGAACGACGATACGCGGAACCTCTTCAGCACCGGTGAGTTCTCCAGGATGAAACGCAGTGCGGTTCTGATCAACACGGCGCGTGGCGGCCTCGTCGATTCGCAGGCGCTGGTCGATGCTCTCGAGGCCGGCGAAATCGCGGCCGCCGCGGTGGACGTGCTGCCGAAGGAACCACCCGTGCAGGGCGACCCGCTGCTGGATTACGTGGGCGACAACCTGATTCTCACTCCGCATATCGCCTGGGCCAGCAATGAAGCACGGCAGGCGGCGATCGATGAGCTGACCGAGAATATCGCCGCGTATTTGCAGGGCCGGGAGCGTAACCGGGTCGTCTGATCAGGTGCCGATGATCTGGCGCGCCCATTGCACGATACCCCGGACCCGCGGCGAGCCCAGGTCGTAGGCCTCGTCAAAGGTCACCCAGCGCCACTCGTGGTGCTCCGGCGCGCCGGTTTCCGGCGACAGCCCCATCTCGACCGCTTCCTGGTCTGTTCTTCCGATGTAGTAGCGCGCGACCTTGCCGCGACCGTACGGGCCGGTTTCGAAGTAGCGATCGCCCCAGTCGAAGCGGACATCATCGACGCCGGTTTCCTCCTGCACCTCGCGCAGTGCCGCCTGGATCGGCTCTTCGCCCTGCTCGCGAATCCCCTTGGGAAAATCCCAGTGATGGAAGGCTCGCAGCAGCAACGTGTACCAGCCCTGCCCGGTCTCGCGAGCGAGCACGACGCCGCAGGACAGCCTCGTATACGTCACGTCGCCCATCGCAGCACTTCGACCGGTGCGGAGTTGATTGCACTGCGCGCCGCGAAGAACCCGCTGGTGCAAACGAGCAGCACGCCGGCGGATACGCCCACGATCCAGAGCAGCGGATCGAAGGTATAGGGCAGCTGGAACAGCTGCGCGGCAACGATCGCCGCAAGGATCGACGCGCCGGCAGAAGCGAGAACACCGGCGGCAACGCCGAGCGCCGCGAACTCCGCCATGACGCCGAAGAAGACGGTTCGTCGTTGCGCACCGAGGGCGCGCAGCATCGCGCTCTCGAATCGCCGCTCATCGATGGTCGACTGCACGGCCGCGAACAGCACCGCGATGCCGGCAGCGAGCGTGAAGACGAACACCGCCTGAACGGCAAGGCTGGCCTTTTCGATGATGCCGCGCACCTGCTGCAATATCGCGTCGAGATTGATGACTGAAATCGTCGGGTAGCTGCGCACCAGGTCGACGAGCATCGGCTGCTGCGCTTCCTCGATCCGCATGCTCGATATATACGTTGTCGGCAGGCCTTGCAGCGCCCCCGGCGACAGCACGATGAAGAAGTTCGGCTGGAACGAGTCCCAGTTCACCTTCCGGATGCTCGCGATCTCGGCCTCGACGTCCTGGCCGGCAACGAAGAAGCTCAGGCGATCGCCGATCGCCAGTCCGGCGTCTGCCGCCGCCTCCTCTTCCAGCGATGCCAGCGGCGGGCCGTCATAGCCCTCTGGCCACCATTCGCCGTCGAGCAGCTCGTTGCTGTCACTCATCCTGTCGATCCACGACAGGTTCGCCTCCCGGTTGGCAAGCCAGCGACCGTCTTCGTTCGGGTACTCGCGCTCCTTGACCGACTCGCCGTTGATCGTCGTCATGCGCGCACGCACCAGTGGCGTAAACGTCGGCACGGCCATGCCCCTGTCGTCGAAGAAACGCCCGAGCGGCGCCACTTCCTGCGGCTGAATGTTGATGAGGAAGTGATTCGGGGCATCGGCGTCGAGCGTCTGGCGCCAGCCGTCGAGCAGATCCGTGCGCACCAGGGTCAGCAGCAGCAGCACGGTCAGGCCGAGCCCGAACGCCACGACCTGGACCGCGCTGTCGCGGCCACGACGCGCCACGTTGGCGAGGCCATAGCGCCAGGCGACGCCGACGCCCGAGCGGAATCGACCGATCAGGGTAACGAGGCCGCGGCCGACCAGGTACAGCGCGCCCGCCATCACCAGCAGGCCGCCGATGAGAATCGCCAGCATTAGCGGGTCGCCCACCGAGCGATACAGCAGCGCGGCCACGGCGGCGAGCGACAATCCCGCAACCAGCAGGCGCGACGGCGCGGGCGGCATCGCGTCATGGCGCAGCACGCGCAGCGGCGGCGTATTGCGCAGCTGGATCAGCGACGGCAGCGCGAAGCCCAGCAGCAGCACCAGCGCGCTGCCGCTGGCGAGCACGACCGGCCGCCAGCCGGGTTCCGGCAGGTCGCTGGCGATAAGGTCGGCAAGAATAATCGACAGCAGCTCCTCGGCCGCAAACCCAACGACGCTGCCGATGGCCACGCCGAGCACACCGAGCAGGAACAGCTGGATAAGCGCGACGGCGATGACAAAACCCTGGGTCGCGCCAAGGCTTTTCATCAACGCCACGGTATCCATGCGCCGATGCGCGAAGCGGCGCGCCGACATGGCAACTGCAACGGCGCTGAGCAACAGGCTGATCACGGCGGTCAGGGACAGGAATCGCTGCGCGCGGTCCGCCGCGTTGTAGGCCCGCTCGCTGCTTTCTTCCTGGCTCCGAATCCGCACGGACTCCGGCAGCCTGTCCTCGATCGCGTCGTTAAATGCCGAGACCGCCGCCTGCTCCCCGGCGACGAGCAGCGCGTAGCTGACGCGGCTGCCCTCGCCGATCAGCCCGGTACGTCCGATATCCGCATCATTCATCAGCAGCGAGGGTGCCAGCGAAGCGAAGCCGATCGACTGGTCGGGCCGGTAGGTCAGCACCGCGGACACCCGGAGGTCCAGTTCGCCGACGGACAACAGGTCGCCGACGTCGGCGCCGACCCGCGCGAGCAGGGCGCCGTCCGCCCAGACTTCGCCCGGTGCGGGTATGTGATCGACTTCCCGCTGTTCGCCAAACAGCTGGTCGGACACGCGCACGACGCCGCGCAGCGGGTAGCGGTCGCTGACAACCTTGATCGCCGCCAGCGCGCTCTCGTCGCCGGCAAAAACCACCGACGGAAACAGCATCGTTGTCGCGGTGACGAGTCCGTACTCGGCGGCAAGTTCGCTCCAGTCGGCCGGGACCGGCTCCTGGGAGCGCAGCCTGAGGTCGGCCGCGAGCACCTCGTTGGCCTGGCGCGCGACGGCCTTGCCGATACGGTCGGTGAGGAAGCCGACCGCGGTCAGCGCGGCGACCGCGAGCCCGACGGCCGCGAGCAATACCAGGACTTCGCCGGAGCGCAGCTCGCGGCCAAACGTTCGCAGGGCAAACGCAGGCGCCTTCACGCAGCCGCCTTCCTGTCGCTCACGAGGCGGCCGGCGTCGAGTGCGAGAATGCGGTCGCAGCGCTCGGCCAGGCCGTTATCGTGCGTCACGAGGACGAGCGTCGTCGAGGAGCTCTTGTTCAGCTCGAACATCAGCTCCATGATGTTCGCCCCTGTTCGGCTGTCGAGATTGCCGGTCGGCTCGTCGGCAAACAGCACCGCCGGCTCGGTGGCGAAGGCGCGCGCGATGGCAACCCGCTGCTTCTCACCGCCGGACAGCTGCGAGGGATAGTGGCTCCAGCGATCCTTGAGACCCACCTGGTCGATGATCTTTCTCGCCGCGGCCCGTGCATCCGGGTGGCCGGCCAGCTCCAGCGGCAGCATCACGTTCTCCAGCGCATTCAGTGACGGCACGAGGTGAAACGACTGGAAGACGAAACCGACGCTGTCGGCCCGCACCCCGGCGCGCCCGTCTTCGTCGAGCTCCGACAGGTTGTTGCCGTTCAGGACCACGTGCCCGTCGCTGGGCAGATCGAGGCCCGCCAGCAGTGCGAGCAGCGTCGACTTGCCCGCACCCGACGGCCCGACGACCGCGACCGACTCGCCCGACATGATCCGGAAACTGACGTCCGAAAGAATGGTCAGAATCCCTTCAGGGCTGCTAACCTGTTTGCCGACGTCGCGGGCCTCGAGGACCACATCATCTCCAACTGACTGATTTCGCATGCGAAAAATTCTTATCCTGATCGTTTTATTCGTGGCCGCGGGCGCCGAGGGCACCCAGCCGCCGACCGTTCTTGTGTTCGGGGATTCCCTGAGCGCCGGCTACGGCATAGACGTGGACCAATCCTGGACCGCTTTGTTGCAGGCACGCCTCCGGGAGCAAGGGTACGAACATCGCGTCGTGAA
>JABAOD010001071.1_pt5 | contig 11742 bp, 10 predicted proteins | sample 7062151 | NCBI WGS metagenome assembly JABAOD01 (sample SAMN14538626, study PRJNA623070) | marine sediment metagenome | biome: marine biome [ENVO:00000428]; feature: marine pelagic biome [ENVO:01000023]; material: deep marine sediment [ENVO:00002113] | place: India: Gulf of Khambhat ...
ATGGTCTTCAGGATCTGGGCGGCAGCTTCTCCGGCCAGACCAAAGACGACGAAGATGGCTCCCAAGATTTCCTCGGCGGCGAACCCGATCTCCTTCAGGATGGTGGCCGCGGCATCCCTGGCCAGACCATAGACGAAGTCAATGGCTCCCAAAATGGCGTCGGCGGGGAACCCGATGGACTTCAGGATTAGGGCCGCGACATCCCTCGCCAGACCATAGACGAGGTCCATGGCTCCCAGGACGGCGTCGGCCGCGAATCCAATGGTCCTCAGGATCAGGGCCGCGGCTTCTTCGGCCAGACCATGGACGAGGTCAATGGCTCTCAATATGGTGTCGGCCGCGAATCCAATGGCCTTGAGAATCGCCGCGGCGTCCAGGGTCACAAGGCCGTAGACCAATTCCAAGGCCGCCAATATCAGATCGGCTGCGATTCCGATGGACTTGAGAATAGCGGAGGACGTGAGGTCCGAGAGATCGAAGACAATCCTCAGGGACCCCATGACGATATCCGCGGAAAACCCAATCAGATCGAGGATTCCGGCCGCTTCCTCGGGCAGCATGTCGAGGACGATGTGCAGGGCCTCCATGATGACAGGGCCCGAAAAGCCGATGGTCTTCAGGATGGCGGCCGAGGCCTCCGGCACCAGTTCAAAGACCGCGCCCAGGGCGGTCAGAATCGCCGGTGCCCCGTATCCCACAAGCTTGAGGATGCCGGCCGTGTCCTCTGCCGCCAAGCTGTAGATGACTTGAAGGGCCAGCGCGACGTCCACCGCGGGGTGTTCCTCATTGAAGAGGAGCTGGGCCGTCTCCTCGGCCAGGAGGCCGAACTCCGCCAGCAAGACCTCCGCCACCTCCACCGCCGAGAAGCCTCGTACCGTGAGGGCGTGGGCGCGGATGACAGGATGGTTGTCGATGAAGATCTTGATGGGCACGCCCCTCGCTCCCTTGAGTGTAAACGTCTCTCCGCCGAGGGAAAGGCCTGCCACGTCAACGCTCACATGGAAAGAACCCGTCGCCCGGTCAACCGGCTTCCAGACGGCGTGATAGGACGGCTGACCGTCATCGTCGAGGTGGACACGCTGAGGAGGCCGTGTGGCGTGGGTCAAGGTGGCCACGAGGACCATGGAGTCGTCCTCAACTACCCACACCTGAACTGTGAGGAGGTCGAGAAGCGTGGTGTCGGCCTGGGACATGTCGATGGAACGCTCTCCGCCCGGCACCAGGGAAGAGCCGAAGTGGAGGGCGACCTCGGGTCCCGCTGCGACCACTGGCTGCATGACCGGGGCGAGCAGCAGGAAGGCGAGAATCACCACGACCGGGACAAGCCGAGACGTCACGCGCCTCGTACGCGAACGGTGCTTCCTGGGCTGGGCAGGGGACGGCTCCGACGGGCTGGGGGAACCACTGTCCGCCGGATTCTCCGTCAAAGCCCGGGCGTCTTCCGTCCTCACCTGGACCTCGCCTTGGAAGCTTGCTCCGTCAAAATCCTCCACTACAAGCAAATCAGCTGAACCCTTGTTATCCACCTACCCCCCTCCGCGACTCCGGGAGGATTCTGTCTGATATATATACGTTGCGAGCGTTCTGCGGTGGATGTCGACTTAAGGAGAGTATGGCCGAAATCCTTCAATCGTTCATGGGAGGCCTTGAAATCCTAGACCGCATCCCTTCCTGATTCGTTAAGGAAGCCTCATGCTCTCCTGCGGAGCGCTCAATGGGGACCGCGAGACGGGACTCATCCTCAAGGGGGGAACCGCCATCATCGGCAATCATCCGTTCCCGCCGTCGCAGGAGATAGAAGACCAGGAAGACGATGAGGACGGCGAATATCATCAGGGGCGTGATGAAGACGATGCTTCCCAGGATGTCCAGGTTACGGACCTCGAAGACCACTGACGTATTGGCCGTTCGACCGTCCCTGGAGATGGCTGTTACTGTAGCCATGTACTCGCCGTCGGCCACGGATCTGGAATCGAATGAGACCTCATAGGTGCCCGTGAGGAAGTTGAAGGCCATGGGCAGGGAGCGTCCGGAGACCTCCAGGCGGACCTCCTCCAAGCCCAAGGGGTCGTCTACCGCCACCTGGAAGATGATGACGCCCTGGACCCGGGCCTGGGGTGAGGGGTTCAGGATATCCACTTCCGGGAAACCTGTGAGGGAACCGGCATTGTAGAAGAACACCTCTAGAGGTGAGACTGCCTCGTTCCCTACCCGATCCTCGGCCTGGACCAGAAGACGGTGAAGGCCGTCGGAGTACTGGGCCGTATCCACGAGGAGGAAGTAGCTGGTCCCATCCCAGAACATCGGCCTGAAGGTGCCGAAACTGTCCACGGCCATGGACACCGAATTCAGCCCTGAACCCGCGTCCGTGACGGTGACCGATACCTTTACGGTTCCTTGAAGGAGCGCGTCTGCGCCAGGGGACACGAAGGTGGCCACCGGTCCCACGGCATCCTTACGGTAGGGGAGGGAGGCCGCCAGAGTGTTCCGAGATTCGTCGGTGACGGTGATGGTAACCGGTGAAGCCGCATCCTTCGAGGAGGAGTTGAAGCCGTAGCTGGTGCTGAAGGTCGCCGCATCAGGGGCGGAGGGGTAGGTTGTCTCCTCGACAGTCGGCCCATCCAGCGTGGCCTCCTTGGAGACAGTGACGTTGTGGAGGCCACCGCCGAATAGGCTGACGGCATCCACCTGCAGGGTCACGAACTGGGTTCCCGTGATCATGGGGCCGAACCACAAGACCCCTGACGTGTCGACAAAGAAGGGGCCGCTCACCGGTTGCACCCAGCCCGGCGATGGCGTGACGAGGATGTCTTGATCTGTGAACTGATACTCGAAGGGCTCGCTCGAGACCGAGTTGCCCACCTGATCGCGAATCGTGACGACGATGGGGGAGTCGGTGTCCACGCTGGTGGCGCTGAAGCCGTAATCGCCCGACCATGACTGGTCACCGAAGGGGTTCGTGAAGTTCATGGGCACAGGGCTGAGGGCGAGTCCTGGCTCCTGCGTGAACGTAGCATCCAGCAGGCCCGATTCGGAGTCCCTAGCCCTCCCCGTCACCGTGCCTGTCTCATTGCCTGGCATCTGGTCGTTGAAGTAGAGGGTGAGTCCCGCCTCCGCTAGGTACGGACTAGCCTCAGACCATGCCTCGTTCCACACCGTGGGCGGAGTCGCATCCCCCCAGACCCAGTCGGAGGGGAGGGTGGTGTCGAACCGGTCTATGGGGGTCGCCAGGTCACCGTCCACTGGACCACCGAGAAGTCCCTGAACCTGAATGCCGCCCGCCTCCACCTGTAATTCGAAGACGTCAAAGGTTGCGATGGCATCAGTGCGAACCACGAAGAAGAATTCCAGGGTCCCGTTAGGGCCGTCCGGCACAGGCAGGCCAGGGCTGAAGGTGAAGGTCACGTGTCCACCTCCCGCCGGGAGGGTCGAGGGAGCGACTATGGCGGGGTTCACGGGCGTGTCGTTGACGTCCCATTCGTCCTGCAAAGAGCCGTCGTCCCTGTAGAGAGCAAGGCCGCTCTTTGTTGCGTCGACGGAGAAGGGCAGGAGGTCCACGGCACCCAGGTTCCCGATGACCTCGTCCACGAGGACCGTAACGGAGGTCATCCTGTCGTCGATGCCTCGGTTGAGGTCGACGCCACCGTCGATGAGGCGGATGCCCAGGACGGCCTTGGAGTTCACCAGGGCCGTAGCGGGACCGATCCATGAGGTAGTGACCATGTCCACCCCTCTGGTGAAGCGTACGAAGAGAGCACTGGCACTAACGGCAATCGCCGGCTGAGAGGTCGCATCGCTGGCCACGATGCCATCGCTGGGAATGGTGACGACAATCCTGTCACCGTCAATCAGTGTATCTCCACCGTCAGCGGTGCGGATGACGAGGATCCAGTGGTAGCTGCCCTGGACACTCGTGGGGAGGGCCTCGTTGGCCCCCGCCAGATTTATGTCCACCCGGTTTCCCGTCCAGCCGATGTCGGCGACGATGAGGGGTGTGTCCCCCGCGTCAAGGATATCGTCCGCCGTGCCGTCGTCCCGATAGAGGCCGACACCGCTGAGGCTCCCGTCCACGTCCAGTCGCCGCAGGTCTCGATCATTCCCGGAGCTGAATCCCGCGCCTGAGAAGTCTACCCTGACGGAGCTGAGGGTCGTGCCCGCGGCATCCGTCATGCCAAACCCGATGACGGGGGTGGCGGAGGACGCGTCGCGGATCGGCTGTTCAGGATTGACAAGACCCGCCGTGGTGCCCGGGGTCGCCGCCTGGGCGAGGGGAACCAGAGGGAGGAGCGTTGCGATCAGAAGGAAGAGGCTTACAGTCATCGAAATGGCAAAGGTTCTGGTGCGCATCGCCAGAAGCGTGGGCCTTGGGGCATAGAAAAAGGCTCGGAAGTAATTATCAGTTTTGAGACTAACCGGAATGCCGGTTCTTTCTGAGCGGACGAGTCAGAAGCGGGGCCGACGGAATCGAGACCGCTACCTCGGATGGGTAATTGACGAGTTTATCGTCACCCTCACGGGAAAGTCGGGGCCTCCTTTTCCCCTTTCCAGCCGCGACCACGAGAGCTTCAGACAGACCTATCGACCGGGCGGCTCATCTCGGGGCTTCATTGCTCGCAGAGTGATGGCTGACGCGTCCAGGCCCGAGGGGCTCCGCAGCCAAGGTTCATCCTCCACAACCTGGAGGCTTTCAAACCCCACCCCTCGGATGACGTCGAGATACTCGTCCCGGACCATGGCGTTGGCCACGCAACCACAGTCGTCCTCCATGTCACCAAGGGGGCGCTCCTGAACGATGTCCGAAATCACCAGGCGGCCTCCAGGCCTCAGGACCCGGAAGGCCTCTCTGAAGACGGCGGCCTTGTCCGGGCTCAGGTTGATGACGCAGTTGCTGAGCACGACGTCCGCGGAACCGTCCTCCAGGGGCAGCTCTTCGATGTAGGCCTCGTGGAACTCGACATTGGTTATCTTTCTCTTCTCAGCAGCCCCGCGGGCTCGCGCTACCATCTCGGGGGTCATGTCCACACCGATGACTCGACCCTTCGAGCCGACCCGGTTCGCAGCTAGGAAGACGTCGATTCCTCCGCCGCTCCCCAAGTCAACGACGACCTCTCCCGGCCTAAGGTTGGCATGACGTACGGGGTTGCCGCTGCCGAGGCCCAGGATCGACTCCTGGGGTATCTGGGAAAGCTCCGTTGTCGAGTAGACGGACGCGCAGCAGCTAGAATCCGTTCCGCTGGCCGCCTTCGCGGTCTCCGCATATCGATCGCGCACCTTATCCCGAAGCTCATCACCTTGAGTTTTCATGTTCTCTACTACTAGATAGTAGTAGTCAACTATAAATATCCTCCCTTACCATATCTCATCAGATGTCGGAAGGAACTGCTCGGGCCAATGCCCTCCTGGAGGAGGCCGCCAGGGAAGCCCGGGACGAGATCACGGGCATCCTTAGGGATGTCGGGCTGAGCGGGCATGCTGCCAGCGTCCTCTACGCCCTGACGAGGCTTCCGGAGGCCACGGCTGGAGACCTCATCCTGAAGACGGGCATCCCTGACTCCAAGATCTACTACGCCCTGAGGGAACTGGTGGAGATGGGTCTGGTGGAGGTCCAGGAGGGAAAGCCCAGGACTTATCGCATGTTGGGCCCCAGAGAGGCGGGGAGGGGACTGCAGCGGGTGCTGGAGGCCAAGTACGAGCGGGAGAGGGCCGCGATAACGCGAGTCGTCTCCCTCCTTGAGCCCCTCCGATCGGCCTCCGAGTCGCCCAGCATGGATCTGGCGTACATAGTCAAGGGCATGGTCAACGTGAAGGCGAGGGCTGAGGCGATGGTGGCCTCCGCGAAGCGGGAAGTCCTCCTGATGTCCTCTGATGAGGCCTTCTTCCATAAACTCGAGGGTACCCTTGTGAAGGCGGCCCGCCGAGGGGTCAAGGTCAGGATGGCGGTGCCAGAGATTGAGATTGAGGCAGAACTGGCGAGGCTCGGAGAGGTGCGGTCCATCGTCTGCTCCTGCCTCGTACTCGTTGTCGACGGCCAGCAGATATTGACCGTCAACGAGACATCAGACGGCTCTGCCTACGGCATCCTATCAACGGATGAGACGCTGGTGCGCATGGGCCTGGACTACTGGGATAGCCCCCGCTGCTGCGTCGAGTGTGGATGAGGCGCTAGAGGATTCGTGTCCATCAGTGGGTGCGGGCCTGGGCGAGGACTCCTACGCCTGAACCTCCTGGGCGAGCTCGCTCAAGACGTCCTCTGACGATAGGACCTCGGCATCGTACCAGAACCGCTCGTACCTGAGGGCGGCCTCATGGTCCATGCCCATGTTCCCCTGTGGGTCGTCGAAGGCGTCCACGCCGTCGCTGACCATCACCGGCACGTATCCCCGGAAGTAGGCATCGGCCGCCGTGTGCTTGTCGCAGCAGTTGGTGTGCAGGCCCGTGAGGTAGAGGTAATCTCGCGGCTTGATGCCCAGCCTCCTGAGGAGGGCGTCCAAGGCGGTTGGCCTACCGCCGTCGTCCGTGAACCCGCTGTAGCTGCCCTTCTCCACCTCAAAGAGGCGGCCCTTCAGGCGGTCCAGGTCCGCGGGCTTCCATCCCCTCTCCAGCACCTGCAGGCCATCAGTCAGCAAGCCGTCCACGATCTCCGAGCCCTCGGTGCCCTTCATGGAGTGGGGTCCCCACTTCCTCAGCTCGAAGTCCTCTGGCAGATGCCGGTCCGTGACGTAGATCACTGGGTGACCGGCCTCCAGGAAGGCCTCCTGCAGCCTCCGAATCCTCGGGACCAGGTCCAGGCCCCTCTCTAGGGCCAGGCCTGGGTTGTGGCTCTTCAGGAGGAAGTCCTTTGTCATGTCGATTACGATCAGGGCCTTCTTGGCCATGGCATTACCTCGCTGCTTCTAAGGTGGTCGCAGCCTTATAGCTACGGTTTAGGGCAGTTATTGCCAGCTACCCATCGAGGCCGGCAAGAATGACCGCCAAGGCTTCTCGGACATCGGCTACGGGCGCTCGGACATGTCCCCTGCCGCGATCCCCGAGGTCCCCGCTCTTTCCTCCTTAGTCGGAAGGGCCTTGGTCCGCTGACTCCCCTCCTCGTCGGCAGGAGCGGAGGCCGGTCTAGCCGGGGCGGCCTGGGTCACGAGGGCCGATGCCGGGAGGACTATCAGGAGCACGCCCACCAGTGAGATGAAGGAGAGGTAGGTGTCCTGGAACACCCTCCCCGCCAGGGCCACAAGGAGGAGGCCGTAGCCCATCCACCGGAGGGAGCGGCGGCTCAGCATGTCCGCCAGGTCGTACACGTATGCGCCGGCCGCCACGGCGTACACCGGGGCGGGGAGGAAGAGGGTGATGTACACGGTCCAGACGGCGATGAGGGGGACGAAGGCGTAGGAGGAGACCATCACGTAGATGACCGCGGCCGCGACGGCGAGGGGAGCCGCCCACCATCGCCACCTTCTGTCTGGGAGGAGGAGGATGGGCGCTGCGACGGCCAAGATCTCGCCTCCACTGAACACCTCGGGGGCGTGAAGGAGGCCGAGGCCCAAGGAGGAGGCATTCAGGTCGGCTTGATAGTAGAAGGTGCTTGCCAGGGCGGCAACGATGGCGCAGGAACCGACGAAATCCCAGGAGCGTTTCTCAGGGTGCAGGAGGATCAGCGGCACAAGGGCTGCAAGACCGAGGACTTGGAGGACGAGGAGGGCGAGAGGGCCACGAAAGGCCAGAAGGAGGAATCCAAGGGCGAGGATGGACCAGAGGATGGCGGCAAGAGACCGCTTGATGATGCCCCGCCAGAGGAGGAGGGCGATGGAAGCCACGGACACGGCCGCGGCGATGAGGGCCACGTTACGGGCAGCCAGGCCGCCCGTCAGGAGGACGCTGAACATGACGTTGAAAGTCTCCCCAGAGGGAGCGAAGGCCCCCACCCGCAGAAGCAGTCGGAGAAGGATGAACTCCAGAAGGGCTCCGATGACTGTGATGGTCAGGATGAAGGGGAGGAGGGTTTCGAGGGCCTTCCTAGCTTCCATCGGTCCCACCTTCCTCGGGAGGGGACTCCTCGAGCTCGATATCGAGACGGCGCGACTCCTCCTGGACGAAGTCCACCAGCAGGTCGGCAAGCTTCGGGTACAGATCTACCGTCGACTCCCGGTGGATGGCATCCCGGAAGCGGGCTACCCATCGTCCCAGGTGGTCTGCCAGGAAGCTCTCCTGGGCGTCGCGGACGACCTCCAGGGGTTCATCCCCCTCCTTCAGGATGGCGTGGGCCTCCTTCAGGCAGAGGAGGGCCATGAACTCCAGCTCGGAAACGATGTGATCCGGGAGCTCTCCACGAGGCTCCAGGCCGAAGGCCCGGTAGAAGCCGGCCACGTCCACCATCAGGGCCTCCTTGAGGGGGTCCACCTCCCTCCTGTAGGAGGCCTCGTAGGGCGGACACTCACCCTTCTCGAAGAGCCTCAGGCGCTCGGAGGCCAGCTCGTTCTTGCTGGCGGCCACATCCTCCGGCAGTTCCTCCAGTCGGGCGGCCAGCTCGGGCCAGTCAGTTCCGAGGCTCTTGAGCTCCTTCAGGGGTGTCTCCCCCATCAGGAAAGCATCCACCGGCCCGAAGGCTCTTGCGAGGCTGCCGTAGAAGGCTCCCCTGAGGAGGGCCGCCTCGGCCCTCGGGTCCAGGGCCTCACTCAACCCTGCGCCTCCTGAAGACGTGCCAGAGGAAGAGGGCGGCCCCCACGGGTGGGATGGCTGCGAGAGCCCAGACCCAGGCCTCCAAGACGGGCGCTGCTGCTGAGATCTCCAGGTTCACCCAGCTGGTGACCGATTTCCTGGCTCCAACGTCACCGGAGGAGCCGTCCCAGACGGCGAGGGCGAGGTAGTAGCGGCCTCCCCGACTCATCTCCTGGTCCGAAGGGTCCCCGGTGCTTAGGGGCCGGGCGATGACGACCTGCCACCGTCCGCCTTCCCACACGCCCCTGCCGAGGGCGTCCTGCTGATCCTGGGTGGCGATGGTCCCGAAGCCCTGGGCCAGGGCGTCCTCCACGGGCGTCACCTTGAGGGGCTGCGAGAAGGGGTTGCCCACGGACCAGCCCACCAGGAGCTCCCTGGCATCCTCGGGCCAGGCTTCGGGCAGGCTGTAGGGCGGCTCCCCCACCGCGAAGGGGTAGTAGTCCACCCAGAAGTTGGGATAGGCGTCCTCCAGGTCGTGGAAGCCCTCGTCGATGTCCGCCTGCCAGTCCGCCTTCCACTGGAGGATGTGGACGAACTGCCCCCGCGTGCCCATGCATATCCCTGGGAGGGTGGAGGAGGCGAAGAGGAGGGCGGCGGAGTCCCTGAATTCCTGGTCCTTGGTGGTCCTGTTGTCCACCGTTTCGTCGGACCACGTCACCCGGAAGGCGATGTGGGTGCCGTTGTTCAGGGCCTGAACCCTCACGTTGGGGGTGCTGGGTTGCACCTTGACGGGCTCCACGGCGCCCTGGCCTGCCAGAGGGACCTCCACGGCCCTCCCTTGAGCCCACAGCGGGCTGGCAGGGTCCGTCACCGGCAACTCTCCATCAACATAGACGCTCTGCAGGACCAGGGCTGGCTGGGCGAGGGTGAAATTGGACAGGACCATAGCCAAGGCAATTGCTCCTATGACCGCCAGCAAAAAGAGCTTGATGTGAAGCGCCTTCATGGCCACACCTCACGTGATGTTGTGCCGNNAGCATCACGCGGACGACCTCCTGCCCGCCCGCGTCGTACCCGATGGCCTCGTCGCCTTCCAGGCTGAACTTCGTGAGGATGCGGTCGGTGCTGGTGCTCAGGAGAAGGACGGCCCTCAGCTCGGGCTCTAGGCCCTGCCTAACCCTCTTGTACATCTCCACGGCGTCATCCGCTCCGGGGCCGAACATCTGGCGGTTGAACTCCGGGGGGACGTGGATGGGCGGGATGTAGTAGATGTTGGGCTCCAGACCGAGCTGCGGGTATATGGGCAGGGCCAGCTTCTTCACGTGGATCATGAAGTCGATGGGGTTCTCCGGGTCAGCCTGGTCCGGGGGGTGGACGTAGCCGACCATGCGGATCTTTCCGATACAGTTGCGCATGCACCGCGGCCAGATGCCCTGCTCCACTGCGGGGTAGCAGAAGATGCACTTCTCCGATACGCGGGTCACGTGGTTGTACATGGCCCTCTTGTAGGGACAGGCCATGACGCATTCCCGATACCCACGGCACCGCTCCTGGTCGATGAGCACGATGCCGTCCTCTTTCCGCTTGTAGATGGCCTTCCGCGGGCACGCCGCCAGGCAGGCGGGGTAGGTGCAGTGCATGCATATGCGGGCCAGGAAGAAGTTCCAGATGGCGTGGACCTGGGTGAGGTGATACTTCGTCGGGTCGATGGCGTCGCTGGTCTCGTCCTCGCCGCGATTGGGGTTGGCCCAATCCTCGTCCTCGGGCAACCAGCCCAGGACCTTCTCTCCCTGGGGGCGGGCCTCGAAGATGGTCTTGCCGGAGTACACGGGCGACGCACCAGTGGTGTCCCAGCCCTGGGGTCCCAGCTTCTCCAGGATGCGGCAGTCCCAGCCCAGAGGGTAGGAACCCCACGGCTTGGTCTCCACGTTGTTCCAGAACATGTACTCCTGGCCCTTGCCGGAGGTCCAGGTGGTCTTGCAGGCCAGGGTGCAGGTCTGACAGGCGATGCACTTGTTGATGTCGAAGACGGCGGCGAACTGCCTGTCCGGCCTGGACTCATCGTACCAGTAGTCCATGTCGCGGCCCAGCTGCCAGTTGAAGACCTTCACCATCCTAGCCACCTCCGAAGTAGTCGCCCCTCAGGTAACGCTTGACGGCCTCGCTCTCGTAGGTCGGCCTGAAGCCGAGGCTGGCGGGCCTCCAGAGGCCCTGTCCACCGATTCCGCCGGGCTCGGCCTTGGTGATCTTGACGAAGGCCTCCTTGGGGGCTCCCGTGGCCCCGTGAACGTCCTTGGCGAAGCCCTTGCCGAAGGTCTGGCCCACGCCGTCCTTCCGCACGAGGGAGTCCGTCAGGAGGGTGGGCTTCAGCCAGGCCCGGGTGACGGACTGGTGGGAGCCGTAGCGGTAGCCCGCCTGGTAACCGGTCCGGGGGCTCTTGGCCAGGCCGTCGGCCCGAGTCTCGTGCCCTTCCACGCTGCCGTGGGTGGCGATGAACATGTGGAACCAGGCCCGGGCCGTTCGCCGGGGCATGCCGGGGTAGTAGCGGGCCCGGACCAGCCAGCGCATGACCTTGAAGTCGTCGGGCCTGTCCTGCCAGCCCCGGAAGGGGCGGTCGCTGGGGTCGCCGTCGACCCAGACGTAGTCGCCGTCCTCGATGCCCAGGTCCTTGGCGTCCAAGGGGTTGATGTCCACGTACCCCTCCCCCACATAGGGCGTCCGCTTGTCGTGGCGGTAGTAGTCGCCGAAGGGGCCGAAGTAGACGGCGGACATGTCCTGGGAGAGGGCCATGGAGTGGCAGGCATGCCGGTACTTCGGGGTGTATAGGATGAACCGGAAGCCCTGGTCCTCCAGGGGATGCTTCGTCAGCTGGAGCTCGCTCCACGGCTTCACGATGTTGCGCACCTGCCTTGTCTCCGTGCTGAGGTCGGCGGGGTCCAGGCCATAGTCCGAGGGACCCCTGGGCTGGATGGCAGCGTGGGGCTTCGAGACGATGACGGCGGGCTCGTAGAGGGTTGAGTCCACCGTCTCCCGCCACACCGGGAGGTTCTCCCCCGCTTCGATGAACTCGTCCTCCTCCCGGTAGAACTCCAG
>JABAOD010001570.1_pt2 | contig 11739 bp, 11 predicted proteins | sample 7062151 | NCBI WGS metagenome assembly JABAOD01 (sample SAMN14538626, study PRJNA623070) | marine sediment metagenome | biome: marine biome [ENVO:00000428]; feature: marine pelagic biome [ENVO:01000023]; material: deep marine sediment [ENVO:00002113] | place: India: Gulf of Khambhat ...
CCAGGCGCTCGGCAAATAGATTGAAATAAATTGGGGTCGAACCGAGGTTTTCTCCAATCGAACGAAAACCTCGGTTCGACCCCAATTTATGTGGATTGACTAGCGCGTGTCCCTGATGGCCTGGCCGGAGAGGTCGCTCTCCATGCCGCGGCTGTTCAGCGCGGTCGACGCGAAGTACCAGACGGCGGGGGTCAGGCCCTCGACGACGTAGGTTGTCACACTCGGGTTCGACACCTCGATCACGTTGCCCAGGTTAGCGGAATCGACGCCGTAGTAAATTCGGTAGCCGGCAAGGTCCGTGAGCGGAGTGCCGTCGGTGTTTTCCGTAGGTGCCTGCCAATTGAGTGTCACCGCGGCAAGGCCAGTCGACGTCACCTCAATGGCGAAAGCCGGAAGCTCCGCGGTAGCGGTGCCGTCGCTGACCGCTATCTTGATCGAACTGTATTGGCCGACATCGGCCGCCGTCGGGGTCCCATAGAGAGCGCCGGTGGTGGGATCGAAGTCTGCCCAGCCCGGTTTATTGATGATTGAAAAGGCCAGGGAATCGCCATCCGGATCCGATGCGTCCGGCGCAAAGTCGTAGAAGTTGCTCTCGAGTACGGTGCCAGTCGGTGTCCCGGAAATAGTCGGTGGAGAGTTAGTGTTCTCCCGGATCTTCTTGAGCAGGCCCTTGCCTTGCCCTTTATGGTCAACCATGTCCCGATGGGGTTTTGCCCAGACCTCGGGACTAATGGCGAGGTTTGCGAGACACAGCATGATGGCGGGGAGGCAGAAGATGCCCAGTCGAAATCGGTCCGTGATTCGTTGTTTCATCGAGATTCCTGGTCAAGTCCGTTTGCTGACTCGGGCAAAACGGCCAGAACTCTCGACCGGCGATGGCGCCGGACTCGCCGAATACTGGTCGATACTCGGCGTTGGTTTTGGCAGCCCCGCTGTCTTAGGCTCCTGCCCGTAGACCGGTGGCTTTGCGTCCCTGGCTTTCGCCAGGTTTGCCCTTGTCATCCAGATTTAACGTAACAAATCGAAGCAAAAATGCCGGCACATTTTGACGTAATGTGCCGTGAGTTTTCCGAACTGTGAACCGGTGCTCAGTTTGAAGTTGAAATCCGCTTCTTGCCGATGGAAACAGGGGTCGAACCGAGGTTTTTCTTGCATGGGCAAAACCTCGGTTCGACCCCTGTTTATTTGACCGGCAAAAACCTCGGTCTGACCCCTATTACTGGGTGTCGCCGAGCGCGGCAAGCTGGTCGGCCTGGTACTCGTTGATCAGCGGCTCGACCACCTGTTCGAGATGCCCTTCCATGATCTCGTCGAGCTTGTACAGCGTCAGGTTGATGCGATGGTCGGTGACCCGACCCTGCGGGAAGTTGTAGGTCCGGATGCGCTCGCTGCGGTCGCCGGTACCCACGAGCAAACGACGTTTTTCCGCCTGCTCGGTTTCCTGTTCCGATACCCGGGCATCGAGCAGTCGCGCCTGTAAGAGCGACATGGCGCGGGCCCGGTTCTTGTGCTGCGACCGCTCGTCCTGGCACTCCACGACGATTCCCGTCGGCAGGTGAGTAAGCCGCACGGCGGAGTCTGTTTTGTTGACGTGCTGACCGCCCGCGCCCGACGCACGATAGGTATCGACCCTGAGGTCTGCCGGGTTCACTTCCTCGGCCTCGATTTCATCGGGCTCCGGCAGCACCGCAACCGTGCACGCCGAGGTGTGAATGCGTCCCTGCGATTCCGTTGCCGGAACGCGCTGTACCCGGTGCGCACCGGATTCGAACTTCAGCTTCGCGAAAATACTGTGTCCGGATACGCGGCCGATGATTTCCTTGTAGCCGCCGTGTTCTCCCTCGCGCGCGGACAGTATTTCGATCGACCAGCCCTTCGATTCCGCGTACCTGGAGTACATGCGAAAAAGATCACCGGCGAATATCGCGGCCTCGTCGCCGCCGGTACCCGCGCGGATCTCCAGGAAGACATTGCTCTCGTCGTGCGGATCGGCAGGAATCAGCGACTTCTGCAGCTTTGCCAGCAACTGCTCGCGGCGTTCCATCAGAATCTTCAATTCTTCCTGGCCCATCTCGCGAATATCGGCGTCGGCGTCCGCCGCCATCTCCTCGGCCGAGGCGATGTCGTCCAGGATGGACCGATAGCGTTCAAACGACTGCACCACCGGCTCGATCCGCGCGTACTCCTTCGACAGGCTGCGGAACTGGTTCTGATCCGAGATGACGTCCGGGTCGGCAAGCAGGCCCGCAATTTCCTCGAACCGCTCCTGCACGGACTCCAGCTTCAAGCGAATGGAATGTTTCACCGTGTCGCCCCCGTCAGTCGTCCCCGAGCCCGAATATCGAGCGCGCGGCGTCAATCAGATCCTGATCCGATGCTTCGCCCGCTTTGCGCAGCGCGACGCTCGGCTTGTGCAACAACTTCTTCATCAGCGCGGCGGTAGCGTAGTCGATAGCGTCCTCAGCCGATTCACCGCGCGCCAGTCGCCGCCGAGCCTGCGCGGCAATCTCGCTGCGCAGGGCCTCACCATTTTCCCGCAGCGCCGCGATTACCGGGACCACTTCCTTGGATCGCTCAATGCTTGCATAGCGCGCGATCTCCTCGTCGAGCAGTCGATTCGCCTCGACAGCCGCCGCCTCGCGATTTCCCTGACCTTCCAGTATCACTTTGTCGAGATCGTCGATCGTGTAAAGATAAACGTCGCTCAATTCGGCGACGCTGGGCTCAATATCCCGCGGCACCGCGATATCGACGGCAAAGATCGGTTTACGCTTGCGAGCTTTGATGGCCGCCTGCATCTGCTCGAGGGTAATGACCGGCTCCGTTGCCGCCGTCGATGTAATAAGAATGTCGGCTTCCGGAAGAGTACCCTCGATTTCCGACAGCGGCAGCGCGAAACCGCCAAACTCGCCGGCAAGCTCCCGGGCGCGATCGACGCTCCGGTTCGCGACGAACAGGCGTCCGATTCCGCGTTTGCGCAGATGTTTCGCAACCAGTTCGATCGTGACCCCGGCTCCGACGAGCAGTGCCGTGTGTTTCTTGAAGCCGGCGAAGAACTGGTTGGCGAGGTTTACGGCGGCCGAGGCGACGGACACCGGGCTTGCGCCGATCTCGGTGTCGGTGCGGATCTTCTTCGCTACCGCAAAGGTATGCTGGAACAGCAGGCTGAGCTTCCTGCCGAGTGCTTTGGATTTCTGCGCGTCGCGATACGCATCCTTCAGCTGGCCGAGGATCTGCGGCTCGCCGAGCACCATCGAGTCGAGCCCGCTCGCGACCCGCATGACGTGGCGCACGGCGTGGTTGTCGTGGTGCGTGTACAGATGCCGATCGAGCTCGTGATGGCTGAGTCCGTGGTAGCCGCCGAACCAGTGCTTCACGGCGGCGTCGGCGCCGTGCTCGAGACCCACGTAGAGATCGGTGCGGTTGCAGGTCGAGAGGATCGCCGCCTCCTCGACCCCGGCGCAGTCGCGCAGCTCGCCGAGGGCCCGCGGCAGCTCCTCGGGGCCGAACACGACCCGCTCGCGCATGCTTACCGGCGCCGATCGATGGTTTACTCCGCAGGCGAACAGGGTCATATGGAGAATTGGACAAGCGATCGCAAAAAATACTGCGGCATGGCCGCGCCTAACACAAGCAGCGCCGGCCACAGCCCCCCGGCGGTTCCTCTCCCGGTTCCTGAATGAGTCAAAAAACCGAGCCGCAACGGTAGTTTACGCACGCCATGACCGCGTTTATAGTGCATATTTTCACAACCCCCGCGAGACCTCATAATCCACTCTGGTGACGCGCGGGTATGGCAGGGACGCGAACCGCGACACTGTTCCGGATGCCGCGACTGACTAAGCTACTGAGAACGGCAAATGAACGCCGTGCCGAGACACATCGACCATGACCAGCCGTGACAGAAGCCGGCCCGGTGCCGGCCCTGACCATCCCGAGCGTGGCCGCGCCCGCTCAGCGATTTCGAGCCGCGTTTCGCTGCTCGCGGCGGCCCTGCTGATCGCCGGCTGCGCCGAGCTGGCGCCGGTCGATGAAGGCCCACAGCCGGGTGCGCCCGCCGAGCCCATCGAGCAGGCTGCGCCGGCCGAGGCACCTGCCCGCGACACCGCCCGCTCGGGCGCGCCGAGCACGTCCGGGGACAATCTCTACAAGCTGCTGGTGGCCGAGATCGCGGGGCGCCGCGGCCGGCTCGACATGTCCCTCGAGAACTACCTGGAGGTTGCCCGCGAAACCCGCGACCCGGCGGTCGCCGAGCGCGCCGTGCGCATCGCGGTTTTCGCCCGCGACCAGGAGGGCGGGCTCGAGGCGGCCAATCTGTGGACCCAGATCGCCCCCGACAGCACCGATGCGCGCCAGGTGTACGCGGCGCTGCTGCTGCGCGCCGGTGAGGTCGATACCGCGGTGCGCCAGCTCGACGCCGCCGTGCCCCACTATGCCGGCGGATCCGCGGAGGCCTACGGGCGCATCGGCGACATGCTCGCCCGCGAGCGCGACAAGGCTGTCGCGGTCGCGGTGATGGCGCGCCTCGTGGGCGGTCGCCCCGACGATGCCCATGCCCAGGCGGCGTTCGCCCAGCTGCTCGCGCGGGCCGGCCAGGAGGAGCGGGCCATCGAGGTTTACGAGAAGGTGCTGGCGCTCGATCCCGACGACCAGCAGACGCTCATCATTTATGCGCGCCTGCTGCAGCGGCAGGGTAAATCGGATGTCGCGCTCGCCACCCTCAACGAGGCGCTCGGCCGGCGTCCCGATTCCGACCGCGTGCGCCTGACCTACGCGCGCCTGCTGGTCGATTCCAAACGCTACGAGGATGCCCTGGAGCAGTTCCGGCGTCTGTCGAAAAGAACGCCCGAAAATGCCGACGTGCGCTACGCCTACGGGCTGCTTCTGCTGCAGACCAACGCCGTCGACGAGGCCAAGGCGCAGTTCGAGGAGCTGATCGCACGACGCCAGCGCATGCAGGTGGCGCACTACTACCTCGGCCAGATCGCCGAGGCGCAGCAGGACATCGAGGGCGCGCTGGCCGCCTACCGCAAGGTCACCGAAGGCGAGCATCGTTTGAACGCGCAGATCCGGGCGGCGGTGCTGCTCGCCGAGAGCGGGCGTCTCGTTCAAGCGCGCGCGCATCTGCACGGGCTTCGCGGCGACAACAGTCAGCAGGCGATCCGCATCTACCGGGCCGAGGCGGAGATCCTCGCCAAGCGCAAGGACTACGAGGAGGCCATGCGCGTCTACAACGGTGCGCTCGCCAGCTACCCGGAGGATACCGATCTGCTCTACTCGCGCGCGATGCTCGCCGAGAAGATGGACAATCTCGAGCTGCTCGAGCGGGATCTGCGTTCCATTCTCTCTCGCGAGCCGAACAACGCCGATGCGCTGAACGCGCTCGGCTATACGCTCGCCGATCGGACCGATCGCTACGCCGAAGCCTACGAGCTGGTGAAACGGGCCTACGAGCTCAAGCCCGACGATCATTACGTCATCGACAGCATGGGCTGGACGCTCTATCGCATGGGTCGTCTCCAGGAAGCGGTCATGCACCTGCGCCGCGCCATGGAGCTCAACGGCGATCCGGAGATCGCCGCTCACCTCGGTGAGGTGCTGTGGATGATGGGCGACAAGAAGGCCGCCCACGAGATCTGGGACACGGCGCTGAAGAGCACGCCCGACGACCCGCGCCTGCTGGACGTGAAGAAACGCTTCGAGCAGTGACGATCGCGGTTCGGCTGGCGGCGCCCGGCATGGCCCGTTGCATCGATCCGCGCCGTTGAACGCCAAGCTCCCGACCATCCGATTCTGCGCGCGCGCCGCGCGGATCGTCGTGCTCGGCACCGCCGTGCTGCTCGGCGCCTGCGAGACCACGCCGGAGGTGGCGGCGGTGGACGACCCCGAGCGGGTCTTCGCCGAGCGCCTCGTTCGCCTCGCCGCCATCGAGCAGTGGTCAGCGATCGGCAAGCTCGGCATCCAGTCCGCCCGCGACTCCTGGAGCGCGGGTGTTCACTGGCGACAGAATCGCGACAGCTACAGCATTCGCCTCAGCGGTCCGCTCGGCCAGGGCCTCATGGAGCTCTACGGCTCGCCCGGCCTGGTGGAGATGCGCACCGCGCAGGACGGCGTCTACCGGGCGCAAACGGCCGAGGAGCTGATGCTGAGCCACGCCGGATGGCGGGTGCCGCTGACGGGGCTGCGCTACTGGATCCTCGGCATGCCCGACCCGCAAGCCCGTGTCGTCGCGCTCGAGCTCGATGCCGGCGGGCGGCTCGCGGAGCTGCGCCAGCTCGGCTGGCTGATTCGCTTCCAGGGCTATGAGGAGTTCGACGGCATCGCCCTGCCGACGCGGCTCACGCTCGAGAATCCGCGCATACGCGGCAAGTTGATAGTGCGAAGCTGGCACACGGGACCGGAGTCGACGTAGATTGTCGCCACGCGTCTGCGCGCGAACACGCTGCTTTCCATGAACGCCACGCCCTGGCCCGCGCCCGCAAAGCTCAATCTTTTCCTGCACGTCCTCGGGCGGCGGGAAGACGGATACCACGAGCTTCAGACCGTTTTCCAGTTCCTCGATCTGCACGACAGCGTCTCGCTCGCGCCGCGCAGCGACGGCCGCGTGCGCCGCATCTCCGCCCTCGAGGGTGTCGACGAGGAGGCCGATCTGGTGGTGCGCGCGGCGCGCAGACTGAAGGCGTACGCGGCCAGTGACGCCGGCGTCGACATCGCCGTCGAGAAGCGCATTCCACTCGGGGCGGGTCTGGGCGGCGGCAGCTCGGACGCCGCCACCACGCTGCGCGCCCTCGACCGGCTTTGGGATCTCGGCCTCGGCACCGAGCGGCTCGCCGCCATCGGTCTCGAGCTCGGCGCCGACGTGCCGGTGTTCGTGCGCGGTGAGGCCGCGTTTGCCGAGGGCGTCGGTGAGCGTCTCGAGCCGCTCGAGCTGGAAACACCCTGGTATCTCGTCGTCAATCCGGGTTGCCCGGTTTCCACCGCGCGCGTATTCGCCGACCCCGCGTTGACACGTAACAGCGCGCCAATGAGAATACGCGACTTTCTGCCGGCTGCCGGTGGCCAAGTCTCTGTGCACGCGTTGTTGCGCGCGACCAGGAACGACTGCGAGCCGGTCGTGCGCGCCCTCTATCCCGAGGTCGACGCCGCGCTGAGCTGGCTCGCCCGCTCGGCGCACGCGCGCATGACGGGGACCGGCGCCTGCGTGTTCGCGCCGTTTCGCGAGCGCGAGGAGGCGCAGCAGCGCCTCGCCGAGCTGCCCGGCGGCTGGCACGGCTTCGTCGCGCGCGGGATGAACCGGTCTTCGATGCTCGCATTGGTGTAAAATTCTCCAGCGGGGGCGCCAACGGCGCCGTCGAGCCTCACCCCATCATCGACGACGGCGGGGGCTGATTTCAGAGCGTCATGTTGGGGCGTAGCCAAGTGGTTAAGGCACGGGACTTTGACTCCCGCATCCCAGGTTCGAATCCTGGCGCCCCAGCCACCCACACGCGGAGGGAGCGGCTTTGAACGACCGGATTTTCAACAGCCAAGCCCACGAGGAGCGATTCATCACCGAAAGCCTGCAAACGGACAGCTCCATCATGGTCTTCTCCGGCAACGCCAATCGGCCGCTTGCCGAGGAAATTGTCGCGCGCCTCAACATTCCGCTCGGCAAGGCGACCGTCGGCCGCTTCAGCGACGGCGAGGTCATGGTCGAGATCGACGACTCGGTGCGTGGCAAGGACGTGTTCATCGTTCAACCCACCTGCCGGCCCGTCGACCAGAACCTGATGGAGCTGCTCATCATGATCGACGCCGTCACGCGCGCATCGGCGCGCCGCGTGACCGCGGTCATCCCGTACTTCGGCTACGCGCGCCAGGATCGCCGGCCGCGCTCCGCGCGCGTCGCGATCTCGGCCAAGCTGGTGGCCAACATGATCTCCATGGCGGGCGCGCACCGGGTGCTCACCATGGACCTGCACGCCGATCAGATTCAGGGATTCTTCAGAATTCCCGTGGACAACGTGTATGCGTCCCCGGTGCTGCTCGGAGACGTGTGGAAGCACGAGTACGAGGAGCTTATCGTGGTCTCGCCGGACGTCGGCGGCGTCGTGCGCGCCCGGGCGCTCGCCAAGCGGCTCGACGATGCCGACCTCGCCATCATCGACAAACGCCGTCCCCAGGCCAACGAGGCCGAGGTCATGAACATCATCGGTGAGGTGGACGGGCGCACCTGCGTGCTGGTCGACGACATGGCCGATACCGCGGGCACCCTGTGCAGCGCAGCGGCGGCGCTGAAAAAGGAGGGCGCCTCGCGCGTCGTGGCCTACTGCACCCACCCGGTGCTCTCCGGCAAGGCCGTCGACAACATCCAAGGCTCGCAGCTCGACGAGCTGGTGGTCACCAACACCATCCCCCTCGACGATCGGGCCGCCGCCTGCGCGCGGATCCGCCAGCTCAGCATCGCCGAGCTCATCGCCGAGAGCATCCGCCGCATCAGCCAGGAGGAGTCCATCGGCGAGCTGTTCATGGACTGAGGCCCCTGCGCCGCCGCCTGGCGGGCAAAACGAGTGCGAAGCCCCGGCTCTTTGTATATTATCAGCGGTTTACGTGGCTACGGCCTCAGAGGGCCCCGTCGGGGATTTGGGAGACTCAGCAAATGAACCAATACGAACTGCGCGGCGAGCTGCGTGAGGGAGGCGGCAAGGGAGCCGCCCGCCGACTTCGCCGCGAGGGCATGATTCCCGCCGTGCTCTACGGCGCCGGCAAAGACGCCGTGGCCATCAAGCTCGACGCCAACTCGGTGCACAAGCAGGTCGAGAACGAGGCGTTCTTCTCCCACATCCTCGAGGTCAAGGTGGACGGTGAGAATACCCAGGCGGTGCTCAAGGCCCTGCAGCGGGACCCGACCACCGATCAGATCGTGCACATGGACCTGCTGCGGGTCAGCAGCAGCAAGGAAATTACCATGCACGTGCCCCTTCACTTCATCAACGAGGAGACCTGCCCGGGCAAGAAGGCCGGGGGCGTCGTCAACCATCTGCTCGTGGATCTCGAGATCAGCTGCCTGCCGAAGGATCTGCCCGAGTTCATCGCGGTGGACATGGCGGCGATGGAGATCGGCGATTCCCTGCACCTGTCTCAGCTCACCATGCCCGCGGGCGTGACCCTGCTCGCGATCGCCCAGGACCCCGAGCACGATCAGCCGGTGGTATCCATCCAGCACTCGCAGAAGTTCGAGGAAGAAGAGGTGCTCGCCGAAGGCGAGGAGCTCGAGGAAGGTGTCGCGGCCGCTGGCGAAGCCGAGGCGCCTGCCGCCGAGGGCGCGCCGGGGGAAGGCGAAGAGAGCTAGGCGGGCCCGCCTTCAGGCAAGTCTTTGTCCACGCCGATTCGACTCCTCGTGGGCCTCGGCAATCCGGACCCGCGCGATGCGCGCACGCGCCACAACGCGGGCTTCTGGTTCGCCGACGCCGTGGCGGCGCGCTGGGGAGGCAGCTTCCGCTCGCAGTCGGGCTTCTTCGGTGAGGTCGCCGACTGCCAGGTCGGTGGACACCGACTGCGTCTTTTGAAACCCATGACCTACATGAACAACAGCGGCCGATCGGTGGCGGCCGTGGTGAACTTCTACAAGCTCGAAGCCGAAGACATTCTCATCGCCCACGACGAGATCGACCTGCCGCCGGGCACCGTGCGCCTCAAGCGCGGCGGCGGCCACGGCGGGCACAACGGCCTGCGCGACATCATTCCCCAGCTCGGCAGCTCCGACTTCGCGCGCCTGCGCATCGGCGTCGGTCATCCGGGCAACAAGAACGCCGTGGTCGGCTATGTCTTGAGGCCGGCACCGGCCGAGGAGCAGGCGGCCATCGACGAGGCGCTCGCGCTCGCCCTCGATCACCTGCCCGACATGATCGCCGGTCGATTTTCCGAGGTGATGAATTCCCTGCACCGAAAATCTCCAGCGGCGGAGAGCGGAGAGAGCCCGGACGCTTCATGATGCGAGCCATCGTTCCGCGCCAGCCCCATGGGATTTAGATGCGGCATTGTCGGCTTGCCCAACGTCGGCAAGTCGACGCTCTACAATGCTCTGACCAGCGCGCAGATCGCGGCGGAGAATTACCCTTTCTGCACCATCGATCCCAATGTCGGCGTGGTGCCGGTGCCCGACGAGCGCCTGGCGCGGATCGCCGCCATCGTCTCGCCCCAGCGCGTCGTGCCGACGACCATGGAGTTCGTCGACATCGCCGGTCTGGTGGCGGGCGCCTCGCAGGGCGAGGGTCTCGGCAACAAGTTCCTCGCCAACATTCGTGAGACGCACGCCATCGCGCACGTGGTGAGGTGCTTCGCGGATGACGACGTGACCCACGTGGCGGGCCACGTCTCACCCGCCGACGACATCGCCACCATCAACACCGAGCTCATGCTCGCCGACATGGAGCAGGTCGAGCGCGCCCGCGAGCGGGCGGCGAAGAACGCCAAGGCGGGTGACAAGGAGGCGCGCGCCAGGCAGGCGCTCATGGAGCGCGCGGTGGCGAAGCTCGACGCCGGCGAGCCTCTTCGAACCCTCGCCCTCGACGACGCCGAGCGCGAGTGGATGCGCCAGCTCCAGCCGCTGACCGCGAAGCCCGTGCTCTACGTCGCCAACGTCGCCGAAGGCGGATTCGAGGACAACCCGCTGCTCGAGGAGGTGCGGCGAATCGCGCGGGCAGAAGGCGCGCCGGTGGTGCCCATCTGTGCCGCCATCGAGGCGGAGCTCGCGCGTCTCGACGCCGAGGACAAGCTCGAGTTTCTCGCCGAGATGGGCCTCGATGAGCCGGGACTCAGCCGCCTGATTCGCGCCGGCTACGCGCTGCTCGAGCTTCTCACGTTCTTCACCGCGGGCCCCAAGGAGGTCCGTGCCTGGACGGTTCGCCGCGGTGCGACGGCTCCCCAGGCGGCCGGCGTCATTCACACGGATTTTCAAAAAGGATTCATCCGCGCCGAGGTAGTAAGCTACCAGGACTTCGTTGCGCTAAACGGGGAGCAGGGCGCGAAAGAGGCCGGCAAGTGGCGCCTCGAGGGCAAGGACTACGTCGTGCAGGAGGGCGACGTCGTCCACTTCCGGTTCAACGTCTGAGCATTCGAAGGAGATGACCCGATGGAGATGACCTACATCGACACGCCCGCCGATCTGACGATGCCGATCGGCGAGGCGATGTTCAGCCAGCGCGCGATTCGACGCATGCGGCACGACAGGCCCGTGAGCGACGAGGAGCTGAAGACCGTGCTCGACGCTGCGTCAAAGGCGCCGAACGGAGGCAACGCCCAGCCGGCGCGCTTTCTGGTCATCCGCGACCGCGAAAAGATTCGCGCGTTCGGCAAGCTCTACCACGAGGCCTGGTGGGCCAAGCGCCGCGACGAGTATGGCTGGACGGGCAAATCCGATATTCCCGAAGGCTCCGTTTACAAGATGCCGGCGCTGCTCGCCGACGAGATGGTCGACGCTCCGGTCGTGATACTCGCCTTCACCGTCGGTCGCGGCGGCGGCGCCTCGTCGATCTTCCCGGCGGTTCAGAATCTGCTGCTCGCAGCGCGCGCCATCGGTATCGGGTCGGTGCTGACGACGCTGCACGCCGACGTCATGGAACGGGTCTACGCGATGTTCAACATTCCCGATGACGCGGAGTTCCACTGCTGCATTCCTCTCGGTTACCCGCGCGGCAGATTCGGGCCGACGCGGCGTTTCCCGACCGCCGGGACCACCAGCTGGGATACCTGGGGGGC
>JABAOD010043447.1_pt1 | contig 11737 bp, 11 predicted proteins | sample 7062151 | NCBI WGS metagenome assembly JABAOD01 (sample SAMN14538626, study PRJNA623070) | marine sediment metagenome | biome: marine biome [ENVO:00000428]; feature: marine pelagic biome [ENVO:01000023]; material: deep marine sediment [ENVO:00002113] | place: India: Gulf of Khambhat ...
CTGGGACATCGCGACGGCGTGCCAGGAGGCATCGAAGCGCGGGCTGACGGGCCTGGTCAGCGAACAGAGCCACTATCATCTCGACAACCGCATGGTCGAGCTCGAGGTCATCCCCGCCTGCCGCCACTACGGGCTGGGCTTGATTCCCTGGAGCCCGCTGGGCGGCGGACTGCTCGGAGGTGCGCTGGAGAAACACGATACGGGGCGCCGTAAAGACGATGAGTTTAGCCAGCGTGTGGAGGAAAAGCGGGAGCAGCTGGAGCAGTACGAGACCCTCTGCCGGGACATCGGCCATCCGCCGGGCGAAGTCGCTATCGCGTGGTTGCTGCATAACCCCGTCGTGACGGCGCCGATCATTGGGCCACGAACGGTGGAGCAACTCGAAAGCGCCGTGCGCGCGGCCGCGATCGAGCTCGACGAGGAGACACTCGGGCGGCTGGATGAGATATTCCCCGGCCCCGGTGGAGAAGCCCCGACGGCTTACGCCTGGTGAGCTCTGTTTCGCGCCGTGCCGCCCGATCCGATACGGCCCGGGATCGGCCGGGAAAAGCGTAAATGTTTGTAACCGTGCGCAGAATCCCCTTTCCGACGCGTTAATCTTGCGACTTCGGCTTATCAATGGAGTGAACTATGACTATCGCGTTTCCCGAGTTGCCTTTTGCGATCGATGCGCTGGAGCCTCACGTCTCGGCGAGAACCCTCGAATTCCATCATGGCAAACATCACCAGGCTTACGTCGAAAAGCTGAACGTAGCCATCGCCGGCACCGAGTACGAGGGCCGGACGCTCGAGGCGATCATTGCCGCTTCGCACGAGGCGTCGGATAGCGCCGTGTTCAATAATGCCGCGCAGGCGTGGAACCACACCTTCCTCTGGAACAGCATGTCGCCACACGGCGGCGAGCCCGAGGGCACGCTCGCCGCAGCTATCGATGCGCGTTTCGGCGATATCGCCGGGTTCCGCGAGAAATTCAAAGCCGCCGCGCTCGGGCAGTTCGGTAGCGGGTGGACCTGGCTGGTACGCAAGGGCGGCGAGCTCGACATCGTCAGCACAGGCAACGCGGAGACCCCCCTGACGAGTGACAGCGTCCCCCTGCTGACGCTCGATGTCTGGGAGCACGCCTACTACCTGGACTACCAGAACAAGCGGGACGCCTACATCGACGCGTTCTTGAGTAAACTCATCAACTGGAAATTCGCGGCGCAAAACTACGAGGCCGACCGGGCTGCGGCGTAAGCCTCGGCTCGACGCTGCGGCGATCAGACTGCGCGAAGATCGATCAGACGCGACATCGGTAACGGGCACTGTCATGGGCATTTCGAGCGTTCCGAAAGAAAGCCGTCTGCTGGCGCCAAAGACAGTGGGCAATCCGGACGGCAAGGGCTCCCACGGCTTCCTCGCGGACTGGCGTGCGACGGAACCGCGCGGCGTCGTCGCGAAGCCGCCGCGCCAGCTGTTGGCCGAGTTCTTCACGTCGATGCTGGTCCTGTCCGCCTCGATCCGGTACCGGCCGGTCCCGGGACGTTCGAACTACCTGTACTGGATCGACGGGCAGTGGTCCCTCAGCCTCATCGCGCCCGACGAATGGTCGGAGGAGAGACGCGCCGGTTTCGCGGCGACCTGCGTGCTGCAGGCCGACATGACCTGGACGATTGTGCCGTCCAGCCGGCTGGACGAAGAAAGCCCGGCAACCGATGCCATACGCCGTTACTACGAGGCCTTCGCCGAGATGCTCGATACCGACCTCACCCTGGAGGAGATACTGCCGTCGTACGTTAGCAGCCTGCACTACTACCAGCGACTCTATGCCGGCGCACTGCGGCGCTCCGTGTGCTCTGCCGTGGCGCGCGGCGGTCAGGCGTCGGAGAGCTGCCGGCAGTGGCGCATGCAGCTCCCCCACCTGAATACCCTGCTGCTGCCTGACCGTGACTGAGGGCTGTCGGCGAAAAGCCGGCGCGATGGCCGCCGCATTCACTGCTGGAGTCCTGTTGATGACTTTTTCGGCCCCGCCACTCGACGCGTCTGACAACGAAGCTCTCACGATCGCCGACTTTGCCGGCGAGCCGGCCGGTCCCGGGTGGTATGTCGTCAACGACAACGTGATGGGCGGTCGCAGCGAGGGTGATTTCGAGGTGGTGCAGGGAGAGTTACGCTTCGCCGGCCGCACGAATACCAACGGTGGCGGCTTCAGCTCGATCCGCACGAGGCCCGTCAAGATGAACCTGTCGAAGCACGAAGGGATTCGGCTGCGGGTCAAGGGCGACGGCCGGCGCTACACCTGGCGACTGACGACCAATGCGCGCTGGCGCGGCAGGGAGATCAGCTACTGGGCGGATTTCGACACGCGCGAGTGATGCCTGGAGCACGGTCGACATTCCCTTTTCCCGCTTCATTCCCCAGTACCGCGGAATGCCGCTCAACGGACCCGCGCTGGACCCGGGGCAAATAACCGGTATGGGCCTGATGATCTATGACAAGCTGGACGGCGCTTTCGAAATACGCCTGGCCAGCGTGCAGGCGTATTCGGCCAGAGTATCGTTCCAACTCGAGCAGTACCGATGGAAGAATCGCGTTCTCGTGGTCGGCGCCGCGGCCGGGGACGATCCGAACCTGAAAATATTGCAAAACGGCATGGCCTCGATGCCGGGGGAGTTCGCGGACCGCGATATGGTGCTCGTGACCTTGCTGGAGGCGGGAACGTCTACCGCCGGGGACCGGAAAATGACCGCTGTCGAAGCGGCCGCGACCCGAGCCGACCTCGGGATCAAGGGCGGCCGGTTCGCGCTGCGGCTGATCGGAAAAGACGGCTCGGTCAAATTTTCGACGGAATCGGCGACCGCGATGACGGAGATCTATGCGCTGATCGATACCCTGCCGATGCGGCAAAGAGAAACGTCTGACCGCTGACAGCCGGCTTGCTTGTAATGCGCAAGACGGCCGCTCGAAGACGCAGGGTCAACGATCCCTCACAGTCGTAACGTCATGCTGCGCGGGATCGATCCGGGTCGATCAGGCCGTCAGGTAAAGTATCAGGATCGTGTAGCCGGTGAACACGACCGACAGCCACTTGAACCACTGCGGCCTCAGCATCATCAGCACCATCAGGCCGCCACCGAGAATCGGAAATCCAAACGACGGCAGCGGCGGATTTTCGAACATTGTCAGATTGACGTACGGCCCGACCGCAAAGTAGCCGAGCATCGACATCGCGGATACCCGTCCGAGTGAGCGGCTGTGCGCCAGGAATTCCAGTTCGCTGTCGTCGGACATATCGAAGTCCTCGGTCGGCAGCGCGAGTTCGGCGGCGCCGTAGACGAATATCGAGCCGATCACCAGCGCGAAGAAATCGATGATGGACCAGTCCGTGACGAGGCGCAGCTCCCAGCCGACCCACCACAGTTGCAGGATATAGATGAAGATACAGGCGCCCCACAGCATCGTCGCCCAGTGGAAAGTCACGCGATTGTGGGCGCGAACCAGCAGCGCGGCCGTGTGAAGCAGGCGTGCCATCGCCAGGCCGAGAATAATCGAGATGGCGATGAAAATGTATTCGTGCTGGGTCACGCCGGGCTATCTGCTCATGCTGCGCAGCCCGCGGAAATGTCGAAGCCACGGCGATTCAGGTAGGCCAGGAAATCGGCAACGCGCGTGGTCCAGTCGAGCTCCTCGAGCGTCCTCTCGATTGCCTGTGCCCGTTTCGCGTGTTCGGCCGGGTCCGAGAGCAGCGTGTTCAGCGCATCCACGAGTCCGGTCTTGTCCCCGGGGTCGAAGAGCAGCGCCTCGTTTGCCGCATGGTGAATCGAAAACGGTATCGTGTTGGTGCTGACAACCGGGGTTCCCGCCGAGGCGGCCTGCGACACGCTCATTCCGAAGCCTTCCATCTCCGAAGCCGACGCGTAAATGTGGGCGACCGAGAACATTGGCCCGATAAATTCGTCGGGAATCGCGCTCAGCAGGAACGCACGGCCCTTGAGCACAGAAGTGCGTTCGAGCTGCTGTTGCAGCGAGGCGAAGACGTCGTTCTCCGGACCGCCGCCGACCAACAGGTAGCTGTCGGGATGTGCCGTCGCAAGCTCGGCAAAGGCCTCCAGCAGCAGGTCTTTACGCTTCGTACGGTCCATGCGGCTGGTTTCGAAAACCAGCGGTTTGTCGGTGAGTTCGTCTACGGACAGGCCGGTCCTTTTCGAGAGCCAGCGCAGAGTATCCTGCTTCTCCTGGTCCGTGTACCTGCGGTAAACGTCGCGATCCACGCACGGCGGGAAATAATAGGTATTCTCGACCGGAACGTGATACTGCGTCCACAGTCGCTCCGCAATCTTCGCGGATGTCGCCGCAAACGCGTGGGTGCGCTGGCAGATCATGCGCTCGTGATTGCGCCGTTCACAGAATTTCAGGTCGCGACGCTCCGCCTCGCTTCGAATGCGGTAATTGAAATCCTTGAGATCGCCCAGTGAGTGTGGCGTCCACACGTGCCGATCGCAACGTGCCAGCTCGTGTTTGAGGGTGGCATCAGCTTCCGGCTCCAGGGTCAGGATTTCCCGCCCGAGCGCGGCGGCCGCCACGAGTTGCCGGTATCGCGGATCGAGATGCACGTCAGGCCGCTGCAGATGCTCCATGACCCGATCGACCACGCGGTTTTCGACGGTTGCATCGAGCGAACGCGCCGAACACCAAAGGCTTGCCGCGGCACGCACCTGGTGCTCGATTGGCTGGTCGCCGGTACGGACGTGATACATCAGCATTCGCCCGAGGAAGAAATCCGGTGATTCCCCCGGGGCCCGCCAGTGCAGGCCGTCATTCAAGGCCTCGAACGTGGATTCCGTAACGACGCCGCTCAGCAGCTGTTGCAGGGAGCGCTCGACGATCAGGTTACGCCATCGCTCGATCAAACCAACCGCAAGGACGGCTGCGTCCCAGTAGTGTGTGTTGGTGAATTCGTACAGCTCCCAAGGCTGGCATCCCCGGGCTTCTGCTTCCTCCCGACAGAATCGGAACAGCCAGTTGAGCTGTTCGTCCAGCGCGACCGAGATATCTTCTTTGCGAATAAATGTATCGCCGCCACCCGGCACATAAACGTAGCGGATCTGTGGCGACAAATAGTCCGTGCCGAGCCGCATCTCGTCGCTCTCGAAGTGTGGGAAGCCACCGCGGGCAAAGATAGTGACCTTGTAGCCGAGCTTTTCGAGTTTTGTGGCGAGCGTGTTCACGTACACGTTCTGGCCGCCGGTGTCCGGTGCCCCGCCGAAGGGGATCTCACAGCCGCCATAGCCATGGTTGGTGATCAGCGCAATCTCCGGGCAATCGATGGACCGGAAACGAGTGTCTGCGGAACTCAATTCGCTATCGGACATCGCCTGAACCCGTACCTGTACAGCACCATCCGTCGCACATCAGGATGCTTTCAATTCCTGCGCCCGTTGAGGCGTACGCCTTTGCAGCCAGTATTCGATGCCATCGAGCACGCCCCTGGCGTAGTTGCGGGCGGACTGGTAGACCATCGGCTTGTCCAGCGCCTTGAGTTCCGGGTGTGCATTGCCGACAACGACGCCCGGGAACTCATAGTCGAACATCGCGATGTCGTTCGCGGAGTCGCCGCAAACGATCACCTCATGAGGCTCGAAGCCGAGATAGTGCGCGACGTACTCGGCTGCCGATCCCTTGTTGCAGCCCTGCGGCAGCACATCGAGGTCACGCTGCGAGCTGTAAACCAGCTCTGCGCGGATCGATTGCTCGAGAAGCACCGTACGGATTTTCTCCCGTTCAGCGTGATCGGCATTGTGCAGGAAATAGCTGACTTTGTAGTCCGACTGAAACTCGTCCGGCTGCGGTTCCAGCCGCTCGAAACCCGCGAGAATCGACCGCACGCGTTCTCCGTCCCAGTGCTTCAACTGGCAAACGGGCCAACCCTGAACGACGTCCCGTGACGGATAAAAACAGATCTCGGAGCCGACGCCGCCGATGACGACATCGGGTTCGGGTAAACGCGTGGTCTCGACCGATTCGATGATCGAATCCGGGAATCGCCCGGACGTCAGGACCAGCCGAACATGCGAACTGTTCTGCTGGTACCAGTCGGCAAACTCGGCAAGATCGTCATCATCGCCGAGGAGCGTGAAGTCAACGTCACTGATCAGGAGTGTCTGTCTGTTCATAATGGCAGTCTGTCCGCGGCGCGGGGCCTTGCGGAGACTCATGTTCCCTCCGTCTAAGATGGGTTATTCGGGATCGTCTTCGGGCCCGTCGATGATGATGTCGGCACGACGTTTGTGCGCCGAGATTTCCTGGTGTTCGATTGCCAGGACTCGCTCAAGGAACGCTTCGTTCGGGTCACGCGCGCGACGCATTCGCGATCGATGCGTCTGCCTGTAGTCCCGATCGAGAAACACGCGAATATCGATACCCTCGACCAGGGAGGTGTAGCAACCCTCGACGAGAATCACATTGCGATCGCCCGGTTCGATGATCTCACAGCTCACCAGGTTTTCCTCGAACATCATCAGGGGCTTGGACAGCGGTTTGTCCGGATGTTCCTTCAGCGCGCGGAGATGGGATTCGATCAGATCGAGCCTTACTTCCCCCAGGCCTACCCATTCTATGTCGCTCTTGCGCCTCAGGTAGTTGGTCTTGGGAGGCAACCGGAAGTAGTCATCCTGGCAAAGAATCAGGCAGTGCCAGCCTTCCAGCTCCAGCAGGGCCGCGAGACAGTTCGCGATCTCGGACTTCCCGGAACCCGACTCACCGGCGACCGACACGGATACACGATCTTCAGGGCCGCTCAGCGCCTGCTGGACGTGCGGGAAGATCGTGGCGGCAGCTTGCCGGTGATAGTCGGTAATGACCAGTTTGTCGCCAATCATGTCAACGCAGATTCCAGGCAGTAAACCGTCAATTGTAACAGAGCGTCAGCTCAAAGCATCTCGAGCGTCTCGGGGTACTCGGCGCTGAGCGGCGTGGTAGAGGTATAGAAGCTCAGGTTCTCGGCCCGAAACGTCGCACTCTCGGAATAGAAGCCGATGCGGCCGCGGGCGAACTGGTCGTCGGCGAGGCTCAGGACGGTAAAGCCGTTCAGCGACAGTTCGAAATACTGTCCGTAGGCAAGCAGGCTGAACCGATGGGGCCCTTGCCCGGTCAGGAAGTTCGACCCCTGCAGCTGCTGGTAGTGGAACGCTTCCTCATGACTGCCCGCCGGGTTGTATGCCCAGGCACGCAGCTGGGCCATGCCCTTAAGAAGATCGAGACTCAGGAAATAGCCGTCACCCTGCTCGTCGACACGAAGCAGGAGTCCGCACTTACCGCTCTCGTCGATGTGAAGATCCCCTGAGAGCACGAAGTCGTCGTATTCTCCCTGCAGCAGGAACATCTCCATGCCGCTGGCGCATTCGACCTTGCACATCCGCGCCGTCGCCTCGGAGCGGGCACTCGGGTTGCCGAGCACGGGCGCGAGCGGAAACAGGCGCTGCGGGTCCTGCCGCGAGGAAAGGAGCTCCCTAAATCCGGCGAAGCGCTTGAGCCGCAGACGCCCGTCGTCGTCGGCAACCAGTTCTTTCGGCGGGGCCATCAGGTGCATGCCTTCGATCTTCAGGCCCTTGTAAAAGAAGTTCCAGACCAGGTAACGATCACCATCCCGGCAGATCCTCGCGGCATAGTTGCCCTGGGGCAGCAGTACGTTGTCGGCTCGGTTGCGGTACGGCCCCCCGAGTTTGTCCGCGTACCAGTAGTGGATCTTGATGTCCTCCCGGATGGAACAGATCAGGTAATAGCGGTCGCGCAGCCGGATCAGGCTCGGCACCTCCAGGTCGTCGTAACGCATCGGGTGGAAGATCGGGGCCTGAAGTTCGAAGCGATTGGGTGCGGATTCCTCGAGAAGGGCGACGCAGCCTCGGCGGATGATCGGCCCGTGCGGAACGCGAGCCGCTACCACGATGTAGCCTTTGCCGTCGTCCTCGAAGAAGCAGGGATCGCGAAAACTCACCCAGTTGCGGCCTTCGTCCAGCGACGACTCGTAGTCCGGGCTCTGTGCTTCGAGTGGAAAAGCGCCGTCGTTCATCTTGCGCCAGTCGTATAGATCGTCGCTGACGGCGAGGCCGAGCCGCTGCACGCGCCCACGCTCCTCCATCGAGAGCCCGGTGTAGAACATGCGCCACGAGCCGGGCTGGTGGGGATCGCGGGATACATGCATGGTCCACAGCATGTCGTCATCCCAGGCGGACGGGTCGCTGATGAACAGAGCGTTCTTGACGCGCCGCCAGTGCAGGCCATCCTTGCTCACCGCGTGCGCGATGTAGTCGTGATTGGGCAGCGTCAGGTGAAACAGATGGTACTCGCCGTCGTGCACGACAACATCGACGTCACCGATTTCGGACTTGCGGAATCCGTAACCNNCCTTACATGATGACGAGATGCACCGCTGGTCCCTGCACAGGGTCAACTGACGGCCTTGAATTCAAGTCTAGCCTCACGATGCATCGATGACCAAGGCCACGGCACCGAGCAGGCCGGCATTCGATTCGAGGCCGGGCGTCACGATCAGCTCGGCCGTCGCGTCCGACGGGTCCTCGAGATCGAGGTAGTCATTGAGATGCCGGGCCGCGGCTTCCCGGATCATCGGCAACAGCGCGGTGCAGTTCATGACCCCGCCGCCAAAGATCAGCTTCGTCGGCGATGCCGTCAGCAGCAGGTTGACGGCAAGTTGCCCAAGGTAGTCAGCCTCCATGGCATACGCCGGGTGGTCGGCGGGCAACTCGTTGAGCGGTTCTCCCCAGCGTGCCCGGATCGCGGGCCCGGCCGCGAGGCCCTCGAAGCAATCGCCGTGGAACGGGCACAGTCCGTCGAGCTCGTCGTCCCGCAAGCGGCGCGGTTTCATGTGGCCGATCTCCGGGTGCATCAGGCCATGTACGGCGCGGCCGTTCGCAACGATACCGCCGCCGATGCCCGTGCCGACCGTGACATAGACGACATTGTCGTGTCCCTGCGCCGCGCCCCAACGGATCTCCGCCAGCGCGGCGGCGTTGACGTCGGTGTCGAGCGCCAGCGGCAGCGCGGTCCAGCCGCGGATTGAGCGCAGCAGGTCGAAATCCTGCCAGGCGGTCTTCGGCGTTGCGCCGATGTGGCCGTATCGCGGCGAGGCGGGATCGACATAGACGGGTCCGAAGCTCGCGATCCCCAGGGCGGCTGCGTCGTCCAGCCTGGGTTCGAGCCAGTTCCTGATGTCGAGGAGCGTCTCTTCCGGTTCCCGCGTCGGAATGCTGGTCCGCTCGAGTACGTCACCGGCGCCGGTGGCGATGCCGCAGACTATCTTGGTCCCACCCAGTTCGATGCCGGCAATACGCTGATCATTGTTCATGACGGTAGCTTATACAATTCGCCGAATATCGGGTAATGCGGGGTCACGGTGCGCTAGCGTCATTGCCTAGCCGTTAACGAAACAGCCATAACTGCAAAAGGAACGCGGCCGTGAGGGCGGCGGCAAGAATGCGGTAATTCTTGTACCAGGGCAGCCCGGCGAGCTCGGCACTCTCGTCGCGGAAGAAACTGCGGTTCCAGTTCATGCTGCTGATCTTCTCGTCCGCAGGCGGCGGGGTCGCGAGGCTGGCAAGGACCATCGCAGCCGCACAGAAGATGAACAACAGAGGCGCGATATAAAGAAAGTGCATGGAAACGGTCTCCGTTACCTCATTCAGGACGAACAGCACCGCGCCGGCAACGAGGCCGGTCAGGATCGTCGCTACTGCGCCGGCGGAATTCGCCCGGCGCCAGAACATGCCGGCCAGGAACATCGTTACGACCGGAGGCACGGCATAGGACAATATGCGCTGCAGATACTTGAACAGCGACCCGAAATTCTCGATCTGGGGTGCCCATGCCACCGCCAGGACCATGAACAGAAATGTCGCAATCTGCCCGACGCGCATCAGCTGATGGGCAGTGAGGTCCGGTTTCGCTCGACGGACGAAGTCCATCGTGACGAGCGTGGACGCCGAATTCAGCGTCGAGTCGATCTGCGACATCAGCGCCGCGATGAAGCCGGCGAGAACCAGGCCGAGCAGCCCCGTCGGCAGCAGGTCGAACATCAGCGTCGGATACACGAGGTCTGGTCGCGGCAGATCCGGATAGAGCAGGATTGCGGCCGTACCCGGAAGCACCATAATAAAAAGCACGGGCAGCTTCAGGGAGCCGGCGAGCAGGGCGCCCCAACGGGCATGGTTGATGTCTTTCGCGCTGATGACACGTTGCGCCATGAACTGGTTCGTGCACCAGAAATAGAAACCGAGCAAGGGCACGCCCGTCAGCAGGCCCGGCCAGGGCACGCTCGGATCATCGATCGGCCTGACCAGGCTGACCCTGTCGGACGGCACGTGCGCCATGACCGCCTGCCAGCCGCCGGCCTCGCCAAATGCGGCGAACGCGATGAAGATCGATCCAAACACGAGCAGCAGCGCCTGCAATGCATCCGTGTACATGACGGCTTTGAGACCACCGACGATCGTATAGACGCCCGCGGCGACCGCCAGCATCGCGACGGTTTGCCAAAGCGGCAACTCCGGAAAAAGCAGTTGCAGCACCAGCGCCCCGGCGAACAGGCTCCCGGCCGTGTCCACGACGATATTCAGGAACAGGGTCAGCAGGGAAAAATAGGTGCGAGCCCTGGAGTTGTACCGCCGCTCCAGGAACTCCGGCATCGTGTACACGCCCGAGCGCAGCAGGAACGGGAAAAAGAAAAAGGCGCCGAAGATCAGGACCATCGCCGCCATGCTCTCGTAGTTGAAGACGGAGATACCGGTGCTGTAGGCATCCCCGGCGAGACCGACCAGGGTCGTGCTGGACACTTGCGAGGCAAACAGGGAAATGCCGATCAGCGGCCAGACCATCCGGCGCCCGGCCAGGAAATAATCGGACGCATTGTCGTGCTTGCGGCCGAAATAAAGCCCCAACCCGACCATCAGCGCCGCGTAGACGAGGATGATGCCGAGGTCGACCGGATGAAGATCGAAATCCGTCGCGGTCATGACGGCGACTCCTTGTTAAGATGCGCGCATGGCTACGATAATTCCTCTCATACTTTCGGGCGGCGCCGGCACCCGGCTCTGGCCGGCCTCCGTCTCGATGTACCCGAAACAGCTGTTGCCACTCGTGGACGGCAAGTCCACGATGCTGCAGGACACGGTGAAACGACTTGACGGCATCGGCAATGTCGCTGACGAGGTCCTGGTCGTCTGCAACGAGAACCACCGATTCCTGGTTGCGCAACAGCTGCTCGAGATCGATCGCAACGCTCGAATGGTGCTGGAACCCGAAGGCCGGAACACCGCACCCGCCGTCGCGCTCGGTGCGTTCCTCGCGCGCGAAGCCAGCGACGACGCGGTCCTGCTGGTAATGCCCGCCGATCACGTCATTCCCGATGTTGCGGCTTTTCAGGCGGCGCTTCAACTTGGCCTGGACCCTGCCGATGACGGCAAGCTCGTCACCTTCGGCATCGTGCCGACCCGGCCCGAGACGGGCTACGGCTATATCAGGGCGATACCAGAAGGCGCTGCGGCTGTGCCCGTCGAGTCGTTTGTCGAGAAGCCCGACATCGATACCGCAAAGTCCTACGTCGACAGCGGCGAGTATTTCTGGAACAGCGGCATGTTCCTGTTCCGTGCCGACGCCTATCTCGAAGCCTTGCAGCAACTCGCGCCCGAGATGTACGAATGCTGTCTGAAGAGCGTCGAGCAACGGCGGGTGGATGGGGAGTTCG
>JABAOD010010253.1_pt1 | contig 11736 bp, 12 predicted proteins | sample 7062151 | NCBI WGS metagenome assembly JABAOD01 (sample SAMN14538626, study PRJNA623070) | marine sediment metagenome | biome: marine biome [ENVO:00000428]; feature: marine pelagic biome [ENVO:01000023]; material: deep marine sediment [ENVO:00002113] | place: India: Gulf of Khambhat ...
CGTCTCGTCAACGCACAGATGCAGCTTTCTCCAGGTGCGACGCTTGCCTTTGCCCGCGCCGTGCTTGCGCACGTACCACTCGCCCGCCCCGAATACCTTCAGGCCGGTGGTGTCGATCACGACATGGCGTGGCTGCCTCGCTGGGGCTGGCCGCAACCGAAGTTCGAGGCCCGCCTGGCGACGGCTCACCGTCGAGTACGCCGGCACCGGGAGGTCGACTCCCATCAAACGGACCACGGAGTCGAGGAAGCCTTGCGTCGCGCGCAGGCTGAGGTGAAACACCGACCGCACCACCAGGGCGCACTCGATCGCGGTGTCGGAGTAGATCCGGGGGCGACCGCGACCCCGCGGACCGCCTCGCTGGCGCCAGGCGGACACCGCCTGCTCGTCGACCCACAGGGTCAGGCTCCCGCGGGCAATCAGCGCTCTGTTGTACTCGGGCCAGTTACGGACCCGGTACCGAAAGATGAAATCGGATCTGCGCATAGTAGGAATCTAACTCGTGCGCAGGTGGTCGCGGCCGATTTATGCAACGCCCCGTATGGTTGGATAGAAACCCGAGACACCCGGGATCGGATCACCACGTCTCCCTCAGTGCGCGGAGGATGTCGTAGCGGCTGATCTGCCCGACCAGGACGCCCGACTCGAGGACCGGATACCGGCGGTAGTGGCCCTTGACGAAAAGCTCGGCCGCCGCCACCACGTCGAGGTCCGCGTCGACCGTCTCCACCGGGCTGGTCATGTACTCGCTCACGGTGCCCGGCCAGTCCTGATGGTAGCTGGCCCCGAACGCTATCCTGAGGCAGTCCTTGTTCGACAGCATTCCGACCAGGTTGCCAGCGCTATCTATCACCGCGGCACCCGAGTACTCGTGCTCGAGCAGGTACTCGATCGCATCGTGTATTTTCATGTCCGGGGCCAATGTGACGAGAGACCGGGACATGTAGTCGCGCACACACGCCGTGCTAGTCATCGGCTCGCTCCTCTGCGTACGGGCAGCCCTTCGAGGTCCGACCGGGACAGCTTCCTAGCCGCCCGCATGCGATGCCGCAGCCAGCGCGAAGCTGTCGGCCACGTGCGATGAGGCCGATGCCGAGCAACAGAACCGCGAGAAGAAAGATGAACACACCGAGCATGATCGTGATCACGGCGTCACCTTGCCTTTCCAGGCGCTGTTCCGAAGTCATCGAACACGATCTGCTCGGGATCGACGCCGAGTCCGTCGAGCATGCTTCGCACCGCCCTCACCATCAACGGCGGGCCACACAGGTAGTACTCGCAGGCCTCGGGCTCGGGGTGCTCCGCCAGGTAGCGCTCGTAGAGCACCTCGTGGACGAACCCCGTAGGTCCTTGCCAATCGTCCCCGGGCCGCGGCTCCGAGAGGACGGCCTGCCAGGTGAAGTTGGGATACTCACGAGCGAGGCCATCGAACTCTTCGTCGTTGAACAGCTCGGCGCGGCTGCGTGCCCCGTACCAGAAGCTGATAGGGCGTCGGTCGCCCCGCTGCTTCAGTAGATGGAAGATGTGAGACCGAATCGGCGCCATGCCCACACCGCCGCCGATGTAAATCAGCTCGCGGTCCGAGTCGCTCGGGAAGAAGTGGCCGTAGGGTCCCGACACGTCGACGGCGGCTCCCGCCGCCAGGGCGAACAACCACGAGGAGACGATGCCGGGCGGCGTCTCCTCCGACGCGCCGGGGGGCGGCAGCGCAAGCCGAACGAAGAGCACCAGCGTGCCGACTTCCTCCGGGGCGTTGGCGAGGGAGTAGGCGCGGGTGGTGGGCTCATCGCACCGGCTCTCCAGATCCCAGAGGCCGAGCGCGTCCCACCTCTCCCGCACCCAGTCAGCCACGCCCATCTCGCGAAACGCGAGAGCGTGCGGTGGTGCGGTGACCTGCACGAAGGCGCCCGGCTCGAGCTCTGGCGCCTCGCCGGGTGGGATGGTCAGAACCACCTCCTTGACGAGCGGGGCCAAGCTCCGGGTGGAGGCCACTCGGCAGGCGTAGTGCCGCACCCCGAATACCTCGTCTGGCACCTCTACCCCGAGGTCGTCCCGGACCCGAACCTGGCACGCGAGTCGCATCCCCGCCGCTACCGCCCGGCGGCCGAGCCGCGAGTCCTCGACCGGGTTGGCGACACCGCCGCCGCGGGTGACCTTGATGCGACACAGCCCGCAGCTACCGCGGCCCGCGCACGCCGACGGCAGCAATACCCCGGCATCGTTCAGGATCTCCAGCAACGTGCGGCCCGCAACGCCGTCGACCGCGCCGGCCTCGCCCATCTCGATGTGCACCGGCGTGCTCGGCAGGAGACGGGCGCGGACCAGCTCGACGATGAGCGCCAGCACCGTCACCACCGCGGTGAACAGTCCGATGCCGAATCCGATCTCGAGCATACTCGTCGCCTCAACCGAGCCGGATATCCGCGAGCGCAAGGAACCCGAGCGACATGAGCCCCACCACGATGAAGCTGAGACCGAGACCGTGCAGCCCTTCCGGGACGTCCGCATAACGCAGCTTCTCGCGGATACCCGCGAGCAGCACCACCGCCAGCGCCCATCCAACTCCGGACCCGACGCCGTAGAACATGCTCTCGGCGAACCCGTAGTCGCGCTCCACCATGAACAGTGAGCCGCCGAGAATGGCGCAATTCACGGCCAGCAACGGGAGGAACAGACCCATGGTGCGATGCAGGGTCGGGAAGTAGCGCTCCAGCACCATCTCCAGCACCTGGACGACGGCGGCGATGACGCCGATGTACAGCATCAGGCCGAGGTAGGTCAGATCCACCTCCGGCAGCCCGGCCCAGCTCCACGCACCTTCGGCCAGGAGGTGCCTGTGCACCAGATTGTTCACCGGCACGGTGATGCCCTGGACGAGGATGACCGCGGCCCCCAGGCCGAGTGCGGTCGCGACGGTGCGTGACACCGCGAGAAACGTGCAGATCCCGAGAAAGAACGAGAGGGCCAGGTTGTCGACGAAAATCGCGTCAACGAACAGAGCGAGCAAGTCCATCTCCCACCGCCTCCGTCTCGGAAAGTACGAGCGCGCTCTCCGGCAGCTCCGAGGGCTCGATCTGGGCCCGCTTCCAGGTCCGGAGCGCCCAGATCAGCAAACCGATTAGCAGGAACGCGCTCGGGGGCATCAGCATCAGGGCCAGCGGCTGAAACCAGCCGCCGTCGGCTGCCAGCGGGAACACGCTCACCCCGAGCAGGGTCCCGGAGCCCAGCAGCTCCCGCACGATGCCCACCAGGATCAGCACCAGGCTGTAACCCAGCCCGTTGCCCAGACCGTCCAGCATGCTGCGCTTGACATCGTGCTGCATGGCGAAGCCCTCGGTTCGCCCGAGCACGATGCAGTTCGTGACGATGAGGCTCACGAAGACCGAGAGTCGCTTGCTCATCTCGACCGCGTAGGCCTGCAGGATCTCGTCGACCATGACCACCAGGGAGGAGATGACCGTGATCTGGACGATGAGCCGCACGCTGCGCGGTATGTGACGCCTGAGCGCGCTGATGATGCCCGACGAGAACGTCAAGACCGTGGTCAGCGCCAGGCTCATCGTCAGCGCCGTGGCGAGCGTCGTGGTGACCGCGAGCGCGGAGCACAGGCCCAGGATCTGCAGTGTGATCGGGTTGTTGTCGATCAAGGGATCGAGCAGAGCGTGACGGTTGGAGCGGTCCATCGGTCAGCGGCCTCTTTCTTCGCGGAGCCGTTGGAGGAAGGGCCCGAAGCCGTGATCTCCGAGCCAGTACTCGAGCAGGCGGGACACGCCCTGGCTGGTGCGGGTCGCACCGCTGATTCCGTCGACCGCGTGTGCGGCGGCAGCGTCCGCGGCGCCTCGGGTCACCGCGAGCCGGTACCGTCCCTCCTCGTCGCGCAAGCGCTTGCCGCGCCACTTCGCAAGCCAGGCCGGATCCTGCAACCGCGCCCCGAGCCCCGGCGTCTCACCGTGCGCGTAGAAAGCAAGCGCGGTGATGGTGTTCATGTCGCCCTCCAAGGCCAGGAACCCCCGCAGGGTGGATACGTAACCCGACCCGAATACGGGCAGGATCACAAGCTCCACGCTGCGGCCCCTGCGCACCAGGTGGACCGTGGCGAACGGCGCACGTGCACCGATGCGGGCGACGTCGAGCGCCGGGGGGATCTCGACGCGGCTCTCGGAGTCTTGTGCGGCCTCGAGCGCATCATAGGCCGCTGGGTCGGTCGCGTCCGAGACGTAGCGCCCGGTGGCGAGATCCACGAGCCGCGTCTCGATCCGGTCACCGCTCTCGGGGTCGAGCAGGCGCTCCACCCCCGGCAGCTGCGAGACGATCGCATCGATGACGGCGCGGCGCTCTGCAAGGCGGTTCGCCTCTTGACGCGGCTCGAGCAGGACCGCGGTGACGGAGACCAGGCTTCCGCCGACCAGCGCCACCGCGAACGCCATACCGAGGGCACGGGCGAGGCTGCTGCGCTCTCCGTCGCCCGAGAAGGGGCCCATCTCATGCACCGCTGCCGCTCCTGCGGTAAGCATGCTTTCGCGCGTGAAGCCGGATCGTGAAGTGGTCGATCAGCGGCGCGCAGAGATTGCCCAGCAGTACGGCGAGCAGAACGCCGTCGGGATGGGCCGGGTTGACGAGCCGGATGACCACCACCGCGACGCCAATCAGGACGCCGTAGATCCAGCGCCCCGGATCGGTCATGGGGGCGCTGACCGGATCGGTGGCCACGAACACCGCCCCGAACGCCACGCCACCGAGCACGAGGTGCCAGTGCCACGGTACGGTGAACGCCGAGTGGGCCCCGAGCTGGGCCGAATTGAAGACGAGCCCCATCGCTGTTGCTCCCACGAGCACCCCTGCCATGATGCGCCACGACGCAATGCGCCTCGAGATCAGGACCGCCGCGCCGATCAGCGCCGCGAGGACGGACGTCTGCCCGAGCAGCCCGGGCACCCGTCCCAGGAAAGCGTCCCACCACGTGAAGCCGGCCGCCGCGAGCGCGGACATACCCCCTTCGGCTGCGATGGCGTAGGCCGTCGTACCCGCATAGCCCGCGATCAGGGGCCACATCGGATCGCCCACCATGTGGGTGGGAAAGCTGAAGTAGAGGAACGCCAGGCCGGTGAGCGCCGGGTTGAGGAAGTTTCTGCCCGTGCCGCCGAAGATGAGCTTGCCGAACACCATGGCGAACGAGATCCCCAATCCGCACTGCCAGAGCGGCGTGGCCGGCGGCAGCAGGAGGGTGAAGATCAGCACGGTGACCAGGGTACCGGGGCCCATCAGACGGTGGCGGGCGCGGGCAAACAGATACTCCCAGGCATAGGCGAGCACCGCCGCCACGAAGAGCAGAGGCGCCACGTAGAGCGCACCGTGGACGATCTCCGAGAGGACACCCCCCTCGGCCAGCCCCAAGCCGAGCCCCTCCAGCATCGCGAGGCGCCAATCGGGCGGAGCCTGGGCGCCGAGTCGGGCGATCGCGACCCTCGCCTGGTGCCCGGTGTTCCACAGCCCCATGGCAACGCTCGGGACCAGGGCGATGACGACCCAGCTCATCACGCCGGGGAGCTCGAGCCGCCGGCGCAGCTGCAGGGTCAGCGGCGGCCGGTGCGCGAAGGCCTCGGGTGCGCGCGTGCTCATGTTCGTGCCTGCACCCGGGATAGGGCGGCCCGCAGCAGCCGGCCGTAGTCCTGCCGAGACGGGCACACGTAGCCGAGCAAGGCGAGATCTTCCTCGTCCAGCTCGAGCGCGCCGAGCGCCACCGCGGTGTCGTCGTCCTCGATGAGGAGCGCGCGCAGGAGGGGGGCGGGGAGCAGGTCGAGGGGCATTACCCTCTCGTAGTCCGGGGTCGGGACGAACGGGTGCCGGGGGCCGTCGCCGGCCGGGACCCAGTCGCCGGTCGGGCTCGCGGGAAGGACACAGACCTGCTGGTGCATTCTTCCGAGGTATCCCTCGCCTGGGTTGACGGCGCGTCCCGCGAGCGGCGAGCCCGAGACGATGCGGAAATCGCGCGCGCTGGCGGCCTCGATCAGCTCGCCCGCAACGAGCTCTTCGAGGGCCGCGCCGATGCGGGTCCTTATCAGCCGAGGACGGTGGACTCCGGGCCCGCCCAGCGCCACAACGCGCTCGACGGGAAGTCTTCGCGTCAGGAGCAGCGCACCGATCGCGATGACGTCCTGGTAGCCGATGTGCCAGACCGTCCGGTCCAGGGAGACCGGTCCGAGCAGGTGGATGTGCGTGCCGGGGAGGCCGGCCGGATGCGGACCCGAGAAACGGGCCACGACAACCCGTTCGTGCTCCGGTCGTGGCAGCGTGGGGCCGGGCGCCTGGCACAGGTAGAGCCGGCCCTCGGTGAGCCGCACGAGCGCCGCGAGGCCGAGCGTGAACTCCTTCTCCCGCGGGGCGATGACAGTGGGCGGAGGGGCAGCGAGAGGGTGCGTGTCCATCGCGGTGACGAAGATATCGGCCGGCCGGGTGCCGGGATCGGGAATGTGGCCGAACGGTCGGGTGCGAAGGGCCGTCCACAGTCCCGAGGCGAGCAGCGCGTGCTCGAGGTCCTCGGGCGCCGCGCTCGCGACCGTACTGGGATCGGGCACGGCATGGCGCTCCGCGTCCTCGTTCTCCACGGACACCACGATAGCGTTCAGCCGCGTCTGACCGCCGGCATCGATCGCGACCTTGCCCGAGGCCGGGGAAGTGATGCGGATCTCGGGACGACGGCGGTCGACGACCAGCGTCTGTCCGATGCGGACCGGCTGCGCCTCGCGCACCACCACCCGCGGCCGCACGCCGGGATAGTCCGAGCCGAGCACCGCCACACGGCTCACTCGGGCGCCGTCGTCGATGCTCGAGTGCGGCACACCGGGCAGCGCCAGATCCAACCCCTTTCGGAGCTCACAGCTCAGCTCACTCATGAGTGCCCAGCCCGTCTCGGAACACCATGCGCGCATCATCGGACGCGAGTGGTCGTTGAGTCGTCCGGTCAGGTGTGGGAGTCTGACCACCGAACCGCAAAAGGGATGCGACATTGCGATGTTGGTGCACTATCGATCCTCCCTGGCTTGCGTGGCGCTGCTCGGGCTCGTCGCATGCGGGTTTGCCCGGGCGCAGAGCCCGGATTCGGGCGGCGTGTCCCCGATCCCGTCCGAACGGGTCTCGGCCGAAGCACATGCGCGCGGCTACGCGGGCCCGGCCACGTGTGCGCGATGCCATGTGGCTCAATATGACGCCTACCGCGGGTCCGGTCACCCGAAGAAGCTGCGCCCACCCGAGGAGGCGCGGGCCGCCGGACTTCCCTTGCCGGAAGGATACCGCTGGGACGACATCAGCTACGTAATCGGCGGCCATCGATGGAAGGCTCGTTACCTCGACGCGAAGGGGTTCATCATCACGTCCACCGGTCCCAGCCACGCGCGGCCGGGCGCAAATCAGTACAACCTGCAGACCGGACAATGGGTCGACTACCATCCGGGCGAGACCAAGCCCTACGATTGTGGTCGGTGTCATACGACGGGGTACTCTCCGGACGGGCACCAGGGGGATCTGCCCGGCATCATCGGGACCTGGGCCTTCCCGGGCATCACCTGCGAGGCGTGCCATGGCCCCGGCGCGGCCCACGCCAAGGCGCCGAGCCGCAGCAACATCCTGACCGACCGTTCGCCCGAGGCTTGCGGTCAGTGTCACGTGCGCGGCGACGCCGACTCCATACCGGCGAGCGGCGGGTTCATCCGGCACCACGAGCAATACAACGAGCTGCTGGCCGGGGCGCACGCCGGCAAGGTCGGGTGCACGACCTGCCACGATCCCCACAAGCGCGCCGATCTTTCCATTCGAACCGGGTGCGCCAGCTGCCACGGCCAACAGGCGCGTGACTATGAGGGAAGCGCCAAGCACGCGGCGGGCGTGACCTGCGTCGACTGCCACATGCCGCCGGCCGGAAAGAGCGCGGTAAGCTCCGGGAAGTACGTGGGCGATGTGAAGACCCATATCTTCCGCGTCTCCACCGGGCCGGGTGACGTCATGTTCAGCGAGGACGGACGGCTCGCCACCGGGAAGCTCACGGTGGACTTCGCCTGCCTGCGTTGTCACGCGGATCGCGACATGGACTGGGCACGTTCGAGGGCCCGGGGTATCCACACGCTCGGAAAGTAACCCGCCGATGGCCGTCGGGCTCGCCAGCCGCGGGATCGAGCGCTCGCGGACCCTCACCGGGCGACGCCTCCGACGTTCGGCGCTCGGTCGAGAATGAGTCGTAACCCCACCGGCATGACGATGGTGGTCACGACCGCGGTGATCACGAGGGCCGAGAAGAGGTTTGCGACCACGGGGTCCGGATGGTCGAAGAGTCCCGCCTCGAGTGCGATGCTGGCTATGATCAGCTCAACCGCGCCCCGGCCGCTCAGCCCCACCCCCACTGCTGTCGACTGCCGGGTGGTGAGTCCCGACAGCCTTGCCGGGACGCCAGCGCCGAGCAGCTTGCCGAGAAACGCAGCGGCAAGGAGGGCGCCCAGGAAGACCGGTACGGTCGAGACGGCACTCAGGTCCACCCGGGCGCCGATGGATGCGAAGAACAGTGGACCCAGTAGTCCGTCCGTTGTGGTCTGGATTGTTCCTTTGACGCTTTCGTAGGCGTCGCGCCCCAGCGTCTTCGGGTCGAAGAAGAGCCCCGCCATGAACGGCCCCAGGATGAAGTCCATGCCGAGCAGCTCGGCGAGAAATGCGAAGCCGAGCGCGATCACCAAAAGAGCGCTGAACACGGGCGAGGGCACGCGGAACGCGGCCGCCGCCTTCATGACGCGTGGCATGCCGTACCAGCCGAGCACAACCGTCAACACGAAGAAGAGGGCGATTTTTCCCAGCAGGGCGAACGCCTGAATCGCATCGAGGCTCGCTCCGGTCTCGATCAGACTGAGCACGACGGCCAGAAGGAACAGGCCGATGACGTCGTCGAACACCGCGGCGGATACGATCGTGTTGCCAACGGGGGTGTGAAGGAGATCGAGCTCGCGCAGAACCTTCACCGAGACCGGCAGCGCGGAGATGGACAAGCCGACCCCGACCAGCAGGGCCTGCGGAAGCTTGAGTGGCGTCTCGGGAAGGAACAGCCACGCCAGGGCGAAACCCGAGCCCAATGGAACGAGCACGCCGCCCGTCGCGACCCAGAAGGTACGTTGTGAATGATCGATCATCTCCCGCGGCCGTATCTCCAGGCCGGCGAACAACACGAGGAAGAAGATCCCGAACTCCGCTGCCACCTCGAGAAACGGGCTGTGAGGTAGCTCGCCGATCACGGGCGCCGTGATAGGCGCCGTGGCGAGAAGGGCGAGCAGCACGCCGGCGCCGATTTCGCCGATCGAGGCCGGTTGCCGCAGGCGCTCGAAAAGCTCACCGAGCAGTCGGGTAGCCAGGAGGAGAATCAACAGGTGCAGGGCATGTTCCATACGCTCACCCGGCACGTCTCCCGAGCATCTCGTCCGACAGCGCCTCTGGGAAGAATCCGGACACGACCCCGCCCACGCAGGTGAGGGTCATCTTCCCACCTCCGCTGAAGGGCCGCTTGGCCCTGCCGAGCACCCCTGCGGAGTCATTCAGGTGACCCACATTCATCGGAATGAGAATGTTCGGGTACATGATGGAGCTTCCGTGAGTCGAGGCGGCCGGTCAAGACACCGGCCCGTGTGGCGCGGCAGGCGCTTTCGCGGCCCAGTCGTGAGATCGGTGTGTCGATTGGCACCGGCACCACGTGCAGTGACAGCCGGGCTCCGTGCACGGCGTCGCGGCAGCTCGCACCACGGCGCGGCGCGCGAACGGCAGTATCAGCGATTTCAGGATGGAGTTCGCATAGCGCCGTCGGAAGCGGGATCGCGCGCTGGCCTTGTGGGCGAGTTGGATTGCGAGAAACGTGCGCAGCAAAGCGCCGAGCCGCCCGTACAGGTACCGATTGACCAGGCCGGCGCGAAGCTCGCTGCCGAAGCGCGCGCGCCAGCGCGCGTCGTAGCGGCTCGGTTCGCCGACGAGCAGGGCGTCGGCGGTCAGGTGGCCCGATACGAGCGCGTAGCGCATGCCGAAGCCCGCGAAGGCGTCTTGAAACCCCGCTGCCTCACCGGCGAGAAGGATCCCGTTTCGATGCGCGCTCGCAGGCAACGAGTACGCGCCGGCTCCGCCGAAGCGGCGCCGGTGGCGCATCTTCACGCCCAAGGTCGATTCGAAGAACTCGACCGCCTCGCCGAGGTAGTAGCGCTCATTGTGAAAGTCGGCGAACAGGCAGGTCGCAACCACGCCGCGGCCACGGCGGACGAGAAGGTATGCATACCCCTCCCTCGAATGCTTCGGGGACAGTGAGCAGTACGCACCGTCTGCCGCGTCCGTCTCGAAGAGATACCCCACGGCGATGACGTCGGCACGGCGGGGGCCGCAAGCCACGATTCCGCCCTCGGGAAGCACGCCGCATGCGCTTTGGAAAAGGACGTCGACACCGACTGCGCGTGCCTGGCGGTATAGCGCGCGATCGATGGTGGATTCGCCCGGACCGCGCTCGACCAGATAAAAGATGGGCTGGCTGTCACGACATTCGTGTGCGCGACCGTCGGGGTCGAATAGAACGGTCTCGTAGTACGGTACGCAGTCGAACGTGGGCTCGATGCCGATGGCGGCGAGCTCCTCGAGCACGTCGGCCTCCGTGGTCCAGTTCTCGAGCCCCTGAAAGTCTCCGCTGAATCGGCTTCCGACGTCCCGGCTCCGCTCGTACACGGTTGCGTGTGCGCCCGCTCGGCCGGCCGTGATGGCGGCCGAGAGCCCGGCCAGGCCTGCCCCTGCAATGTCGATGGATCGTGAGGTGGCGGTCATCGCTCGCAATGCGCTCCGTGGATTCATTCAGCCCAGCGCTCGGATCGCCGCCTACCCGAGGCGTCTTCGCCCTGTTGCCGAAGGATTCTCCCACTTGTCGCATTGCGTGCTGTTCGCGATACCTATACGCGTTCGTAAAGTAAGCGTTGGGTTACGTCACCGGGAGAGCGCCTGTGGTCTTCCGTCTTCGAAACCGAAGGCTCAAAGCCGGGAGCGGGCCGGGTCACGGTCCAAAAGATTCGATGAGATCCGCAAACCTCCGATTGGTGAGTGCGACAGACCGAGTGAGTCGCTGTAGGCCTCGGTTCAGAGCCGAGCGGGACGCGGCCCTGCGTCGTATCGGGGACGAGGGCTGGTATCCGTGGCGGATCGCGGGGGTGTCCCGCGAAGCCTCGCGGACGCCTGCAGGGATGCAGGAGGCAGAGCTATGCAGGAGCAATTGCCGGGAGTGCCGTGTCGCGGCTCAAGACGTCTCGAGTAGGTAGTCCGATGCTCTCGACCATGCTGCGACTAGATAAAGCAGAGACCTGACTCGGCGAGCATTCTTCGTTCGGCGAGTGACCGGTGGCAAGCACAGGAAGGAAGGGGAGGTTCGCTGTGTGGCCCGACGGCATCTCAGCTCCACTCGGAAGCGCTCTAGCTCGAGTCTCGCTCATTGATGCAGGTCAACCAGCATCGTGGCACGCTACCGTATCATTCGGGTCGTTCTTGGACGGAGGAAGAGACCGGCGATGAGACGTCGATCCTTCACTCGCCGTCGGATGCTTCACATAGCCGCAGGCGCCTCGGCGGCGGTGTGGTTTCTTCCCACGTCCCTCTCTGGGCCGTCAGCCGATGAAACCCCGCGGAGACACGTGTGGCGGGGCCACGCGCTCGGCGCCGAAGGCGTTCTCACGTTGTACGTCGACGATC
>JABAOD010000991.1_pt1 | contig 11734 bp, 10 predicted proteins | sample 7062151 | NCBI WGS metagenome assembly JABAOD01 (sample SAMN14538626, study PRJNA623070) | marine sediment metagenome | biome: marine biome [ENVO:00000428]; feature: marine pelagic biome [ENVO:01000023]; material: deep marine sediment [ENVO:00002113] | place: India: Gulf of Khambhat ...
GGAGCTCGGCTGCGACGGCGTGCTCATGAATACCGCCATCGCGGCGGCGAAGCACCCGGTGCTGATGGCGTCGGCGATGAGAAAGGCCATCGAGGCGGGTCGTGAGGCGTATCTGGCCGGACGCATGCCGCGCAAGCGCTTCGCCAGCGCCTCGTCGCCTATCGACGGAACTATTCTCTGAACGCCTAGCCTGCGTCGACAGGCTAACCGCCGAGGTCGATCTGCATTCCCTCGCGCGCCACGTGGCAGCGCGTCTTCGACTTTGCTTTCTTGATGATTTCCAGGCAATGCGCGTGCATGGCGTCGATCTGAGCGTCGTCGTAATTGGGGTCGACGTGAAACAGGTAGAGGTCCTTCACACCGGCGTCGATGGCGGTGTTCATCGTGTCGATATAGCAGGAGTGGCCCCAGCCGCGCTTCTTCNNGATGGCGTGTGCTGTGACCCCAACCGATGTAGCGCATCGGGTATTCGTCCGGCGTGTACTGGGCGTCGTGAATGAGCACGTCCACGTCCTGCATGAATTCCTGGAACCGACGCCGCTCCTCTTCCTTCATCGCTTCGAGCAGGTCCCGCTCATGGGCGTCGAATTCCGGCTTGCGCCGCTCGATGGACTCATTAATAAAGGCGAGCTCGTTGTCTGACGCGTAGACGATGGTGGTGTCGCCCGCGCGTATGCGGTAGCCGAACGTGCTCCCGGGATGATGGACGTTGAAGTGCTCGATATGGATGGGACCGACGTCGAGCGGGTTCAACCCGGATTCGAGATATTTGACATCCGCCAGCCAGGTCTCGGTCTCCACCGGGAAGTACGGCGCCTTCATCTGGTCGGAAATGTGCTTGGCGATGTCCTGCTCGGTCTCTCCCGGACCGAAGAAGTTGATTTTCCATCCGGGAACGAAGGCCGGCACGAAGAAAGGAAGGCCGGAGATGTGATCCCAGTGATAATGGGTGAGGATCACCGTGAGCTCGCGCACCTCGGGCTGCTTCATCAGCTCGTTGCCGAGCGGAACGATGCCTGAGCCGGCGTCGCAGATCAGGATGGTGTCGCCGACCCGGATCTCGAGGCAGGAAGTGTTGCCGCCCACCTTGCAGTGACTGGCGAAAGGTGCCGGATAGGAGCCGCGCACGCCCCAGAAGCGCAGGTAGTTCTCGCTCATGCCCTCACTCTAGCGGCCGGTGTCGGGCTGTGCGTCGGTGTATTTGCAGATGATCTCACGAATCTCCTGGGACCGGAGGGGCTTGACGAGATACTCGCGCACCCCCAGGCCCCGGGCAATGTGCCGATCCTGGTGGTAGTCCTTCGACGTCACCATCACGACTACGGTATCCTGATGACGCTTCATGCCACGCAGTTTCTTGAGCAGGGTAAGCCCGTCCTTGCCGCGCATGAGGACGTCCAGGAAGACCAGATCCGCCTTGTGGTTCTCGAGATAGGCCAGGGACTCGGAGGCCGACTGGAAGGATCTCAGGTTCACATCGAGAGGCCCGATGCTGAGTTCGTACAGGGAGATCGACGTGGGGCTGTCGTCGATGACGACAATCTCTGGGTTTTTCGCTGGCACCAGGGAAACACCAATCCGATTGTTGGTCGGCACTTCGTGTCCGAGTTATCCCCCCTCCAATCCGTAATTTAGCAGGTTTGTTTCATGGAGTTAATGAAATCGCCAGGAATTGCGGCTGATTCCCATGGGCGATTCGGCGCCCTGTATGAAGCCTACCGAGCACGACCGGCCGGACGCCGCGCCGCGGGCTGCCGATGAACGACGACAGTATTCGCCGACGGCCCATCCGAAGCTACGTGCGGCGCTCGGCGCGCACGACGCGGGCCCAGCGCAGCGCCATCGAGCGCCATTGGTCCGACTTCGGTCTAACCGCGGACGGGCGGCTGGACCTGGACGCGGTCTTCGCACGGCACGCGCCGAGGGTCATGGAAATTGGTTTCGGCAACGGCGAGACCCTGGTGACCCTGGCGCGCGCCCACCCGCAACGCGACTATCTGGGGGTGGACGTCTACGAGCCCGGAGTCGGACGGTTGCTGGCGGCCATCGCGGCGGCCGATCTCGGCAATGTGCGAGTGATTCGCGGCGACGCCGTGGAGGTGCTGCGCGACGCGATCGCCCCCGACAGCCTGGACGCGGTGTTGGTGTTTTTCCCCGATCCGTGGCCCAAGAAGCGCCATCACAAGCGCCGACTGGTGCAGCCGGCGTTCATCGCGCTGGTGGCGAGCCGGCTGGTTCCGGGGGGCATCGTTCACCTGGCTACCGACTGGCAGAGCTACGCCGAGCACATGCTGGCGGTGCTCGAAGCCGAAGACGCGCTGGTCAACACGGCCGGGCAGGGCAATTTTTTCACGGGACCCACCGAACGCCCGGTGACCAAGTTCGAGCAGCGTGGCAAGGGTCTGGGCCACGGCGTGTGGGACCTGCGCTTCAGGCGTCGCGAGACGCTGCAGTGATTCGAAACCCGCCACCATCCACCGCCGCCGAGGGTCTCGGCCTGCGGCGCCTGACCGATGCGGTGGCGCAGATCGTCAGCCACGCTGCGCGCATCGTCATGGGCTTCTACGAGACACAGTTCGAGACGCGTCGCAAAGCCGATCAGACGCCGGTGACCTGTGCCGATCTGGCCGCCCATGAGCTCCTCGCGGAAGGCCTCGCGGCGCTCGAGCCCGGCGTGGCGGTGCTCTCCGAGGAGGGCGAGATTCCCCCGCCGGGGCAACGCCGGCGATGGCGCAGCCACTGGCTCGTGGATCCGCTCGACGGCACGCGGGGATTCGCCGCGCGCAACGGCGAGTTCACCATCAACGTGGCGCTGGTGAGCGAGGGCCGCCCGCTGCTCGGTGTCGTCGCCGTGCCGGTCACGGGCACCTGTTACGCTGCTGCTCGGGGCGGCGGCGCCTGGCTACAGCATGCGGACGGTGTGCGTGAGGTCATTCGCACCCGCCGGCTAGGCGCGCAGCAGGTGGTGGTGCTGCGCAGCCGCACGCGCCGGCACGCGGATGTGGACCGGCTGGTCGCGAAGCTCGGACAGGTGCGCGTGCTGGTTGCCAGCAGCTCGTTGAAGGCATGTCTGGTAGCGCGTGGGCTCGCTGATCTTTATCCGGCTTTCGGTCCGACCAGCGAGTGGGATACCGCTGCTGGCCAGTGCATCGTCGAGGCGGCCGGCGGCGGCATGACCGACCTCGCGCTGAATCCGCTGCGCTACAACCAGTCGGACTCGCTGGAAAATCCGAACTTCATCGCCTTCGGTGACCCCCGGGTCGATTGGCGAAGCCTGGTCGCGGAATTTAATTCGTGATGGGCGCGCGTGAAGGACAGGTCGATCCCAGAGAACTGTGACATTCATCGCACTTCGTGACCACCTCTGGGGCTGGCTCGAAACGGCCATATAAAGCGCAAAAAAACCCGGTCCGATAGCGTGTGCATGCACCCGCCGCGCTACAGGCACGGCATTCCTATTCGCCGGCACCCGCGAGGGCCCGATTGGTGACGGACCGTCTGCCGATAAGCTTGAGCCAGGTTCTCAACGCCTGCACCGCCGCCGCGCTGACTATCTGCGGTTTGCTGCTCCTGAGCGCCTTCTATGTCGAAGGGCAGCTGGTGCGCGCGTTCTGTCTGGGTGCTTTTTTCTTTGCCTTGATCGTCTCGATCCTGCTGCTCGTCATCGCCCGCATCACCCGGGCACTGGAGAAGAGCCGTCAGCGATTCCAGCAGGCCATCGAGGTCAGCAACGATCTGTCTGCGAAGCTCTCGTTCCAGGAAACTCACGACGCCCTCACCGGGCTCGTCAATCGCCGCGAGTTCGAGCGACGCGTGGATGAAACGCTTAGACAGAACTCGACCCAGCCGCTCGAGCATGCTCTGTGCCACATCAACATTGATCGGTTCAAAGTCATCAACGAGACGTGCGGGCCGTCAGCAGGTGACGAGTTGCTCGTGGAGCTCGCCAGTCTTCTGCGCAAGCGGGTCAGGCATCGTGACACGCTCGCGCGCATCGGCGGGGACGAATTCGGCATCATCATGCGCGACTGCTCTCTCGAGCATGCAGAGCATGTTGCCGAGACACTGCTGGAGCTGCTCGGTGAGCTTCGCTTCAACTGGCGAGGCAAGCGCTATGCCATCGGCGCAAGCGTCGGTCTCGTGCCGCTGACCGACCCCACTAACAGCGTCTCGCACCTCCTGAGTGCGGCCGACGCGGCCTGCCATGCGGCCAAGGACAAAGGTGGTCACCGCGTCTTCATGTTCAGCGACAACGACAGCGAGCTTGCAAAGCGCCACGGTCACATGCGCTGGGTGTCGCGGATAAATCGGGCGCTGGATGAAAATCGCTTCCGACTGAGCTTTCAGCCGATCGCCCCCATACGTCCCGCGGAAAATCCGCTGATCCACTACGAGCTGTTGCTTCGCCTGCAGGACGAGCTCGGCAACATGGTTGCACCGGGCGCGTTCCTGCCGGCAGCCGAGCTTTACAGTCTGTCCACGAAGCTCGATCGGTGGGTTCTGACCACGGCTTTCCAGTGGCTGGACGGCCATCCGCGTCACGTGGAACAGCTCAGCGTGTGCGCGATCAACCTGTCGGGCCACTCACTCGGAGACGACCAGTTCCTGAATTTCGTCATCGATCTTTTTGCGAGAAGCCGCGTGCCCGCGAGCAAAATCTGCTTCGAGATAACCGAGACGGCGGTGATAGAGAATCTCGACCACGCCAGCCGTTTCATTGGAACTCTGAAGGCGCTCGGCTCACAGTTCGCCCTCGATGATTTCGGCAGCGGCCTGTCGTCGTTCGCCTATCTGAAAATGCTCCCGGTCGATTACCTGAAAATCGACGGCATGTTCATCAAGGACATCCATCAGGATCCGATCCATCTCGCCATGGTCCAGTCCATCAACGAGGTCGGGCATCTGATGGGAATGGAAACCGTTGCCGAGTTTGTCGAGAACGACGAAATCCTGGCCACGCTGCGCGAGGTCGGTGTCGACTATGCTCAGGGTTACGGCATCTGCCCGCCGCGGCCGCTGGATATATTCGAGCAGGTCGAGAGAGAGAATGTCGACGCCCACAAGGCCCTTATCACCGGCACGGCGTAATCCCTGAGAGCGAACTTGGCCAAGCCTGGCCCAAGATGCGCTAGCCTTCGGGCTAATGGATGTCTGCGCGAACCCCTACTCGCCGGTGGCGCTGGCGCTCATCGCGGCGTTTCTGTTTGCCTTCGGCATACAGTTCACGCGCAAAGGTCTTCGCCATACCGACCCGCGCACCGGAACGCTCATCAGCATCGGCACGGCGACGCTGCTCTACTGGGCGGTGTCGCCCTGGCTGCTCGAGCGTCATTATTGGATGTCGCCGGCCGTCTTGCTGTTCGCGGCCATCGGCTTGTTCAGGCCGTTCCTGTCCTCGAACCTGTCCATGGCCGGCACCAAGCATCTGGGCGCGACCATCTCGAGCACCCTGGCCTCCACGTCGCCTTTGTTCGGTGTCGCCCTGGGTGTGCTGGCTCTTGGCGAGTACCTGGGTTTCGATACCGCGGTCGGCACGGCGGCCATCGTCGCCGGTGTCGCCGTGCTTTCATGGCGTGATCGGATTTCGCGCGCGTGGCCGTGGTGGGCACTGCTGTTGCCGATCGGCGCGGCGGCCTTGCGCAGCCTTGCCCACGCGCTCGCCAAGGTCGGCATGGAGAGCCTGCCGAGCCCTTATTTCGCCGGCCTCGTCGGCTACAGCGTCTCGCTGCTGGTCGCTGTCGTCGACCACCGGCGGCGCGGCGCCCCGCTTCAGATGGTGCTCGACCGCGGCTGCGGGTGGCTGGTTTTGACCGGCCTCAGCTACGGCTTCGCCATCCTCGCGCTCAACAGCGCGCTCAACTGTGGGCGGCTGTCCGTGGTCGCGCCAATCGTTGCCTGTGCGCCCCTGTTTACAATGCTTCTCGGCGTCTCGCTGTTCCGAGAGCGCGCCGTCACCGGGCGCGTCGTGCTCGCCGTGCTCCTGGTGGTGCCGGGCGTGGTGCTCGTCAGCATGGATCACTAACCAACGAGGGTGCTAATCTTTGACGCAAGCCCTCCCATCGCAGCACCACGCTTTCCCATGAAAACCATCCTGGTGCCTTTTTACGACGACGACATCGCACAGAACGCCCTCGGCGCATCCTGGCTGGTGGCAGAGAAGTTTTCCAGCTATGTCGAGGCCTTGTTCGTCATGCGTCCGCCGCAGATTTTCGACGGCGAGGGGATTGCCCTTGCCGGCTCGTATATGACCCAGCTCAAGGATGAAGAGCGCCGCCTGGCCGAGAGTGCCCACAAGCGATTCCAGTCGGTCATCGAATCCCGGGGCATTACCCTTGCGGAAGTGAGCACACCGTCGCAGGGCGTCACCGCCGGTTGGCGGGAGACCGAGGGCCTCGAGGGGCAGGTCGTCGGCGACTACGGGCGCCTGTTCGATCTCATCGTCATCGGCCGCAACTTCGGGCAGCCGTGGATCGACTGGAGCGTCATGTGCGAGGCGGCGCTGTTCGAAACCGGGCGGCCGGTGCTGGTGGTCGGAGCGCAGGCGCCGTCGTCGATCGGTGAGCGCATCGTCGTCGCGTGGAACGGAAGCACCGAGACAGCGCGCTGCATTGCGCTGAGCATGCCGTTCCTCGCGAGGGCGCAGTCTGTCGTGGTGTTGACCGTCGAGGGCTGGCAGGTCCCGGGCCCGAGCGGTGATCAGGTCACGGCGCACCTGCAGCGAAACGGCATCAAGGCGATCAGCAATGTCGTCGAAGCAGGCGGGCGCTCGGTCGGTGAGGCGATACTCGACGAGACCAAGGCTCTTGACGCCGATCTCATCGTCAAGGGTGCTTATACGCACAGTCGCCTGCGACAGCTTGTCTTCGGCGGCGCGACGCGCCACCTGCTCGGAAACACGCCGATTCCCCTGTTCATGGCTCACTGACGACGACGATCGGCGATACTTTCGCCGGCACTGCCAGGCCGCCAGCGGTGTGCGTGGCCGCCCATCTTGAGAGCATGTCTCGATGAGCCATTCCGATCGCATTCTTGTTGTCGATGACAAGAAGCACGGAGCAGGTATTCTGATCTCGAGTGACACGGTCGCGGCGCTCGAGAATGAGCACGATCTCCACCCCCTGGGTGCAATGAGCGTACGCGGCACGAGCGCACCGGTGGAAATGTATACGCTTGGCGATGGCAGCGCTTCGGCCGCGCCGCCGGATACGGCGACATGCGATTGCTGAAGCGGTTTCTCTACCTCGTTGCAGGGCTCGCGGTCCTGGTCGCCGCCGCGCTTTGGATCGCGGTGCGTGCGAGCCTTGCGCAGCTCGATGGCGAGATCGCCGTCGACGGACTCACCGCGCCGGTGCACGTGATCCGCGACGCAGCCGGAGTGCCCACCATTGAGGCCACGAGCCGCACCGACGCCGCCTTTGCCACCGGCTTCGTGCACGCCCAGGAGCGTTTCTTCCAGATGGATCTGATGCGTCGACTGGCGGCCGGAGAGCTGGCCGAGCTGGTCGGCGAGGCGGGCGTGAGCCGCGACATGCACCAGCGTCTGCACCGCATGCGCGAGGTTGCGCGCGCGGTGCTGGACGCCGCCAGCGTCTCGGAGCGCGCCGTCGTGGCTGCCTACACGCAAGGCGTCAACGCGGGTCTGCAGGCGTTGCCGGTGCGTCCCTTCGAGTACCTGATCCTGCGCGCGCAGCCGTCGTCATGGCGCGCCGAGGACGGCGTGCTGGTGGTGCTCGCCATGTACTTTCGACTGCACGACGAGCGCGGTGAGCGGGAGGCCCGCAGGGCGCGCCTGCGCGATGCCCTGGCGCCTGCCATGTATGCGTTTCTGACCCAGGCGGGCACGCCCTGGGATGCGCCTCTGGTGGGCGATGCCATGTCGTCCCTTCCGGTGCCGGTCGCGGAGGTCTGCGACGTGCGACGCGTGGAGCGCAATCCCCTCGCCCTCGGCGAGCCGCGCACGCGGTTCGCCTACGTGGAAGAGCCGGCGCTCGGCAGCAATGTCTGGGCGGTGTCGCCGCAGCGTACCCGCGAGGGGGTGGCGATGCTCGCCAACGACATGCATCTCGGTCTGGCGGTGCCGAACACCTGGTTTCGCCTGCGCCTGCGCGTCGAGGAACCGGACCGCTCCGGCGCTGCCCTCGACGTGACCGGAGTGACGCTCCCCGGCGCGCCGGTGGTCGTCGTCGGCAGCAATGGGCACGTCGCCTGGGGCTTTGCGAACACCTACGGAGACTGGGTCGACCTGGTGGAGCTCGAGGTCGATCCACACGATTCGCGGCGCTACCGTACCCCGGAAGGTTTCAAGGCGTTCGAGGAGCACGCGGAGACCATCCGCGTGCACGGCGCACCGTCGAGAACCCTGTCGGTGCGCCGCACCGTTTGGGGGCCGGTCATCGACAGCGGCTCGCACGGCAGGCCACGGGCCCTGCGCTGGCTCGCCCACGATGCCGAGGCCACCAACCTGAAGTTGATCGGAATGGAGCGCGCGCGCGACGTGCACGAGGCTATGCAGGTTGCGCACGTGAGCGGCATTCCACCGCAGAATTTCATCGTTGCAGACAGCGCCGGCAATATCGCGTGGACCGTGATGGGCCGAATTCCGCGCCGCCACGGTTACGACCCGCGTCTGCCGGGCAGCTGGGCCGGGGGCGGGCGCGGCTGGATCGGCTGGCTGCCGCCGGACGAGTACCCGCGGGTCGTCAACCCGGCGTCGGGGGCGCTCTGGGCCGCCAACGCGCGTGCCGTGGACGGTCGCGCGCTCGCCGTACTCGGCGACGGCGGCTACGCGCTGGGGGCACGCGCGATGCAGATCCGCGATGGCCTTCTCGCGCTGCGCTCGGCCACCGAAGCGGACATGCTCGCCATCCAGCTCGACGATCGTGCGCTGTTTCTGGCGCGCTGGCGCCGGCTGCTGCTGCAGGCGCTCGGCGACGACCCCGCACGCGACGCGCTTCGGCGTGCGGTCGAGGACGGCGCGGCGCGTGCCTCCGTCGACGACGCAGGCTATCGACTGGTGCGCGCCTTTCGCCACCAGGTGGCTGCACGCGTCTGGTCGACCATCGTGCTCGGCTGCGGCGGCCTGCATGCCGGCGATGGCCTGCCCGCTCCGCGTCAATTCGAGGGTGCGCTGTGGCGGGTGCTCGACGCGCGCCCCAAGCATCTGCTCAATCCACGCTATGCGAGCTGGCACGAGCTGCTGCTGGCGGCCGCGGATGCCGCCACAGATGGCTGCGCCAGGCGCGATCCGGCCCGCTGCACCTGGGGAGATGCCAACGTCGCAAGCATCCGTCATCCCCTGGGACGCGCGATTCCGCTGCTCGGCGACTGGCTCGACATGCCGGCGACGCCGCTGCCGGGCGATACCCACATGCCGCGGGTGCAGCGCCCGCAAATGGGGGCCTCGGAGCGTTTCGCGGTGGCGCCCGGTCGCGAGGCGCTCGGCTACTTTCACATGCCCGCAGGGCAGAGCGCCCATCCCATGTCGCCGTTCTACGACGCCGGTCACCGCGCCTGGGAAGAGGGGCGGGCGACCCCGTTTCTGCCCGGACCGGCGAGGCATCGCCTGAGCCTGACGCCCGACGGCTGACTGCCAGGCTTATGCCTTGCGCCCGGCGCGCCTGCGATTACGAATGAGCACGCCGTCCGCTTGCCATCGCGCTCCCCTCATCGTCTCGGCGCCGGCGCCGGCCAAATCTGACGGCGGCTGCGCCCTGCAGATGCATCGTAATCATCCCCTTTGGAAGCAGCTATCCGTCGAGCATGCGCGAAACAGGGGCCGTAGAGCGGGCCATTCCCACCGAGGCCCTGATGCCTCCACTGGCTGAGCGCTGTCCCTGCGGTTGGACGCCTCCGACGCCGGCGTCGTAGTATTCCCGGGACACCACTTCGCCGCCTTGCGGATCCCGGACCAGGAAAGATGTCTGCAATCAGGGGCTGGCTCGCCCGCACCGGAAACGTTCTGACCAAGGCAGCGTTCGTGAACCTGCTGCCGCCACAGCTCGTCGACGACAAACTGCCCATCGAGCAGGCGCGCGATCTTTTTGCGCGTTTCGTCGATCAGGTCGAGATCGAGAATCACAATTTTTGCAACCGCATCTGCTGGTTCTGTCCCAACAGCTTCATCGACCGCAGGACTCGTTTGCAGCTGATGAAGGATGACGTCTTCGAGAAGATCATCGCGGGTCTCGTCGAGGTCGACTACGACGGCAACCTCACCTGGTCGCGCTACCATGAGGCTCTCGCCGATCATTCGATTTTCGAGCGTATCGCCTTCGCGCGGCGGTCATTGCCACGCGCAACGCTGGTGGTGATCAGCAACGGCGACTACATGGATCGCTCCACTCTGCCTCAGCTCGAGGAGGCCGGCGTCGACCGTCTGATCCTCGATCTCTATCTTCCGGATGGAAAAGAGCGCGACAGAGCCGCAATTACCAAGGGGGTGCGACAATTTCGCCGCCGTACCGGGCTTTCTCTGGAAGCAGGCAGCGAGGTGGATTACACCATCACCGGAACCCGTCTCAAAGCGACTCTCGAGATACCGTGTTACACGAAGGAGGCGATCTCCACCCGAGGCGGTCTCCTCGAGGTGCCCAAGCGTGCCACGTATCGGCGTCACGCCGTGTGTCTGGCGCCGGTGCGGCACGTCGTTATCGACTACAACGGTCGCGGCATGCTCTGCTGTCAGACACGTTCCGACGCATCCGAGCACGAGAATGCCATCATCGGCGATTTGAACCGACCGGGCTACGGGCTGTTCCACCTCTACCGGGATCTTGGCGCTGCGCGTCGTGCGCTGCTCGCACCCGGCGAAAAGTCCGGCGCATGTCGGAGCTGCGACGTGCGCGACGACGGTCCCGACAGGCTCGCGCGCCGCGAGTGGATCGCGAAAGCAACCGATGCCATTCCCGGCGCGGCGGATCTGGTCGAGCGAATGTGGCGGCGAACGATTCGCCGGCGTTTCGTCTAGGCGCGCATTCGCGCCGCGAGCGCGAAACTTCCGCCGGCAAGCGTGATTGGAACCCAGTTCCCGACGAGATGGAACACGCTTCCCGCGAAGGCGCTTTCAGCGGAAACGCCGAAGGGTTGAAGGGCGAAGACGAAAGCGGCCTGCAGCGCGCCGACGTATCCGGGTGCATTGGGAAGCGTCACGGCGACGACCGTCGCGGTCAGGAGCAGAGCCGTCACCGCCGGTCCTATATATTCGCCCACCGCCGCCATCGCCAACCAGACGCATGCGCCCATCAGCGACCACTGCAAGAGCGAGTTGGCGAGCAGCAGCAGCAATCGCGCCAGGGACTGCACCGTGGACAACGCCTGCAGGATGTCTTTGAGGAACGTCTCGCCGCGGGAACGGATGGACACGGGCAGCCGTGCGCCAGCGACGTGCCAGACGTGCAAGACGCGTTGCGGCGCTGCCAGCATGGCGTAGATGACGGCGCACATTGCCGCAGCGGTCGAGCCAACCAGCCATACGCTCCATCGAATCGCCGGCGCAGCGCCCTCGATCCAGGGAACGGACATGAGAAAGAGCAGCAGAATGGCCGCCACATCGAGTATGCGCTCGAGCACCTGTGACACCAGCACGGCGCTAACGCGCTGGCCGTAGCGGCGCGCGAACCACACGCTGCGCACGATTTCTCCGAGATGGGCGGGCAACACGTTGTTGGCGGCGAAGCCGATCATCATTGAAGGCGTGACCTGGGAAATCGTGTAACTCCCCAGGGGTCGCAGAATG
>JABAOD010001369.1_pt2 | contig 11721 bp, 10 predicted proteins | sample 7062151 | NCBI WGS metagenome assembly JABAOD01 (sample SAMN14538626, study PRJNA623070) | marine sediment metagenome | biome: marine biome [ENVO:00000428]; feature: marine pelagic biome [ENVO:01000023]; material: deep marine sediment [ENVO:00002113] | place: India: Gulf of Khambhat ...
GTGGGCGAATGCGACACGATCGCTGACGCAAGGACGGCGTTCTTGGGCTCTGACCCCGCAACGTCGGCCAAGCGCTGCTTGCCGAACCCGGAAATGGCGTCGGCGAGAATCGCGACCGGGACAGGCTGGCCTTCACTCAGCTCGAGGATTTTCTGTTCCGAGAAGCGCATCCGCGCCGGTGAAATCGCGAGTCCTTCCGACCGGTAGTCGACGATGAATATCCCGTCGAGGCCGAGTGAGACCGTCGGCAGCTCCAGGACGGGCCGGACGAACCTGACGACACCGGCAGATGTCGTGTGGTAAGGCAGCGGTGTCCCATGAGCTGCGCCGATCAGAAACCGTACGTCCTCGTTGCCGTCCCCGTGCAGCGGCAGCAGGACCACCTCGTAATCAATGAAAGCTTTTTTCTGCCAGCCCAGGTTTTCATGCCGGACATAGATTCTGCCCTGGCAGGCCTCGTCGTAATGCCGCCACACCCCGGCATGGCGCCTGCGGTCGCCGAACAACTCGGTCAGACGCCTTCCCGTACATTCGCCCTCGATTCTGACGATCTGCGTGCCGACCAGTCGGAAGCGGTAATCGCACTCATCGCCGTCGGCTCTCTCGACGATGAACAGGTACGGCAGGATCTGCTTGATATCGCAGGGCTCAATGGCGGAGCGGGCCGGAAACCGTCCGTCCTCGCATTTCGATACCCAGTAGTTCAGCAGCACTCTTGCGGGGTCGGACAGAGAGTCCGGCCACGTCCCTTCGTCTTCAGGCCGGATCCGCACCAGATTAGACGTCGGATGCGTCACGGACGGCCTCCTGTTGATCCCGGATCACCACATTAATAGTAATAGTTGCGGCCGTTCCTTCAAGTACCCGTAAGACATCGTACAATCGAAATTGCGGTTCTGCGCCGCGCTGGCGCACCTTGCTGCGCGACCGAATGCGGACGAAGACCTCGCGTTATTTGCCGGCCAAGAGAGTGATTCCGATGAAAGGGCTTGGCGTTGTTCTGGACGATGCTGTATTTGGCGTCACCCGACAGAGGGGACTGGGACCATGATCGACGCACCCCTGCGCCTGTATCGCACGACTGTGAAGCCGGAATGGCTCGACTACAACGGCCATATGAACGAGGCCTATTACGTCCTCGTTTTCAGCCATGCGACCGACGCCTTCATGGACTATGCCGGGCAGGACGAGACTTATCGAGCGTGCAGCAATTGTTCGATCTACACGCTCGAAACGCACGTGATGTATCTGCGCGAAGTCTCGGAAGGCGAGGAAGTGCGCGTCGAAACCCGCCTCCTGGAGCATGATGCCAAGCGCTATCGGCTGTTCCACGGCATGTACCGGTCCAACGGCGACGACCTCCTGGCGACAGGTGAGCACATGCTGCTGCATGTCGACATGGCCGGCCCGAAATCCGTGCCGTTTCCGCAGGACATCGCGGAAAGGCTGGCGGCGATCCGGGCTGCGCACGCCGATCTGCCGGTCCCTGAACAGGCGGGCCGCGCCATCGCCCTGCCAGGCCGCCGCAGGTGACAAGGAATCCATCGTATTTTACGTTTATGCAAGTTAGTTGACTTTTTCGTTATTAGATTGACGTATAGGTGAACGTGCGCTACGGTGCACGCCATGGACGCATCGAACCATCCTGAGCTTTACTCGGTGACCGAGCTGGCCGCGGACCTCGGCGTGACGGCGCGGACGCTGCGTTTCTACGAGGACAAGGGACTGATCGAACCGCGGCGGATAGGCAACACGCGGGTCTATACCCATCGCGATCGCGGCCGTCTGGTCCTCATCCTGCGCGGCAAGCGCCTCGGTTTCACCCTGCGGGAGATTCGCGACTGGCTGGCCCTTTACGAGGCCGGGCCGGGCCAGCGCCGGCAGCTGCAGGCGCTGCTTGCCAAGGCGGCGGAGCGCATTGCGACGCTCGAGCAGCAGCGCAAGGACATCGATGCGACGATCACCGAACTGAGGGACATCATGGGCGCCACCAAGCGTTGGCTGGCCGACCCGAACCGCAAACTACAGCACACCCGAAAGGCGCGACAATGACCAGGAACGTCGTCATCGCGGGCTATGCCCGGACTCCCTTCACCTTCGCCAACAAAGGCGAATTCGTGCGCGTGCGACCTGACGAACTGGCTGCCGCGGCGGTCCGCGGGCTGATCGAGCGCACCGGCGTCAAGCCGGAGGACATCGAAGACCTGATCTGCGGTTGCGCCATGCCAGAGGCGGAGCAGGGGCTCAACGTAGGGCGGCTGATCGGGCTGCTGTCGGACCTGCCGATCAGCGTCGCCGGGGCGACCATCAACCGCTTCTGCGGCTCGTCGATGAACGCGATCCACATGGCCGCCGGCGCGATCAAGATGGATGCCGGCGACGTCTTCGTCTGCGCCGGCGTCGAATCGATGACCCGGGTGCCGGTCGGCGGCTACAACCCGATGCCAAATGCTGGCCTCGCGCAGGCGGTTCCCGGCGCCTACATGTCGATGGGCGAGACGGCCGAGAATCTGGTCGAGAAATACCAGGTAACCCGAGACGAGCAGGAGGCGTTCGCGATTGCCAGCCAGGCCAAGGCGGCGGCCGCGCAGGCCGAGGGGCGCCTCGCCGAAGAGATCGTGCCGGTGGAGACGAAGGACGGTGTCGTCGACAAGGACGGCTGCATCCGCGCCGATACGAACAAGGAGGGGCTGGCCGGCCTGAAGCCGGCGTTCCGCGAGGGCGGTTCCGTCACTGCCGGCACCTCCTCGCCGCTGACCGACGGCGCCTCGGCGGTGCTCGTCTGCTCCGAGGATTACGCATCGAAGAACGGCCTTGCGCCGCTGGCCAGGGTCAAGAGCATCGCGGTTGCCGGTTGCGCGCCCGAGATCATGGGCATCGGACCGGTCGTGGCCACCAACAAGGCGCTGGCGCGGGCCGGTTTGAAGCTCGACGACATCGACGTGATCGAGATGAACGAGGCCTTCGCCAGCCAGGTCATCGCCTGCCACCGCGAGCTGCCGTTCGACTATGAGAAGACCAACCTCGACGGCGGGGCCATCGCGCTGGGCCATCCGCTCGGCGCGACCGGCGCGCGGATCACCGGCAAGGCGGCGCAGATCCTGAAGCGCGAGAAGGGCAAGTATGCGCTGGCCACGCAGTGCATCGGCGGTGGCCAGGGCATCGCGACGATCCTGGAGGCAGTGTGACCATGGATATCAAGCGTGCCGCTGTCATCGGGGCCGGCGTCATGGGTAGCGGCATCGCCGCCCATATCGCCAATGCCGGAGTCCCCGTCCTTCTGCTTGACATCGTGCCCAAGGACGCGCCAAAGGACAAACGCAGCGCCATCGCCGAAGGCGCGATCGCCAAGCTGCTGAAGGCCGACCCGGCCCCGTTCATGCACAGGCGCAACGCCCGGCTGGTGACCCCCGGCAATATCGAGGACGATCTCCAACAGCTTGCGGACTGCGACTGGATCATCGAGGCGGTGCTCGAGGATCCCAAAATAAAACAAGACCTCTACAAGAAGATTGAGAAGCACCGCAAGAAGGCCTCGATCGTCTCGTCGAACACCTCGACCCTGCCGATCGCGGTGCTCACCAAGGGGTTGCCGGAAGGGTTCGCCAAGGACTTCCTGATCACCCATTTCTTCAACCCGCCGCGCTACATGCGGCTCTTGGAGATCGTCGCCGGCCCGAAGACGAGGGATGCTGCCGTCGAGACGATTCGCGGGTTCTGCGACCACCGGCTCGGCAAGGGCGTGGTCGACGCCAAGGACACGCCCGGCTTCATCGCCAACCGGCTCGGCGCCTTCTGGATCGAGGCCGCGGTGTCCGGCGCCGTCGCGGGCGGCCTGACCGTCGAGGAGGCCGACGCGGTCATGGGCCGGCCGATGGGCATTCCCAAGACCGGCGTGTTCGGGCTGCTCGACCTCGTCGGGCTCGATCTCAGCCGCCACGTGTCACGCGAGATGACGGCGGCGCTGCCCAAGGACGACGCCTACCACAAGGTGAAGACGGACCTGCCGCTGTTCCAGAAGCTGATCGACGAGGGCTACACCGGACGCAAAGGCAAGGGCGGCTTCTACCGGCTCGACACCGCGGACGGCAAGCGCGAGAAGCAGGCCATCGACCTTGGCTCCGGCGAGTACGCGCCGGCGCAACGACCGCGGCTGGAGAGCGTGACGGCGGCCGGAAGGGATCTGCGCAAGCTCGCCGAGTACCCGGACAAGACCGGCGAATACGCCTGGCGGGTACTTTCGCAGGTGCTGACCTATGCGGCGTCGCTGATCCCCGAGATCGCCGACGACATCGCCGCCGCCGACGAGGCGATGCGGCTCGGCTATGCCTGGAAGGAGGGGCCGTTCCAACTCGCCGACCGGCTCGGCGCGGACTGGCTGGTCGAACGCCTCGAGGCGGAGGGCCGCGAGGTGCCGGAGCTGCTGCGCAAGGCGGCCGAAGCCGGCGGCTTCTACCGGGTCGAGAACGGCGTGCTGCAGTATCTGACCGTCGATGGCGATTACGTCGACCTGAAACGGCGCGACGGCGTATTGCTGCTGGAGGACATCAAGCGCGCATCGGAGCCGGTCAAGCGCAACGGCTCTGCCAGCCTTTGGGATCTCGGGGATGGCGTTCTCTGTCTCGAATTTCACAGCAAGATGAACGCGCTCGACCAAGACTCTCTGAAGATGGTCGAGGATGCGGTGAAACTCGTACCGAAGGCGCACAAGGCGCTCGTGGTCTACAACGAGGGCGCCAACTTCTCGGTCGGCGCCAATATCGGGCTTGCGCTGTTCGCCGCCAATGTCGCGCTGTGGCCGATGATCGAGGAGCTGGTCGGCACCGGACAGCGCGTCTACAAGGCGCTCAAATACGCGCCATTCCCGGTGGTCGGCGCGCCGTCGGGCATGGCTCTCGGCGGTGGCTGCGAGATCCTGCTGCATTGCGATGCGATCCAGGCCCATGCGGAGACCTATACCGGCCTCGTCGAGGTCGGCGTCGGGGTGATCCCGGGCTGGGGCGGCTGCAAGGAGCTGGTGACCCGCTGGGCGCGGGCGCCGAAGGCACCGAAGGGGCCGATGCCGCCGGTGGCCAAGGCCTTCGAGGCGATCGGCACGGCAAAGGTCGCGAAATCGGCGGCCGAGGCGCAGGAGATGATGATCCTGCGCGACGGCGATGCCATCACGATGAACCGCGACCGACTGCTGGCCGACGCCAAGGCAAAGGCGCTGGCGCTTGCCGACGGCTATGCGCCGCCCGAGGAGGCGAAGCTGCACCTGCCCGGCGAGACCGGCCGCGCCGCGATCGAGATGGCGGTGCGCGTGTTCGAGCTGCAGGGGCTGGTCACGCCGCACGACCGGGTCGTCGTCGAGGAGCTGAAGCAGGTGCTGACCGGCGGCGACACCGACATCGTCGACGAGGTCGGCGAGGACGATCTACTGGCCCTGGAGCGCAAGGCGTTCATGAAACTGATCCGGCATCCCGGCACGTTGGCCCGCGTCGAGCACATGCTGGACACCGGCAAACCGTTAAGGAACTGAGCGATGACTGTCTACAGCGCACCCGTCGAAGACATGCGGTTCGTACTCAGCGAGCTGCTGCATGCGGAAACGCTGACCGAACTGCCGGGCTACGAGGAGGCAACCCCGGATCTCGTCGATGCGGTGCTGGGTGAGGCTGGAAAGCTCTGCGAGGAGGTTCTGCTGCCCCTGAACCGCTCAGGCGATGAAGAGGGCTGCACCTACGAGAACGGCGTCGTGCGCCTTCCCAGCGGCTTCAAGGAGGCCTATGAGGCCTTCGTGCAGTCCGGCTGGGGCTCGCTCTCCGCCGATCCCGAGTATGGTGGCCAGGGCCTGCCGGCGACCCTCGGCGCCATGGTCAAGGAGATGGCCTGCTCGACCAACATCTCTCTGGCGATCCTGCCGGGCCTGACGGAGGGCGCCTACCACCTGCTGGAACGCTGGGGCTCCGACGAGCAGAAGGCGAAATGGCTGCCGAAGATGGTCGAGGGCGCCTGGGCGGGCACGATGTGCCTGACCGAACCGCACAGCGGCACCGATCTCGGCCTCATCCGCACCAGGGCCGAGCCCGCCGATGACGGCACCTACAAGATCACCGGCACCAAGATCTTCATTTCCTGCGGCGAGCAGGACGCGACCGAGAACATCGTCCATCTGGTGCTGGCCAAGCTGCCCGACGCGCCGGCCGGGATCCGCGGCATCAGCTTGTTCCTGGTGCCGAAGTTCCTGGTCAAGGAGGACGGCACGCTGGGCCCGCGCAACGGCGTTTCCTGCGGCTCGATCGAGCACAAGATGGGCATCAAGGCCTCGCCGACCTGCGTGATGAACTTCGAGGAGGCCGAGGGCTACCTCGTCGGCCCGCCGCACAAGGGCATGCGGGTCATGTTCACGATGATGAACGACGCCCGCCTCGCGGTCGGCATGCAGGGGCTCGGCCTCGCCGAGATTGCCTATCAGAGCGCCGCGGACTATGCCAAGGAGCGCCTCCAGGGGCGCTCGCTGGCTGGCGCCAAGGCGCCAGACAAGCCGGCCGATCCGATCATCGTGCACCCGGACGTGCGGCGCATGCTGCTGACCATGCGCGCCTATACCGAGGGCGGCCGTGCGCTGGCCGCGTGGACGGCGCTGAACCTCGACATCGCGGCCAAACACCCGGACGAGGCGGCGCGCCAGGAAGCCGACGATCTGGTCTCGCTGCTCACCCCGATCGTCAAGGCATTCCTTACCGATATCGGCTCCGAATGCGCCAATCTCGGCGTCCAGGTGTTCGGCGGCCACGGCTATATCCGCGAATGGGGCATGGAGCAGCTGGTGCGCGACGCCCGCATCGCCCAGCTCTACGAGGGCGCCAACGGCATCCAGGCGCTCGACCTGGTCGGCCGCAAGATGGGCCAGCACACCGGCCGCCTGCTGCGCCGCTTCTTCCATCCCGGCATGGCCTTCATCGAGGCCGAGATGGAGAATCCCGCGATGCAGGACTTCGTGCTGCCCTTCGCCAAGGCCTTCGGGCGGCTGCAGCAGGCCACCGCCTGGATCGCCCAGCAGGGCCTGCGCGACCCGGAAGAGGCGGGCGCCGCGGCGAGCGACTACCTGCGTCTGTTCGGCCTTACCGCCCTGGCCTATCTGTGGGCCCGCATGGCCGCTGTCGCGCTGAAGAAGGCAGGGGACGACGAGACCGGGTTCTACAAGGCCAAACTCGCCACCGCGCGCTTCTACATGACCCGCATCCTGCCGCAGACGTCCGGCCTGTTCGCCGCCATCATGGCCGGCAAGAAGCCGCTGATGGACCTGGAAGCGGAACTGTTCTAGGCTGGGCGCAACAACGGCGAAGACAGCCGGAGGCGCCATGTCTGGATCATTCCGACGGATCGCCGCGTGGTCTGCGGCGGGTATTATACCGGTTATTTTCGCAGCGCAGGCCCAGGCCTACGAGCCGCCGTCCGGGACGGTCGAGTACCGCATCAACCATTCGAAATACGACGAGATCGGCACCCACCGGGTGACCTTCTCGCGCAAGGGTGCGGATCTGGTCGTCGATGTCCGTATCGAGATCAAAGTGAAGCTCCTGTTCCTGACGGCGCATTCGCTGAAATCGGACCGCCGCGAGACGTGGCAGGACGGCCGGCTGGTCGCCTATACCGCGCATACGAAGGAAAACCGTGATGACATCAAGGTCAGTGCGCGTGCGAACGGGCCGAAATTCGTCATCGACGGCCCTTCCGGCCGGGCCGAGGCGGACGGCGTGGTATTTCCCAGCCATCCCTGGCATCCCGGCATCGTCGAGCGCACGCTTCTGATGGACACCAAGACGGGCGCCCTGCTGAAGGTGTCGATCGCGCCCGCGGGGGAAGACGAGGTCACGGTTGCGGGGAAACCGGTCAAGACCCGGAAATTTACCGTGTCCGGAGATATCGAGCGCGAGCTCTGGTTCGATGACGCCGGCAACTGGATCCAGCTGCGCTTCGTCAACGACGGCGCCACCCTCACGTTCACGCGGACGACGCCGCTGCCTTGAGGGGGCTCGTCGGCCCCGCTACTCCTCCATCATCGAGGCGAGCTTGAGAGCCACGCCGAGAGAGCCGTCCACTTTCAGCTTGCCGAGGGTGTAGGCCAGTGTCGGGTTTAACGTGCCGGCCATGAGCTTCTCCATGTTCTCGACGGACAGGCGCAGGGTGCAGTCGGCCTCGCCATCCTCGGTGGCCAAGGTCGGCGGCGTCACGGTCCCGTCGAGCAGGAACGTCGGGCCGTCGTCGAATACGAACTTCACCTTGTAGCCGAGCCCGGCGAACCGCATCAGCTTGCTGCGGACCTCCTGCTCGATGGTATCGAGGCTCATGTCCTTACCCCAGATCTCGTTGCTGATCAGGTGTTGACGGCGCGAGCTTGCGCCGGCGCGGCCTCGTCGATCTCGATCTCGTCGCCGAGCGGCGGCAGGCCCTTGTTGAAGCGGCGCACCTCCTCGGCCACCAACTCGCGCCGCGAATGCTTGCCGATGAAGGTCTTGGGCAGTTCGTCGCGGAACTCGATGCGCCGCGGCTGCTCATAGGGTGCCAGCTTGTCCTTCAGGAAGCGCTTCAGTTCGCCGGCCGTCAGCTGCGCACCGGCGCGCGGTTTGACATACGCCTTGACGAGCTCGCCGCGTTGCTTGTCCGGAATTCCGCAAACCACGGCTTCCTCGACGTCCGGGTGCAGGTAGATCGCCTCCTCGACCATGCGCGGATAGACGTTGAAGCCGGCATTGAGGATCAGGTCCTTGATCCGGTCGATCAGGAAGACATAGCCCTCGTCGTCGATATAGCCGACATCGCCGGTATGCAAACGGCCGCCGCGGAAGGCGGTCTCCGTCTCTTCCGGGCGATTCCAGTATCCGGCCATGACCTGCGGGCCGGTCACGCAGATCTCGCCCCGCTTGCCGACCGGCAGCAGTTCGTCGGGATCGTCGAGCGACGCGATTTCGATGATTGTGCCCGGCACCGGCATGCCAATCGAGCCGGGCTTGTTGACGCCCTCGAACGGGTTGATCGTGCACACGGGCGACGCCTCCGATAGACCGTATCCTTCCACCAGTACGCAGCCGGTAAGCCTCTCGAAGGTCAGCTTGACGTCGACGGGCAGCGGTGCGCCGCCGGAAATGCAGTCGGTCAGGCTTGACAGGTCGTACTGGTCGAGTTCGTCGAACCCGTTGATGGTTGCGTAGATCATCGGCACCCCCAGGAACACGCTGGGTTTGTCCTTATCGATGATCTTCAGCACCTCGGCCAGCTTGAAGCGCGGCACCAGAATGATCTCCGCGCCGAGGAACAGGCCGACGTTCATGACGCCGGTCATCCCGAAGACATGGAACAGCGGCAGCACGCCGAGGAACTTCTCCTCACCGGGGCGCGCATTGACCGCCCACATCCGCGTCTGCACGGTATTGGCGTAGACATTGGCGTGCGTGAGCATGGCCCCCTTGGGCAGGCCCGTGGTGCCGCCGGTGTACTGCAGGACAGCGATGTCCGAGGCGATGTCGACCGGCTCGTCGGCGAAATTGCCCTTGTTGTCGATCAGGTCGTCGAAAATGATGTGGCGCCCGTCATTGGGCACCTTGGCGATTTCCTTGCGCCGGAACAGGTTGAAGAACGTCCGGGCGACCAAGGGGAGCACGCTGCCCATGGGGCAGACCACAACTTTTTCCAGGGCCGTGTGCTCGAACAGTCCGGCGAGTTTCGGATAGGTCGCCGTCAGTTGCAGCGTCACCATGATGCGGGTGTCCGAATCCTCGACCTGGCGGGCAATCTCGCGCTCCGCGTAGAGCGGGTTGAAGTTGACCACAGTGCCGCCCGCCTTGAGGATCGCGTAGTAGCTAACCACGTAGTACGGGGAGTTCGGCAGAAACAGGCCGACCCGCACGCCCTTGGTGACACCGATATCCTGAAAACCCCTGGCCGCCCGCGCCACCAACTTGCCGACCTGCGCATAGGTGTATTCCTTGCCCATGAATGTCAGGCACGGGCGCTCGGGCCATGTGGCAACCGCCTCGTCGAGGATCGTCTGGACCGGTGCCGTCGGGATCTCGGCGTGCCAGTCGACGTCGTCGGGATACGTCGCTTCCCAGGGGTATGGTTGCGGCTCGGTGGGGGCAGGCAGGGCCGGCGGAAACTTCCGACGGGCGACACGATCGCGCAGCCGGCCCGCAAAGTTCTTGAGGCGGGTCAGAACCACCGACGCGATGGGTAATCTCTCGCTCACAACACTCGCACCAATCCGTTGCTATCGCCGCCGGACAGTTCATATTTCATATGGGCGCTCCGGAGACAAGGTTTCAGCCCCAACATTTCGATCACGCTCGAATCGAACCGAACAGGGCGATGGCGTCGCGGATTTCGGGCATGGCGCGCTCGACCGCCGCTTCGCCGAGCGCAATGAGCTCGTCCGCGCGATGGAAGTCGAGCAGGCCGATATGGCCCACCCGGGGGTTTATGCTGACGTCGGGCGGCTCTCCCGCCAGTCGGCTGCGCGCGATTCGGTCCTGGACGATGTTGAGTGCGGAGACCATGACCCCGAACGTGCCCGGATTGCCAGGCCTTGCCAGTGTCGTGGCGGAGAGAACCGGCATCGCCTCGCGGTTGCCGCCGACGGTCCGTTCCGCAAGGAGCGGCTCGGGAACCGAACCGGTCTCCTGATGCTTGCCGATGATGTCCGCATTGAGGTTGACGCAGATCACCATCTGCGCGCCGAGCGCGCGGCATGCCGAGACCGGGACCGGGTTCACGAGGGCGCCGTCGATCAGCCAGTGCCCGTTTATCCGGACCGGTTTGAAGACTCCCGGCAGCGACAGAGAGGCCCGCATCGCATCGACCAGCTTGCCGTCGCGCAGCCAGATCTCGTGGCCGGTCCACAAGTCCGTTGCGACCGCGACGAATGGAGCCTTGAGACTCATGATATCGATATCGCCGAGGTACCGCTCGGCTTCCTCGAACAGCTTGTTGCCGGAAATAACGCCGCCGCCGAGGCTGAGATTGAGATAGCGCAGCAATCGCAGTTTGGTGAGCCGCCGAGCCCAGCGCTCCAGCTGCTCGCCACAGCCAGCGAGATAGAAGCCGCCGACGAGGGCGCCGATCGAGCTGCCGGCGATGATGTCGGGGACCAAGCCGAGCCTGGCGATCGCCTTCAGGACGCCGAGATGCGCCCAGCCGCGGGCGACGCCGCTTCCCAGGGCAAGGCCTATGCAAATGCGCCGCATGATTCGATGACCCGATGGCGGCGCCGCGTCGACGGATAATATGTTCTAACTCCCGACACGATCCCGAAATTCCGTAAATCCCAATCCTCCATCATGGCAACCAACTGGTAAACATCGGGTTTCGCCCTGGCAAAAATCAGCAGGATTGAGATCGAATTGCCTTGCAACATCTGTTTCCAATTATTTGAGATGATTTTTTATTTTTACTTCGCAGGTTGTAGATTTTGTCGATTTTGTTAAAAATTATGCGCAATTATTTTATTTTTTGCATTTTGCACGGACACCCTGTCATTGGAAGTACGAACTGGGCCTGGTTTTTCATTGCGCATGATTCTTGAAAGAGCTTACGGGTGCCGTGCACGTCGGACTGCGCCCTTTCGGCGCTACTCAACCACCCTGACCGTGTTGGAATGGTCACGGCGGTTTGCCATTACAGCCGCGCCTTGCGAACGAACGAAGGCGCTGCGGTCAATTGTTCGAAACGACGATGTCGACG
>JABAOD010022484.1_pt1 | contig 11709 bp, 11 predicted proteins | sample 7062151 | NCBI WGS metagenome assembly JABAOD01 (sample SAMN14538626, study PRJNA623070) | marine sediment metagenome | biome: marine biome [ENVO:00000428]; feature: marine pelagic biome [ENVO:01000023]; material: deep marine sediment [ENVO:00002113] | place: India: Gulf of Khambhat ...
TGGGCGCTCGACGGCATGGACTGGAATTTCGACCGCGAACTGTTCGAACCCAACCTCGAGGTGCTGATGCCGTTCCTCGAGCGCTGCTTCGAGCTGACGCCGCGATTCGAGGAAGTCGGCGTCAAGTCGGTGGTCAACGGCCCGATCACGCACACCCCGGACGACAATATCCTCGCCGGGCCGGTCGCCGGGCTGCACAATTTCTGGAACCTGTGCGGCGCCAGCATCGGCATCGCCCAGGGCGGCATCGGCAAGTACATGGCGCAGTGGATGAAATACGGCCAGACCGAGATCAACATGGCGCCGCTCGACACGCGCCGCTTCGGCGACTGGGCCGAGCGCAAGTACTGCATCATCAAGGCGATCGAGTCCTACGAGGCGATGTACGCCGTCGCCGCGCCCAACGACAACCGGCCGCACGGGCGACCGATGCGCACCAGCCCGCTGTATGCCCGATTGCTCGAACACGGTGCCGTGCACGGCGCGGTTCAGGGCTTCGAGAAGGCGCTCTGGTTCCAGACCGACAGCGTGCGCCGCGAAAGCCTGAGCTGGTCCCACAGCGAAGCCCACCCGGTGGTCGGCGAGGAATGCGAGGCGGTGCGCACGGCAGCCGGGGTGATCGATATTTCAGGCTCGGCCAAATTCGAGCTAACCGGTCCCGACGCGGCCGCATTCCTCGACCGGCTATCGTGCAATCGCCTGCCCCGGGTCGGACGCATCGGCCTGAGCCTGTTTCACGCGCCCGGCGGCGGCATCATGTGCGAAATGTCGATCACGCGACTCGCCGAAAATCATTACTACCTGATCTCGGCGATCGGCTCCGAGCACAAGGACCTGCACTGGATGCAGACCAACGCGGACGATTTCGACGTAACCATCGAAAACGTCACCGAGGAGTTATCGTCTCTGCTCGTCACCGGTCCCAAATCGCGCGAAATCCTGCAGCAGATGACCGAGGNNCAGATGACCGAGGAAGACCTGTCCAACGAGGCCTTCCCGTGGCTCGCGGTGCGCGAAATCCAGCTCGACAGCGCGACGGTGCGCGTGATTCGCGTCTCCTACGCCGGCGAGCTCGGCTACGAGCTGCACATGCCGTACTGGCAGCTGCTGTCGATCTACGATTCGATGTGGCGCCGCGGCGAGCCGCTGGGCCTGCGCAATTTCGGCGGCTACGCGTTCAACTCGATGCGGATGGAAAAGATGTACCGCGCCTACGGCAACGAGTTCACCGAGGAAATCAGCGGCTTCGAGGCCGGCATGGACCGCTTCATCGATGACAGTCGTGACTTTATCGGCTGCGATAACCTGAAGCAGCGCCGGCAGGACGGCTACGCGATCGAACTCGCCTACCTCGTGTTCGACGACGAGCTGCCGTGCGAGTGCTTCGGCAACGAGGCGGTTTACCACAACGGCGAGCGCATCGGTCTGACCACCGGCGGCGCCTTCGGCCATCGCGTCGGCAAGAGCCTGGCCTTTGCCTATCTGAAACCCGCTTCGATCGGCGCCGGCGTCGAAGTCACCGTGGATACGTCGATCGGCAGCCGCGCGGCGCACATCGAGATGGAGGCGGCCTACGACCCGGGCAACGAATTGCTGCGTGGCTGAGGCTGCTATACCATTGCCCTGTCGTTGGACATCCGGCACCCGAAGCGGGAGATAGCAATGCAAACGGTTAATTTTATTCGCATGGAAGACGGTACACGCGAGGATTACGCGTTGCTCGGTCGGCTCGAAGCAGAACACAATGCCGGGCTTGTCGAGCGCATCCTGCAGGGTCTGGAGCGTCTCGAGCAGAGCTTTTCCGGTTACCAGGTCAGTCGTCTCGAACACAGCCTGCAGGGAGCCACGCGCGCATCGCGTGCCGGGGAATCCGACGAAATGATCGTCGCGGTGCTGTTGCATGATATTGGTGACGACCTGGCACCCTTTTCGCACAGCGAAATGGCGGCGGCGATACTGCGCCCGTTCGTCTCGGAAAAACTTTACTGGATCGTTAAGCATCACGGCATATTCCAAATGTATTACTATGCCCACCATGTCGGCGGGGATCGAAATGCGCGCGAAATCTACAAGGATCATCCGTGGTACCAGGATGCGATCGATTTCTGTCACGATTACGACCAGAATTGCTTCGACCCGGCCTACGACAGCGAGCCGCTCGCNNCAGCCGAAATTCCACATACCCTAGCGCGGCGCTAGCCGAATCGGTAACTCAGGTCCATGCGCAACACGGGTTCGAGATAATAGTCGTCGAGTTCATCGCGGGCCTGCTGCTCGAAATCACGCAGTAGTGCTCCGCGGTTGCGAATCTCACTCGCCAGCGGACCATCGATTTCCAGCGAGAGATCGGACACGCTGAGCAAGCGCATGCCGGCATCCACGCGAAATGCAAGGCCCCGCATAAAATTGCCGCGATGATAACTGAGCTGAGCATAGGGCACGAGCTCGTGAAAACGGAGTTTCGCCCGGGCCGAAAGCCAGTCGTTCAAATCGATTGAAAGCGCACCGCTGGTGACAGGCGAAGCGGTAGTGCGCCAAGCGATCTCCGTACCGCCCAGGTGCAGGCCCAGGCCCGCGCTGTAGTGCTCGCCTAGCGCAAACTCCCGCGTCATTCCGATCCAGCGAGCTCGCGTCTTCATCGCATAGCGATACGGGCCGGCGTGGTGGCTGCTGCCCTTCGAGCCATCGCTAAAACTGATGCGGTATTGCGCTGCGGAATCAAACGTTGCGGATGCCTGTGACGGGCTGACGAATAGCGCCAGCATAAGCGCCGGAATAATGCCTTTCATGGGTCACCTCGTTACCTCTCAAGGTGCTGCCGGGATACTGAATTAGACTGCAGGATGTCTGCAGGATTCTGGAAATTATATGGAATTCAACGACTTGAATCGGGTCCAAAAAACGGAGCTATGCTCTCAATATTCAACCATTGCGGGCTTACCGATATGGTAACCCTGCGCATAATCGACCCCGATCTCGCGCAAAGCCTGCAGGATTGCTTCGTTTTCAACGAACTCGGCGATGGTTTTCTTGCCCATAACGTGACCGATGTCGTTAATCGATTTAACCATTTCGAAGCTGATCCGGTCGTCGATTATGTCACGCACGAAGAAACCGTCGATTTTCAGGTAATCGACCGGCAGGTTCTTCAGGTAGGCAAAGGACGACAGACCGCTGCCAAAATCATCCAGGGCAAAATAACAACCCCGGTCGCGCAGGCTGTTGATGAAATGCGTCGCCCGCGTCAGGTTTGCGATTGCCGCGGTTTCCGTGATTTCAAAGCAAATTCGCTGCGCATCGACCCCGATGCCGTCTATAGCCGCCAACACGATACGCAGAAATTCGTCATCCGCGATCGACATGCCGGACAGGTTGATCGTGCAACGGACCTCCGGCCGAGACTGCAGCCAGTCAAGCGCCGCGTTAACTACCCAGGTATCGAGCTGGGTCACCAGGTTGAAGCGTTCAGCGGTCGACATGAACACGCTCGGCAGTAGCGCAAATCCCCGCTCGTCGATCATGCGCACCAGCACCTCGCAGAAATAACCCCGCTGCTTCAGATCCGGATTCAGCGTCTCGATAACCTGCTGGTGCAATACCAGGCGCCCCTCGTCGAAGGCATTGCTGATATCGACAACGCGCTGCATTTCCTGATGACGTTGAGCAACCTCGACATTGTCCGCGCTGTAGATATGGATTCGGTTTCGACCCGCGTCCTTGGCCGTATAGCAGGCGGCGTCGGCCGAGCGCATGACCTTGGCGACATTGCCGCTGCAAAAATTGATCGGGATCACGCCGATACTCGCACCGAGCCTGAAATTGCGCCCGCCCCACATGAAACGGAATTCGTCGATCGCCTCGCGCACGGTTTCGGCGACGCGGTTCGCCTGGTGCAGCGTGCAGCGCTCGAGCAGCAGCCCAAACTCGTCACCACCCAGTCGCGCTACGGTGTCGCGCTTGCGCAGCTTATCAAGCAACAGCGCCGAAATCTGGCGCAACAATTCATCTCCGGCATCGTGCCCGCAGGTATCGTTTACCACCTTGAACTGGTCCAGGTCGATATAGCACAGCGCGTGCTCGCTATCGTCTTCGCGGCAATCCTTGACCACCCGCGCGAGGCGCAGTTCGAACTCGCGACGATTGACCAGGCCGGTCAGAGGGTCGTGTGACGCCTGGAAATTGAGCTGTTCCGAGAGCCGAAACGATTCGGTGATATCATTGCCCGTACCGCGATAACCGCGAAAATTCCCCTCTTCGTCGAACTTCGGCTTGCCACTGATTCGCACTGCCGCCGTCGAGCCATCCGGGCGCGGAAAATCGTATTCGAAACTGGCGAACGGCTGGTGCGCCGCGACCCGCTCGGCGAAGTCTTTCCAGAGCTTGCTGCCGAGTAATTCACGAGGCAGGAAATCCTCGCGGCGCTTACCGATGATCTTGTCGGTTTCCATGCGATCGAATTCGGGATAATTTCCCGACAGGTAGGTAAAGCGGAAATCCGCATCCTGCTCCCAGAACCAGTCGGCGCCGGTTTCGGCGAAATCGCGCAGCCGCTCCTCGCTCTCTCTCAAGGCATGTTCGGCGTGATACTGTTCGGTAATATCGCGCGCGTGAACGATGAGTTCGGGCGCGGAATCAGGGCCTGCCTGTAGCACGCATTGACGGTTCATCTGCAATATCCGGACCGACCCGTCCTTGTGCCGATAGCGGTAGGTGCCCGACACGATACGGCCCGGATTGTCCATCGCCTCGCCGACCGCGCGCCGAATTCGATCACGCTCTTCTTCGAGCGCGTGCTGGCTCGCGCTGCTCGAGGTCAACTCCTCAACCGTGTAACCGAGAATACCCTCCACCGATTTGTTCAGGTAACGAATATGGCCGTCGGCGCCGACGATACAGACGATATCGCTGACATGGTCGAGTATGCTGCGAAAGCAGTAATCCTGGTGCGCCGAGGGCTGGTCGTCCGGCGCCGAACTGGCCGGACTTGATGCGGTATCGGAATTGATGCGGATCGATTCCCCTCGGACTGGGCGTTTCATTGTGACGTTAGTGGAATCGCTGACTTTTTGTTGTCATCTAGTCTAGGATTTTCTGCTGATAAGTCCAGCCAGCAAGCATCAGGGATTGTCGCCACGAGTTAGAAAGAACGCTGCTTTCCTGCTTTCAATTCGGTAGACTTGGCGTTTTCGCCCGGTCCCGGAAGATGACAGATTTTCAAACCTCTTTAAGCCATGTGTCCAATCCTCGAGTCCTCGGCGCTTCGGCTTACCCGGCGCAGCTCGAAAATATCCTGAATCGAGAACAATGCGATCTTGCTCTCGAAGAAATTTCGGGCTGGCCGGGCTACGCGGTAACGCCACAGTACGAATTGACGCACCTTGCCGACGCAATCGGTGTGGAGAAAATCTGGTACAAGGACGAATCCAGGCGTTTCCAGCTGAAGAGCTTCAAGGCGCTCGGCGGGGCCTACGCCGTGTTGCGCCTGTTGCAGGACCGTGTTCGCGAAGACAAGGGCGTAAGCCCGAGTCTGGCGGATTTACAGTCGGGCCGGTTCGCCGATTGTGTTGCAGATGTCGTGGTCAGCTGCGCGACCGATGGCAATCACGGGCGTTCGGTCGCCTGGGGCTGCCAGATGTGCGGTTGTCGCTGCATCATCTATATCCATCGTGACGTGTCCGTCGCGCGACAGCAGGCGATGGAGGCTTTCGGCGCCGAGGTGATCCGGATTGACGGTAACTACGACGACTCGGTCAGGCTGGCTGACGAAGAGGCGCAAAAACACGGTCGCGTTATCGTCTCCGATACGAGCTACCCCGGTTACATGGAAATCCCCCGCAACGTGATGATTGGCTACACCGTGATGTTGAGCGAAGCGGTCGAGCAAATGCAAGGCCAGATTCCGACCCATGTATTTATCCAGGCTGGAGTTGGCGGATTGGCCGCCGCGGTTTGCGCATTTTTCTGGGAGCGCTTCGGCGAACATCGTCCCCGCTTTATCGTCGTCGAACCCGAACGAGCCAACTGCCTGCAAGCGTCGGCCCGCGCCGGGGAGCCGGTTGCCGTCGAAGGCGATCTCGAAACGCTGATGGCCGGTTTGTCCTGCGGCGAGGTCTCTGCGCTGGCCTGGCCGGTACTCGACCAGGGGGCTCACGATTTCATGACCCTTGGCGAGGACGCGGTTGCGCCGTGCATGCGCTTGCTACGCCGACAGGATCCGCCGATCGAGGCCGGAGAGTCCGCGGTCGCGGGACTCGCTACGGCGCTGGCCGCAGGGAGTGATCCAGCGCTTGCCGCGCAGCTTGGTTTCGATCGCGAAAGCCGAATTTTCGTAATCGGCACCGAGGGCGCGACCGACCCCGAGCTTTACCAGCGACTGGTGGCGGCCTGACACGATGGATGCGTCACCACAACGCGGTTTTAACCAGCGGGAATTCGAGGCCCGCACCGCGCGCGCGCAGCAAATGATGCACGCGCTTCAGGTCGATGCATTATTGCTGACAACCGAGGCGCAGGTCAGGTATTTTACCGGCTTTCTGACCCAGTTCTGGCAAAGCCCGACACGTCCATGGTTTCTCGTCCTGCCGCTCGAGGGCAAGCCTATCGCGGTTATCCCGAGTATCGGGGTCGAGGGCATGACGCGCTGCTGGATCGATGATATCCGCAGTTGGTCCTCGCCCAACCCGGTGGACGACGGTATCGGCCTGCTCGCGGATACCCTGGCGGGCCTGCCGCGGCGCTTCGGTCGGTTCGGCACCACCCTCGGCGTCGAGAGCCACTTGCGCATGCCGGCAAACGACTTCAAACGGCTCACCGAGACCCTGAGCAACGCCGAATTTGTCGATTGCGCACTAATGTTGCTCGAGCTCTGCAGCGTCAAGTCCAGCGCCGAGATCGAAAAAATACGCTACGTCTGTGAACTCGCCTCGGACAGTTTCAACGCGTTGCCGGACTTCGCCGCAATCGGCGACAGCGAGCGCGATATCGTGCGCAAAATGCGCATCGATCTGCTGCAGCGCGGCGCCGATCACACGCCATATATCGTCTCCGCATCGGGCCCCGAAGGTTATGGCGACATCATCATGGGACCCAGCGACCGCAAACTGGCGCCTGGCGATATACTGATCATCGATACCGGCACCGTGTTCGACGGCTATTATTGCGATTTCGATCGCAACTATGCCTTCGGCCAGGTGTCCGATCTGGCGAGGCGCGCGTATGACACGGTCTACCAGAGCACCGAGGCCGGATTTGCCGCGGCGCGTCCCGGGGCGACCACGACCGACATCTGGCGCGCGATGTGGGACGTGCTCGAGGCCGGCNNGGGCGCATGGGTCACGGACTCGGCGCGCAGCTTACCGAGTGGCCGTCCCTGACGGCACGGGACAACACCCCGTTACAGCCCGGCATGGTCATTACGCTGGAACCCGGCATGAGTTTCGCCGATGGAAAAATGATGGTGCACGAAGAAAATATCCTGATCACCGCCGACGGCGCCAGCATGCTAAGCAAACGCGCGGCGGCCGAAATACCCGTGATCGACGCAAAAAGCGCCGCCTGATGCTCGATTTCATCATCCGCCTGGGAGGTCAGCGACGCTACTGGGTTGCCCTGATCCTGATCGGCATCACGCTCGAAGGCGCCGCGCTCTACTACCAGTACGCGCTCGACGAGTGGCCCTGCGTACTGTGTATTCATGTACGCCTGTGGCTAGCGGCGATGGTACTGCTCGCAATGTTCGCGCTGTTCTGCACCCGCTCGGGTATCGCGATGAAAATCCTGCATGCGCTTAACGTCGGGATCCTGGCGATACTGGTCGAGCGCAGCTGGCAGGTTCTCGCGATCGAGCGCGGCTGGATATTCGGCGAGTGCGATATGGACCTTGGCACGCCTGACTGGTTTGCACCGGATCGGTGGCTGCCCTTCCTGTTCGAGGTACAGACGACCTGCGGCTACAGCCCACTGATCGCATTCAATATCACCATGGCCGAGCTGTTACTGGTGATTTCGGGGTTAATGCTGGTCGGCGGCGCGGCCGTGTTCGCGGCCCGCTGGCTAGAGTAAGCCCGGCGCGAACGGCGCACGGCAACTCAACCTGCTCTTCCCCGGTCGCGCGATCCCGGCCAATGTCAACCGGGCTGACGCGTTCGATCCTACCGGCCCGTCACGCTGCGCACCAGGCGTTCCTCGTTCAGCTGCAGCCACAGCAGCGCAATGATCGTTGCCGATGAACGGATCCGGCCATCGCCTACCCAGGCGTAGGCTTCCTCGGTATCGACGACGAGTACGCGGATATCTTCGTGTTCGTCTGCAAGCCCGTGTATGCCATCGACGCCCTCGCTGTCGACCTGGCCGCAAAACAGGCTGCAATGCTCGCTGGTACCCCCCGGACTGACATAGTAGCGGCTGATCACCTCGAGGTTACGGACTGGGCAACCGGTTTCCTCGACGCATTCGCGCAGCGCGACGTCTTCCTCGGACTCTCCGCTTTCGATTACGCCGGCAACACACTCGACCAGCCACGGGTTCTCGGGATCGGCGATCGCGCCGACACGAAACTGCTCGATCAGCACCACTTTGCGCCGATTCGGGTCGAACGGCAGTACCGCGACGACCACTCCGCGCTCGAAAATTTCCCGCGTGATAACCGGACTGTTGCCGCCCTCGAAGAGCTCATGCGAGAGGCTGTACTGGTCGAGTTTGAAATACTTTTCGAACAAGGTCTGATGCTCGACCAGGCGCCACCGATATTTCATTTTGTTGCGGCCTGCAGGATCGTCTCGACCCGGACCAGGTCTTCTTCGGTATCGACACCGGGACCCGGCATACTCCGCGCCAGCGTGGTAGCGATACGATAGCCGTAGCAAAGCGCGCGCAGCTGCTCGAGCGCTTCGGCCAGCTCCAGCTCGCAGGGTTCAAGCTGGCTGAAAATCTCGAGAAATCCGACACGATATGCGTAAATGCCGATGTGCCCGTAAAAAGGCGCCTCGCCGGGGTTGCGTTGGTACGGAATCGGTGATCGACTGAAGTAAAGCGCCTGGCCCTCGCGGTCCTGCACCAGCTTGACCACGTTCGGGTCCTGCGCTGCGCTTGCGTCGATCGGCTTGTGCAGCGTCGCTATCGAGCAATTGCCTTGCGCCAGCAAGGCGGCGACCTGGATCATGTTCGCCGCCGGCATCAGCGGCTCGTCGCCCTGCAGGTTGACGACGATGTCGTCGGCGTCCCAGTCCAACTGGCGCGCAACCTCGAGAACCCGATCACTGCCGCTGCGATGAGCGCTGTCCGTCATGCAGGCTCGCCCGGCAAATCCTTCGACCACGTCGACAATACGCTGGTCATCGGTCGCCACGACTACTTCGCTGGCGCTCGACGCGCTCGCCGCCCGGTAAACCCATTCGATCATCGGCTTGCCGCGAATGTCGCGCAGCGGCTTGCCGGGCAGCCTGACCGACGCGTAGCGCGCCGGGATGACGATACGGAAAGCCTCGCTCATCGGCTCAGCCCAGCGCCTCGATCTCTTCGCTGGTCAGCTCGCGCGCTTCCTCCGGCAGCATCACCGGTATGCCGTCGCGAATCGGGTAAGCCAGTCGGGAGCCTCGGGATATGAGCTCCTGCCGTTTCTTGTCGTAAATCAAAGGTCCCTTGGTAACCGGGTCCACGAGTATGTCCAGTAGGTGCTTATCCACGATGTCTTCTCTCCAGCAGCTCCAGGATTTCCTGGCGCAGGCTCTCACTCAGTTCAATTTGTAGCGGCACCACCCAGACGTTGTCGCGGGCGATGGCTTTCAATTTTACCGCATCCTTGTGCGTAACCAGAATCGGCAGCTCCGGCTTCAGATCGAGATCGGTCGCGCTGTACTCGTGGTGGTCGGGAAACTCATGCTCGAGCGCGTCGACGCCCATTTGCGCGAGGCTGGCGAAGAAAATCTCCGGAAAACCAATCCCGGCCAGTGCGTGTACCTGGCGCCGTTGAAAATCGCTGATCGGCCTGCGCTCCTCGGGGCGGAAAAGATTCCACACCTCACCCAGTGATTCGATCACCTGGTCACTGTCACGATTGATCGTGATGTCGACCTGCCGCAGGCGGCTGCGCGGCTCGCGCAGCGGGCCGGCCGGAATCATCAGGCCGTTGCCGAGCGACAGGAAGCGGCACACCGCGATCTCGATGTCGCGCCCGAGCCGTAGTGCTGCAGGCCGTCGTCGGACAGGATCACGTCGGTGTTCGGGTATCGCTCGAGAATCCGGCGCGCGGCGCCGACGCGATCGGAACCGACGCCGATCGGGCAGCGGCAAATCTCCGACATCATGTTGGCCTCGTCACCGACCGCATTGTCGGTCAGGCCGCCATGCAGGATTTGAATCTTGTCTTCATTGCCGCTCTTGTAACCGCGAGTGATAATGGCCGGGCGATATCCGCATTCGCTGAGAAGCTGGTATAGCGCAACCACAATCGGGGTCTTGCCGTTCCCCCCGAGCGTAATATTGCCCACCACGATAGTCGTTACCGGCAATCTGTGCGAGCGCAACAGGCCCAGACGATAGCCCGCGCGGCGCAGGCTGACAGCAAGATAAAACATCACCGATAACGGCATCAGCAACACCGAGAGCGGGTTGATCGACCACAACCACCATCCCTGGCGTCGCTGTGACGACAGGTTGATCCAGTTTTGCATCAGCGACTTGTTGAGTACCGAGCTGCGCACGATCGGCGGACGTTTATCCGGCAGCAACCCGCTTTCCGCGGTGTCCTGGAATTGCATCGAGTGCAGCTTCGAATAAATCCCGTCGTTGGCAAGGAGCTCGGCATGGCTGCCTTGCTCGACGACCTTGCCCTGGTCCATGACGATGATCCGGTCAGCGTGTTCGATCGTGGACAGCCGGTGCGCGATGACCAGCGTGGTGCGATTCTGCATGAGCTGCTTCATCGCGTGCTGGATATAGCGCTCCGACTCGGTATCGAGCGCCGAGGTCGCCTCGTCGAGAATCAGGATCGGCGCGTTCTTGAGCAGCGCCCGCGCGATCGCGATGCGCTGGCGCTGTCCGCCGGACAGCAGCACGCCGCGCTCGCCGACCTCGGTATCGAGCTGATCGGGCATTTCGACAATAAATTCCCAGGCATGGGCCTGCCTGGCCGCCTCGATGATCTGCTCTTCGTCGACCTGGTCAGCGATACCGTAAGCGATGTTGTTCCGGATCGTATCGTTGAACAGGCGCACGTCCTGGCCAACGTAGGCTATTTGCCGGCGGAGGTCGCGTATGTTGTAGCGGTCGATTCGCTCACCGTCGAGACAGACTTCGCCCTCGTCGTACTCGTATAATCGCGGAATCAGGTTGACCAGGCTCGACTTGCCGCTGCCCGAGCGGCCGACGATGGCAATGGTCTGATTGGGCTCGACCTCGAAGCTGATCTGGTCCAGCACGCGCTGTTCGCTGCGCCGATAGCGCAGCACGACGTCGCGAAAGCTGAGATGTCCGTGCGCGCGTTCGAGCGGCACATCGCCCTCGTTGTGCTCGCTGTCCCGCGAGTTGAATTCGAACACGCTCTCGCCGGCGGCGATGCCTTTCTGAATGCTCGCGTTGATCGACGACAGCACCCGCATCGGCGCGAGCAGCATCGTCATCGCGAATATGAAGGAGACGAAATCGCCGGTCGAAATGACGCCGCGCATCGACTCCGAGGTAGCGAAGGCCACGATCGCGGCAAACGCAATC
>JABAOD010003332.1_pt2 | contig 11692 bp, 11 predicted proteins | sample 7062151 | NCBI WGS metagenome assembly JABAOD01 (sample SAMN14538626, study PRJNA623070) | marine sediment metagenome | biome: marine biome [ENVO:00000428]; feature: marine pelagic biome [ENVO:01000023]; material: deep marine sediment [ENVO:00002113] | place: India: Gulf of Khambhat ...
ACGGTCCGGGCGGTGGTGTCGATCACGATGTCGGCTTCGCCCCGCAGTTCTTCGAGCGCTTTGCGTTCCAAGGCGATGGATTCGGAGAGCGAAGGGGCGGCGACGGGATGGGGGCGGCGGTTCTCGGAGTAGCGATCCAGCAACGTCTGATCGTCGGCGTCGAGGAACAGGACCGTGGTGTGAACTCCCGAAGCAGAAAGCTGTCGCAGGGCGTCCTCGAGTTCCTCGAAGGTGAGGCCGCGCCGGGTGTCGACGACCACGGCGAGCCGGGCACGGGGGCGCTGGTCCAGATCGACGTGAGCGACCACATCGGTGATGAACTCAGGGGGGAGATTGTCGACCACCCCATAGCCGAGGTCTTCCAGGAACTTGGCGGCCTGGGACCGTCCGGCACCGGACATGCCGGTGATCACGACGAGACGCGGCAGCTCAGGCACGGAGCGGCTTCGCCTCCTGCTCCCGTTCCAGCATGCTGGCCTTCATCTCGACACCGCCGCCGTAGCCTCCCAGTCCCCCGTCGGCGGCCACGACCCGGTGGCAGGGGATGATGGGTGGGTACGGATTGCGGGCCATTGCCGTCCCCACCGCCCGAGCCGCTCCGGGTCGGCCGGCCGCCTCCGCCACCTCGCCGTACGACATGGTCTCACCGGGACGGATGCCGGCAACGACCTTGTAGATCTCGCGCTGAAACGGAGTGTTGGCGGCCGCTTCGGCGAAATCGGGGCGGTAGATCCACATGGCGTTCCCGGAGTAGTACTGCTCGAGGCACTCGACGAGGTGGGCCGCGGCCCCCGGGGCGCTGTCTTCGGCCTGGGGCGGCGCCGCCCCGGGGAGGACGATTTCCACGAGTTCCTCTTCGTTTAGGACCACCCAGCCGGTCCCGTACTCAGTCTGGTATGCGGTTCGCTGCATGCGCCTCCTCGCCGTGCAACACGTTATAGAGATCCTCGGCCACTCGGCGCGGTACCACTTCGGCCAGCTCGTCCCGGCCGGCCTCCCGGAGGCGTTTCAGTGAACCGAAGCTGCGCAGCAGGGCCTTCTTGCGGGCCGGGCCGATCCCGGGAGCGGAGTCCAGAATGGAGTCCACCATCCGCTTGCCTCGAAGCTTGGCGTGGTAGGCGTTGGCGAAGCGGTGCGCCTCGTCGCGAACCCTCTGGAGGATGTACAGCGCCTCCTCGCCCCGCGGAATCCGCAGCGGATCGGACCGTCCCGGCAGGTAGACCTCTTCCATCCGCTTGGCCAGGCCGGCGACGGGGATGTCGAGATCGAGTTCGTCGAGCACTTTGACAGCTCTACTCACCTGGCCTGCTCCGCCGTCGACCAGAACGAGCGAGGGCGGATAGGCGAACCGTCCCCTTTCCTCGAGGGGCCGGTCCCGCTCGGCCAGGTAGTTGTGAAAGCGGCGGCTGAGGACCTCTTCCATCGCAGCGAAGTCGTCCTGGCCGGCGACACTCCGAACGCGAAAACGACGGTACTGGCCCCGGCGGGGCTGTCCGTCCTCGAGCACCACCATCGAACCGACGGTGTCCCGGCCCTGGATGGTGGCGATGTCGTAGGCCTCTATGCGAAGCGGGCTTTCGGGGAGATCGAGGGACTCCTGGAGGCTGCGGAGGGCCCGGGCCCGGGCGTTGTGATCACTCTGACGGCGGAGCCGGTGCCGGGCGAACTCCTCACGGGCATTGGTGCGGGCCGTGTCCAGTAGGCTCCGTTTCGATCCACGCCGGGGAACCCGCAGCGAGACTCCGGAGGAGCGGCGTTCCGCCAGCCACGCCTCCCACAGCGCGGCGTCCTCGGGCGCCTCCTGGACCAACACCTGGGACGGAGGGGGCTCGTCCCCGTAGAGCTGGCTGATCATCCGGGCTATCAGTTCGCCGGTGGTGACGTCCTCGACCTTGTCCACCACGGTGGTGGCCCTTCCCACGACCCGTCCCCGGCGGACGTTGAGCACGACTACCACCGCTTCCAGATCGTCTTCTTCGAGAGCCAGGAGATCGAAGTCCTCCTTGCGCTCGGTGACGATCTCCTGGCGGGCCAATGCTTTCTCGACCGACACCAGCTGATCCCGAAGCCGGGCCGCCTGTTCGTACGCCAACGCATCGGAGGCCTGGCGCATGGCGGCGGTCAGGGCATCGACCATCCCCCGGCTGTCGCCGTCGAGGAAGTCCGCCAGCCCGTCGACGTGCTCCCGGTAGGTCTCCGGCGTCACCTCGCCGATGCACGGCCCAGAACAGCGCTCGATGTGGTAGAGGAGACAGGGACGGCCCAGGGCCTCGTGGTGCCGGTATTTGCCGTCCGAGCAGGTGCGCACCGGGAAAGTCCGCAGCAGTAGGTCGAGCGTATGGCGAATGGCGTAGGCGTGGGCGTAGGGACCAAAGTACTGGGTGTTCTTGCGCTTGCGGCCCCTCAGCACCGTGGCCCGGGGCCACTCATCGGCACGTGTGATCGCCAGGTAGGGAAAGCTCTTGTCGTCCCGCAGCCGAATGTTGAAGCGGGGCTGGTGCTGTTTGATCAGCGCATTCTCCAGGTGCAAGGCCCCCACCTCGCCGTCGGTGACGATCCACTCGACGTCGTCGGCCGCTTCGACCATCGTCTTGGTGCGCGGCTGGAGACCCGCCCCGAAGTAGTTGGCCACCCGCTTGCGCAGCGACAGCGCCTTGCCCACGTACAGCACCTGTCCGTGGCGATCTCGGAAGAGATAGACGCCGGGCGCATCGGGAATCTCGGAGGGCTCGGGGCGGCGCACCCCCGGAGTGTACGGCCGCCCCGGCCCGGAGCCCTCTACATCGCCGCCTACATCGTCGCCCACTGCGGCAGCGGCTCCCGGGCCTCTCGCCAGAAGAGAGGCAGGCCTTCCCGTCCCATCCGGGATCCCACCACGCCCCCGGCGATGGCGCAGGTGGTGTCGCGGTCACCGAGGCCGCTCACGGTGCGCCACAGGGCGGCCGGGTAGTCGTCCAGATTCCACGCCGCGCACCACAAGGCGAAAGGGACGGTGTCCTGGCACGACACGTACGATCCGTTCCCCAGGACCAGCACCGCCTCCTCGACCGAGGTAGTGCCGGGGAGCGATGCCGCCGTCCCCAGCCGGGCCGCCACGTCGCTATCGGGAACGTGGTCGCGGACCTCGCGGATGAAATCCGGAGGACCCGGCCGGTCGCCTCCTCGAGAACCCACGGCCAGGGCGGCGGCCACCGCCACTGCCACCGCCCCGGCGGCCGCTTCGGGGTGGGCGTGGGTCACCGCTGCCGATCGCCTCGCCTGTTCGGTCGCCGCCTCGAGATCATCGGCGAAGAAGGCGCCTACCGGGGCCACCCGCATCGCGGCACCATTGCCGTACGAGCCCTCGCCGCCGAACAGCGACCCGGCTACCTCGCTCCAGTGGCGACCCTTCCCGATCTCGGCCAGGGCGCCATGCATCGCCGCTCCGTAGCCGCGTCCGGGCTCGTAATGGCGGGCAAAACTCAGAGCCAGGGCATCCTGGTCGACTTCTCCCTCCACGCGCAGGACCGCGGTGACCGAACAGGCCATGTTGGTGTCGTCGGTCCAGGCCCACGGTGGATCCGGAAGTCGGCGCCCGGCGAGCATCTGTTCCATTGCCGGAGCGAAGAACCGCTCGCCGAACGCGTCGCCGACGCTCAGGCCTTCGAGTGCATCCAGCGCCGCGTCGATGCGGGACGGTGTCACCCGCTCAGCATGGCAGACGGAGAGGGATCTTCGATACGATGCGGTGAACGTGGGCACCGCATTCGACTGGCAGCTCCGGGCCTCGATCTACCGCCAATTCGCGCAAACGGGCCGCCCGCCGACCATCGCCGAGGATGCCGAGGCCCTCGACGCCGATGAGGACGAGATCGCCGCCGCTCGCCGACGGCTGGCGGACCGGCACGCCCTGGCCCTGTTCCCCGCCACCGCCGAGATATGGATGGCCCACCCGTTCTCGGCCCGACCGACCGCCTACCGGGTCATCGGTCGAGACACCTCGTGGTGGGCCAACTGTGCGTGGGATGCCCTCGCCATTCCTCCGATGCTGGGCGTCGATGCCGCCATCCACACCGCCTGTCCCGACTGCGGACGGCCCTTCCAGCTCGAGGTGGTAGAAGGTGTCTTGCACGGCGACGACGGGTTCGTCCAGTTCGTGGTGCCCCCCTCCCTGTTCTGGGACGACATCGGCTTCACCTGATCGACGATTCTGCTCTTCCGGTCGGAAGAGCACGCCTCCTCCTGGTCGGCGCAGACACATCTTCCCGTCGGCGAGCTGGTACCGATCCGGCAAGCCTTCGACCTGGGGCGGGTCTGGTACGCCGACCGCATGAGCGTGAAGTGGCGGCCCAAGACCGGGGCCGAGGTGCAGGCAGCACTCGGCTCCGTCGGCCTCACCGGTGAGTTCTGGCGCGGTTAGGCCAACGCCGGAATGATCTCCCGGCCGTAGGCGTCGAGGGTCTCCTCCTGGGCATCGTGCATCAGGTAGATGGCGAACTGGTCGCAGCCGATGTCCCTGAGCTCCGACAGCTTGGCGATGTGATCGGCGGCCGGTCCCAGCACGCAGAAGCGGTCGACGATGTCGTCGGTCACGAAGTCCGTGCTCGGGTTGCCGGCCCGGCCGTGGTGGGCGTAGTCGTAGGCCTTGCGGGCCCTGATGTAGTCGCTGAGGGCCTTGGGCACCTTGGTCTCGTCCTCCCCGTAGCGATTGACGAGGTCGACCACGTGATTGCCCACCATCCCGCCGAACCAGCGCAGCTGGTCGCGCTGGTCCTCGAGGTTGTCGCCCACGTAGGCCGGTGCCGCCACCAGGACCTTGACCTCGGCCGGGTCGCGCCCGGCCGCTCCGGCACTCTCTCTGACCGAGCTCAGCGTCCACTCGAGGATCTGCGGGTCGGCCAGCTGGAGAACGAAGCCGTCGGCCTTGCGCCCGATGAGGTCGAGCGCCTTGGGACCGTAGCCGGCGACATACATGGGGAGATCCCACCCATCTCCAACCCAGGGGATCCGGACCGGGTAGCCGCGGTAGTCGACCTCCCGACCGGCCACGAGGCCCTTGACCACCTCGATGGCTTCCTCCATCGTCGCCAGAGTGGTGGGCTTGCGTCCGATGTAGCGCAGCGCCGAGTCGCCCCGGCCCATGCCGCAGATCGTCCGCCCCCCGTACATGTCGTTGAGCGTGGCGAACAGCGAGGCCAGCACCGTCCAGTCCCGGGTCCCCGGGTTGGTGACCATCGGCCCGACGATCATGTCCTCGGTCTCCGCCAGCATCCGGCTGTAGATCACGAACGGCTCTTGCCACAGCACGTGGGAGTCGAACGTCCAGCCGTAGCCGAAGCCGTTGCCGGCCGCCCGTTCGGCCAGCTCGAGGACCCGGGACACGGGGGGATCAGTCTGGAGGACGACGCCGAAATCCATTTAATCGTGCTGGGGAAAGCCCAGGTTCTTGCCCCGTGCCGACGGGTCGGGCCAGCGACTCGTGACCACCTTGCCCCGGGTGTAGAAGTTGACGCCCTCGGGGCCGTACATGTGGGCATCACCGAACAGGCTGGCCTTCCACCCCCCGAACGAGTAGTAGGCGGTGGGAACCGGGATGGGCACGTTGATGCCCACCATGCCGACCTGCACCTCGTTCTGGAACTTGCGGGCGGCCCCGCCGTCGTTGGTGAAGATCGCCACGCCGTTGGCGTACGGGTTGGCGTCGAGCAGCTCCATCGCCTCGGCGTAGCTGTCGACCCGCACCGTCGACAACACCGGCCCGAAGATCTCGTCCTGGTAGATCTTCATGTCGGGGGTGACGTTGTCGAACAGGGTCGGGCCCAAGAAGAAGCCCTCCTCTTCCTCGGCGAGCGGGCGACCGTCCTCGACGAGGACGGCCCCTTCCTCGACGCCGGAGTCGATATAGCCCCGGACCCGGTCCCGGTGAGCCTCCGTGACCAGCGGCCCCATGTCGGCGTCTTCTTCGGTGCCCGGGGCCACCTTCACTGCCTTCATCCGCTCCTGTATCTTGGGCATCAGCCGGTCGGCGGCGTCCCCGACGGTCACCAGCACCGAGATGGCCATGCACCGCTCCCCCGCCGAGCCGTAGCCGGCGTTCACGGCGGCGTCGGCCGCCAGGTCCATGTCGGCGTCGGGCAGCACGATCATGTGGTTCTTGGCCCCGCCCAGCGCCTGGACCCGCTTGCCGGCGGCCGTGCCGGTCTCGTAGATGTAGCGGGCGATCGGCGTCGAGCCGACGAAGCTGACGGCCTGGATGTCCGGGTGCTCGAGGATGCGGTCGACGGCCACCTTGTCGCCGTGGACCACGTTGAACACCCCGTCGGGCAGCCCGGCCTCGGCGAGCAGCTCGGCGGAGAGCATCGAGGCGGAAGGGTCCTTCTCCGACGGCTTGAGCACGAAGGTGTTGCCGCAGGCGATGGCGATGGGGTACATCCACATCGGGACCATGGCCGGGAAGTTGAAGGGGGTGATCCCGGCCACCACCCCGAGCGGTTGCCGGATCGAGTAACTGTCGACATTGGTCGACACGTTCTCGGAGAACCCGCCCTTGATGAGCTCGCTGATGCCGCAGGCGAACTCGATGTTCTCCAAGCCCCGCTGGATCTCTCCTCGGGCGTCGTTGATCACCTTTCCGTGCTCTTCGACGAGGATCCGGGCCATCTCCTCGCTGTGGGTGTCCACCAGGTCGCGAAAGGTGAACATGATCTTGCTCCGCTTGGCCAGCGATGTATCCCTCCAGGTCTCGAAAGCGTCCCGGGCCGCCTGCACCGCCAGGTCGACCACGTCGGGCGATGCGAAAGCAACTTCCTTGGTCTGCTCCCCCGAAGCGGGATTGAACACCGGGCCGGTGCGCTCCGGAGTTCCGTCGTACGGCTTGCCGTTGATCCAGTGAGTGACCAGGTTCATAGCTCCTCCGCTCAGATGAGCATCTGGCTGAGACCCCGCTTGAGGTACTGCCCGTTGCCTTTCTTGCCCAGATACGTGTCGTCCTGAACGATCACTTTGCCGCGCGCCATGACGACCTCGGGCTTGCCGTTGATCTCCATGCCCTCGTAGGCGGTGTAGTCCACGTTCATGTGAATCGTATCGGCCGAATAGGTGAATGAGGCACTCGGATCGTAGATCACGATGTCGGCGTCCGAACCCGGGGCGATGGTGCCCTTCTTCGGATACATGCCGAACATCCGGGCGGGATTGGTGCAGCACACCTCCACCCAGCGGTTGAGGCTCAGCCGGCCCTCGACCACTCCGCCCTGGTACATGACGTTCAACCGTTCCTCCACTCCGGGCAGGCCGTTGGGGATGAGGGTGAAGTTGCCCTCTCCGAGACGCTTCTGGCGGCCCAGGGTCTCGTCGTCCTCGTAGAAGAAGCCGGCGTGATCGGTGGACACGATCTGCAGGTCGCCGCGGGCCAGGGCGTTCCACAGGTACTCCTGGTGGCCTTCGGCCTTGGGACGAATGGGGGTCGAGCACACGTACTTGGCGCCCTCGAAGCCCGGGGCCGAAACGTGCTCCTCCCAGGAGCAGAGCATGTAGTGCGGACACGTCTCGCCGAACGCGTTTCGGCCCCGGTCGCGGGCCGCAGTCAGCTCCATCACGGCCTCCTTGGCCGACATGTGGACGATGTACAGGGGGCACCCCGCCAGCTCGGCGAGGACGAGGGCCCGGTGCACCGCCTCCGACTCGGTGGTCGGCGGCCGGGTGACGGTGTGGTACTTGGGATCGGTCTCGCCGCGCTCCACCGCCTGCTCCCGCAGCACGTCGATGGCGATGCCGTTCTCGGCGTGCATCATGATCGTCGTGCCGTCCTTGGCGGCTTGCTGCATCGCCCGGAAGATCTCGCCGTCGTCCGAGTAGAGGACTCCGGGATAGGCCATGAACAGCTTGAAGCTGGTGACCCCCTCGTTGACGATCGCTTCCATCTCCTTGAGCGACGACTCGTTGATGTCGCCCACGATCATGTGGAACCCGTAGTCGATCGCGCAGTTGCCCTCGGCCTTCTTCATCCAGTTCTCGAAGCCGTCCATCACCGTCTCCCCCTTCACCTGCACCGCGAAGTCGACGATGGTGGTGGTCCCTCCGTGGGCAGCGGCCCGGGTGCCGGTCTCGAAGTCGTCGGAGACGAAGGTGCCCCCGAAGGGCAGTTCGAAATGGGTGTGGACGTCGATGGCGCCGGGGATGACGTATTTGCCCGAGGCGTCCAGGACGGTGTCGGCGCCCTCCTCCCAGGGGTGTTCACCCGGCGCGGCGATGCCGACGACCGTCTCCCCATCCACCAGAACGTCGGCTTCGGTCGTGCCATCTGCGGCGACGACGGAGCCGTTCTTGATCAGCGTGCGCATGCCTCTCCTCCTTGGGCCCCTTGCTGCAGCACTTCGTGACAGCTCAGATCGCCAACGCTAGTCGAGTGGGGTGGGCGGCGATGGGGGCCGGATTGGTCCGTTCCCACCCCAGTTCCGCCTGGTGGCCGGGGCTATTTCAGGTCGGCCTCGGCTTCCCCGATCGCCTCGCCCAGGATGGTCAGGCCCTCGTCGGCCTCCTCCTCGGTGACGGTCAGCGGTGGAGCAATTCTCAGCACATTGCCGTAGAGGCCCCCCTTGCCCACCAGCAGACCTCGATCTCGCGCCGCTTCCATCACCGCCCCGGCCGCGGTGGCGCTCGCCTCCCTGCTGCCCGGAGCCACCAGCTCCACACCGATCATGAGGCCCTTGCCGCGTACCTCTCCCACGATCTCGCTCTCGTCGGAGATGCGGTCGAGGCCGGTCCGCAGCTGGCTACCCACCTTGAAGGCGTTGGTCTGTAGGTCGTTTTCGAGCACGTAGTTGATGTTGGCCAGCGCTCCGGCCGTGACGAGCGGGTTGCCGCCGAAAGTGGAAATCGAGTTGGCCTGGATGCAATCCATGACCTCGGCCCGGGCGATCACCCCGCCCAGGGCCAGTCCGTTTCCGGCACCCTTGGCGAACGTGATCATGTCGGGGATCACGTCGTGGGCCTGGTAGCCCCAGAAGTTCTCCCCGGTGCGTCCCCATCCGGTTTGCACCTCGTCGGAGATGAACAGGATCCCGTAGTCATCGAGGACCTCCTTGAAGGCCCCGAAGAAACCGTCCGGAGGAGTGGCGAATCCGCCCACGCCCTGGATGGGCTCGGCAATCATGGCGGCGACGTCGCCCGAGGTGGCGATATCCAGCATGTCGCGCAGATCCTGGGTGCAGGCGGCGATGAACTCGTCGTCGGCGAGGTGCCCGAAGGGGCTGCGGTACTTGTAGCCGCCGTGGATGTAGGTCACGATCAGCGGGCTGAGGCTGGTCGGTGACCAGCTGCGCTGTCCGGTCAGCGACACCGCGGCAAACGAGCGGCCGTGGTAGCTGCCCCGCACGGCCAGGACCTGGTTGGAGCTCCGATAGACGGTGGCCAGCAACATGGCGGCGTCGTTGGCCTCGGTCCCCGAGTTGGTGAAGAACACCTTGGCATCGGGGATCCCCGACAGCTCGGCCAGCTTCTCCGCCAGCTCGATCTGGCTCTCGATCAGGTACAGGGTCGAGCTGTGGAGGATCTTCTCCGCCTGCTGCTGAATGGCCCGAGTCAGCTCGGGGATGTTGTACCCGGTCATGGTGGTCAGGATGCCCCCGAAGAAGTCGAGGTACTGCTTGCCCTCGGCGTCCCACACCCGGCGGCCGTCGCCCCGCACCAGTGCGATGGGCTCCTTGTAGTAGAGCGCCAGCCAGGAAGGCAGCACCTCCTGATGACGAGCGAGGAGCTCGGCGTGCTTGCCCATGACCATTCCTCCTCGGGGACTTCTCCAGTGAAGCTAGTCGAGGAACACGCCGCTCACCGCCCCGGTACATTGACGGTGGGACGATTCAATGAATGTCGACGTTCTTCTGCCGATCCTGCTCGGACTCGCCTTCGTGGCCGCCATATTCCTGGCGGCGGCCGAGACCGCCCTGATCCGGGTGTCCCGGGTCCGGATCGCCGAGCTGGCCGAGCGCGGCAGCCGGCGGGCCCGCCGCCTGGCCCGCCTGCTTGAAGACCCGGTCCGGGTGCTCAACGCCATCCTGCTGGCGGCTCTCGGCGTCCAGATCGGTGCCGCCACCACCGCCGGAGTGCTGGCCGCCCGGCATCTCTCGGGCCTTGGGGTCACGCTCATCTCCATCCTGCTCACCCTGGCCCTGTTCGTGTACAGCGAGGCGATCCCCAAGACCTTCGCGGTGCGCCATCCGACCCGGGTGGCGCTGGCCCTGGCAACACCGACCGCCGCGCTCGAGCGGCTGCTGAGGCCCGTGGTCGGGGCGCTCGTCTGGTTTGCCGACCTGCAGGCGCCGGGGCGCGGTGTGGCGACCGCCCCGACGATCACCGAACCCGAGCTGATCCGACTGTCGGCTACTGCCGCCGCCGAAGGCACCATCACCTCCGACGATGCCGTGCTCATCGAGCGAACCTTCACCTTTGGGGACCGTACGGTCGAGGAGGTGATGGTCCCCCGGCTCGACATCGTGTCGGTGCCCCTGGGGGCGACCGTTGCCGAGGCCCTCGACACCGCAGTGCGGGCCGGTCACCGCCGGCTCCCGGTGTGCCGGGACACCATCGATGAGGTCGAGGGCGTCGTTCATCTGCGCACGCTGGCCGCCGCAGCAACGACCGACCCGGGCGGACCGGTTCGGTCCCACCTGCGGCCCCCCCTCTTCGTCCCGGAGAGCAAGCGGATCGTGGAGCTGCTGGCCGAAATGCAGAATGCCGCCACCCACGTCGCCATCGTCGTCGACGAACACGGCGGTACGGCCGGGCTGGCGACCATCGAGGACATCGCCGAGGAGCTGCTGGGNNTGGAATCCCCCCTGCCCCGCGGCGATTGGAGCACCGTGGCCGGACTGCTGATGGGCCGGGCCGGTCGCGTTCTCGAGGAGGGAGACGAGGTGACTTTCGACGGCCTCCGGTTCCGCATCGCCCGGGCCCGCCGCCAGCGCATCCTGGCCGTCGATGTCGAAGTGCCCGGGGTGCCCGATTAGCGAGCGGCCCCAAGGAATCCGGGCCGCGGTCTCCTCCTAACCCCGCTCCCACACCAGCGTCCCGGGCTGAAACTGGCTCCATGCGAACCAGAACGCCTCGTGGCCGGCGGCGTCGGTGCCGTCGATGAAGGCCCGCAACCCCCCACCGTCGAGCTCGACGCGCACCCCGGCCAGCTCGACGTCCTCGCCGGCCTGTAAGGCCAGCAGGGCTGCGCCCACCGGAAACGCCACCGGAGTTTCGTCGGGTGCGATCACCCCCAAGACCAGCTCCTGCACGGGCAAACGCGGGTCGACGTCGCCCACCGGGAAGATGGGTCCGTCATCGTCCCGGCCGCCGAGGGGATCCAACGGATAGCGGCGGCCNNGGGTAGCGGCGGCCCAGGCCGCCGTCCTCGGCCACGATCGTGGTATCGGGATGGGCGACCTTCCAATCCCCCCAGGTGGAGGTGACCACCGAGCCTTGCTCCAGAGCGACTCCGGCATCCTGGAGCGGCCCCGAAAGCGCCCGGCCGGTGAACGTATCGAGGACCGAGTGGGTGGTGATGTCGTACATCACCTTGTTGGATCGAGACAGCAATCCCGAGGTCCGCAACACCGGAGCGAACCCCTCGACGTTGTCGGCGAAGTACACCTGGGCCGAGCCACACAGCGTGCAGTAGGGCAGGGCGATCCGTCGCCCGCCGAGAGTGTCGTTGACCATCTCGTGG
>JABAOD010038134.1_pt1 | contig 11683 bp, 10 predicted proteins | sample 7062151 | NCBI WGS metagenome assembly JABAOD01 (sample SAMN14538626, study PRJNA623070) | marine sediment metagenome | biome: marine biome [ENVO:00000428]; feature: marine pelagic biome [ENVO:01000023]; material: deep marine sediment [ENVO:00002113] | place: India: Gulf of Khambhat ...
GGCGAACAGCGTGTCGAAAATCTCCTTGCGGAAGGCTTTCTCGACCAGCCAGATGGGCACCAGCGGCAGGCTCCCGCTGAGCTTCGGCGTGACCGTGATGAGCTGGTCGTAGTCCTCGTCGACGAGCCCCGTGCGTCCGGCGATGTCGATGCGTGCCACCGAGCCGTCCAGGGTGAGGTCGTTGGTATAGGCATGGCCGCGCTCGATATTGAAGGTGCCCTCGATGTGCTTGTAGGCGAAGCCTTCCTCGAACAGATCGCTGAAGTCGCCTTTGAGCCTGCGCGGCAGATCCGGCAAGACCAGCAGTGCGAACAGACGCCCGGCGGTGCCTTGACCGACCTCGGTGAGCGTGCCCTCGCCGGCGCGGAAGTGCATCACGCCGTCGAGGTGCTCGAGGTCGAAGTCCGATGGCGGTCCGTCCCACGACGCGGCCAGCGTGACGTCGGTGATGCCCCCCCGGGTCTTGCCGCCCTTGTGGCCGAGAGAAGCGAGGAGCCTGCCGAGATCGTCGCTGCTCAGATGCACGTCGAGACGGGTGCGCTGCCTGCGCCCGGCATCGGAGGTCCACGCGCCGCTGGCGCGCGCGTCGAAGCCATCGGTGCGAAGGTAGAGCGAATCGATGCTGAGCCCATCGGCTGTGCGGGAGGCCGCGAACTCGACGTCCTCAAACCGCATGTCGCCATAGCTGCAGCGCACGCAGGTGAACCTGAGCGGGGGCAAGTCCCTGGGGTCGGCCGTGTCGGTGCGTGCGCCGTCGACCGGCGTCCACGCGAGCCGTTCGAAGTCGGCGACCACGGCCTGCCGGGATCGGTCGGCCGGCACTGAAAGCACGCCTTCGAGCGCCGGTCCCGAGACCGATGCGCGCCAGTCGCCGAGGGGGGTCGCGTTTGCCGACAGGCGCACGTCGTCGAATGCCGCCCCGAGCATCGCCAGCCGCTCGATGGTCAGATCGATGCGGGTGGGCAGTCGGGTTCGAGGATCGGCCGATTCGCGCGGATCCAGCATCAGGGCCGACCACTCGCCGAGGTCGCTGCGCGGCATGCGCCCGCTCACCATGAGGATATTCTCGTCGGGCAGCCTCGCCTTGCCGCGGCCGAGATGCACCGCGCCGCGCTCGAGCCGGTAGCCGCCGTCGTCGGTGACCAGATCGAAAATGCCCGAGGCCCATGCACCCAGCCTCAAGCGCATCCTGCGGTGGCCGGTGTTGTCGAAGCGGGCTTCCACGGTCACCGGCAACGGCGTGTCGGCGTCCTTGGTGAAGGGCGCCGGGAATGTCATGGTTGCGCCCTCCAGGGCCGACTCGACGCGAAGCACCACCGGCTCCGCCTCGTCCTCCGTCTGATCGATGACATCGATGCTCGCCTGCCAGGCGGTTTCACCGCCGAGGCGTGCGAGGATCGGCATGGATTCACGGTCGGGCCGGGCCAGCAGGCCCGCGTTGTGAAGGTGGCGGGCCAGGTAAGCGGCGTCGGCCGTGCCCGCCATGCGCGCGCGGGTATGATCGACGGTGTCGTCGACGCTGTCGATGGCGGCGGTGACCTCGCGGCCGAGGTAGGTGGCGGTGAGGTCCTCGCTGCTCAGGCCGTCCGCGCCGAAACGGATGCGACCGGCGATGTCGGTGAAACCCTGGCGCAGGCTCGGCACCTCGAGGGTGTTGCCGCTGATCTCGAGGATGCCGGACACGCGCGGCTCATCGCGCACCAGCGGCACGACCACATCGAGGTCGAGACGCGCGAGTCCGCTGGCATGGACGTTGTTCACCAGCGAGCGGAAGCGCTCGCGCAGCGGGCTCTCGCGCACATAGCGGACGGCGTCCTCGGTTGTGCCGTCGATTTTGACCTGCCACTCGAATGCCGGGACCTCGGCAAGAATGTCACGAATCATCCAGCGACTCGGACGCATACGGGCACCGAAGAAGTAACCTTCGCTGATGTCGCTGACGAGACGCCAGTCGGCGATGTGCACGGTTCCGGCAACGCCCTCGGCGATTGGCCAGCCGTCCAGGTAGTGCACGCTGGTATCGCGGACGCTGGCGTGCACGGTAAAGCTGAAATCGGCATCGGTCCCGAGCACCTCGGGCGCCCGGCCGCGCAGCTCCACGGTGCCCGTTGTCAGGTGGCCGCGGGGAAAGGCCTGGTCGAGCCAGGCGCCCGGGCCCTCGCCGAAAATTGGTGTCGGCACGAAGTACTCGAGCCGTTCGAGATTGCCGTCGCTGAAGGCGACGGACAGATCCATGAAGGGCACGGCGTCGTCGCCCTGCCACACGAGCTCGCCGTTTGCGCGTGCCGTGACATCCGGGGTCACGAGGCCGAGATCGCGCATCGCAAGGCGAAGCTCGCCATCGTCGCCCGAGAGCCGCAGCTCGCCGCGAAGCTTCTCGCCCGCGAGGGGTTGCGGAAACAGCGTCGGCAGCGACGCCTGCAGGCGTCCGTCGGTGAAACGCACACGGGTGCCGCCGGGTCCGTGATCGAACGCGCCGTCGACCGCGCTGAGGGCCGGCAGCCCGCCGGCGGCGGCCATCTGCGCGTCCTCGAACGTACCGGCCACGGCCAGGTCGTGCAGACCGCCGGCGTCGACGACGACGTCGAGGCCGACATCGCGCAGGCGTCCGCGCGGCTGCGCGGCGAACACCTGCCGCCAGATCGCCTCGGGCGCATCGATCGCGAGCGGCAACAGCGGCATCGCGGTGTGCACCGGCAGATCGGGGATAGCGACGCTCACGCGTGCGCCACCGCCCGCCGGCGCGGTCGCGTAAACAATGCTGGCGAGCGGTGACGGATCGCGAAAGCTCAGGATCGTGCTGCGCGCCGGCAGCAGCCTCGTGCGCCAGCCGTCGCTGCCGCGCGTCACCTCGAGCAGGGAGGCGCCGCTCACGGGCCCGAGGCTGCCGGTGGGGCCGGTCACGCGCAAATCACGCACGTTCAGGTTACCGTCGGCCTCCACCAGCGCACCGCGGGTCCAGCGACTTTCGAGGGTTACGCTGACGTGCCCGGTCACGCCCTTGGCGGCAGGCGCATCGCGCCAGGCGCCGAGGGTCGCCATGTTCAGATCCGCGACCGCCACGGCGATGTCACCCGACCAGCTCGGCGTTGCCGGATCGCCGTCGATGCGGGCGTGAGCGGCGAGCGCGGCCTTCTCCATACCGGGTATCTGGGCGGCGGCATCGAGGGCGTGGGAAGCGCCCTGGTTGCGCACCGACAGCTCGACGTGGGTCAAGGCCAGGGGCCCGTCGGCGCCGCTGAGATCGGTGAACTCGATGCGGCGCGCATGGAGCTCGAGCTGGCGCTGGGCGAGCAGCCACTCGAGCACGGCAAGCGCATGTTGCTCGAGGCCGGCCGCTGAGCCGCCGGCGTCGGTCGCCTGGCCGAGCCGCATCGACACCTCGCCGATGCTGATGCGCTGCGGGCGGAGTTTTCCGCTGAGCAGCGATCCGATGACGTCGACGCTCACGGTGGCGCTTTCGAAGCGCGCGTTCACGCCGCCGTCCTTGCCAATTTGGCTGGACTCACGGAGTTGCAGGTCGGTGACCCTGAATTCCGCTCCCAGTCCCCGCCACTCGGCTTGCAGCGAGCCTATGGCGACGGGCTGGCCGGCCACGGCGGCCAGCCAGTCTTCCAAATCCTCTCGATAGCGATCGGCATTCGGAAACAGCACGCGCACCGAGGCGACGGTCAGCCCGACGACGATGACGAGCACGGCAGTGACGAGCTGCAGTGTTCGGCCGGTGGTTCTCAACTCCGATGAGCCCTCACATCAGGACCACGTCGTAGTGTTCGCGTGAGTAGAGCGTTTCCACCTGCAGCGTGATGGGTTTTTCGATGAATGCCTCGAGCTCGGCGAAGGTCGCGGACTCGTTGTCCATGAGCGTATCGATGACCTCCTGCGAGGCCACGACCAGCAGCTTGTCGGTGTCGAACTGGCGCGCCTCGCGAAGGATCTCGCGAAAGATCTCGTAACACACGGTTTCGGCGGTTTTGATCGAGCCGCGCCCGCTGCACGTCGGGCAGGGATCGCAGAGCACGTGCTCGAGGCTCTCGCGGGTGCGCTTGCGCGTCATCTGCACCAGCCCGAGGGCGGACACGTCGCTGATGTGGCTCTTGGTCGGATCGCGCTCGAGGCTTTTCTCGAGCGCGCGCAGCACCTGGCGCTTGTGCTCGTCGCTCTGCATGTCGATGAAATCGATGATGATGATGCCGCCGAGGTTGCGCAGCCTGAGCTGACGCGCGATCGCCTGGGCCGCCTCCAGATTGGTCTTGAAGATGGTTTCCTCGAGATTGCGATGGCCGACGTAAGCCCCCGTGTTGACGTCGATGGTCGTCATGGCCTCGGTCTGATCGATGATCAGATGGCCACCGGATTTGAGCTGCACCTTGCGCTCGAGGGCTTTCTGGATTTCGTCGTCGACGCCGTAGAGATCGAATATCGGCCGATCGCCCGAATAGTGCTCGATGCTGTCGACCATCTCCGGCACGAAGCGCTCGGTGAAGGCGATGAGCTTGGTCATGGTCTCGCGCGAGTCGACCCGCGCGCGCTCTATCTCCGTGCCGGTGAGCTCGCGAAGCGTGCGGATTACCAGTGGCAGATCCTCGTGTACGATGGCGGGCGCCTTGACCGCGCCCACGCGCTCCTTCACCGAGCTCCAGAGCTTGGCGAGAAAATCCATGTCCGCCAGCATCAGCTCTTCAGTGGCCGATTCCGCAGCTGTGCGCACGATGTACCCGTCGCCGTTGAGCGACGCGGTCAGCGCACACTCTTCGCCGTTGCCCGGCAGCGTTCGGTTGGCGCCGGTGCGCCTGCGCATCAAATCGGCCACCAGATCGCGAAGCCGCGCGCGCTCCGCCTCGTCATCGATACGCTGCGAGATGCCAATCGTTCCCGCCCCCGGCATGAACACGAGGTAGCAGGAGGGGATCGCGATGTGGGTCGTCAGGCGTGCCCCCTTGGTGCCGAGCGGGTCCTTGATCACCTGCACGAGCACCTCCTGGCCGTCGTGGACGAGCTCGGTGATGTTCTTGGCCGGGCGGGTCGGCTCGCCGAGCGGGCGTTTGTCGCGCTGCGCGATGAGCTGGGTGTCGGCGGGTTCCGGCAGGTCGTCGCGCTCCGGCTCCAGGGACGAGCCGACGATGTCCGAGGCGTGAAGAAACGCGGCGCGCTCGAGGCCGATGTCGACGAAGGCGGCCTGCATGCCGGGCAGCACGCGACACACCCGGCCCTTGTAGATGTTGCCGACCAGACCGCGCCGGTTGGCGCGCTCGATGAACGTCTCCTGGAGGACGCCATTCTCGATCACGGCAATCCGGGTTTCCCGGGGCGTGACGTTGATGAGCAGCTCGGCACTCAAGCGATGGTTCCTTTTTCGTCCCCCGGCGCTCCCCTCCCACCAAGACGGCAGGCGCCGGGACATGGAGTCGAAGCGTTCTAAGAAAGATCCGCTAACTACCGGATTTCAATGCAAAAGTATAATCGAAATCCGGCGTCTCTGTGGAGCGTTTGATAGTCTGAGTTTAGAGATATTGCCGATGTCCGACAATGTCCCGGCCGCCGCCGTGCGGTCCCCGGGCGCCACGCGGGGGCGGCGGGCGCGCGTGGCGTGGCGCGCGCGCGATGGGCTATCCTATCGCCGCCCGGAGCGACCGGTGAAAAAAACCAGAAGAAAACCCGGTGCGCTGCACGCACGGGCGGTATCCGCACACAGGCAAGGGGGAGTCGCGTGAGATTCGCCGTCGTGGCGCTAGCTTTGTTCGGAATCTGGCTGCTGTTCTCCGGACTGTACGCGCCCCTGCTGCTCGCTCTCGGAGTTGCCTCGAGCCTGCTCGTCGCCTGGATCGCCGAGCGCATGGGCTTGCTCGCGCCCGAGCCCGATGCCGCCTGGCTGCGGCCGCTGCGCTGCGCGGCCTACATGCCGTGGCTCGCCTGGCAGGTGGCGAAGGCAAACGCCGATGTCGCGGTGCGTATTCTCAGCCCGAGCAAGGGCATCAGCCCGCGAGTGTTTCGCGTGCCGAGCACCCAGCGCTCGGATCTCGCGCGCACCGTGTACGCGAACTCCATTACCCTGACGCCCGGCACGATCTCCATCGACGTCTCGAGAGACGCCATCACCGTGCATGCGCTTTCGCGCGAAGGTGCCGAGGAGCTCGCCCACGGTGACATGGGCGAGCGCGTGAGTGCTCTGGAGCGCGCGCCATGATGTTTGCGGCGGCGCTCGTGGCGGTGCTGGTGGCCATGATTCTGGTGCTCACGCGCGCCTTGCTCGGGCCGACCATCTACGATCGCATTCTCGCCCTCAACAGCTTCGGCACCAAGACCGTGCTCATCATCGCCATCCATGGTTTTTTCAGCGGGCGTCCCGATTTTCTCGACATCGCCCTGGTCTACGCGCTCATCAACTTCGCCGGAACCATCGCCGTGCTCAAGTACTTCGAATACGGCGATCTGGGCGCGGCACGGCCCCGGGACGACGCGCCGTGAACGTGCTCCTCGACATCGCCAGCTGGATTTCGCTGATCGCGGGCGGCTTTCTCATCTTTACCGGCGGTGTGGGTCTGCTGCGCTTTCCCGATCTGTACACGCGAATGCACGCAGCGAGCGTCACCGACACCGGCGGCGCCGGGCTCGTGCTGTTCGGCCTCATGCTGCAGGCGGGGCTCACGCTCGTCACTGTCAAGCTCGTGCTGATTCTCTGGTTTCTGCTTTTCACCGGCCCGGTCGCGAGCCACGTGCTTGCCAAGGCGGCCTTGCACGGAAAGCTCGAGCCGCGCATCGACGACCAAGGGGAGGGCGAGACATTCAGGCACTCATCGACTTCTTGATCCTGGCATTTCTGGTCACGGTGGCAGTAGCAGCGATCCGCCAGCGCAATCTGTTCGCCGCGGTCATGCTGTTCGCAATCTACAGCCTGCTCTCAGCCGTTCTGTTCGTGACACTGGACGCCGTCGACGTGGCCTTCACCGAAGCGGCGGTAGGGGCCGGCATCGCGACGATCCTCATGCTGGCAACGCTCGCCATCACCAGCGCGCGCCAGAAACCGAGCGAGAAGCGCGCCCTGGCGCCGATGCTGGCGGCCGTCGCCACGGGTCTCGTGCTCGCCTACGGGTTGGCCGATCTGCCGCCCTTCGCCGATCCCGAAGCGCCCGCTCACCGCCATGTGGCGCCGCGTTACTTGAATGAATCGGCCGAGGAGATCGGCATACCCAACGTGGTCACCTCGGTGCTGGCGAGCTACCGCGGCTACGACACCCTCGGCGAGGTGACGGTGATCTTCACCGCCGGCGTCGGCGTGTTGGTGCTGATTGGACGAACGCGGCACCGTCGGCGCGAGAACGACGACGAGTAGCGCCCATGCGCCACCACATCATTGTCCGCGTCTCGACGCGCATCCTCGTGGCATTCATCCTCCTGTTCGCGCTCTACGTGCAGTTTCACGGCGATTTCGGGCCGGGCGGCGGCTTTCAGGCGGGCGTCATCTTCGGCGCCGGTTGCATCCTATATGGCCTCGTCTTCGGCGTCGACGCGCTGCGCGTCGTGATCCCCGATGCGATCGTGCGCAGCATCGCGGCACTCGGTGTGCTGCTCTTTGCAGGCGTGGGTGTCGTCGCCATCCTCGCCGGCGGCAACTTCCTCGATTACAGCGTGCTCGGGCAAACACCTACTGCGGGTCAGCATCTGGGCATTATTCTGATCGAGCTGGGTGTCGGCATGACCGTGGCTTCCGTGGTCATTTTGCTCTACTACGCGTTCACGAATCGCTGAGATGAGCCTGCTGAGCGAAATCTTCGCCTACTTCAACTACTGGGTCGTGGTGATTCTCATCATGCTCGGCATGTACGTGGTGATGGCGAATCCGAATCTGGTCAAGAAGGTCATCGGCCTCAATATTTTCCAGACGGCGGTGTTCATCTTCTATATCAGCATGGGCGAGATCGAGGGCGGCACCGCGCCGATTCTCGACGACGCCTTCACGCGCTACGCGAACCCGCTGCCGCACGTGCTGATCCTCACCGCCATCGTCGTCGGCGTGGCCACCACGGCCCTCGCGCTGGCGCTCGCGGTGCGCATCTATCGGGCCTACGAGAGCGTTGAAGAAGACGAGATCGATGCCGAGGACGCACGCGCGGAGGTACAGGAGTGATCGCCCAGTCGCTTCAGGTCGGTGCGCACCTGCCCGCGCTGCAGGTTGTCGTGCCGCTGCTCGCGGCGCCGGTGTGCGCCCTCATCCAGCGCCCGCGCGTCGCCTGGGCGACGGCGCTTGCCGTGAGCGTGCTCGCCCTGCTGATGTCTTCTGCGCTGCTCGAGCGCACGCTCGTGGCAGGGCCGATCTCCTATGCCCTCGGCGGCTGGGCCGCGCCCTGGGGCATCGAGTACCGCGTCGATACCGTCAACGCCTTCGTGCTGCTGATCGTCTCGCTCATCAGCACACTGGTGCTTCCCTTCGCCCGCGACAGTGTCGAGCAGGAGGTGCGCGCGGATCGCATCGGGCTCTTCTACACCGCGTGGATGCTGTGCCTGACCGGCCTGCTCGGCATCGCCATCACCGGCGACGCCTTCAACGTGTTCGTGTTTCTCGAGATCTCGTCGCTGTCGTCCTACGTGCTCATCAGTCTCGGAAGCGATCGCCGCGCGCTCGTCGCCGCGTTCCGCTATCTCGTCATGGGCACCGTCGGCGCAACCTTCATTCTCATCGGGGTGGGGCTGCTCTACACCATGACGGGAACGCTGAACATGATGGATCTGGCCGAACGCATCGGCGCGGTGGAGGATACGCGTGCGGTCAAGGTGGCCTTCGTGTTTCTCACCGTCGGCATCGCTATCAAGATGGCGCTGTTTCCCCTGCATGCCTGGCTGCCGAACGCTTATACCTATGCACCGTCGGCGGTAACCGCCTTTCTCGCTGGATCCGCCACGAAGGTCGCGGTGTACGTATGGCTGCGCTTCTTCTTCACCGTCTTCGGCGCCGACTATGCCATCGAATCCATGTCGATGATGCTGCTGATGTTGCCCCTGGCCCTCTCGGGTATCGTCATCGCGTCGTTGGTCGCCGTTTTTCAGAATGACGCCAAGCGGCTGCTCGCTTACTCGAGTGTCGCGCAGATCGGCTACATGGCGCTCGGTATCGGTCTTTTCTCGACCACCGGCCTGACCGCAGCCATCGTTCACCTGTTCAATCATGCCATCATCAAGACGGTGCTGTTCATGGCGCTCGGGTGCATCCTGCTGCGGACGGGCTCGGTGCGCATCGCCTCGCTCGCCGGCATCGGCCGTCGCATGCCCTGGACCATGGCGGCCTTCGTGTTCGGCGCCATGAGCCTCGTCGGCGTGCCGCTCACCGTCGGCTTCATCAGCAAGTGGTATCTGCTGCTGGCGGCGCTCGAGCGCGGCTGGTGGCCGGTGGCCGCGCTCGTGGTGGCGACGTCGCTGCTTGCGGCGGTCTACTGCGGGCGCGTCGTCGAGGCCGCCTACTTTCGCGATCCGCAGCCGGGCTCAATCCAGGCGCACGCACGCGAGGCGCCGCTCACCATGCTGGTGCCGGTGTGGATTCTGATAGCGGCCAACATCTACCTCGGCATCGACACGGATCTCACCGTGGATGTCGCCCGGCGTGCGGCGGTAATTCTCATCGGGGCGGTGCCGTGAGCGGCTCGTTCGCCCTCGCGCTGACGCTGCTGATCCCGTCCGTGGGCGCGCTGGCGGTTGCCGCGACCGGCCGCTGGCCGAACCTTCGCGAGGGCGTCACCCTGACCAGCGCCGCCGGGCTGCTGCTCGCCGTGCTGGCGGTGTTCTCCCACCTCGAGGCGGGGCGGCGCCCGGCGCTGGTGCTGGTCGAGACCCTGCCCGGGCTGCCCATCGCGCTCGAGGTGGAGCCCCTCGGCATGCTGTTCGCGCTGGTGGCGAGCTTTCTGTGGATCGTCACCTCGCTCTACTCCATCGGCTACATGCGCGGCCACGACGAGCAGCACCAGACGCGCTTCTACGTCTGCTTCGCCGTCGCCATCGCCAGCACCATGGGCATCGCGCTGGCCGCCAACATGTTCACGCTGTTCATCTTCTACGAGGTGCTGACGCTCTCCACCTACCCGCTGGTCACCCACAGCGGCAGCGCAGAGGCGCGCCGCGCCGGGCGCGTCTACCTCGGCCTGCTGCTCGGCACCTCCATCGGTCTTCAGCTCGTCGCGATCGTATGGACCTGGGCGCTGACCGGCACGCTCGACTTCACCGCCGGCGGTATCCTGCGCGACCAGGCCTCGCCCGGCGTCATTACCGTGCTGTTTGCGCTCTACGTGTTCGGCATCGGCAAGGCCGCGCTCATGCCGTTCCACCGCTGGCTGCCGGCGGCCATGGTGGCGCCGACGCCGGTGAGCGCGCTGCTGCACGCGGTGGCGGTCGTCAAGGCCGGCGTGTTCACCATCCTCAAGGTGACGGTCTACGTCTTCGGCATCGATCTGCTGGCCGACATCGGCGCCACCCGATGGATCGCGTATCTCGCCGGCGCCACCATCATCCTGGCCTCTCTGGTGGCCATGCGCAAGGACAACCTCAAGGCGCGGCTCGCCTACTCGACGGTCAGCCAGCTCTCCTACGTCGTGCTCGGCGCGGTGCTCGCCAACGCCTGGGGCGTGATCGGCGGCGGCATGCACATCGCCATGCACGCCTTCGGCAAGATCACGCTGTTCTTCTGCGCCGGCGCGATCTTGGTGGCCGCGCACAAGACCGAGGTCAGCGAGCTGGCCGGCATCGGCCGGCGCATGCCCATCACCATGGTGGCATTTCTGCTCGGCACGCTCAGCATCATCGGTCTGCCACCCCTGGGCGGCACCTGGAGCAAGTGGTATCTGATGCTGGGCACCATGGAGGCCGGGGAGCTGGTGCTGCTCGGCGTGCTCATCGTGAGCACGCTGCTGAACATCGTCTACCTGATGCCGATTCCGGTGCGCGCCTTCTTCGGCACCGCGCAGCACGAAGCCGGCGCCGGTCACGCCGGCGCCGGTCTGCGTGAGGCGCCGCTCACCTGCGTGGTCGCCCTGGTGATCACCGCGGCGGGATCGCTGGCGCTGTTCCTCAATCCCGGTCCGCTGCTCGCCCTCATGAGCCAGGTGGCAACGCCATGAGCACGGGCGGGGAGCGTCTGCACTGGCTGCTGCGACCGCGCACCATACGCGCTCTGTGGATCGGCGGGAGCGGCGTGCTCGCTGTGCTGGTGCTGGCGGATTTCTTGATTCACCCGCATGCGCACTTCGGTGTGGACGGCAGCTTCGGCTTCTACGCCTGGTACGGGCTGCTCACCTGCATGGCCATGGTGCTGGCTGCCAAGGCCCTCGGTGTCTGGCTCAAGCGCAGGGACGATTACTACGGCGGCGATGCGGGCGACGGCGCGCCCCGGGACCCTCGGGAGGACGGTCATGGCTGAGGCCTTCCCACCCGGCGCCTGGCTCGCTCTGGGTGCGCTGCTGGTTCCCTTCGTGGGTCGCCTGCGGTCCGTGCTGCTGCTCGGGCTGCCGCTTCTGGTGCTGGCCATCGTGTGGCGGCTGCCGGAGGGCGCATCCGCGCCGCTGGCCTTCCTCGACTACGAGCTGGTGCTCGTCGAGGTCGATCCCCTGGGCAGGCTGTTCGCGGTCATTTTCGCGCTCATGGCCTTCGCCGGCGCCCGGGTTATGATGCGCTCGGGCGGGAGTGAGCGAGGCATATGCTG
>JABAOD010010588.1_pt2 | contig 11679 bp, 20 predicted proteins | sample 7062151 | NCBI WGS metagenome assembly JABAOD01 (sample SAMN14538626, study PRJNA623070) | marine sediment metagenome | biome: marine biome [ENVO:00000428]; feature: marine pelagic biome [ENVO:01000023]; material: deep marine sediment [ENVO:00002113] | place: India: Gulf of Khambhat ...
CGCCCGGGACGGTCCTTTCCCTCCGGCTGGAGCTTCCCACCGGGACAATCACTGTTGGCGGAAAAGTGATCTGGCAAGATGAGCAGGCATTTGGTCACAGGGTACACGGCCACGGCATTGAGCTCCTCCGGTTTAAGGATGACTCGAACATGGCGAAGTATCAAGTCTACCTGAACGAAATTGCTGCTGGCGGTGCTTCGGAGGGATTAGAATTTCTCGACGTAGCAGAGGAGACGCGGCAGCAAATCATTGAGGTCATTGAGTCGATCATGCAAGAGCCGGAGGCCATGCCGGCCTACGACGAGTCGATCCGTCGGTCTTACACCTGCGACAAGTGCGGTGAATTCTTCGCTCTGGCCGATTCAGAGGTGTACCCTGTTCTTGAAAACGTCCGCAACCGGCCGGTCCAGACGGGCGACCAATTCTATTATGACCACGGCACCTGTCCCGGGACGATGGTGTCCGCCGTTGAAGGACCATTCCTTCCCTGGAGCGGCAAGGACAAACCCTAATTCCCTTCTCCCGCCGCCCCGGGTTGCCCTCCTCTAGCCCCTCCTCGTAAGATACGAACGCCTTCCGCACGAGCACCGGCCTCTTACATCTCCCCTCTCAGCAGGTCGATGTATTCGTCCATCAGGTGACGGGAGTCGTCTGAGACGTCGAGAAACTCCAGTCCCGTGCGATAGAAATGGTCATGCTCCCCGGTGGGCCGGACCTCATAGCGATAGACCAACGATCGGACCACCCGGCACTTCAGGCCTACCTCTTGATTGCCGAGGAAGACAGTCATGAACAGAAGGGTTCCTGCCCGGAAGAGGTGCGAGTGTTCGATCAAAGCCCCACCCTGGCTGATATCCAGGAGGGAGGCCCTGTGGTTGGGGGCGATGCGCCCCTCAGGCCCGTCTACCGGCCATCGGAAATGGCGCCGGTTGTCTCGCTTCGCTTGTTCCACTAGCGTGGCTCCACCTCTTCTTGGTGTTAATGGCCGAATCTTAACTCCCGGACGGGAGCAGAAGCTGGCCGCGGGCTTCGGGCGATATGGAGGTTCGCCGCTTGCGCCAGCTAGCGTTCTTGCAATTAAGGCCACAAAAGCGCCTTCGCGGGTCTCCTCGCTCGAAGGGGGTCCCGCAATATTCGCACCGTATAATCTCCTCTGCACGCCGCTTCATAAGCCACGCCCGTCGGGCGTCCTCGCGTACAGTTGCTGCGGATTTGCGTGTATCCCCGTTGGCTTCTAAGATAGAGATTACTAGCTCAAAATCCTTTTGAGTATATTTCCGCCTTGGATTGGGGTCCTTACGACTGAAACCACTTATCCTTCTATGACAGAATTCGAGCAAATCTTCTGACTGAACAAGTTTTCCGATCAAATGGGGCTTCAAGGTCGTCAAAAGCCTGATCGCATTCTCTAGGGATTCTATACTTATTAGCCACGTTTTTCTTGGCGACCCCTTAAATCCCCCATAGCCTTTTTCACGGAACGAGTAGTCGATACCTAGGGCGTCAATTACTTGCCTTGCCATCGAAATGATATGCACATTGGAATTGGTCAAGCCAACCCTCGGACTGTATTGTGGTTTTCCGCTTTTCTTCAATACAGTTCTCCGGATAGAGATATGGCCTTGTCCATCCCAGATTCCAGCCAGCCATGCGAGACGGTCCGTTTGTATTACATGCTGATTAGCCATTGTCCAACTGGTGCTCAGATGCCAATAGCCAACAGAAAAGCCCCCGCAGCATAGGTCCGCGAGGGCTTGCCTTCGTCGGCTTTTGATTGGCTTTCACCCCGGTTCCATAGGTGCATCTCCTCTTAATTTTTGAGTATCCCCGATTGGGATTGGGGTGTCAAGATAGAATATCCCCCGAGGGTTGGTTAGCTTATCTCGCCCGTTTTTCTTCTAGCTCCCGCCACACTGCCTTGACCTCTCCAGCCCCTCCTCGTTGGACACGTCAGAAGATGCCGGGAAGATCCAAAAGACTAACGCCTACCACAATAGCGCCACACCACTTCAAAACCGTCGCGTGCTGTGGATTCCGTGAAAACCCTTTCTTCAAGTTCTTCGAGAACCACTCCGGCTTGAAACCCAGAGTCAAAACGAGAATTCCGACGGCGGAGTTAACGATGGGCCAGAACATTCCCCTCTTCCGTCCTTACCTTATCATCCATCACGGTTTGGCGCCGGAATGTTTCTTTTCGAGTTCCGTCAATTTCTCTCTGAGCTTCTCGTTGTGGTCGGGAGGGAGGCCCAGCTCCTTGAGAAAGTCATCGCTGTAGAACGCCAGGTCCCAGTTCTTGGCGGCCTTGACTTGAGAAGCGCTGAGGCCCTCGGCCCTGCGCAGGTCGCCCTCCCGGAGGTTGGCGTCGGTGAGGCGCGTCCCCTGGAGGTTGGCCCCGAATAGGTCGGCCTTCCGGAGTTGGGCGTTGAACAGGTTGGTCCCTTCGAGCTGGGCTCCGCGGAGGTCGGCTTTCTGGAGGTTGGCTTCGCCTAGGTCGGCTCCCTGGAGCTGGGCCCCGCCGAGGTAGGCCCCCTGGAGGTTGGCTCTGTACATGTCGGCCTTCTGGAGTTTGGCCCAGCTCAGGTCGGCCTTGTCCAGCTTGGCCTCGCCCAGGTCGGCCTCCTGGAACTTGGCAAACCTCAGGTCGGCCTCCTGGAACTGGGCCCCGCTCAGGTGGGTCTTCTGGAGGTTTGCCCCGCGCAGATCGGCTCTCTGGAGGTTGACCCGGAAGAGTCCCTCCGTGTCCGCGTGGGCAAGCATAGCCCACTGTAGGTTGGTGTGCGTGAGGCTGGCCCTTTTCCCTTCCTTCCCCTTTGATTGCACCCACTTTCGATGCGCCTCGAGAATATTTTCCAACTCCTTAGGATACACCTCTCGAAGCTGATGCTCTTCGTTTGGTGCGTTCATCTCAGCCACCTTCGGTACAGCCGCGCTTGGCCTCGCTTATGAATCAGTCCCATGCAGCAGTTCACGTCGCGTGTTTTGCTTCCAGTTCCTGCCGCCCCCTCAAGAAGTTAACCTATTCTTTTCTTTCTCACGATGGCATTGTAAACAAGGGCGATTATTGCTCCACCGATTGCGCCGTCAATGAATCCCCATGTTGCGCCGATTACTCCACCGATGAAGGTGGGAGCAAACCCAATGTAAAGGGATGACATAACGTCAACGAAGCGTGTTCCCCAGCCGAACATCGACGCCCAGCCTGTAAACAAGATGAGGATTGACCAGGATACGCCCAGTCCAACCGCTAAGCCTTTTACGTCAAGGTCCATGTTTATCCACCTTTAAACTGAATTTGGTTTCCAACCCAAGCTGCCCCCCCCTTGATCTCTTCCAGCACTTCCTCGTTTGAGACCAGCCCCTTTCGGACCAGTATGCGCCTCGTGGCCTCCTGATCGTACACGATGGACCAGAGGAGTTCTTCGCAGCTGGCGACTTGGCGCGGATCAAGTTTTTCGGCCATGGTTCAGCTCCCTCTAAACGCACCCCAAAGCAGGGAGACAAATACAATCGCTATGATCACTATGATCGCCCTGATGACCCACGGCGTCCCCCACGGTCGGCCCATGGGTCCGGCCTTCTTCGCGTCTTGGAGATGCATTAGGTCTATCGAGTCGATCATGTGAAACCGCGGTTTCCTGAAGGGCGGCCACAACAGCCCCACAGCCGCGATGCCGGCCAGGATCGGTAGGATGGTGATTGTTGATGCGCTCATGGGTCCCGTTGCTCCTGCACGTTGGCGGTGCTGCTGTTCCTCCGACGGGCTTATTCGGGCTCAGTAGGGGGGTGGTGTGTATTCGCGTATCAGTCGGCGCCAGGATTCCTGCTCTGCACAGTCCCTCGCGTAGACCCTCCAGATCTCGTCTTGAGCCTGAAGGGTCAGATGGCCGACCTCCACCCCGGCTCTTCCGAACGTGGCCCACCTGACAGTGCCCTCAGCCTGGATCGGACGGTTGCTAAGGGGAAGGATAAAGCGAAGGAATAGTTCGACCGGGACAGGGAGGTTCCCCTCCTGCGTCACAAGGAGCATCCCGAGGGTCCCGATGTTGGTTATCCGCCCTGCCTGGGGATCGCCCCCCCTGACCACGTATTCCACGGAGAGGGTACAGGAAATACGGGGTGCACGACGCCGGTCCGTTAGATCACTCATAGCGGTGTCCTTGGCGAGGACCTCTTGTCAAATTCAAAATGTCCCTTCAATCCGGGCTCCTCCCGAGAAGGGGTCTCATTTGCTCATGCGCCAACGTTTCTGCCGGAGGTGGGTTGAGCATTGTGCCTACCCCGTTTCCGCCCCCGTCCCTCCTGGGAGGCCGTATATATCTCAACGACTTGCTGTAGGCCTTCTGTCCACTGCTTCAACCCCTCTTCCTACAAGCGGCGGAAGTCCTGGGGACGGTCCTCCACCTGCGTCGTCCATGCCTGGAAAGCCTTCTGCCCTTCCTCTTGGCTCGCCAGAAGTCGCTGGATCGTCTCGTCCACGCCCTGCCGCCACTCCTCCTCGAGTTTCACGGCCCCCTTCATGGCTTCAAGTTGGGCTTGCATGGCGGAGTGGCCTTCGGCGATCCGGTGGAGGTGCTCCGTGGTGGGAAAGTTCATCGCCCTCATCCCGGCTTGGACGCTCTCCTGAATCCGCTCCTGGAGGGTCGTCGAGTCTTCCAGGGCCTTCCCCATGGTGATAGGGAAAGTGGAGGCCTTCAGCATCATCTCGAAGCCCTCCCACATCGCTTTCTGCCATAAGGCCATTAAGCCTACCATTGATGTCTCCGGCCTCTCCTCCGACATGGCACCATCTCCCTTCATCCCTTTGTGATCGGTGCCTCCTGGAGAGAGTGTAAGCACTCCGGTCTGCCTAAGGCAATCCCTTGAGGATCTGGGTCATCTGCTGCGCCGAATAAGCCCGGAGAGTCTCGCTCCGGGCGTTGCCTAAGGCACCTAGACTGAGCATTAGGCGGCTGATAGCCTCATCGTCCGGGGCCTCCATGACCACCACGACATCGTAGCGACCCATGGTCCAATGGATCTCCCTGACCTTGACCTTTGCCTTCTCCGCCATGTTCTGAAACGCCTTGGCCCGCTTGGTCGTTTGCTTCACCTTTCGGATACCCTGATCCGTCCAGTTGATTAGGCTAACATATGTCGGCATCGCTATCCTCCTTTCGGCGCGCCGGATGCGCCATGGCATCGAGGCTTAGGTTACCCTGTGCTCCAGTATTTGCGTTGGCCGATGCATCCTCCTCAAAAGCAAAACGCCCTCCCAGGCCGTATTAGACCCGAGAGGGCATCTGGATACTTGGTGCGCCGTTGATTGTGTCGGAAGTGGCCTAATGGCTATGGTCACCCCGGTTTCATCGGTCCCCCCCTCTTGAGGCTCTAAGTATCGCCAAGTGGGGGAGGGGTGTCAAGCGTCAGGACCGTGGAAGAGGGGTGGGGGACCACCTCCCGCCGCCCCGCATTAACCTCTTCCCGCCCCTCCTGGTTCGTCACTAGTCCTTTCCGCAGCACCCCAGCGCCGCAGCGCCTACTGCTCACAAAAACAGACGCGGTGTCAAGACGTGAGAGTCTGCCTCTAACTCTCTTTCAGCGGTTTGCCTCCTTCCCTAGGCGGCGGATTACTTGGCTCTAGGCAGCTGCTCGAACGGGACAGTGTTGAACCGAGTGATCCTCACGCGGTCATCTCCTCCTAATTGGTAGTACCCCCGTCCTGTCTCAGGGAGACCCTCCCGTCCATAAAGCCTTAGTCCACAGAGATCAATTGGAGTTACCTCTGAGGCATTGACGTTCAACTTACCAAAAACTCCAGCCGTTTCAAGACCCGCCACAACGAGCTCAGAACAGAAAAACTTGTCAAAGTCCTCTTTCGCTAGGGTCGCTACGGAGACCCCCCAAACATCATCGAAAATATCCAAGCCCGCCTTGATTGCCTGGCCCATATCGTACTCTTTGCCTACTTGGGTACGCAGAAACTCAAAGAATTTATCAGACTTCTGGATAGTATTTGAGTATTGTTTCTCGAGCGGGAGTCACCACACATCACCTTCGTAGCTCCGAACCCGCTGACTCATAAAGTTGATCTGAACGCCTGCCTTGCCGTGAAGTGAAGTTGACTCGATGACAAGATTCTTGAATTGCTCACCCTTTCTGTCTACTTGGAAGATCACTCCTACGTGAGACACGACGGACCGGGTGACAAACTTGATTATTTCCGAGAAGTGACCTTTGCCTCCAAACGCAATGACATCTCTGGGACGCATCTGATTGCGTACTCTGTTATATCTCTTCATTCGATCGGCAATTTGAGCCATGACTTCCTCCTTACGACCTCACGTGAGGCGAGCGAAGCAAAGGGATTTCAATTACGCCCGCTTTGGAACAGTGAGTTATGAACCTAAGCGGGCGGGCCGCGAATGCACAAGCCCCTCTGGGCGCCACGGACATGGTCAGCATTGCCAAATTGCTTAGGCTGCAAGACAAAATTATCGATGCTTTGCGTGGTGGGGAAGAAGGAATTTGCTAGGGTGAAAATGAAAACGCCCCTCGTGCCGTACTGCGCCCGGGAAGGCGTCGGAATTGTCTGATGCGCTGGTGAATTCAGAGGTGGGGTAGTTGTTAGGCTCACCCCGGTTTCATTCGTGCCCCCCTAAGGTGTCCCCGAGTATCCCTTTCTAGGTCGAGGGTGTCAAGAGACAGGACCGTGGAAGCGGGTGGGGGAGCTTATCATACGCGTTTTGCTCTCAGCTCTCGCCGCCCCGCCTTTTCCTCCTCCAACCCCTCCTAGTTGAACACCAGCCCCTTCCGCACCATCACCCGCCTTGTGGCCTCCTGCTCGTACACGATGGACCAGAGGAGTTCCTCAACGCTTACCATTTGCTTCGAATCGAGTTTCTCGGCCATACCCCATACCTTCAAAGAATCATGATTTCTCTGTGAGTCCGTTTATTCCGGCACCAATGAAGGACGCCAGGATCCAACCCATTATCTTGTGGAAGTAGAAGTAGTATCTCGCGAAGCGGGCTAGTTGGATCTCGTAGTGACGTTTGTTCAGCTCGATAATGGGCAATAGCATGTCTAAGCTCTAGGAGACTCCGTAGGGCATCCCGTTGATCGGACCTTGTTTTGTTAGTCCCAACATTAGCATGCCGGAAAAAGTAAGAGCGAAGACCCACCTAAGCGTATAGTAGATCTTGAACCCGTAGCCTATGAAGATTCTTAGGGCCACCCACCATACCCTCCGTCGCCCTTTTGTTTGGCGTAATTCCCTTTCTGTGCCAGCAAACAAGATGTCGTTTGCCTTGTCCCTATGACCGGCTTTTCGTAACACGTTGGCTAGTTGCTCATATGTTTGTGGCGAATATTCCGTCTGCTTTGCAACCACTCCTGGTTAAACAGGGAAACATCACGAATAGCTATACCTCGCGGTAAACGAGCGTACGTAAAGCCAACAAGTTTTAGGTTGTCTGGCCAAGCGTGTTCCCTATCTACGAAGGTCGCCACTTCGGTGTTGTGAAGTGTCAGTAATGCGTCCCTCTGCCATTTGACCGATGCAAACGTCGGCGTTCCGAGAATAAGTTCCCCACCGATCTTGGTGCCAGTCAGGTCGAGGGAAGGGAGGTTGCTGTGCCAGATAAGCATGTTGCCCTTAATCTGCGCATAGCCAACATTTACCTTACTTCCCAGTGCTACCTTCATGTCCCGCATGAAGAGATCCGTGCCGATTTGAAGCCTTTCCATATTCAGGTGACCGGTGAATTTGGACTCCGTCATGTCCAGCTGATCCCCGACCTTGGTGCCTAAGAGAACCACCTCGGCGAACTCGGCCCTATCGCGCATCAAGAGGTCGCTCTCCACATGGAGGCTGTCCATATCCAGCTTCCCGGTGAATTTGGAGCCTTGGAGGGAAATAACACTATCAATCCGCAATCGAGTAAAATCGACGCTTGCCTCAAAGCGGAATCTTTCCAGCCCCAACGGACAAGGAATGGTCGCATCAGATACGTCGACCGTCTCATCAAACCACGCCCCTTCTATACGTACGCCGTGAGGGGATAAAGCACTCCGGTAAGGCTCATGGAGAAGGATTATCTCCAGGAATGGTGGTCGTAGCACCCGCGTTTTCAGCCACCCTGCAGAAATTTTCGGGTCCAGCTGGTCACCGTAATCGTCACCCTCGTGGAAGTTGGCAATTTTCCCCCCACAGACCTGCTTCCAAACCCATTTCTCTTGTTCAATCCATGTTGGTTGTGGATCAATCTGACAAGGGATATGGCGTCGCGGAATATGGGGTCAAAGCTTTACATGTGACACGGTTGGGACTCGTGTTTCCGACCGGGCCTCTTTTAAGCCCGTGAGATCCTACAAAACACCATGACCGCGAAGGAATTGGGAGGCTTCATGTGCAAACACCAAAAAGAAGAAAGTAACGGCAACCATGAGCAGACCGAGAAAGATACCGAAAAAGATGCCTTCAAAAACAGTCGAGAGAGGTTCGCGAACCCAATTCGGTAAATCCTCCAGCCTACCCATCAGCGCAAAGAACAAAAACAATACGACTATTCCAAGACCAATCAACCCTTCGGTACTATGCCAGGTAGGCAAGTAGTTCCATGGAAGGTAGAAATAATAATTCACCAGAGCTATCGTGGCCTCCCGACCTGCTCTGATTCTAAAAGAGGCGAGATATATTCCCCCGCAGATCCCTGCTATTATTCCCCCCAGATGAACGCTTGACGGATCACGTTCGAAACACTCCAAACCTCCCGGGGATTTTTTTCCTGATGCACTTTCTCCAGACGGTGAGCTTCCTCTGGAGGCTGGAAACCTTTAGGTGTCCACACCATCCCCTTCGGCGTTCCACAGGCCTTGCACTTGGTTCTTGAGTCTCGGTTAGAAACGCCGCATGGGCATTCCCAAGACATTGCCACCACTTATTCTCTCTTGCGGCAGGAATATGGGGTGTAACCTTTACATTTGACAGGTCTTGATTGTGAATCTTTCGGCTCGTCTCTTCAAGTGGGAATCCGCCCGCACCGGTGCGCGTACTACACTGAACTGATGGCTCACACTAGAATACCTCAGGCTGGGTTGGTAGGCAATTTGACATGGTGGGAGGTGAGGTCGTATTGGAACAGACGTACATTAGGCGGGCGTTGCCCCGGGCATTGAAATGATGAACGGCGCCAGGATATTCGATCCGCAGCGGGCGGGCCCTGCCGGGAGCTTGCCGTAACAGGGAGGAATTTGTCGACAAAAGACTTGACCCCTTGATTGAGAGTACTTCACGCGCATTTGAGGAAGTCTACCTCACTTGAGGTCGTCGAAACCTCGAATCGAGACGCCACCGTCTCCGCGAGCGGCGCAGCCGTGCAATGGGTATACTATGTTCCTTTCCGCAGGCTTCCCAACGACCGCCACGTCTCCGGTGGCCTGAGAAGGTATTCGACGATTCCCAGAGGAGTTCGAACCCCTCCTCGATCCGTGTTGCCTCTACATGTGGTGTTCCTGGGCTGTCGTTAACGGCGATGACGGGCGTGGCCCGGACAGCCTGCTCCATATAACAGAGTCCGAGGTATGCAACCCTCCCTGCGGTGGGGAGTCGGAATTCCACCACGTGAGGGACGCAAATTTCACGTCCGAAACAGTCGAGGGCAAGTCCCGGCTCCAGCCGGATTCTATCCGGACCCATCGATGTCTTCAATCCCGTGACGACGCCCGAGCCGTGCAGTAAACGGTTATGAAGGCAGTGCTTATTCCTGAAGTATGTCTGCTCATCTTGGAAATCGTCGGCCGAAAGAAGCTGCCCATGGAAGTACCGGTTCCTTCGCGGGGGAGAGCATGCTGTGTTACGGTTTGGACCCATGATGATTCCTCCCATATTGAATTGCGTCTAGCTACTCGACGAATTTTCACCCGGCTGCCTTCCGCGTTCCCCCGCATCATACCCCATTTCCTGACGCTAGAAAAACGAAGGGCGCCGAGCTGACGCCCGACGTCCCTTAGACACTTCCGGTGTGATCCCGGCTACTTGTTCCCTTGCCGTTTCCTCGCGCCCGGAGGAATGTCAAGATTCGAGACCCGAACCCCATCCGCGGGAATGGGCGGGTGCCATCGAAGGCTACACCTATTGAGTGAGATAGGGGATGTCGGGGATCATCTTTTGCGCCTCCTCGAACGCCGCCGTCTGCTTAGGAGTCATAGTCTCCCCGAACCGATTCCAGAACTCCGCGAACCGGGATCGACATGCGAAGTCATGCGGTGCCCACTCCCGTATTACTTTCGTCCAGCTCTCGAAGTCTGTAGGACCTTTAGACCGGGGGTCCCAGCCGTACTTGCGACTAATTGCTTGAAATTTGCGGTCACATTCCGTCACGCCAGTCTCGTTGGCTAGTTCAAAGGCGTGGGCCCGCTGTTGCGGAGTGAAACCGAGCTTTTGCATCCAGAAATGCGGGTTGTACTTATTGCTCAGTAGCTCGAGGGCTTCCCTCGCGCTGGGGCGCTGCTCCCGCGGCAACCGGGCTGTGCCGGGCGAGCGGGCAGGTTCCTCCCGCCAGCGAGACGTTGGTTCGCGCTCCAGCTCCTCGCAGCGCATGTAGCCTGTGGTTCCGTTTATGGTCACGTGACACCAGGCTCCCTGGGCGCCGGTCATGGAGAACTCAACCATCACCATGGCCCCACGCTGAAGGGTTTTCACTACGTCGCTACTGGTCGTCATCTGCGCGTAGACGGGCACGCCATCTCGTTTCACGGCTGCCCGACCGGCATCGGCTCCCTCCGAACCAGCATGACTGATCGTGACTTGCCCGATCAATACTACGGCAGCCATCACTCCCAGGGCCAAGACCCCCACCGTCTTCAAGCGGCGGTTCGCTCGCTCTACCGTGTCCAGGCGTCGTGCTCGGGTTACTAGTGGGAAAAAAATGGGGTTAAGGAAAAAAATGGGGTCAGCAGGAAAAAATGGGGTCAGGTCTTGCAATCACACAATACCCCGCTTCGTCCGCTCGAGTTGGCGCAACCGCCGACTCACCGTCGCGTAGTGCACCCCCAGATGATCGGCGATCTCGTGCAGGCGATACCCGTACTCCCGGTAGGCGCTCGCAATCGCGGTCTGGCCCCCCGCGCGAAAGAGCTGCGCGAGCCGCGGCCGCACCGGTCTCCAGTGGGCCCGGGGGACCTCTTTGAGGCGGTCCAGGCCCTTCGTGTGGCGCTTGATAAACGGCTCGGTGCCCAGATAGATCTGCCCCGTGAGTTGCTGCCACGGCTGCTGGCCGAGCCCGTTTCGGACAAAGCGCCGGTACCGGACCTGCGCCTGCGGTCGTCTGGGGCTAAACTGCCCCAAGACCCAATCCACCGTGAGGCAGGGGGGGACCGGGGCGAGCCCGGCCGTGGCCCGATAACTGCTCCAGCGCCAGGCCCCGACCGCCTTCTTGACCCGTGCCCGGATCGGATTCAGCACGACGTAGCGGCAGAGTTCGAGGAGATGCGCCTCCTTTTCCACGACAATCGCCTTATAGCGCCCCTGGAAGAGATGGCCCACCCGCCGGTGCCGCCGGTTAAAGGCTTGGGTGTAGACGCCGTTGAGCTGGCGCATCCCGAGGGCCAGGTTCGGCCGGAGGGTTTCGACCAGCAGGTGGTAGTGGTTCTCCATCAGGCAGTAGGCGTGGCAGAGCCACCCGTAGCGGGCGATCACCT
>JABAOD010024052.1_pt1 | contig 11679 bp, 15 predicted proteins | sample 7062151 | NCBI WGS metagenome assembly JABAOD01 (sample SAMN14538626, study PRJNA623070) | marine sediment metagenome | biome: marine biome [ENVO:00000428]; feature: marine pelagic biome [ENVO:01000023]; material: deep marine sediment [ENVO:00002113] | place: India: Gulf of Khambhat ...
ACCCAAAACATCGTCAGCGCCTGTTTAATGCATGACTTAGGAAATATTCTTAAGTTCAAATTTGATAATGATGATTTTAATAGTTTCCTAGAGCCGGAAGGGGTTGATTTTTGGCGTAAACGGAAAGTAGAAGTGGAGCTAGAATACGGTGTTAACGAAGACGAAGTCACCATCAAAATGATTAACGAACTAAAGGTTGATCCAGAAATTTCCCGTGTAGTGGAAGCTGGACACTTGGAGGTGATCGGCCGACTAATTGAGGAGAAAGATTTTTCTGGTCAGGTCATGTTGTATTGCGATATGCGAGTTGGTCCAATGTCTATTATTTCTCTGGATGAAAGACTTGATGATATTCAGGAACGTTACGCACCACATCGGTTTAGTCACGAAAAATTAGACTTCTTAAGAAAGCATCTTGGTAAAATTGAAGATAATATTTTTGCTCAAAGCAATATAAAGCCGAGCGATATCACTGAAGATTCGACTCTTGAACTACAAAAAGAATTATTGAATTGGGAAGTTTAGTGGCTGTAAGACCAGAGGTCTAAGAAGGCGCCTAGGTAGTGAACTACCACATAGAGGAAGAATAGGTAACCTAACACTCCAACAATAAGAGTCATGGCCAGGTAATTTATTATTTCATTGCGACGCCGCTTAACTTCATCGATGGTACAGATACCTTTGGTACGGGTGATATAGAAATAGAAGGCGCCTAGTAAAGTTAGTAGACCAAAAGTGCGGAAGTACCATTTGTAATCTCCGTATAAAGTGTCCGCTAAAGAGGAGGCGAAGCTGACAGTTGAGACTCCAATCAAGACTAAGATGATTGGCGATAGACAACACATTGATGCCAGCACTACCGGAATGCTGCTAATCTTTAAGACGTCTTTTATTTTACTCATTGTTAAATTATACGGTATGTGAAATACTTTATTTCACATAAATGAGTCTAGAAACACCACAAAATAAACAGGAAACTATAGATTCCGCTGAAGGTAAAAAATCAGCGCTACTAAGCAAAATTCCGTCAATAAAAGATGTCTTGGGTTCTAAGCTGATACGGGCTATGTCTGCTTCAGCTCTGATAGCTATTCCTGAACCTGTAGCAGAGTCTGACTTATCAATGAGAGATCGAGAGATAGCCGAGTCAGTTTTTGGAGAACAATTGGTGGAAGATTTGTATGAGCAGGGAATGTATGTCAGGGTCCCAGTTACAGCTGGTGATAGTGGATCGTATATAGTGCATGTGGGCCAAATTCATGATGCCAGTGCCGGCGGTTTTATTGAGGTCATAATGACTAATGATGAAGTCTTGGAATTCCAAAACAAACTCTATGAACTGCTACCTAAATTAACTGAGGCACTTGATAATAATGTAGTTTTTCATGAGGCGGTTGGAGACGATTTGTCAGATATGAAGCAAGATTTTCTCCAAGCTAAAAGTGACTTTGAACGCCTCCAAGCAGAGCCAATAAATGACCTTCGACGAGCTAATTTAATTGTTGACTATATTCTTTGGTATCGTTCCAATCAAAAATTTAAGCTATTGCCTAATATTATTTCTTTTGACCAAGTTCACGCGCTTGAGGCAAAAGTTACTGAGTATCTAGAGTCATTTGAACCCAAAGATGAAGACGAACGGGAGGTTCATACTGCAGTAGTGCAAAGTCTCAGTGCCAGTAAGAATTCTTCACTTCTTCAAGTTTCTGAAGATAACAACGATGCGGTTTTGCGTCTTTACGCGGAAGATAAAATTGAAGTTGAGGCATCAGAAACTATGAAAGCAAACCAGGTTGCAATGGAGATGATAAATCCAATGCGTAGGCTTGCTCGGGAGTATGAATTAGCCTTGGTTAAAGCTCAGATTGAAGCTCTACAAACTGTAAGTGAAACACACTCCACTATAGTAGAAAGATTGAGAGAGTTGAATCTAAAAAGAGACAGATCTTCTGAAGAAGAGACTGAGCTTGAGACTCTGCATGACAAACTTCAGGCTGCAGAGAAAGCAATAATTGAAGAAGGTTTTGAAAAAAGTGAGGTAGCTAAAGAATTTAGTAATATGTTTACGCAGTACGAATTTGCTATTAATACTAACCGAGAAAATGTAGCCTTGGGCAAAATTGCAGAGTATGACCATGCAAACGGGGTTGTGCAGCATCCGATTATTGTTTTTGGTAATGCTCATGAATTTGGGCCTGAACTAGAAGCTTTTAACGCATCCAACCATACTTCTGATGTTGACCGTGGTTTGATTGAGATTAAAATCGTTAAATAAGAACAGAAACAAAATAACTGTTTAAATCATGTATATGGATAATGAAAACACGCACCGACTGAATGATGTGTGTTTTTATTAGCATCAGTCGGTGCGTCAGTCTTTCATTGATATGCCTTAGGACATGCTAGTTTTCTGCATCAAAAAAGCGGCGCTAGCGCCGCTTTGACAATTTCGGTTTACACAGTTATCAGCTAAGGTCCGCAGTGTTGATGACTGATACAACGAGGTCCATCGTCGATTTTTAGCTCGCGAGGGAATCCGCCGCAACGGTGTCTGGTCAGAACAGCCTTGTTCCCTGATTGGAAAACATAGCGTTCACTTTTTTTCTTTTGATCCACTAGAGTAAAAAAAGTTTGCACTAATGGTAGATTGTTATTTTCAACCAAAACAATCAGGAGACCTTTCTCAAACAGTCGAGCTGTACAGTGATTATCTCCATATGTCTTTGTAAAAGAGTATCCATCACTGGAAATGTCCCACTTACCACCAGCCCAAAGAGGGTCAGTTACGGTTAGACTGATTGCCGCGAAAATTACAAATGATTTGAACATTGGGAGTGCCCTCCTTCCTGTATTTGATACTACACAGAATTTGTGGTGATGTCTATCTCATTGTCATAGAAAGAAAAAGCGTAGCAAATAGTGTTTGCTTACGCTTTAATTTTCACCCGCTCAACTTAGTTCTAGCCGACGATGATTTCGAGTCGGATGCTGGTTGTCAGTGGTCCTCTATTTTCGTCGTAGATGTGCGTGATGTGGTCGATCTTTGTTAACCACTCCTCCAACCTTTTCTGTCTTGCGGGAGAAGCTTTTTCAGTTTTATACATCGACATATCGAAGGTGATAGGGTGGCCAGGTTCGTAAAGAGCGATAATTTTACCCAGTCCACCAACGGCCACCACATTTTTCAGTACGAAGTCAATAAATATGACACAATCAGCTCGGGCTTTTGGAGCTGGGCTTTCTTTAAAGCACGAGGTGCCAAATCGGTAATGGACTTCGTTGATGCGGATGACGGGTATGGTAACCCAGCATGAGTCATTGGACATGGATAGTCTCCTTGAGAACAGTTTTAAAAATTATAAAATATATTTTTAATAAGTCAATATAGATGTAAAAACCAAAGGTTTTTACATCTTGTGTACATGGAAGTAGGCAATGAAGTGCTTGTTCGCATTATCTTAAAATTCACTTGCAAGTGGACTTGGTGCGGGGTATAGTATGCGCGTTTAGCCCTCACGGGGCGGTTTTCTATTTCGCTAAAAGGCTTGGTAGGGAGGTAAACATTATTAAAATTATTAATTTATACATATATAAGTATGGCAAGGGAATTCCCACTAGAAAAACTACGTAACTTCGGTATTGTTGCTCACGTTGACGCGGGTAAGACAACTACTTCAGAGCGTGTTCTCTTCTACACTGGTATGAGCCACAAGATTGGTGAGGTTCATGACGGTGAAACTGTTACTGACTGGATGGATCAGGAGCGTGAGCGTGGTATCACGATTACAGCGGCTGCTATCTCATGTAACTGGACTAAAACACTTGAGACAGATCGAACTAATAAAGATCTACAACACACTTTCAACATTATTGACACTCCAGGTCACATCGACTTTACAGCTGAAGTAAAGCGATCGATGCGTGTACTTGACGGTGCAGTGGTTGTATTTGACGGTGCGGCTGGTGTAGAACCACAGACTGAAACTAACTGGGGTTACGCTGATGAAGCTAACGTGCCACGTATTTGTTTCATTAACAAAATGGACAAGCTAGGAGCTGACTTTGATGCTTCAGTGCAGTCAATTCACGAACGTCTTTCAACTAAAGCAGTTCGTATTCAGCTACCAATTGGTGCTGAGGACAACATGAGCGGTGTGATTGACCTTATTACTATGAAGGCTTACCGCTTTGGTGGTGAGATGGGTATGGATGTAACTGAGGAAGAGATCCCAGCTGACATGATGGAAGAAGCGCAGAAGTGGCGTGGAGAACTGATTGAGCAAGTAGTTGCTCATGATGACGACATGATGGAAGCTTTCCTTGAGGGTACTGAACCTGAAGTGGCTGATCTTAAGCGAGTACTTCGTATTGCTGTGTTGAAGAACGAAATCTTCCCAGTGATGACTGGTACAGCTCTTAAAAACATCGGTGTACAGTTGGTACTCGACGCGGTGGTAGATTACCTCCCATCACCAGTTGACCTGCCAGCCGTAGAGGGTACTGACCCTAAAGATGAAGAAACTGCAATCGAGCGCAAGCCGGCTGACGAAGAACCTTTCTGTGCTCTAGCTTTCAAGCTACAGGACGACAAGTTCGTTGGTCAGCTAGCTTTCTTCCGTGTTTATTCAGGTACTGTTAAGGCTGGTTCATACATTCTTAACGCTTCAACTGGTAAGAAAGAACGTGTTGGACGTATCGTACGCTTGATGGCTGATAAGCGAGAAGAAGTTGAAGAAGTGTACGCAGGTGAAATTGCGGCAGCTGTAGGTATTAAGGAAGTAAAGACTTCACACACACTATGTGATGAAGCTAACCCAATCATTCTGGAACAGATTACCTTCCCTGAACCGGTGGTGGCTGTTCGTGTAGAACCTAAAACAAAGAACGACCAGGAAAAAATGAGTACAGCGCTTAAGCGTCTGTCTGACGAAGACCCAACTTTCAAAGTTTCAACTGACGAAGAAACTTTAGAAACTATTATTGCTGGTATGGGCGAACTTCACCTAGACATCATCGTTGATCGTATGAAGCGTGAGTTTGGTGTTGAAGCTGATATTGGTCAGCCACAGGTAGCTTACCGAGAAACTATCCAGCGTGAAGCTGAGGCGGAACACAAGTACATCAAGCAGTCTGGCGGTCGTGGTCAGTACGGTCACGTTAAGATCCGCATCAAGCCTCTAGAAGAGCTAGAGAAAGATGAGAACGGTGAAGACAAGCCAGTGGCTAAGAACGTTAACCGTGAAGAGCACTTTGAATTCGTTAACAGTATTAAGGGTGGTGTAATTCCTCAGGAATACATCCCAGCTGTAATGAAGGGTGCTAAGGAAGCAATGGCTCGTGGTTTCGTAGCTGGTTACAAGATGGAAGACGTGTCTGTAGAACTATACGATGGTTCATTCCACGATGTAGACTCTTCAGAAATTGCTTTCAAACTAGCTGGTATTAACGCTTTCAAAGACGCTGCAGCTAAAGCTGGTGCGGTTATCCTTGAACCAATCATGAAAGTGGAAGTGCGTACTCCAGAAGAATACATGGGTGACATCAACGGAAACATTTCATCTAAGCGTGGGCAGGTAGAAGGTACAGAAGAAATCGGTGGTAAGACTATCGTTAACTGTAAAGTGCCTCTATCAGAAATGTTTGGTTACACAAACACTCTACGTTCTATGACTCAGGGACGAGCTTCAATGACTATGGAATTCGATCACTACGCGGTGGTACCACCAAACGTAGCTGAGGAAATTAAGAAAAACCGAGGAGTAAAAGCTGATGCTGAATAATTTTATTTAGCGGAAGAAAAGTAAAGGGCGGTCCCGCAAGGACCGCCCTTTACTTTTCTCGTCTATTTCTGCATACTCATTTTGAGTTGATCGTTGTAAAAAGGGGAAATAAAATGGCTGTGAATTCTGAAAATGTTGTTGCCGCCATTAAAGGCTTGTTCGGTAAACAAGTATGGGTTCAAAGTAAAGGTGACATGGTTACTTTCTACATTGATTTCACTGATTTCATATCTCTCGTCACTGTGCAATACTCTGAGCCTTTTGTGGAATTTACTGGAGCTGAACTGTTACAAAAGCTTACTATTTGGCAGTACTTGTGCACAACAAAGCGGGAACCTGTGTTTTTTGACAAGGTAACACTGGATCAGGTGTGGGAGGTAACTTCATCTTTACAAAGTACGACTGACTGGTCGGTTTTGCAGGTTTGTGATCAGTCTGACGGTTCGGTGATTATCGGCATTAACCGTACGATAGAGACCGGTATTTATGATCTAACTTTGGCAGCAAATGCTTCAAGAGAAAGTGAGTTTGTGAAAACGGTCACACGTTTATCAAATGAAATGCAGAAGATAGCACCAGCGTTTCTTTTTTTGTCCCAAGGTAAATTGGAAGATGTAGACCATCTTCCGCAGCTGGTTGAGATGGATCAATCAGGAATGATGCGTCAATAAACCGCGTAGTCGCCAAACAATTTATCCGTTTGGTTAAGGCTACGCGGTTAAATTGTTTATGAATCAGAAATCGGTCTTTGACTATTGCAAAACCTAACCGTTCTGGTAATATTGCGGGCACTGCACAGGCCAACGTCGGCTGTGTCAGGGAGAAAATATACTGCTCCTTTACACTTCAAGTTGAGTGTACAGATGTAGTGCGCTGTTCTCGCGCCACTACTTCTTTACATTCACGATGTGGTTTTTTTCATATGAAATGAACCAGCCGTGTGCGGTAAATTATTTTTATTCATTAAATCTACTTATATAATATGGCAGATTTCGATCGTTCAAAGCCGCACGTAAACGTAGGTACTATTGGTCACGTTGACCACGGTAAAACTACTCTAACGGCTGCGATTCTAAACGTACTCGACAAAAAAGGTGAAGGGTACTCAGCTAACATTAAAGCTGTAGAAGACATTGACAAGGCTCCTGAAGAAAAGGCGCGTGGTATTACTATTTCTCTATCTCACTCTGAGTACGAGACTCCAAATCGTCACTACGCTCACATCGACGCTCCAGGTCACGCCGACTACATTAAAAACATGATTACTGGTGCTGCCCAGATGGATGGTGCTGTACTTGTAGTTGCTGCTACTGATGGTGCTATGCCTCAGACTCGTGAGCACGTACTTCTAGCTAAGCAGGTAGGTGTACCAAAGATGATCGTATTCATGAACAAATGCGACATGGTAGACGACGAAGAAATGCTTATGCTTGTAGAAGAAGAGCTACGAGAAATGCTTACTGAGAACGGTTTCGATGGTGAAAACGCTCCAGTTATCCAAGGTTCTGCTCTTAAGGCTCTAGAAGGCGATGATGCTTTCTCAGCTAAGATCATTGAACTAGCTGACGCTATGGACACATACTTCCCACTACCGGAACGTGAACTAGACAAGCCTTTCCTAATGCCAGTTGAGGACATCTTCTCAATTGAAGGACGAGGTACTGTAGTAACAGGTCGTGTAGAACGAGGTGAAGTTAAAGTTGGTGAAGAAATTGATATCGTTGGTATCAAGGAGACTACAGTAACTACAGTTACTGGTGTAGAAATGTTCAACAAGCAGTTGGATTCAGCTCAGGCTGGTGACAACGCTGGTGTTCTACTACGTGGTACTAAGAAAGAAGATGTACACCGAGGTCAGGTTCTAGCTGCTAAGGGTTCAGTAACTCCGCACACAGAATTTGAAGCTGAAGTTTACGTTCTATCTAAGGACGAAGGTGGACGTCACACTCCATTCTTCTCAGGTTACAAGCCTCAGTTCTACATCCGTACAACTGACGTAACTGGTGACGTAACACTAGCTGAAGGTACTGAAATGGTTATGCCTGGTGATACTGCAACTTTCAAAGTTAAGCTAGTAGCTCCAGTAGCCCTTGAAGATCAGACTAACTTTGCTATCCGTGAAGGTGGTAAGACTGTAGGTGCTGGTGTAGTAACTAAAATCGTTGCTTAATTAGCGCTAAATAAAAGGTTATGACAACAGAATCTACATCAAAAAAAGACAGTAAAGCGTCAGCTGGAGAAATCCAAAAGCTGCGGATCCGTGTACGTGCTTACGAGCATAAGATCCTTGACGCTTCAGTTAAGCAGATTATTGACACCGCTATGCGTTTCGACGCAAAAGTAGTTGGTCCAATTCCTCTGCCGACTGAAATCAAAAAATATACGGTAAACCGTTCATCATTCGTGCATAAGGATGCGCGAGAACAGTTTGAGATGCGTATGCACAAGCGTGTTATCGACATCGAGAATCCAAGCGCGAAAGTTGTTGAAGCGCTAACTAATCTATCTCTTCCGTCTGGTGTGAACATCGACGTGAAAATGATGTAAGAATTTTACATCCGTAAAATTCTTGCTGTCTTCGCTCACTCGGAAATGAATATAGCTATCGCTGCATTCATTTCACTCGTGTCGCTCGACAGTAAGCCATTGGGTATTATTCTTTCTGTCTTCGCTCGCTCGGAAATGAAAATGAACTCCGTTCGCTTTCACTTCTCTCGCTCGCTCGACAGTAAGCCAAATGTTCGCGTTTGGTTTTACATCAAAAAATCAACGCAACATTAAAATGTTGTCACAAACAAAAAGCGGCGCCTTCGGCGCCGCTTTTTGTGTTATCCTGATTAAAATTAAAAATCTAATCAACACGCTATGCCTTTTGAAGGAGTTCCACCAAAGAAAACTGATGAAGAAATCATTAAAGATGTAATGACTGAGGCCAATGTTCAGGTACCTGAAAAAAATGAAACTGTAGTGCCTGATGGTAAAGATGAAATTAGTGCAGCAGTAAAAACTGAAGAGGATCTAGTGAAGCGTAACCAATCTGATCTAAATAAATTTGGTGGTGTTATGGAGGGTGAACCTGGCACGCTAGTGTTAAAGGATTCAGAAAAAAATGTAAGTATTAACTCAGTCAATGATTTGTACGAAGTAGTAATTAATGACGAAGATTTGAAAATATTTTTTATCAATTCTGATACAGGGGCAGAAAAAGTTATGAAAGTACAAACTTATCTTGTGGAAAATGGCTTTAAGTTAGGTAATGATTTCGCAGGTATGTATGAAGAAGTCAGAGTCCGGTTAATGGATGGTTTAATTAATCCTCCTAATCCGTTTCCTATTCCAGCTGAGTAATTATATTCCTGGTTTTTTCTCGCGACTTTTAAACGTAAAATCCTGTAAGGATTTTGCGTTTTTAAGTACCGCAAAGACGACTTCAGGTTCTTTTGCGTGTACTGACACTTTCTGTACGCTCTGGCCAGAGATAATCAGTTCCATGCCTGAGGTGGTGAAGTTAGCGGTTATAAAACGAGCACCGCCACGACGACGAGCGCCAACACTGATTTCGCCTGGGGCGATCATCTTAATGTTAGGTATTTTCTTTAATTCTTTAACTACCAATTTGGCAGTTTCGGTCAGTGAGGTGTGTTCACGTCCTCTCGGTTTGGGCATAGTGAGGTCACTTTAACATAAAAAATAACCGGCGCTCACTCGCGCCGATCAACTTTCCGAACTTACTCTTCCTCGTCCTCTGAGTGTTTCTTCTTCAGAGCTCTGCTGGTTGGTATTCCTCTTCCGACAAAGCCTGCCAAGCCTGCTACAGTCCTTTCGTCAGGATCGATACCAGCACAGATGAGAACTTCGCGTCCATCACGGGAACGAGCCCAGCGAGCAATCTGTTCCGGTCCGTTGCCGTATTTTCTGTCATCCTTGATAGCGTCATCAAGTGCGACCAAGACAACGTCGGCAAACAATTTGCGAGCTCGTCTCCCTTGCTCAATCGTGTAAGCTTGATCTTCGTCAATGGTGTTACTGCCGTCCATGGCCACACCTCCTTTCTGCTAGCAATAATATAGTTCAAAACAAAATTAATGCAAATATAAAATTAGCCGGCGCATTCTGGAGGGAATAAATGCGCCGGCAACCGGTACGTTTGCTGCTCGGCCTGTTATCTAGTTGTCCGCCCCAGCCATGATGACTGATGCAGGGCGCTGTTTAGTTTCCAGCACCTTAGCTGCTTCGCCAAGTCGTGCGACTGCACGTTCAGCCTTGCCGTGATGTTTGGCAGGGGAGACTGGACCGTATCTGACCCAGAACCAGAATCGCTCAAGCCATGTTTGTGGTGCTTTTGGGTGTTTGTATATGGAATGCATGGTCTCCTCCGTCGCTTTTTTTTGATAGCGTCTTCGCATGACAATATGCGGCTATTACCGATATTTTCGTTATACTCCTGTTTTTGGTTGAAAACAAGTCAAAACCTGTTGACAATTATGCTTAATTTACGTAATATAGCGCCGTTCTAACCTCGTTAACTATTCGCCCCTGGCAGGGCAATAGTCAACAAAAAACCGTTACAAAAAAAGAACAGTCAGCATTCATACAAGAATGTTGTCTTTATTAGTTATTCTTGAATTAAGTTACTTATGTCACGTTCTCTATATAAGGGACCATACGTTGACGAGAAGGTTCTTAAGAAAGTAGCCGGAAAGACTCCAGCTGATGTTAAAGGTCCAATCAAAATTTGGGCACGTGCATCAGTCATTTCACCAGAAATGGTTGGTTTCACTTTCGGTGTACATAATGGTAAAGAGCATATTGAAGTACTTGTTACTGAAGATATGGTTGGACACCGTTTTGGTGAATTTTCACCAACGAAGAAATTCTATCGTCACGGAGGTAAGATGCAGAAGGAACTTGATCAGAAGAAGAAAGAAGCAGAAATTGCAGCTGCTAAAGCTGCCAAGGCTTCAGCTTAATACGTAAGATATGAAAGCAGTTCTAAAAAACTACCGACAGTCTCCGCGTAAAGTTCGTCTTCTAGCTGATCTAGTTCGTGGAAAGAAAGTTAATGATGCATTAACAACTCTAAAGTTCGTTAACAAACGAGCAGCAGGACCATTTGCTAAAGTTATTGAGTCAGCGAAAGCTAACGCAGTACAGGCTGGTAAAAATCCTGATCACTTAGTTATTAAAAAAGTGGCCGTTGATAAAGGTACGGTATACAAGCGCTTCATGCCACGAGCACGTGGTAGCGCCTCACCGATCAACCGACGCAACAGTCACATCACCGTTGAACTCGGTTAATTACATTAAGGAAATACTATGACACACGTAGCACATCCATTTGTACAGCGACTGGGAATCAATCGTGATTGGCGCAGTCGCTGGTTTGCCACATCGCCAAAACAGTACCGTGAATTTATCCGGACTGATCATGCGATCCGCAAATTACTAAGCAAAAAGCTCAAAGGTATGTCTGTCGACGCCTTGGAAATTGAGCGAGATGAAAAAGCTTTACGCATTATCATCAAGACCGCCCGTCCTGGTCTAGTAATTGGACGTAGTGGAGAAGGGGCAGCTCAGCTTCGTAAAGATGTTGATCTTCTACTTCGAAAACTAAAACTAACTGAGAAACCAGAAATCAAAATTGATATTGAAGAGGTTCGCTCAGTTGAATCAAGCGCTGCTATCGTCGCCCAGATGGTAGTTGAAGGTCTTGAAAAACGAATGCCGTTCCGACGTGTTCTGAAGGGAACAGTTGAAAAGGCTATGGCTAACCGTGACGTGAAAGGTGTTCGCATCATCGTGTCAGGCCGTCTCGGAGGAGCAGATATGGCTCGCCGTGAAGAACTAAAGAAAGGTCGAATCCCACTACAAACCCTACGCGCAGACATCGACTATGCTC
>JABAOD010015828.1_pt1 | contig 11677 bp, 9 predicted proteins | sample 7062151 | NCBI WGS metagenome assembly JABAOD01 (sample SAMN14538626, study PRJNA623070) | marine sediment metagenome | biome: marine biome [ENVO:00000428]; feature: marine pelagic biome [ENVO:01000023]; material: deep marine sediment [ENVO:00002113] | place: India: Gulf of Khambhat ...
CCGGTCGGCCTGGTGATGCTGCGCATGATCCGGGCCTATCGAGAGCGCACCGGCCACGGGGTCGGCTTCAAGCCCGCCGGCGGCATCTCCAGGGCCAAGGACGCGCTGGCTTGGCTCGCCCTGATGAAAGAGGAGCTGGGCCGCAGGTGGCTCGAGCCCGACCTGTTCCGCTTCGGCGCCTCGAGCCTGCTCGGCGATATCGAGCGCCAGCTCTCGCACTGCGCCACCGGCCGCTACGCGGCCGCCCACCACCAGCCGATGGGGTAGCGCCATGGGCGTCGCCGAGATCTTCGAGAGCATGGAGTACGGGCCGGCGCCGGAGAGCGACGCGCCGGCGCGCGCCTGGCTGGAGAAGCACGACGGCGCCTTCGGCCTGTTCATCGGCGGCGCCTGGGTCGAAGCGCAGTCGGGCGAGGGCTTCGAGACCGTCAACCCGGCGACCGGCGAGGTTCTGGCCCGCATCGCCCAGGCCGGGGCCGCGGACATCGACGCCGCCGTCGCCGCCGCGCGCAAGGCGCAGCCCGGCTGGAACAGGCTCGGCGGGCACGGCCGTGCGCGCCATCTGTATGCGCTGGCGCGGCTGCTGCAGAAGCATGCGCGGTTGTTCGCTGTCCTAGAATCGATGGACAACGGCAAGCCGTTGCGCGAAAGTCGCGACATCGACGTGCCGCTGGCGGCGCGCCATTTCTACCACCATGCCGGCTGGGCCCAGCTGATGGAGAACGAGCTCAAGGGCTACGGCCCGCTCGGCGTCGCCGGCCAGATCATCCCGTGGAACTTCCCGCTGCTGATGCTCGCCTGGAAGGTCGCGCCGGCGCTGGCCACCGGCAACACGGTGGTCCTGAAACCCGCGGAATACACGAGCCTGACCGCGCTTCTGTTCGCCGATCTGTGCCGCGAGGCGGGACTGCCCAAAGGCGTCGTCAACATCGTCACCGGCGACGGGCGCACCGGCGAACTGGTCGCGCGGCACGACGGGATCGACAAGATCGCCTTCACCGGCTCCACCGAGGTCGGCCGGCTGGTGCGCGCGGCGACGGCCGGCAGCGGCAAGGCCCTGACGCTGGAACTGGGGGGCAAGTCGCCCTTCATCGTCTTCGACGACGCCGACTTCGACAGCGCCATCGAAGGGCTGGTCGATGCGATCTGGTTCAACCAGGGCCAGGTCTGCTGCGCCGGCTCGCGCCTGCTGGTCCAGGAAGGTGTCGCAGAAGCATTCCTCGCCAATGTGCGCGGCCGCATGGAAACGCTGCGGGTCGGCGATTCCCTCGACAAATCGGTCGACATCGGGGCGGTGGTTGCGGCGGTGCAGAAGGAACGGATCTTGGCCCTGGTCGCCCGTGGCGTCGAAGACGGGGCCGAGTTGTGGCAGCCGGACGCCGCGTTCCCCGAAACCGGCTGCTTCGTCGCCCCGACCTTGCTGACCGGTGTCGAGCCGTCCGCCGTCGTGGCCCAGGAGGAGATCTTCGGGCCGGTGCTGGTGTCGATGACCTTCCGCACCCCGGCCGAGGCGGTGGCGCTGGCCAACAACACCCGCTACGGCCTCGCCGCCAGCGTCTGGTCGGAGAACATCAACCTTGCCCTCGACGTTGCCGCGCAGCTGCGCTGCGGCGTCGTCTGGGTCAACGCCACCAACATGTTCGACGCCGCCGCCGGGTTCGGCGGCTGTCGCGAGTCCGGCTTCGGACGTGAGGGAGGCCGCGAGGGGCTGTTCGAATACGTCAAGCCCGATTACGCGAAAACCTTCCGGCCCTATGTGCCGGCCAAGCGCTACGGCGAAAGCGGCGCGGTATCCAAGGCGGCCGCGTCGCTCGACCGCACCGCGAAGATGTACATCGGCGGCAAGCAGGCGCGGCCTGACGGCGGCACCAGCCTCGCCGTCGTCGATCCGAAGGGCGGGCTGATCGCGCATGTCGGTGCCGGCAATCGCAAGGACATCCGTAACGCTGTGGAGGCGGCGCGGGCCGCCGAGTCATGGGGCCGCACGAGTGGCCATCTGCGCGCCCAGATCCTCTATTACATCGCCGAGAACCTTGCGGCCAGGGAGCGCGAGTTCGCCGGCCGCATCGCCGCGATGACCGGCGCCGACGGCGACGCCGAAGTCGCAGCGTCGATCCGGCGGCTGTTCTCGTACGCCGCGTGGGCCGACAAGTACGATGGCGCCGTGCACGGCGTGCCGCTGCGTGGCGTCGCCATGGCGATGCGTGAGCCGGTAGGCCTGATCGGCATATGCTGCCCGGAACACCTGCCGCTGCTCGGGTTCGTCTCGCTGGTCGCGCCCGCGATCGCCATGGGAAACCGCGTGGTGGCGGTCCCTTCCGAGATCCACCCGCTGGCGGCGACCGATCTCTACCAGGTGCTGGACACGTCCGACCTGCCGGGCGGCGTGGTCAACATCGTCACCGGTGCACGCGATGCGCTGGCGCGGACGCTGGCCGAACACGACGAGGTGGATTCGGTCTGGTATGTCGGGACGGCGGAGGGCGGCGCCGCGGTCGAACGCGCCGCTGCCGGAAATCTGAAGCGGATATGGTCTAACGCCGGGCTGCAGCGCGACTGGTTCGACTCCGCGCAGGGCGAAGGAGAGGAATTCCTGCGCCACGCAACGCACGTGAAGAATGTCTGGATCCCCTATGGCGAATAGGGAGGACATCGCGTCCGGGCCGGCGGCACGTTGCCGGCATCCACGGCGCATCGGACACCCGCGGCCGGGCTGCGGGCAAAGACTACGCAAACCAAGAAATGGAGGCGTTATGTTTCGCACAGCTCTAACCACCATCGCCGGCGCCGTGCTTCTGGCGGCCACCGTCGCCAGCGCGGACGAGATCAAGCCGGCCGTCGTGTTCGACATGGGCGGCAAGTTCGACAAGTCCTTCAACCAGGGCGTCAACGACGGCGTCGTGCGGTTCCACAAGGAGACCGGCATCAAGTACCGCGAGTTCGAGGTCACCAACGAGACCCAGCGCGAGCAGGCGATCCGCAGGATGGCGCAGCGCGGCGCGGATCCGGTGCTCGGCGTCGGCTTCGCCCAGGCACCGGCGATCGAGAAGGTCGCCAAGGAGTTCCCGAACACCCGGTTCGCCATCATCGACGGGTTCGTCGAGGCGCCGAACGTGCAGGCGATCCTGTTCAACGAGCACGAGGGCTCGTTCCTCGTCGGCATGCTGGCGGCGATGGCGTCGAAGACCGGCAAGGTCGGCTTCGTCGGCGGCATGGACATCCCGCTGATCCGCCGCTTCGCCTGCGGCTATGAGCAGGGCGTCAAGCACGTCAATGCCAATGCCGAGATCATCCAGAACATGACGGGAACGACCCCGGCGGCATGGAACGACCCCGGTCGCGGCGCCGAGCTGGCGCGCGGCCAGTTCGACCGCGGCGTCGACGTGGTCTACGCGGCGGCCGGCGGCACCGGCGTCGGCGTCTACCAGGCGGCCAAGGACGCCGGCAAGCTCGCCATCGGCGTCGATTCGAACCAGAACTACCTGCATCCGGGCACCATGCTGACCTCGATGCTCAAGCGCGTCGACGTCGCCGCCTACACCACCTTCATGGAGGCCAAGAATGGCACCTGGAAGGGCGGCATCAAGGTGCTGGGGCTGGATGATGACGGTGTCGGTTGGGCGCTCGACGAGCACAACGCGGCGCTGATCACCGACAAGATGAAGAGCGCGGTGGAGACGGCCCGCAAGGACATCATCGCCGGCAAGGTCAAGGTGCACGACTACATGGCTGACAACACGTGCACCTACTGACGGCGCGTTCTCGCTAGCCGGAAGCGGCCGGCATGACGGAGCAGCAGACGCCGGAACCCGGGGGAGCGGATAGCCGCGTTCCCCCGGCGATCGAGTTCCGCAACATCAACAAGGCGTTCGGCCGCGTGCAGGCCAACCGCGACGTAAGCCTGTCGATCGCCAAGGGCGAAATCCACGGCATCGTCGGCGAAAACGGGGCCGGCAAGTCGACCCTGATGAGCATCCTCTACGGGTTCTACGAGGCGGATTCCGGAGAGATCCTCATCAACGGCGTGCCGGCAGTGATTCGCTCGTCCCGCGATGCCATCGCCCTAGGAATCGGCATGGTTCACCAGCACTTCATGCTGGTCGACACCTTCACGGTGCTCGAGAACGTGGTGCTCGGCGCCGAGGAAGGTGCGCTGATCGAGGCCTCGATCGAGAAGGCGCGGGCCGACCTCGAGCATCTCGAACACGAGTACGACCTGAAGGTCGATGCGGATGCCGTCGCTGGGGAACTCCCGGTCGGCCAGCTGCAGCGGGTCGAAATCCTCAAGGCGCTGTTCCGCGGAGCAGAGGTGCTGGTGCTCGACGAGCCCACCGGCGTGCTCACGCCGCAGGAATCCAGGCAGCTGTTCCGCATCCTCCGAACCCTGCGGGACCGCGGCACGACCATCATCCTGATCACGCACAAACTGCGGGAGATCATGGCGGTCACCGACTCCGTCTCGGTCATGCGTGCCGGCCGCATCGTCGCCGTCCGCCGGACCGCCGAAACCAGCCAGGAGGAGCTCGCCGAGCTGATGGTTGGCCGCAAGGTGCACGGCGGGCGGCGGGAATCCGCGAGCGCGCCGGGAGCGCCGGTCCTGACGGTGAGCAGCCTCGTCGTCCGCGACCGCCAGAAAGTGCAGCGGGTCGACGACGTGGGCTTCACAGTCCGCAGAGGCGAGATCGTCGGCATCGCAGGGGTGTCCGGCAACGGCCAGACCGAGCTGCTGCAGGCGCTGGCCGGCATCATCCCGTTCGACTCCGGGACGATCGACGTCAAGGGAACGGTGTTCGCGCCGGACCGCGGCCCCGATCCGAAGCGGATGCGCGAGCTTGGCGTCGCCCATGTGCCCGAAGACCGGCTCCGGATGGGGCTGGTGAGCGCGTTCGCCGCCGAGGAATCGGCGATTCTCGGCTATCAGCGCGATCCGTCCCTGTCGCGGCACTTGCTCTACCGGATGGACCGGATCGCCAGCCACTGCCTGGAGCTGATGGAAGATTTCGACGTCCGGCCGCGCGATCCGGCGATGCGATCGGCCAACCTGTCCGGCGGCAACCAGCAGAAGCTGATCCTGGCGCGCGAGCTGGCAAAGCAGCCGGACCTGTTGCTCGTCGGGCAGCCAACGCGCGGCGTCGATATCGGCGCCATCGAATTCATTCACCGGCAGCTGCGAAAGTTCCGCGATGCCGGCTGCGCGATCCTGCTGGTTTCGGTCGAGCTCGACGAGATCATGTCGCTGGCCGACCGCATCCTGGTGATGTTCGAGGGCCGCATCGTCGGCGAGGTCGACGGGCGAGATGCCGATGAGCGCATGCTTGGCCTGATGATGGCCAACGCCCATGAGGGCGCCACCGACCGGCGGCACGAGGGCGCACCGTCATGAGCACCGCACCCTATGTCCCGTTGCCCCGCTGGGTCGATGTCGGCGTGCTGCCGGCAATCAATCTGATGATGGCGCTGATCGCCTCCGGCCTCGTCGTACTGGTCGTCGGCGAAAGCCCGCTGGAGGCGGTGCGCTGGCTGCTGATCGGCGCGTTCGGATACGAGGAAGCGCTCGGCTATACGCTCTACTACACGACCAATTTCATCTTCACCGGCCTTGCGGTGGCGGTCGCCTTCCATGCCGGGCTGTTCAACATCGGCGGCGAGGGGCAGGCCTATATCGGCGGGCTTGGCGTCGGAATCGCCATGCTGGCGCTGGATTCTGTCCTGCCTGCCTTTCTGCTGATCCCGATCGGCATCGCGGCCGCGGGCCTGTTCGGCGCGGGCTGGGCGCTGATACCCGCCTGGCTGCAGGCCTATCGCGGCAGCCACATCGTCATCACGACGATCATGTTCAATTTCATCGCCGCGGCGCTGATGGTCTATCTGCTGGTCAACGTGCTGATCATGCCGGGCCAGATGTCGCCGGAAACGCGCCCGTTCGCCGAGGCCGCCCTGCTGCCGAAGATGCATGACGTGCTGGCGCTGGTCGGCATCGAGACGGCGCGCTCGCCCCTCAATCTCTCGCTGGTGCTGGCGCTCGTCGCCTGCGTCGGGGTCTGGGTCTTCCTGTGGCGCACGCCATCGGGCTACGAACTGCGCACCGCAGGCCACAATCCGCACGCCGCGAGATATGCAGGGATCCGCACGCGTCGGCTGATCGTCACCACCATGTGCATCTCGGGCATGCTGGCCGGCCTCGTCGCGGTCAACGAGATCATGGGCGTGCAGCACCGGGTGATCCTGAACTTCACCGCCGGCACCGGCTTCGCCGGCATCGCCGTGGCGCTGATGGGCCGCAATCATCCGATCGGCATCGTGCTAGCGAGCTTCCTGTTCGGCGTACTGCAGCAGGGCGGCGCCGAGCTCGCGTTCGAACTGCCGAAGATCAGCCGCGAACTGACCTTCGGCATCCAGGGGCTGGTGATCCTGTTCTCCGGCGCCTTGGCTTACATGATGCGCGGCGTGCTGGAAAACGCCTACCGGCGCATCGCGGTGATGATACCTGGCGTGCTCCGGTCGCAAGGCGAGGCCGGCCGTGGGTGAGGCCTTCGTCTTCGTGTTGCTGATCCTGGACGCGACCTTCCGGGTGGCGACGCCGCTGATCTTCTGTGCCATGGCCGGGCTGATGTCCGAACGGTCGGGCGTCATCGACATCTCGCTCGAGGGGAAGCTGCTCGCCTCCGCCTTTGCAGCCGGCTGCATCGCCGCGGTGACGGGATCGGCCTGGCTGGCGCTTGCGGCCGGCGTCGCGCTGTCGGTCACCATGGCGCTGATCCATGCTTTCGCCTGTGTCACCCACCGGGGCGACCAGGTGGTCAGCGCGGTCGCAATCAACTTCCTCGCTGCGGGGCTAACCGTGGTGCTGGGCAATGCCTGGTTCGGCCAGGGCGGCCAGACGCCGAGCCTCGGCGCCGACGCCCGGTTCATGCCGATCACCCTGCCGCTGGCCGATACCCTGCGGGGCGTGCCGCTGATCGGGCCCGTCTACGCCGAGTTGATCAGCGGCCACAACCTGCTCGTCTATGTGGCGCTGGCGGCGGTACCGGCGACCTGGTGGGTGGTCTACCGCACCCGCTTCGGACTGCGCCTGCGCGCCGTCGGCGAAAACCCTCATGCGGTCGACACCGCCGGCATTTCGGTAACCTGGCTCCGCTACCGGGCGATCCTGTTGGGCGGCGTGCTGGCGGGCATCGGCGGTACCTATCTGTCGATCGCGCAGAACGCGGCCTTCGTGCGCGAGATGTCGGCCGGGCAGGGCTACATCGCGCTGGCGGCGATGATCTTCGGCAAGTGGCGGCCCTGGCAGGCGATGGGCGCCTGCCTGATGTTCGGCTTCCTCGACGCCGTCAGCATCCGCCTGCAGGGCGTCGACGTGCCGGGCGTCGGCGAGATCCCGGTGCAGGTCATCCAGGCGCTGCCCTATATCATGACCGTGGTGCTGCTGGCCGGCTTCATCGGCACCGCCAGGGCGCCAAAGGCGATCGGCGTGCCCTATGTTAAGGAGCGGTAGCATGGACGAGACGATGCTGGCGCTGGCTCGGGCAGCGATGGACAGGGCGCATGCACCCTATTCCGGGTTTGCCGTCGGGGCCGTCGTCAAGGGCGGGAACGGCAAGCTCTATGCCGGCTGCAACATCGAGAATGCATCCTATCCGGAAGGTTGGTGTGCCGAGACCACCGCGATCGCGCACATGGTCATGGACGGGGAAACGAAGATCGTCGAAATCCTTGTAATGGGCCGGGGTGACGCGCTGGTCACGCCCTGCGGCGGCTGCCGCCAGCGCATCCGCGAGTTCGCCACCGACGACGTGCCGATCCACATCTGCGCGCCAGACGGGCTGCGCGAGACGACGACGCTCGGCGCGCTGCTGCCGCTGTCCTTCGGGCCGGAGAACCTTGCATGACCGCCGATCCCGACATCAGCCGCAATGTCGGACTGATCGAGGGCCGGGCGGGTGCCGTGCGTCCCCGCGTCGGGATCGTCCTCGGATCGGGCCTCGGCCCGTTCGCCGACGATGTCGCCGATGCCGTGGCGATATCCTATGACGATCTGGACGGGTTCCCGGCGCCGGGCGTTGGCGGCCATGCCGGGCGGCTGCTGCTGGGCCGGGTTTCGGAATGCCCGGTCGCGGTGCTGCACGGGCGCGCGCACCTCTATGAATCGGGGCGGGCCGACGCCATGGCGGTGCCTGTGCGCACGCTGGCCGCGCTGGGCTGCGAGGCGCTGGTCCTGACCAACGCGGCCGGCAGCCTGCGCGAGGAGGCGGGGCCCGGCTCGGTGATGGCGATCACCGACCATATCGGGCTGACCGGGGTCTCGCCGCTGTTCGGAGCGACCGGAGACGAGCGTTTCGTCAACATGGTCGACGCCTACGATCCGAACCTGCGTGCGCGCCTGCATGCGGCCGCGACGCGGATCGGCTTGACCCTGCATGACGGCGTCTACGCCTGGTTCTGCGGACCGCATTTCGAAACACCCGCGGAAATCCGCGCGGCGCGCATGCTCGGCGCCGACGCCGCCGGCATGTCGACGGCCCCCGAATGCATCCTCGCCCGTCATGCCGGGCTGCGCGTCGCGGCGCTGTCGATCCTTACCAACCTTGCCGCCGGCATGGGCGGGGCGGCGCTGAGCCATGGGCAGACGCTTGCCGTGGCCGCTGCCGCGGCGGAGGACGTGCGCCAGCTGCTGCGGGCGTTCCTGGAGGACTGGCCGGGATGAGCTTGCTGCCGCAGGAGATCATCCGCCGCAAACGCGACGGCGCCGCGCTGAGCCAACAGGAGATCGCATTCATGATCCGCGGGCTGACCGACGGCTCGATCTCCGAGGGCCAGGTCGCGGCCTTCGCCATGGCGGTCTTCTTCCGCGGCATGACAATGGAGGAACGGGTCGCGCTGACACGCTGCATGGTCGAATCGGGTGAAAGGCTGACCTGGGGTGACGGCGACGGCCGGCCTGTGCTCGACAAGCATTCCACCGGCGGCGTCGGCGACAAGGTGAGCCTGATCCTGGCGCCGATCCTCGCCGCCTGCGGCGCCCGGGTGCCGATGATCTCCGGCCGCGGCCTCGGCCATACCGGCGGCACCCTGGACAAGCTCGACTCGATCCCCGGCTACGATACGGCGCCCGCCGTCGAGTCATTCCGCCGCTGCGTCGCCGAGGCCGGCTGCGCGATCATCGGCCAGACCGCCGAGCTCGCCCCGGCCGACCGGCGCCTCTACGCGATCCGCGACGTCACGGCGACGGTCGAATCGATCCCGCTGATCACGGCGTCCATCCTCTCCAAGAAGCTGGCGGCAGGGCTGGACGGGCTGGTCATGGACGTCAAGACCGGCAGCGGCGCCTTCGCCGCCGAACTGGCGATGGCGCGGGAACTGGCGGAGAGCATCGTCGCCGTCGCCAACGGCGCCGGTCTGAGGACCGCGGCGCTGATCACCGACATGAACCAGGTGCTCGGACGCACCGTGGGGAATGCCGTCGAAGTCGCCGAATCCGTGGCTTTCCTGCGCGGCGACGACGGCGCGCGCGAAGCGCGGCTCGAGGCCGTGGTGCTGGCGCTGGGAGCGGAGCTCCTCGTCCTCGGCGGGCTCGCGCCAAATCGTGCGGCGGGCGAAGCCGCGGCACGAGCGGCCCTGGACGACGGCCATGCCGCCGACGCGTTCCAGCGTATGGTGACCGCGCTCGGTGGGCCGCCGGATTTCGTGCCGCGGTGTGACGCTCATCTGCCGGCGGCACCGGTCCAGGTCGATTGTGTCGCTAACGTCGCCGGAGTTGTCACCGGCATGGACAGCCGGGCGGTCGGCGTTGCCGTGGTCGGGCTTGGCGGCGGCCGGCGGCGCGCCGACGATACCATCGACCATGCGGTGGGGCTGACACAGGTGTGCGCCGTCGGCGAGCCGGTCGATCGGGGGCGCCCGCTTGCCATTGTCCACGCGCCGGACCAGGCCGCGGCGGAAGCGGCGTGCCGGGCGCTGCGGGCGGCGATCAGGATCGGCGAATCCGCGCCGGACGCAGGCCCGGTGGTGATCGAGCGCGTGCCCGCCGAAACTGTGGAGGGATCGTTATGACCCGGGCCATCATCCTCGTTCTCGATTCGCTGGGCATCGGCGCCAGTACCGACGCCGCGCGGTTCGGCGATGCCGGGGCCGACACGCTGGGCCACATCGCGCAGGCCTGCGCGGCGGGCCAGGCGGAGGGAAACGGGCGCAGCGGCCCGCTGGCGGTCCCCAGCCTGGTGCGCTTGGGCCTCGGCATGGCCGCCATGGCGAGCAGTGGCCGCCCGTTGCCCGGCCTCGACACGCTGACGCCGCCGGTGGGGGCCTGGGGCTATGCGGTCGAGCAGAGCCGCGGCAAGGATACGCCGAGCGGCCACTGGGAGATCGCCGGCCTGCCGGTGCCGTTCGACTGGCATTACTTCCCACGCACGCAGCCCTGCTTCCCGCCAGCTCTGACCACCGCCCTGATCGCGCGCTGCGTGCTGCCGGGAATCCTCGGCGACCGGCATGCGTCCGGCACCGAGATCATCAAGGAGCTTGGCGAGGCGCACATCCGCACCGGCAAGCCGATCTGTTACACCTCTGCCGATTCGGTGTTCCAGATCGCCGCCCATGAGGAGCATTTCGGGCTCGACCGCCTGTACGCCGTCTGCGAGGTCGCCCGCGAGCTCGTCGACGATCTGAAGGTCGGCCGGGTCATCGCCCGGCCGTTCGTCGGCGACTCCGCGGTTGATTTCGTCCGCACCGGCAACCGGCGCGACTACACGACCCCGCCCTTCGCGGATACGCTGTTGGACCGCGCCGTCGCCGACCGACGCGAGGTGATATCTGTCGGAAAGGTCGCGGACATCTTCGGGCGCCGCGGCATCACCCGGACCGTCAAGGCGGACGGCAACATGGCACTGTTCGATCGCCTGTTGGAAGAGGTCGACGAGGCTCCCGACGGCGCCATCATCTTCGTCAATTTCGTCGATTTCGATACGCTGTTCGGCCATCGCCGCAACGTCGCGGGCTACGCGACGGCGCTCGAGGAATTCGACCGGCGGCTGCCGACGCTTGAATACCGGCTGCATCCGGGCGACCTCGTCCTGATGACCGCCGACCACGGCTGCGATCCGACATGGCCCGGCAGTGACCACACCCGCGAACACGTGCCGGTGCTGTTCTCCGGGCCGGCCGTCCGCGCCCGCTCGCTCGGACGGCGGCGTAGCTTCGCCGATATGGGGCAGACGATCGCCGGCCATCTCGGGCTCGGCGCACTGGACCACGGTGACGCCTGTGCCGTGACGTGAGGGGCCGGACGCGTCGTGCGGGCGGCCAGGGTACAGGGACATTCGACAACAATGGCAAAAAACGGAAAGGAGCTGCCATGAGGAAGAACGGACTGGTGCGCGGCCTGCTGGCGATTGCCGCGGCCGCGACCGCGGCGATCTCGGCCACGGCGGCGCACGCCGCGGAGGCCAACGACAATCTCAACGCGACGCTGTGGATGCAGTCGTCGGTGGAATATGCCGGGGTCACGATGGGCGCCTACCAGTTGGCCACCGTCATGCTGGACCGGGCGTTGGCCGACAAGAGCTGGACCGCCGTTCCGGACGAGCAGGGTGCCAATTATGCTGACAAGCCGCCGGCGGTGATTCTCGACGTCGACGAGACCGTCCTCGACAACTCGAAATACCAGGCCTGGATGGTCATGAAC
>JABAOD010010557.1_pt4 | contig 11672 bp, 11 predicted proteins | sample 7062151 | NCBI WGS metagenome assembly JABAOD01 (sample SAMN14538626, study PRJNA623070) | marine sediment metagenome | biome: marine biome [ENVO:00000428]; feature: marine pelagic biome [ENVO:01000023]; material: deep marine sediment [ENVO:00002113] | place: India: Gulf of Khambhat ...
TTCCGAGGGAAGGACTGGAAGCCTGAGCGCCTCTTTCCCTTCCTCGCTCGGCACACGGTGCAGTGGATGGAAGAGCAGTTTGGCCGTCCGGCCCCGAATCCGCGATAATCTGCGACTCAGGTTTCCCCACCTCACCGACGAGGAGTTCCACCATGGCTGACCAGATCACGCTGCGCGCCGAGGGCGGCCGCGCCTCCGGGAGTCGCGAATCGCGGCGGATCCGGAAGACCGGCAATGTCCCGGCCATCGTCTATGGCAAGGCGATCGACCCGATTTCGGTCCAGGTCGATCATCACGACCTGGTCGCCGCGCTCTCTACCGAGGCGGGCAGCAATGCTCTGATCAACCTCGAAGTCGGCGGAGACACGATTCTGACCATGCCCAAGGTGGTCGAGCGTCACCCGTATCGGAACCTGATCCGCCACGTGGACTTTGTGACCGTGTCCCTCACCGAGACGACGGAGGTCGAAGTCAATGTGAACTTCATCGGTGAGGCACAAGGAGTGAAAGACGGTGGCCTGCTGTCGACCGCTCGACCCGCCGTGCTCATCGAGGCGCTCCCGACGGACATCCCGAACTCGATCGACCTGGACATCAGCGAGCTCGAGATGGGTGATGCGCTCCGCATCGAAGATCTGCCGGAGATCCCTGGAGTGACCTACCTCGAGGACCCGTCCTACACGGTCGTCAGTGTGACTGCCCCGGCTGCCGAAGTCGAAGAAGAGCCCGAGCTGCTGGAAGGCGAAGAGGGCGAACTGCTCGAGGGCGAAGAGGGCGAAGAGGCCGAGGAAGCGGACGGCGAAGAGGGCGAAGGCGGGGAGTGACCCCGAGGGTCGTCGTCGGCCTCCGCAATCCGGGCTCCGAGTACGAAGGCAGCAGGCACAACCTCGGTGCCGAGGTGGTCGACGAGCTCGTCCGGCGACACGACCTGCGTCTCAAGCGGAGTTCCCTGCGCGTCCGCAGCGAAGTTGCGGACGGGCGAATCGGCGGGCACCGGGTGATCTTGGCCATGCCCCTCAGCTTCATGAATCAGTCCGGCGGACCGGTCTCATCGCTCTTGAAGTATCACAAGGCACCGGTCGATCAGATGCTGGTGCTGCACGATGACATCGACCTCCCGTTTGGCAGACTTCGCCTTCAGGTGGGGGGAGGCACCGGCGGTCACAATGGCCTCCGGTCGCTCGAACGGTCTCTGGGCACGCGCGAGTTCACCCGTCTGAAGATGGGGGTGGGTAGGCCACCCGGTTCGATGGATCCGGCGGCGTTCGTCCTCCGCCGTTTCTCGAAANNCGGGGCGGTGAATCGAGAGACGCTGCAGGTCGCCTAGACCGGTACATCGGCGGCGCCAACGACCAGGCCCCCCTGATCGAGTTCGACACCGGCCAAGCGGGTGTATGGGAACTCGTTACCACTCCACCGATCTCACAGAGATCACGATTCCCGGCCCGTGGCTCACGGCAATCCAGCTCCTGGCTCCGAGCTCCCGGACTAGGTTCTGATCACTGAGCACAGGAGGAGGCGCACGTGCCGCAACTCGTAGGCGCACTCGACCAGGGAACCACCAGCACCCGCTTCATGATCTTCGATCACGGCGGCAATGTTGTGGCCGTCAACCAGCTCGAACACACCCAGATCTTCCCTCAGCCGGGCTGGGTCGAGCACGACCCTGTCGAGATCACGGAGCGAATGTGGTCGGTCATCGAAGGGGCGCTCGGCAAGGCCGGCATCACCGCAGCAGACCTCGTTGCCGTAGGAATCACCAACCAGCGCGAGACGACCGTCATGTGGGACCGAGCCACGGGCCGGCCGGTCCACAACGCAATCGTGTGGCAGGACACGAGGACCGATGCCCTCTGCAAGTCGATGGAGGACGGACACGGGCCCGATCGACTCCGAGGGAAGACCGGCCTTCCTCTCGCCACCTACTTCGCCGGACCGAAGGTGCGATGGATCCTCGACACCGATCCCGACCTCCAGCGCCGCGCCGAGGCGGGTGAGCTCGCATTCGGCACCGTGGACTCGTGGGTGGTGTGGAACCTGACCGGCGGAAAGGTCCACAGAACCGACGTCACCAACGCAAGCCGCACGCTCCTGATGAACCTCGAGACCCTCGACTGGGACGACGAGCTGTGCGACATCGTCGGCGTACCCCGAGCGACATTGCCGGAGATCGTTCCCTCCGCCTCTCATATCGCCGATGGAACCGGACTCCTCGGAGGGGTGCCGATCGCCGGCATCCTCGGCGATCAGCAGGCGGCCCTGTTCGGCCAGACGTGCTTCGACCCGGGCAACGCCAAGAACACCTATGGGACCGGCAACTTCATGCTCCTCAACACCGGTACCGATCTCGTTCACTCCGACAACGGTCTCCTGACCACGGTCGGGTATCAGATCGGTGACGGTGCCCCCGTGTTCGCGCTCGAGGGTTCGATCGCCGTGACCGGGTCGCTGGTCCAGTGGCTGCGCGACAACCTCCAGATCATCTCGGAGTCGAGCGAGGTCGAGACGCTGGCGCGCACGGTTGAGGACAACGGTGACGTCTACTTCGTGCCGGCGTTCTCCGGCTTGTTCGCTCCACATTGGCGATCCGATGCGAGAGGGGTCATTGCTGGTCTGACCCGTTTTGCCAACAAGGGTCATCTGGCGCGCGCCGCGCTCGAGTCAACCGCATTTCAGACAAGAGAGGTGCTCGATGCGATGGAGGCGGACTCGGGCGTCGAGCTGACCGAGCTGAAGGTGGACGGCGGCATGGTCGTCAACGAGCTGCTGATGCAGTTCCAGGCGGACATCCTGGGCGTGCCCGTGGTTCGGCCGACGGTGGCTGAGACCACGGCGCTGGGGGCGGCGTATGCGGCCGGTCTGACGGTGGGGTTCTGGTCGTCACAGGACGACCTGCGAGCGAACTGGGGTGAGGAGCGTCGCTGGACGCCCGCGATGGGCGAGTCGGAGCGAGGCGAGCTCTACACCCGCTGGAAGAAAGCCGTCGACCGCACCCTCGACTGGGTGTGAATCCATTCTTGTCGAGATCGACCTCCCATTACGCAGTCGATCTCGACAAGAACGATGTCGAAATCGACGGCACTCGTTCGTCGTGAGGGTGTAGGTATCCAAGAACGAGGAAGGAGACGCGGATGCCCATGTATGCAGCACTCATCTATTCGCCCGCCGAGTCGGAGGGCATGGGAACCCCCGAAGACTGGGCGGCCGTCATGGAGGAGTACAACCACTTCGGAGAGAAGGCAGGCGCTGCCGGCGTGATCGCCGGGGGAGAGGCGCTCCACGATTCGAACACCGCAACCACGGTCCACGTCGATGGCGGACCCGGCGGGAAGGTCATCACCACCGACGGTCCGTTCGCTGAGACGAAGGAAGTGCTGGGCGGGTTCTACCTCCTGCAATGCGACGATCTCGACGAGGCAGTGAGCTGGGCGGCGCAGATTCCCGGTGCCTGGCACGGAAAGGTCGAAGTCCGGCCCGTGATCGACTTCTCTCAGGAGCAGTGAGCGAGGACATCGCCGAAATCGTGCGTGTCGAGGGTGGCCAGGTTCTGGCCACCCTCATTCGACTGACCCGTGACTTCGACATGGCCGAGGACGCGTTGCAGGACGCAACGCTCGTAGCCCTGGAGAAGTGGACTGCCTCGGGTCTACCGGACAATCCGGGAGCGTGGCTGACCACCGTCGCTCGNNAAGAGGGAAAGAGCGCGGCCGGAAAAGGAAGGCGCAGCGTCGATCTTGCTCGACGAGATGAGACCCGATCGGGACGATCTGCTGCGCCTGATGTTCACATGCTGTCACCCGGCGTTGTCGGAGGAGGCCCGGGTGGCGCTGACCCTCCGCACGCTCGGAGGCCTGACGACGACCGAGATAGCACGGGCCTTCCTGGTTCCCGACGCCACCATGGGTCAGCGCATCAGCCGGGCGAAGAAGAAGATCGCCACGGCTCGCGTGCCGTACCGAATCCCGGATGACCACGAGCTGCCCGACAGGCTGCCGGCCGTCCTCTCGGTTCTCTACCTCGTGTTCACGACAGGTCATCACTCGCCAGTCGGTCGCTTCGATGCCAGGGTTGACCTCGAGGCGGAGGCAATACGCCTCGCGAGACTCCTCGCCGACCTCATGCCGGACGAGAACGAGGTGATTGGGCTCCTGGCGTTGATGCTCGCCACACACGCGCGGGCGTCCGCACGTGTCGACGAAGCCGGTGGTCTAGTCCTGCTGGCGGACCAAGACCGGACGAAGTGGGACCACGATGTCATCGCCGAGGCCTCCACACTCGTCGATCATGCGCTGAGACGGCGGAATGTGGGTCCCTATCAGGTGCAGGCCGCTATCTCCTGCCTGCACGGACAAGCCGCTTCGGACGCCGACACCGACTGGCAGCAGATTGCCGAGCTCTATCGCGTCCTCGAACGGATGCAGCCGACACCCGTCGTGCGAGTAAACCGGGCGATCGCCGTGTCCAAGGTCGTCGGTCACGCAGCAGGATTGGACCTGCTCGACGGAGCGGCCGGGCTGGATCGATGGCATCTGTACTGGGCGACTCGAGCGGAACTCCTTCGGCAGGCGGGCCGTGCCGGCGAAGCGGTCGATGCCCTTCGGCGAGCATTGGCATGCGACATGAACGACTCCGATCGAGCGCTCCTCGAGCGACGGCTCACCTCTGCCGGCGGTGCGCCCGGGGCCTGAAGGCGGACGGCGGAGCGCTCCGGCTGGTCGATCGAGCTCTCGGTATGATCCGCTGGCGAACGACGGCGGAGGACAGCATCACCATTCCCGACTGGCTGGCAGTGACGAGGGTGCTCCTCGTACCGGTGATCATGGTGCTGACTCGCAGCTCGGACCGGTTCGACTGGGCCCTGGGTACCGCCGCCGTCCTCTTCACGGTTGCCGCCGTGACCGACTTCCTCGACGGTTGGCTGGCGCGCAGAATGGGGACCACGTCGACTCTCGGCGCGTTCCTGGACACGACCGCAGACAAGCTTCTCGTCACGGGATCCCTGTTCGCTCTCGTTTCGATCGACCGGGTGTCCATCTGGGCGGCCCTGATCATCGTGATGCGGGAGTTCATCGTGATGGCCCTGAGAGGGCTGGTCGCGCTCGGTGGCGGGACCGTGCCTCCGTCGGTGTGGGGCAAGGTCAAAGCCACGGCCCAGTTCGTAGCGATCGGCCTGTCCTTCGTCCGGCTGGCCGATCCATGGGGCCCGTTGTACCTCGACCAATGGGCGATGTGGCTTGCCGTGATCATCACGATCACCTCTGCATGGCAGTACGTCGGAGGGTTCTGGGAAACGGTGAAGTCGAGCCGGGCGACCGCCTCCACGTGACGTCCAGCGTCGTCATCACCGGTGGCTCCGGAGTGGTTGGGTCGTCGTTGATCCAACATCTGGTCCAGGAAGGGGTCAGCCCGCGAGCGCTCAGCCGAAGCGACCGATCGGACGACGCCCTCGGCGCGATCGGAGCAGTGCCCGTTCGGGGCGATGTTCTCGATCCCGCTTCACTCGCCGAGGCGTTCGACGGAGCCGATCTCGTGTACCACGTCGCAGGGGTCAACGAGATGTGCGCAGAGGACACCGGCCCAATGTATCGGACGAACATCGAGGGGTCCCGCAACGTGGTGACCGTCAGCCGAGAGGTCGGAGTCGGTCGGCTCGTCTACACGTCATCGGCTGCGACCATCGGTGAGCCACCAGGCGCGGTCGGCTCAGAGCTGACCGTCCACCGCGGCTGGTACCTGTCGGACTACGAGCGATCGAAGCACCTGGCCGAGCAAGTCGTTGCCGCCGAGGCCCGGGGCCTCGATGTCGTTTTCGTCAATCCATCCTCGGTCCAGGGCCCAGGACGAGCCACAGGAACCGGGAAGATCATCCTCGACCTGGTCAACGGGCACCTGCCGGTGCTGGTGGACACCCGCGTGTCGATCGTCGACATCGACGACTGTGCACGAGCTCATCTCCTCGCTGCGTCGCATGGCCGCTCGGGGCGACGCTATCTCGTCAACTCGTTCACGATGGGGATCGATGAGGCGATCACCCTCGTGGGGCAGATCCTGGGCCGTAGGCTCCGAGTCAGACTCCTCCCCAGTCGCGTGCTCGGGGTCGGGGGAGCGGTGGCAGATCTGGCGTCGCGGCTCGGACTTGCGCCGATGCCCCTGTGTCGGGAGATGGTCGAGACCCTGCGGCACGGTCACGCATACGACGGGTCCCGGGCCGAGCGAGAACTGGGGCTTCAGTACACGTCCCCCGAACAGACCATGAGTCGTTTGATCGACTGGTTCCGGACCGAAGGGCTGCTCGACGCGTGACCGGGATCGCCGTCCTCTCGAGTAGCCACCACGGCTACCGGCACGAGTTGGAGAGGCGCGGAGTCCAGGTGGTCGCAGCCGGCAACGATCCGGCTGCAATGACACTCTCGGAGGTTGTCCTCGCCGATCCCTACTTGATCGCACGGTGTGAACTCTCAGACGTGCGGTGGGTGCAGTCGACGTGGGCGGGGGTCGACGCCGTCGACTGGAATCGGGTCCCTCCCGATCTCGTGGTCACCGGCCTGCCAGGTGTGTTTGGGAGGCAGATGAGGGAGTTCGTGTTCGCTCACCTCCTCGCTTCGACCCAGCGAACCGACCACCGACCGACGTCATGGGATCCCACGCCTCCGGGATCTCTGAGAGGCATGCGACTGGGTCTTCTCGGGGCCGGTTCGATCGCCGGCGCCGTCGCAGAAACGGCCGAAGCCTTCGACATGACGGTCACGGGCTGCTCGCGGTCGGGAAGACCCGACGCCAGATATGCGAAGGTGTGGCCGGTCGAACTCATCGATGAATTCGTGCGCGAGTTGGACCACCTGGTGGCGATCCTTCCTGCGACTCGAGCCACCCGTCGTCTGGTCGACCGCCGGCTCCTCGAATGCCTGCCGTCGGGAGCGACGTTCACGAACGTAGGACGCGGTTCGACGGTGGTAACCGACGACGTCGTCACCGCCGCCGCCTCTGGCCATCTCTCGAGAGTCGTGCTCGACGTCACCGACCCCGAGCCGCTGCCACCCGACCACCCCGCGTGGACGAAGCCCAACATCCACATCACCGGCCACACGGCCGCCATCAGCCACCCTGTGGACGTGGTCGACCGGTTCCTGGACAACCTCACCCGCTATCAGTCGGGCGATGAGCTGATCGGGGTCATCGATCGATCGCTCGGGTATTGACATCCCGCCGCCGGAGTTGCGATGAGCGGCCACCCCAGCTCGTGGCAACATGCTCGAATGCACGTTCCAACTCCGGAAGAGATCAACCGCTTCGTCGCGGACGTGTTTCCTTCTGCCTCTGCCGAGGGCTACCGATGTGAGGAGACAAGTGAGGGGCTGGCCACCGCCCGGTGGCACTTCGACCCGTCGACGCTGAGGCCCGGTGGGCTCATTTCCGGTCCGACCCAGTTCGCGCTTGCCGACACTGCGCTTTGGTTTCTCTCGTTCACCGTGCTCGGCCTGGCGCCGATGGCCGTGACTTCGAATATCACCATCGACTTCCTGCGGCCGGCCGTCGGCGGCGATCTGCTCGCTCGAGCAACCACACTGCGGGTAGGCAGGTCACGCATCACCGGTCGCGTGGACCTTTGGGTCGAGGGGGCAGAGGATCGCATCGTGGCACACGCCACCGGCGGGTATGCCCTGCTGGAAGGGCGATGAGCACCGATCGGGCGGGTCGTAGGATGCGGGGATGAGCCTGAACGCCGAGGAGATCCTCACCGCGCTTCGCCAGATCTCCGAGTTCATTCCCTTCAATCACCTGCTCGGCGTCGAAGTCGTCGACTTCGGTCCCGAAGGCTGCACGGTTGCATTCGACAAGCGCCCGGACTTGGTCGGGAACGCTCTGAAGGACATCTTGCATGGGGGCGTCATCAGCGCCGTACTCGACTTCACCGGCGGCATGACGGGCCTGGCGTCCATTGTCGAAGCCGCCGGCATCGAGACATTCGATGAACTGGGAGAGACCTTCGCCGGGTTCGGCACGATCGATCTCCGCATCGACTACCTCCGGCCTGGTGCAGGCCGGCGATTCACGGCCACGGGAACGACCCTGCGTGTCGGGCGCCGCGTCGTCGTGACCCGGATGGAGCTCCACAACGACGAGGGAACACTCCTCGCCGTGGGCACCGGCAGCTACGTCACCGGCTGATCGATTCGCAGTCCCGCCGGCGACCTACGATCAGGTGTTCATGTCTGCGCTGCTCTCCCCGCTCCTCGAGGCCTGGACTCCCGCTCATCGACCGACCCTTCCCGGTCGGTGGGCTGTGGGCCACGGAGCTCGCTCCTTCGCCGTAGCCGCCCTGGCGGCTGAAGCCGGAGGCCCGGTCCTTGTGGTCGTCCCGGGGGAGCGAGACGCGGAGGAACTCGCCGACGACATCGGATTGTTCACCGATGTCGTTCATCTCATGCCCGCCTGGGAGACCCTTCCGTTCGAGCATCTCTCGCCAAACGCCTCGACAATGGCGAGGCGGTCACAGACCAGGCATGCCCTCGGCGAGGTCTCGCGGGGAGTCGTGGTGGTGGCCTCGGTGAGGGCCGCCGTGCAGCGGGTCAGCCCTTCCAGCCCCACGCCGATCTCGCTGGAGAAAGGAAGCGAGGCCGAGCCCGTCGAGTTGTCCCGTCGGCTGGCAGAGATGGGCTATCACCGAACCGACCGGGTGGAGGCGCGCGGGGAATTCGCCGTGCGCGGAGGAATCATCGACGTGTTTCCCGCACAGGGCGATGAGCCGGCCCGCATCGATTTCTGGGGAGATGTCGTCGAGGACCTGAGGTTGTTCGGGGTCGGCGATCAGCGGTCGCGCGAAGCACTGGAACGGCTCGACGCCTACCCCGCTCGGGAGTTCAGGCCGGACGGAGAAGTGGCGGCTCGGGCGCAGGCGCTCCTGAAGACCGACCCCTGGAATGCGTCGATCTGGGATCGACTCGCCGAAGGCTCGCAATTCGCCGGCATGGAGTCCTGGCTCCCGTGGATGGCCGACGAACGATCGGTTCTCGACGAGATCGATGAGTCCGTGATGGTCGTGGTCGTGGAACCGAGCAGGGCGCTCGATCGTGCGCGAGACCTCATCGAGGAGGAACAGGCTCTCGCCGAGGCATTGGCCGACACCTGGGGTCACGGAGCACCTCAGGCCGGTGACCATCCCGCCCTGTTCCTCGATCTCGAGCGGCGGCTTGCCATGCGGTCAACCGTGGACATGCCGGTGACGCCGGCATCGCCGTCGGATCAGCGTCTGGTGATGCGCGGTTTCGATGCGACGCCAGGTGACGCCGAGGCGGTTGCCGGTGCCGTCGACCGGCTCATGCGGAACGGAACGAAGGTCGTCGTGGCGATGGACGGGGTGCCTGCCGCGGATCGTGTTGCAAGGCTTCTCGCAGAGAACGGCACCGGGATCGATCGCCTCGATCGTCTCGACGCCATGGGATCCGGTGTGGTTCCTGTCGGCATCCACCGCGGCTTCGTGCTCCCTGATCTGTCGGTCGCGGTGCTTGGGGAACAGGAGGTGGCAGGACGCCGGCGTGCCCACCGCCGCTCGACCGCACGACGGGCCGCAGGTAGCGGAGCCGAGTACCGGGATCTGACCGCCGGCGACTACGTCGTCCACCACAAGCATGGGATCGGGCGGTTCGAAGGTCTCGTGTCGCGCACGATGGCCGGCGTCGAGCGCGACTACCTCGTCGTGGCATACGCCGGCGAGGACCGGCTCTACGTGCCGACCGACCAGCTGGCAGCGGTGACGAAGTATACGGGAGGAGAGGCGCCCCGGGTCTCGCGCATGGGCGGAAGAGACTGGTCGGAGACCCGTTCCAAGGTGCGCAAAGCCGTAGCTGCAGTCGCCGAGCAGGTGGTCCGGTTGCACCGCCTACGTGCTCAGGCAGTCGGGTATGCGCATGCCCTCGACTCACCGTGGCAGAGGGAGATGGAGGGTTCCTTTCCCTTCGAGGAGACCGCAGACCAGTTGGTGGCGATCTCCGACGTGAAAGAGGACATGGAGTCCGGCAAGCCGATGGACCGGCTCATCTTCGGCGACGTCGGATTCGGCAAGACCGAGGTGGCCATCCGGGCCGCGTTCAAGGCCGTCACGTCCGGCAAGCAGGTGGCGGTGTTGTGTCCGACGACGCTGCTCGCCCAACAGCACTTCCAGACGTTCTCCGACCGGTTTGCGCCCTATCCGGTCGAAGTGGACATGCTTTCCCGGTTCGTGACCCAGAAAGAGGCCAGGCGGACCATCGAACGGCTGGCGACGGGCGAGGTCGATGTGGTCATCGGCACGCATCGCCTGTTGTCCGAGGACGTGCGCTTCAAAGAGCTGGGCCTCCTCGTGATCGACGAGGAGCAGCGATTCGGGGTTTCGGCAAAGGACAGGATCAAGCAGATGCGGATCGGAGTGGACGTGCTGACGCTCACGGCAACGCCGATTCCCCGCACCCTCGAAATGGCCCTCACCGGCATTCGAGACGTGTCGCACATAAGGACGCCGCCGGAGGACCGGCATCCGATCCTCACGTATGTCGGCCCCTTCGACGAGCAGGCGGTGTCCGCCGCCATCCGACGCGAGATGCTGCGGGAGGGACAGATCTTCTACGTGCACAATCGGGTGCAGTCGATCGAGAGAGCTGTCGCCAAGCTGCAGCAGCTGGTTCCGGATGCCCGCTACGCGGTGGCCCACGGCCAGATGTCGGAGGGCCAGCTGGAGCAGGTGATGCTCGACTTCTGGAACCGTGACTACGACGTGATGGTGGCCACAACCATCATCGAGTCCGGGCTCGACTTGCCGCAGGTCAACACGCTGATCGTCGAGCGCGCCGACCTGCTCGGTCTGTCGCAGCTCTATCAGCTTCGGGGGCGTGTTGGCCGGTCTGACCAGCGGGCGTACGCGTACCTTATGCATCCGACTGATCAATCACTCACCGAGGAGGCCTATCGCCGTCTGGAGGCGATCGGCGAAGCCACGGATCTCGGCTCCGGGTTCCAGCTTGCGGTGAAGGACCTGGAGATCCGGGGCGCCGGCACCATCCTCGGCGAGGTGCAGTCCGGGCACATCGCCGCCGTCGGTTTCGACCTGTACGCCGAACTGGTCGCAGAGGCCGTCGACGAGCTTTCGGGCAAGGAGAGCTTGCCATCGAGGGGTCGGGAGGCAGAGATCCGAATCGACCTTCCGGTGGATGCCCACATCCCCGATGACTACATCGAGGACCAGCAGCTCAGGCTGGAGGCCTATCGCCGCCTGGCACTCGCCCAGACCCAGGGTGAGGTGGACGATGTTGCCGCTGAGTGGGAAGACCGGTTCGGGCCCCTTCCACCGAGAGCCAAGTCGCTGCTCGACGTAGCCGAGATCCGAGTCGAAGCCGCCCGCATCGGCTTGACCGAGGTGGTCAAGCTGCGGGACGAGGTGCGACTCGGCCCGGTCGACCTGTCTGCGTCTCAGGAGGTTCGACTCCAGCGCCTCGCTCGCGGCTCGGTGCTGCGCCCAGCAGAGGGCGTGGTGTTCATCAAGGCGCCCAGCCCGCTGTTGGAGGGGCTGTTGCGGTTCCTTCGAACGATGTGGCCCGAGGAGGGAGCCGAAAGCCCGAAGCCCGAAGCCTGAAGCCGGATGCTTGAGCCCCGCTGTGTCTGACCCGTCGGGCGTGACCTGGAGTCAGAGAGCCGTTGGC
>JABAOD010006112.1_pt1 | contig 11671 bp, 15 predicted proteins | sample 7062151 | NCBI WGS metagenome assembly JABAOD01 (sample SAMN14538626, study PRJNA623070) | marine sediment metagenome | biome: marine biome [ENVO:00000428]; feature: marine pelagic biome [ENVO:01000023]; material: deep marine sediment [ENVO:00002113] | place: India: Gulf of Khambhat ...
CCTGGGATTCACGAGTTTGTGCATTCATCATGGGAAGTTTTTTAAAGTTATGCCGACTTAGGCCTTAATCTGAAGAATTCAATATAACTCTCCGGGTTTTCTACCTCTCCTCTGTCTGAAATTAAAAGGATATCAATATGTCTGTTCCTGGCCTTTTCTGAAAAATCATCCAGGATCTCTATAATATCATTGTCCAGATATCTTGTGTTTCGAACATCCAACTGAAGATATGAATTTTCCGGAATAGCATCGAGCTCTTTTAATATGGCCCCTTTGTTAAAAAAGGTCACTTCTTCAGCAAGCGTCATTTTGATCTTATGTCTGCCGTTACTCTTGTCCTCAATATGGAGAAAGTGGGAGTTTTGGTAACTTTTGATCAGGATCACCACGATTCCCACGCCCAGGCCAAGGCCAATTCCAACCAGAAGATCGGTAAAGATGATCCCCAAAACCGTANNCAGCCCAGCTGATACATCTGCTTAAAAAGGGCGGGTTTGGCCAGTTTATACCCTACGATGAAGAGTACAGCGGCCAGTACAGATAGTGGGATCATATTCAGGAGTTTTGGGATCAAGATCACTGAAATCAGTAAGAAAAATCCATGAATGATTGCAGACATTTTGGTCTTTCCTCCCGACTGCACATTAGCCGAACTGCGAACAATAACCTGGGTAATGGGCAAACCGCCAATCATCCCGGAAATGATGTTTCCTGTGCCCTGTGCGAGAAGTTCTCTGTTGGTTGGGGTGACCCGTTTTTCCGGATCCAGCTTATCCGTAGCTTCTACGCAAAGCAGGGTTTCCAGGCTGGCCACAAGGGCAATCGTAAATGCCGTGACCCATACCTCGGTATTCAAAATAGCTCCGAAGTTGGGAAAGCTGAACTGACCCAAAAAGGAATCAATGTCCCCGGGTACAGGGACAGTGACCAAATGATCAGATGAAATCCCCCAAAAAGCATCTTCCCGGGTTACTGCAAAGTAAATGATCCCAAGAATAACGGCTACAAGTGGCCCCTGGATCAGCTTGAATATCCTTGCTTTTTTGGTCAGTACCTTATCCCATAAAATAAGAATTCCCAGGCCAATGACAGCGATGAGCGTGGCGCCTGGACTTATATATTCAAAGGCGGTAAAAATATCGGTAAAGGTGTTCCCTCCGTCCTGAATGAATGAAAAATCCCCTTCTGGAGTAGCATCGTAGCCAAAGAAATGTGGAATTTGTTTGAGGATAATAATGATCCCAATTCCCGTTAGCATCCCTTTTATCACTGAAGAAGGAAAGTAATAGCCAATAATTCCGGCCTTTAATACCCCAAACATCAGTTGGATAATGCCGCCCAGGACTACTGCCAAAAGGAAGTTTTCAAAGCTGCCCAGAGCGCCAATGGCGGTGAGAACAATCGCTGCCAGTCCGGCAGCCGGACCACTGACGCCAATATGGGAACCGCTCAGGGCCCCCACAACTATACCTCCCACAATACCGGCAATCAGGCCGGAAAATAACGGTGCACCACTGGCTAGGGCAATCCCAAGGCACAAGGGCAATGCCACGAAAAAAACCACTATACTGGAGGGGAGATCGTTTTTAATATACTTGAACATAACAAAAAGGTGTTTCACCCTGATAATCATAGGTATCAAGGTGGTTGTAATTTATTTAAAGTTGAATCGGAAAATGTGTATTACACCTTTTGTTCGGGGGGAGGCAGGGGGATTTCCAAATAAAGTTGGGTCATTTTGGAAACAGGGCCCTGGATATAGGACCTTGTATTTTTTAAAGCGGAAAAGGCCCAGGAACCCCTGGATTCCTGAACGATTTTTTCTTCACTGGTATCTTTTTTCCCCTGTTCCTGCTGCTCTTCTTCGTTTTGGTTGAGAGAAATAAATATCCTGTCCTCTGCGTCAGTAAGGGAAATCACAGGGGGTGCAAATACGGCAAACAGCCATATGAACAATAAAACAAAAATGGTTTTTGAGCAGTACATTCCTTATCCGTTCCTGACAAATATAAGATTATGGATGAAAGGAAGGTTAAGGATGATTAAAAATCTTTCAGCAAGCGCAAGGTGTTTTGGGGGACCCATCCCACCTGTCCGTCCGGAAGTTGAATCTTTTTCCAGCTGTCAAACTCCTCCAGGACATTCACCTTGGTGCCTTCATGAAGTGTAAATGCCACATCGCTGCGGTTATTGGGTTCTGCCTTTACATTGATTTCCTGGGCGAATATGATCGCCGGTTGGTCTGCCTTGTAATCCTGGTATCTGAGGAATGCAAAAAGTATGAACACAGTGGCCAGGGAAATCGCAACAAGGCTGCTGATAAAGGCAATACGTTTTTGAGTGGGATATTTGAAGTAGTAAAACAGAATATAGGCCAGGACAAAGAGCATTACAAACGCAATCCCCAAATAGGCCCATCCGTCGAAAGAAAATACTCCGGCGACCTGGTTATACAACCTGGCAAGCGTGGTCTCCGGCAGCGGGGTTATGGCGTCCAGGGTCATGTTCTGCGCGTAAACCAGGTTGTTTTTGACTTCGGGATCGTTCGGGGCCAGGAGCAGTGCTTTTTCATAATAATAAATACTGGGGGCGATTTGATTGAGCTTGTANNNNAGAAGGCTATTGCCTTTTCATAATCCCCCTCATTGTAAGCCACGGTGGCACTGTCGAACACGACTTCCGGCTGGGCAATTGCCCAGGAAGAACAGAGTGATAGTAGTATATACAATCCGTATTTCATGTTCATAATTGTTTGTCTATTGCCGAAATTATTTCACTTGCATTGCTGTAATCCTGCTGCATCTGAACATTGGAAAACGGACTGTACCGGGCCATTTCGCAATTCTTTAGCAGCCCGATAAAACCTTTGGAAGTTTCAGTATCCACTCGCTTTTTGTCCAGGAGATCGGCAATTTTTTCTTTGGTGAATTCTGAGGTTTCGATCTTTAATTTGGCCTTGAGGTAATTGTGAAGTGCTTTTTCCATGGCCACATAAAAGGCGTCCTTGTTACCAAGCGTTTTCTTGGCGGTAGACAGGTATTTTCTGGCCAGTTTATTGGCTTTCTTTATTTTGTTGCCCTCTTCATCCCTGGCTATGGCTTCTCGTTTTCTTCCAAAAATAACCGCAATGGGGATAAGCAGTACAGGTGACAGCAACCAGAGATAAAACCGGGTTGTTCCGAAGAAAAATGAAGCGCCTTTATCGGACAGGTCTGGTTGGAGTTTGATAAAATTAAATTGACTGCCCCCGGCCACTACTGAGGTTTCGCGTTTAGCAGGTGTAGTGCTCTTGGGTGCAATTTCCCTTTGCGGGCCTTCCAGCACATTGATGGTAATCTCGTCCGAGTTAATGGTTTCATACTGTGCTGTCTCAGGATTGAAATAACTGAAAGATATTCCTGGAATAGGGTATTTCCCGCGGAATGCCGGGACGATTGTGTACTCATTGCTAACTTCTCCCTGCATCCCGGAAAGTGTAGTTCTGATTTTCTCTTTGAATTCCGGCTCGTAGACTTCAAGTGCACTGGGCAGACTGGGTTCGGGTAACTGAAATAATTTTAAATTACCCCTGCCCTTTACAGCAACGATGGCCTGAAGGGATTCGGCAGCATTCAGGGTATTCTTGGAGGTGTTTACCGAAAATTCAAATACTCCCACGGCTCCGGAAAACGATTCGGGTTTTCCCTTCTCAGGAAGTGGTTTTACGCGTATTGATCTCCTCCCTGCAGATACGGTAATGTTGGTTTGTGTATACGTCCTGCGCCCAAAAAAATCCCGTTTATCTGTGGGGACATCCAAAGTTACTTCGAGCGCCAGGGGTTCGATTTCCAGTTCCCCGCTCTTCTGTGGATATAGCACAACCCTCTTCAGGACTACATACCGGTAGGGTTTTCCCTTGAAGGTAGTATTTTCCACTGTGTACCGGTTTAAGGGAAGGTCCTGGCTCCAGAAGTTGTTGTATTTCGGATTGTCCAGTGGCCGGAAATCCGATACGTTTATAGTTGGACTCACATAGAGTTTGTACACAACGCTGATGCCTTCGTTGAGGTAAGGATCCGTTTTGGAGACTTCTGCCACCAGGTGAAGGTTTTCGCTGGCAACATCGTCGACATCCTTACCCTCGCTGGGCTTATCTACCGCAGCAGTAACGGTTACCTGCTCGGGAAGGGATTTATACGTTTCCCCGTCAATATCGATCGTCGCCTGTTTAATGGTAAAGGTACCGCGTGCTGTCGGGGCCAGTGTATAGGAATAGGTCTTGGAGTATTCCCGTATGCCATTGATCCAGGAAGATTTTATCGACTGTATCGGGCCCATGACTACCCTGAAGCCTTCAAAATCCGGGGGTTGAAAATTATCACCATCCCTGTTCATGGTAAATTCAACCCGCAGGCGTTCATTGATCCCAAGGGTATTCTTACTCATAAGCACCTTAAAGGAAACTTCCTGATCATCCTCCTGTGCCAGGGCCGGGACCATCAGCAAAAAGGCCGTCAGATAAAAACCATATGTGAACCAATTTCTGATCACCAGTCTTTTACATTTTTAACTTTTACCCCTTTTAGCTTCTTAGCGTCCATTTTCTCCTTCACCTTCTTTTCTTCGTTTTGCATGGCTTCCAGCAGGTTTTTGATCTGTTGGGGGGACAATTGGTTGGGCCTTGGCTGCTGCTGGCGTTCTTTTTCCCCTTGTTCGGGTTGTTGTTGCTCCTGTTTTTCTTCTCCCTGTCCTTCTTTATTTTCTTCCTTTTCCTGATCTCCCTGTTGATTGGGATCCTGTTCCTGCTTCTGGTCCTGTTCCTGTTGCCCCTCGTTGTTTTGTTGGTCCTGGTTCTGTTCCTGCTGGTCTTTCTGGTCCTGGTCTTCCTGCTTATCCTCGTTTTTCTGGTTTTGCTTCTCCTTTTTCAGCAGTTCTTTTGCCAGGGCAAGATTGTATCGGGTCTCTTCATCTACAGGATTATTGCGCAGGGCTTCCTTATAAGCTTCTACGGCTTTTTCGTATTCCTTGTTTTTCATAAAGACATTACCCATATTGTGGAATGCTTTATGTTTATCTCCTTTATCTTCGGCCAGTTCCCCGGCTTGTTTAAACCTGCCGAAGGCTTCGCCATAGCTCGATCTGTTGTAATAGGCATTACCCAGGTTATAAGGGGCTGCTATATTCTCTGTACTTTTTGAAATTGCCCTGCGATAATCGGCTTCAGCCTCAACAAAATCATTTTCCGAAAGTTCTTTGTTGGCTTCCCAGGTAAGGTTTTTTGAGCGCCTTAATGCTTTTTCCTGATCAGGATCAGGTTGCTCCTGTGCCCTTGGGAAAAGGCAGGAAAACAACAGCAGTAATAGTACAACTCTCTTCATATTATTCATCTTCCCGTTCATTGAACAGATCTAATTTCTTTAACCACTGCGTCTTTCTGTCCAGCAGAAAGACATCCAAAAATAGAAATAACAGTCCTGCAGCCAAAAACCACTGGAACTGATCCTTGAATTCTGCGAATTGTTTGGCTTCGAACTCCTTTTTATCCATCTGAAGCAATTCTTCCTTGATCAGGGCCACGGCTTCCTCGGTATTGGACCCATCTATATATTCGCCGTCACCATCGTCAGCGATATCTTCAAGGATTTCCTCGTTAAGCCGGGTGATCACCACTTCCCCTTCAGCATCCCGTTTGAGGCTCTCCACAACACCGTTCCGTTTTAACGGGATAGGCCCCCCTTTGGAAGTCCCCACTCCTATTGTATAGATCCTGATGCCTTCTTCAATTGCAAGATCCACAGCATCTATAGTGGCGTCCCCGGAATGATCCTCCCCGTCTGACACTATGAAGAGCACCCGGTTGGTCTGGTCCTCATCGTTGAAATAGGTAGCGGCCAGCTGGATGGCTTCATTGATTGCTGTACCCTGTGAAGACAGCATGTCGGTATTCATACTCTGCAGGAACATCTTAGCCGCTCCGTAATCTGTTGTGATCGGGAGCTGCGGATAGGCCTGGGCGGCGTAGGCAATAATACCGATGCGGTCACTGGCCAGTTGATTGATGATCTCTGAAACCAACCTTTTCGCCTTCTCCAGTCGGTTGGGTGCAATATCCTCCGCCAGCATGCTTTTGGACACATCTACTGCAAAAACAATATCCACCCCCTCCCGCTTAACGGTTTCCAGTTTGGTCCCGATTTTAGGATTGGTAAGGCCCAGAACCAGAAACAGCAGGCCAAAAAGGAAAAATATAAGTTTTAAGACCGATTTATACCGCGATCGTTCCGGGCTTAACCGACGGAGAAGTGTGGGATGGGCAAAACGCCTCCTGGTTTTCTTCCTCCAGATCTGATACCCGATAAACAGGACGATGATCACCGGAATGATGAACAACAGGTAGAAATATGAAGTGTCGTCGATCTGTACCATAAATCAAATAAAGCTTCTGAAGATGGAAATCCGCATCAGCCATTCCAGTAGCAGCAGGACGCCGGCAATGAGCACCCAGGGCCTGAATTTTTCTTCGTATTTGTAATACTTGAATTCTTCGATTTCCGTTTTTTCCAGTTTGTTTATTTCCTCGTAAATGGCTTCCAGCTTTTCATTGTCGGTAGCCCTGAAATATCTTCCCCCTGTGGTGTTGGCAATATCCTGCAGCAGTTCCTCATCTATTTCAACCTGCCGCATGCCGTAGCGGAAGGAACCATCATCGTTATAGGCGATGGGGGAAAGGGCGTTGCCATTAGTCCCCAGTCCAATGGTGTAGGTTTTTATACCGAATTCAATCGCCAGATCAGCAGCGGTCTGGGGTTCGATAAAACCGGAATTGTTGACCCCGTCCGTTAAGAGGATGATCACCTTACTTACAGATTTGCTCTCTTTCAGTCGGTTTACAGAAGTAGCCAGGCCCATCCCGATGGCGGTTCCATCCGTAAGCTCCCCATAAGTGATTTCCTTAAGGGCATTGAGTACAATAGATTTATCACTGGTGATGGGGGTTTTGGTATAGCTTTCACCAGCATAGGCCACCAATCCGATCCTGTCGTTTGGGCGCTGGCGGATAAAATCAGCAGCCACCTCTTTCAAGGCAGAGAGTCGGTTGGGTTTTAAATCGCGGGCCAGCATACTGGAAGATACGTCAATAGCCATGACAATGTCGATCCCACTTGTGGTTTTGGTACGTGTTGAAATATCTTCGGTTTGTGGACGGGCCATAGCCACAATTATGGCACTCAAAGCGAGCAGGCGCATGACAAAAAGAAGGGGTTTTAGCCTGGGCAACAGGCTCTTGACACGAAAGCCGCTTGTACTGGAAATCTTGAGGGTAGCCACTTCCTGTTTGCGTTTCCACAGGTACCAGAGCACGGCTACTGGCAGGGCTAAAAGCAGCCAGAAGAATTCAGGATTGGCAAATTCAATGTTCTGTAACACTAGCTCTCTAATTTAACTTCCAGTGAATTTTCTATTCGCTTGATGATCGCTTCAGCGTATTCGTCACCATCGGGCCAGGTAAGCACTATCTGCTGCTGGAAACCATTACCTCCGAAGAAGAATACGGCATATTGGCCCCGTACATTGGTATCTGAGTCCGGCAGGGTAAAGGTACCCCTGCCGAAGACCTTAACCCCTTTTACTCCAGTNNCAATTTTTTCAAAACTTCCTCCAGGCTTTTTTCATAATCCGGCTCAACAGCCTGCTTGAGCAGAATAGAGCTCGTACCAATGGAGAAAAGGGCATCCGGGTTCTGGTAGACAAATGCATGGCGTTCTTTGATGGCTTCCTGGGCCTCAGGGGATAACGGGGTATTGTCCCTGAGCAATACATCCGGAGATTCCAGGCTTATAGGAGGTACCCCGTAGGTGCTGGATACCCATTCCCTTTCCAGCAACTGTTTGGTAGGATGACCGGTTACCGTGTCCCAGAATGGCTTTGGTCCCATATATACCACAAGGGAACCAACAGCGATAAGCACGGCAATCCCGGCTGCGATTCCATACTGCACCCTTTTTTTCCTGCGTTTTTTTTCTGCCAGGAGCTTCAGGTATTCTTCCTGTTGTGCATAAGTTCTTCCTCATCGGGCTCCGGAATGGCTTCATGGGTTTTGGTAACCAGTTGTTCCAGGGCCAAACGGTCCCCTTCCGCGACCTGGGTAGGGGGCTTGGACCTTGCAAATTTTACCAGATCAGCAGTCTGAAGGATTTTGTTGAATTGTGTTATGGTCTCGTCTTCCAGGTTGAGTTCCCCTGCGTCTTTCAGGAGTTCCAGCTTTTCGATCAATTGCCGGGTTGTACTTTCCAGGGCACTGATCTGTACTTCTTCCTCCAGATATCCGCGGACAATATCCGTGAGCTCGGAATAGTACTTTTTGTATTCATCCTGGATGAGGTATTTGGAATTTTCCAGACGTTTTAATTCCAGCAAAGCTCGTTCATAAGGGGGAAGTATGGCCTCCTTTTCTGCCTCAGTCAGTGGTTTCTCACGTGAAAGCCAGCGATAAACCAGCCATGAGATCAGGGCAAGTACAGCTGACCCCAGCAATACGAGGATCCAGAACAGCGAATTGTTTCTCTCCACAGACATGAGCGGTTTGATGTCGTACATCTTTTGCGCAGCAGTGTCCACGGGTACGGTGGCTACCGCTATCAGCAGCGAGTCGGTAAAGTATCCGGTTCCGTCAATTTCTATGCGCTGTGTGGGCAAAACATAGATGCCGGAATCAAATTGGGTAAGGGCATATATCTTTTGGAGGATCATGCGGTCCCTGGTCTTGTTGGTGTCTGTTTTGAAGGCTTCAACGGTTTCCAGGGGGGAGAAGGTTTGTCCTTCAGGGAAGATCACCTGGGAAGTCGTATCGGTTTCCACGGTAATCCTGAATTTGATTTGTTCCCCGATGCGGATCTGGGCCGTATCCGCCTCTGACCGGATCACTGGTTCGCCCTGGGCCATGGATGGGCAAACACTTAACAGGAAGACAAGCAGTAGCAGGCCGCTTTTCCAGTATGTTTTTAAATTGCGATATGTAGGTGCTACCTTCATCTTTCTTTATGCCCTTGCCTTAAAATAGCCCAATAGCTTTTTCACATAACTTTCATCCACCCTGCAGCTTAGGGTTCCGCAGCCTGATTTTTTAAAAACCTCCCTGAAGTAATCCACACGTTCCCTGTAGTAGGCCTCATAGGCTTTCCTAACCTTCCTCGACTGCGTATTGACCAGCTGCACAGTTCCTGTTTCAGCATCTTCCATTTGTACCAGCCCCAGGTTGGGGAGCTGTTCTTCGTTGTAATCATACACCCTGATTCCGGTAACATCGTGTTTGTTGCCAGTGACCTTCAGGGTGCGCTCATAGTCATCGCAAATGAAATCAGACAATACAAAAACAATTGCCCGTTTCTTGATGACATTGGTGAAGTACTTTAAAGCTTCTGCAATATTGGTCTTCCTGCTGTTTGGGGTAAATTCGATCAATTCCCGGATGATCCTAAGGACGTGGCTTTTCCCTTTTTTAGGAGGAATGAAGAGCTCTATCTCGTCGGAAAACAGGATCAGCCCCACCTTGTCATTGTTTTGCAGAGCCGAAAAAGCAAGTGTTGCGCTTATTTCTGTTACAATACCCTTTTTAAACTGGTTGACGGTCCCAAAGTATTCTGATCCGCTGATATCTACCAGGAGCATCATGGTAAGCTCCCTTTCTTCTTCAAAAACCTTTACGAAGGGTTCGTTGTATCGGGCGGTCACATTNNGTCCGGACATCATCCCCAAACTGGTATTGCCGTACTTCGCTGAAGGTCATACCCCGCCCTTTGAAGGTAGAGTGGTACTCACCCCCAAAGATATGATCGGACAAGCGCCTCGTCTTGATCTCGATCTTCCGTACTTTCTTAAGTAATTCCTTCGTATCCATAACTCCTCAACGGTTACCCTAATGCCGTACATGGCTCAGAAAATGCGGGTTGCTTATACCCTGTGGAGAAGACAGTTCCCCAAAAAGCCCCCGGGTTTAAGGCACTTCAACCTCGTTAACAATACGATTTATGATCTCCTCTGAAGTGATGTTCTCCGCTTCGGCCTCATAGGTAATCCCGATACGGTGTCTCAGTACATCGTGAACCACCGCACGAACATCCTCAGGGATCACATAGCCGCGCCTTTTGATGAACGCATAGCACTTTGCAGCATTGGCAAGATTAATACTTCCCCTTGGAGAGGCCCCAAAACTGATAAGCGGCTTTAAATTTTTGAGTTCGTATTTCTCGGGATAACGGGTGGCAAATACCAGGTCCAGTATGTACTTCTCGATCTTTTCGTCCATGTACACCTCTCGAACGGCTTTCTGGGCATTCAGGATTTGTTTTAAGGTAATCACGGGCTGGATCGCCTCAGGGCCTCCGGAAAGGTTCTGACGCATAATCAGCTGCTCCTCGTTCATTTTGGGGTAGTCGATTACCGTCTTGAGCATAAACCGGTCTACCTGGGCTTCCGGCAGCGGGTAGGTCCCTTCCTGCTCGACCGGGTTCTGGGTGGCCATGACCAGGAACGGGTTGTCTAACGGAAAGGTTTCATCGCCTATGGTGACCTGCCTTTCCTGCATGGCTTCCAGGAGGGCCGACTGTACCTTGGCCGGGGCGCGGTTGATCTCATCTGCCAGCACGAAGTTGGCAAAGATGGGCCCTTTTTTGATTGAAAAATCGTTTTCCTTGATGTTGTAGATCAGCGTCCCAATGACATCAGCTGGCAGCAGGTCAGGCGTGAATTGAATCCTGCTGAAACTNNACAGTCTTGGCCAGGCCGGGAACCCCTTCGAGCAATATGTGCCCCTGTCCTAACAAGCCGATCATCAGGCGCTCCACCATGTGCCGCTGACCAATGATCGCTTTATCCATTTCGATCATCAGCAAATCGATGAAGGCGCTCTCCTGGGCTATTTTTTCATTCACTGCACTTATGTCCAATGCTGTATTTTGTTCCATGTAAACGTCTTAGTAAAGGTTTATCAAAAGGCTGCTTTTTTCGTAACTCGCAAATTGAAAATTTATTTACGGTTTGCCTGTTAATGATAGGTTAAAAATGCCCGAAATCCCTTAGTTTTATGAAGGATTTAAGGGATTGATTTTTATTTTAACCGGCATATGAAAAACCAAAATGAATTTTCCCGGATCATCTCCGGGGTCATGACCTGGGGAAGTGGGGGCAAACAACTAAGTACCAGGGAAATGGATCAGCTGATGCACCATTGCCTGGAAATGGGGATTACCACCTTTGACCATGCGGACATTTACGGGGGTTACAGCACTGAGGGTGAGTTCGGAAACGCCTTTTCCAAGAGTGGTATCTCCAGGGACAACGTTCAGTTTATTACTAAGTGCGGAATTCAATATATGAGTGAAGCCCGGGACAATAAAGTAAAGCACTATGACTACAGGACCAACTACATCATCTGGTCTGCCGAAAGGTCCCTGAAAGAACTTAAGACCGATTATCTGGACCTGTTCCTGCTGCACCGCCCTAGCCCCTTAATGCACCCGGAAGAAGTGGCTGCTGCCCTGCAAAAATTGATGAAATCGGGAAAAGTGAAATATTTCGGCGTCTCCAATTTTACCCCTTCTCAAATCGCTTTGATAGAGAAAGAAATTCCGGTAATCGGAAACCAGGTAGAATTTTCACTTACCTCACATACGGTGATGTTTGATGGCACTAC
>JABAOD010008615.1_pt1 | contig 11663 bp, 9 predicted proteins | sample 7062151 | NCBI WGS metagenome assembly JABAOD01 (sample SAMN14538626, study PRJNA623070) | marine sediment metagenome | biome: marine biome [ENVO:00000428]; feature: marine pelagic biome [ENVO:01000023]; material: deep marine sediment [ENVO:00002113] | place: India: Gulf of Khambhat ...
TTCTTCCACCAGACCCGGCGCAAGAGCCTGGGGTTCGCCCGGGAGATGTTCGAGCGCGCCATCGAGATCGACCCCGACTACGCCCTCGCCTACACCGGCGTCGCCAACGCCAGCGCCTTAGTCCACATGTATTACCCGTCCACCCACGCCGATCTCAAGCGTGCCGATGAAGCCAGCCGCAAAGCGCTCGAGCTGGCTCCCGACCTGGCCGAGGCGCAGGCGGCGCGCGGATTCGCGCTTTTTCAGATGAAGCGGTTAGACGAAGCCGAAGAACTCTTCCAGTCAGCGATCCGCTTGGACCCGAAGCTGTTCGAGGCTCACTACTTCTACGCGCGCGCCTGCTTCCAGCAAGGTCGGTTGGTCGACGCGGCACGGCGCTTCGAGGCGGCGTTCGCGGCGCGAGAGGATTATCAGGCGGCATTCTTCGCCGCGCAGTCACACGAAGCCTTGGGCAACAGGGTCGAGGCAGCCGCCGCCTACAGCCGGGCACTGGGCGTCACCGAGAAGCATATGGACCTGAACCCGGACGACGCGCGCGCCGCGACGATGCGGGCCGTCTCTCTCTGCCGCCTGGGACGTCTCAAGGAGGGGGTGTTCTGGGCCGAGCGCGCCCTGGCGATCGACCCCGAGGATGCGGCGGTCCGCTACAACGTGGCGTGTCTCTACTCGCTGGAGGGCATGAAGGACAAAGCGATCGCCTGTCTAGAGGACGCGATCCGGGTCGGCTTCGGCAATCGTGGCTGGCTCGAGCACGATCCCGACCTCAACCCGCTGCGTGGCGACCCCCGCTTCGAGGCGCTCATCTCGAAAATGTGACGGCGGTCTGCCAAATCAGCTGAGCACAGCCCCACTCGCCACAAGTCGACTAGGCGCGCCGAGCCGCACGGATGAGACGACGGTCCGAGAGCATCTCCTTTATCGCCATGGTCTCGACGAGCTCGGCACCAGCGGCGGCGAGCGAGAGGGCGAGGTCCGGTTCGATGATCTCGTAGAGGGCCCAGCGCCACGGACCTGGCCACAGCTCGGCGTCGGCCGGAATCATCCGATAGTCGCAGAAGATGTAATCGGGCTTGAGGGCATCCGCGCTCGCGCGGACGTCTTCGCTCCATTTCTCCAGCACCCAGCCGATGCTGGTCGCGCCGACCTGTCGGGCTTGCTCGATAGCCGCCCGGTCAAACGATATGATCACGCAGCGGCCCAGGACCGGCTTCAGCACGTCAACGACACGCTCCACCACTGCTTCGACTCCGAAACGCACGAGGCTCGCCCGCTTGATTTCCACGAACGCCATCACTTGGGGGTGTTCTCTCAAGAGCGTCGTCGTCTCGCCCAGCAGTGGAATGCGGACGCCACTGAATTGCATCCCGAGCCGCGCCGTCTCGTTCACCTCGATTTCCATCACCTCGCCGAGCGTCAGCTCAACCAGGCTGCGCTCGAGACCGGCGGTGCGCCAGAGGTCGGCATCATGCGAAAGGACGGGCACGCCGTCGGCTGTAAGCTGCACGTCGAATTCCAGGTAGCGAGCCCCCGCTTCGATGGCCGCACGCAAGGCGGGGAGGGTGTTCTCCGGGTAGCGGAGCGCATAGCCGCGGTGAGCGATTAGCTCGGGCGGGCTGACGCTGACGTTTGGCGGTATGTGAATATGTTTCATACTGAGTCGGCCCGGCTGATGTGAACTTCGCTGAGCAGTCGGCCGCTCGTGGACGGCCTGCCATCTTTACTACGTCCGGGGCCGTCGCGTGGATTCAGACACAGCGATCGGCCCCGGATGATAGACCTCGTGGCACTCGGATCTTGGGCAGTTACTTGCTGTTACGACTCCATCGGGATGGGCGTCCAACCCTGCACGTAGCGCAGCACGGTGTGGTTGGTGATCGACCCAAAAAATTTGTCGTGAAAAGCCTTGCCCTCTGGATCGTTGGTCAACCACTCGCGGAAGCGATCGGCTGAGGCCTGATCCACCCAAAACGCCTCGTTCACATACTTGGGGCGGCCTTTCACCGGCTTGCGGGCATGATACGATCCGGTGAAGCCGCCGAGAAGCACCCAGTTCTTCCGATCGACGCACCCGAACTTGCGTGCCACCGAGTCGAATTGAGCGTCGAGCCACTCGATGAACGCGCGCTCGTCGACGCCCTTCTTGAGGTCGAAGAGGTGTACGACTCGTAGCATCGGTGCCTCCTTACACTAACAGGCTCAAAGCGTCGAGACCCATCAGCAACCCTCACGACAGGAGAGCCGTACAACCGATCGCTGAGGGGGCATCGCACACTGCAAACTAAGCGCCGGCCCTACTTCGAGCCAGCCAGGGGCCAGGCGATGAACCCGAAATACAAGCCGCATCACCCCCCGAGGGTATCGGCGGCACATGCAAGGCTTCTAGTGGTTGGGGAAGCTTTCTCACACCCGCTTCATAAAGCTGTGGCTCAGCCCAGGGCCCCTCGAGACGTAGCCCAGGGCTCGAGGCGGCCCTCGTGGACGGCTCGGTAAACGCGATCCCGCAGCCGGTTCGCCTCCTCCGACGTCAGGGTGCGTGTGAGATGCCGGATCACCAGTCGGAGCAAGACGTTCTTCTGGCCGCGGCGCATACCCAAACGCTCGATCGCCGACTCCGGCAATTCGCTGTAACGCGCTTCGGCGATCACTTCGACTGTTTCTAAATGAATCGCATCCGGACCTAGAGCCTCGCGGACCTGGTCCCCGATCTCTTCCGGGCTCAGCTCCTCCTCAACGGCGACCGAGATGTCGCGCCGGATCGCGGGCTGGTCGGACACCGCCCGGTAGGGAGAGAGATCCAACATCTGACTGGCCACGCGCGGGTCCGGCGTGCGGAGGGACCGAATGTCGTCGGCACCCTTGGCCAGCAAGAGCAGCCGGTCCAGTCCCAGGCCCATGGCCAGACCCGAGTAGCGCCTGGAGTCGATGCCCGCCTCCTCCAGAACGCGCGGGTGTGCCAGCCCGCACTCACCGATCTCGACCCACCGCTCCCGCCCCGCCGCTTCGACCTCGATCTCTAGACCGTCCGTCGTGTACGGGTGATCGGTCGCCGTCATACGGTAGGCGGCCCCGGGCAGCGCCGCCCCAACGACCAGCTCCACCATCTCTCGCAGCTCATCGACACGGAGATCTCGTTCCGCCACCCTCCACACGTCGAGCTGATGAGGCTCGCCCGTATGCAGTCGATCGATCGTGTCGCGCCGGTAAACGATGCCGGGGCAGACGAGCAACGCGTCGTGGGGGGGATGAGGAGCCAGCGACCTTAGAAGGCTGGGAATCGCGGCGCTCATGTGACTGCGCAGCAGCCGATCCTCGCTCACGTAGCGGGTGTAGCGCGCGTCGCGTGCCGCACCGTCGGGTGGGTAATGCAAACGATCGTAGTTGTCGGTGATCGGCACTTCGCGTTCGCCACGATACACGATCACCACGCAGTGCCAGGCCTGGCTGAGCCGCCGCTCGATACGAGCGATGAGCAGCTGCATGGCGTGAGGTCCCAGACTCGGGTCGGTCAGGTCTCGTAGCAAGAGCGCACGCCGGCGCTCCTTCTCGCTGATGATTCTCTTCTGGTACGACATCGTCATCTTCCTTCCTCGGTTTCAGCAGGCGTTTCCGTTCCTGTGCGCCGACCTCTGCGGTCCGGCCAACGAAAAACCCCCGGGAGCGAGTCCAGGGGGTGCCTTAGGCTGAAGCGGGAAGCGTCGATGCCGAGATCAGCTCACACAGTTCTCCCCTCCCCTTCCCTGGACGGGCTCCGGGGGCCGGCGAAGGCGAACCGCGCTGACGGGTGTGCTGTGGATCTAGCCATCTCTACCTGTATGTCGCTCGTTCGTGGTCGGGTGTGGGCGTGCCGCACCCGTGATACAGGCCAAAGCTAATCGATCGTGGCACTTCAAGACAAGTATAACAAGACTCGGATTGTCGTCCGCGACCTCGAGGCCTCAGCGGTTACCGGTTGTGGAAGTGGCCTCGTCTTCCTCTACCACTGGCATCTCCACCTCCTCGCCCCAGACGTGCCGCGCGAACCAGATCCAGTTGTGCCACGTCGCCGCCAGCCGCTCTTTCGGTTTGTTAATACCGTGGCCGAACCCCTTGTAGACGATCAGCTGGGTTTCTACGCCCATGTCTTGCAGCCCCTGGAGGAGCTCGTAGGCGTTGGGTATGGGCACGCGTCGGTCGAACTCGCCGTGCTGAATGAGCGTCGGCGTCGAAGCGGCCGTGATCGTTGTCATCGGCGAGGTCGTGGCGTAGATGTCTCGATCCTCCCACGGAGTCGCCTTCAAATACATGCGCGTGAACGGGTGGATGTCGGTGTTGACGTAATAGGTCACCCAGTTGGAGATCCCTGCCCCCACCGAGATGGCGCGAAAGCGATCGGTATGCGTGGTCAGGAAGGCGGAGATATAACCGCCCTGGCTCCAGCCCATGGCACCGAGGCTATCCGGGGCTGCGATCCCCTGCTCGACCAAGTAGTCGACGCCCGACATCACATCCCACATGTCGCCCACACCGAGATTGCGAACGTTCAGAGCGCGGAAGGCCTCGCCGTATCCGGCCGAGCCCCGGTAGTTGGGGAGCAGCACCACGGCGCCCCTGGCGAGCCACTGGTGCACGGGGTAGACGTAGCCGGTCACCAATTCCGGCCGTGAGGTGGCGGCAGGGCCGCCGTGGATGACGACGAGCAACGGATAGCGCCGCCCGGCCTGGTAGCCGTCGGGCTTGTAGAGCACCCCCTCGATCCGCTCGCCGTCCCGGCTTTCCCACTCGATCAGCTCCGGCGCTCCGAGGGCCCAGCCCGCGACCTGATCCGTCATCCGGGTCAGGCGCCGCGGACGGTAGGGGCGCACCCGGCTCACATACACCTCGTTGAGGCTCTCCGGCCCCTCCCCCACTAGCGCCACGTGGCGACCGTCGGCGGAGAAGTCGGTCCAGTACAGCGCATACGGCTCGTCGCTCACGGCCGTGACCGCGCGCCGCGCTGGATCCAGGCGAAAGAGCTGCCGGCGTGTGCCCTGGCTGGCGACGAAGAAGATCCCCTCCGGCGTCCACCGAGCACAGCAGGGGTCCTCGTCGAAGCTGTCGGTCAGCACCTCGATTTCCCCACCGGCGGCGGGCAGGCGAGCGAATTCGCTGTTCCGATAATAGACCGAGCCCAGATCTTCGGTGTGCTCCATGAACAGAATCCAGGCGCCATCCGGGGACCAGACCGGATCGAGATCCGGCCCCGGGCCGTTTACCAGCGGTCGGATTTCGCCTGAGCTCACGTCCAGAACCGAGATATCGGTCTCGAGCCACGAGTTGATGAGCGGGTCGGGTCGGTGCTCGAAGGCGATGCGGGTGCCGTCGGGCGACCACTCGAAGTCGCTAACCGTAAACTCCACGCCCTCCGTCAACCGCCGCGGCTCGCGCGCCTCATCGCCTTCCGCGGGCAGATCGATGACCCAAAGGTGCGTCATGCGATAATCGTCGTCCTCCACGGCGAACTCGCCGTAGCGCTCTTTCCGCTTCTTATCCGCTTCGCCCTCCGGTTCCACGGCGGAGAACGCGATGCGGCCCCCGTCCGGTGACCAGCGGAACCCGTTCACGCCATCGTCCATTGAGGTGAGCGGCCACGCCTCGCCACCCTCCACCCGGATCAGGTGGACTTGCTGCTTCTCTTCGCGATCCGACAGAAAAGCGATCCAGCGGCCGTCGGGAGACCAGGCGGGGCTGCCGCTGCTTCCGTCCTTGGTCCGCGTGAGCTGGAACGGTTCACCGCCCTCACGCACCAACCAGATCTCGTTGTCGTAGCGGTTCTTCTCCCAGTCCGCGCCGCTGACCTCGAAGGCCACCGCCGACCCGTCCGGAGCGATCGCCGGAGCGCGGGCGCTGCGCAGGCCGATCACGTCCTTGAAGGAGGGGCCGGGTGGATCCTGGGCGGCCGTTGTCGCCGGCAGCGCCAGGATCAGCAAGAAGGCGAGGGGCGAGTGGGCCTGTGTCATGCTGTCGACTCCGGGTCGTGTGAGGGAACGAAAGGGGTGGCGCGGACGTTTGACGGCTGGAGACGAATACAGATTTGCCCAACGGCCGCGCTCGCGAGGTCAAGTTGCGTGCGGCTGTCCAGAGTGGCAACCTGGCGTTTCGGTGCTGCCTTGAGAGCCGCAGGCTCCAAGGCGCTTCAACGGCGCGACGCTCGACTTCGAGTGAGTACTTCGCAAAGAGCGTGGAACAGGAGGAAGGCCGTATGAACCTCAATCGCCTCCATGACCTCGATCGCTCTCGGGCTGTTCTGCTGCTGATCTCCGCGATCGTGGCCACCCCGCAACCAGTCGTGGCCCAGGAGCACGCACAACATGGATCCACGGAGCTAGGTGTGGTGGACTTCCAGGCGTCGTGCAGCGCGACCGTACGGGCCGACTTCGATCGCGCGGTGGCCCTCCTTCACCACATGACCTATCCAGCCGCTCGAGAGAGCTTCGAGCGCATAATCGAGCGCGAGCCGACTTGCGCCATGGCCCACTGGGGTGTCGCCATGTCGCTGTTCCAGCCGCTCTGGCCCACACGCCCGGGGCCGGCGGAGTTGAGCCGCGGTTGGGAGGAAGTGCAGAAGGCTAAGGCGCTCAACCCACCCACCGAGCGCGAACGTCTCCTGGTGGCGGCGGCCGAAGGTTTCTTCCGGGAACCCGAGACGGCGGACTACTGGACGCGCATCCGGAGGTTCGAGCAAGGGATGGAGCGAGCTTACCGCGAGGCACCTGAGGATAGGGAAACCGCCGCTTTCTATGCCCTCTCACACCTGGCGACGGCGCAGCTGGCGGGTGGCACGGATCATCAAGTGCGCGCGGCGGAGATCCTCCTCAATATCTACCGCGAGGAGCCCAGACACCCGGGCGCCGTCCACTACACAATTCACGCCAACGATGTCGTAGGTCGCGAGGCTGAATCTCTCGACATCGTACGCAGCTACGACGAGATCGCCCCCGAGAACCCGCACGCCCTCCACATGCCGACCCACATCTTCGTTCGTCTGGGGGGTTGGGACGACGTCATTCGCCTGAACCGGCGCGCGGCGGACGCGGCACTCAGGCACCCGGCGGGTCAATTCGTCTGGGATGAATACCCGCACGCCATGGAATACCTCGTTTACGCCTATCTGCAGCGTGGCGAGGACGAGACAGCGCGGGCGGCGTTGGCTGAGATTCGGGCGACGCGTGATCTCCAACCGTCCTTCAAGACGGCCTTCCATCTGTCCTCTATCCCCGCGCGTTTCGCCGTCGAGCGCCGGGCCTGGTCTGAGGCCTCGTCGCTGGAGCCGCGCCCCCTCTCTTCCATCGCCTGGGAGGGCTACCCCTGGGCCGAGTCGGTCACCTGGCACGCCCGTGCCCTCGGAGCCGCGCGCAGTGGCGACCGTGCGAGCCTACGTGGTGCCGTGGAAAAGCTGGCGGCTTTGCAAGAGGCGGCGATGCATCAGGGCGAGGAATACTTCGCCACCCAAATCGAGATCGCGCGCCTGGAGGCGGCGGCCTGGCAGGCGCTCGCCGAACAGCGAGGCGACGACGCCGAAAAGCTGATGCGGGACGCGGCCGCGCTCGAGGCCTCCACCCCAAAGCACCCGGTGACGCCGGGCGCCCTGGTGCCGGCCTACGAGCTACTGGGCGATCTGCTGCTGGAACTGCGGCGGCCAACCGAGGCGCTGGCCGCCTACGAGATCTCTCTCCAGACCGCGCCACGCCGCTTCAATGGTCTTCTGGGCGCGGCCCGCGCCGCCCGCCAGGCCGATGAAACCGGAAAGGCCACGGAATACTACGGAGCGTTGCTCGACGTGGCCGGGCCGGGTTCGGGACGACCCGAGTTGGCGGAGGCCAAAGCGTTTCTGGCGCGTTAGGCGATAGCGGGACCCTCGGTCGGGTCCGTTGCTACGGCGTCGGGGGCGTCAGCGCGAAGAACTCGGCCGCTCCCGTAAAACCCATCTGAAACCCGATCGCCACCAGCACCAGGCCGAAGAAGCGGATCATGATGCTCCGGGCGCGCCGGCTGAAATGAGCCGCGATCTGTGCCGCGAACACCAGCGAGACCAGCACCACCAGCGCGGAGATCACGATCGCGATGATGGTGGCGATCGGAAGCCAGGCGCTCGCCGTCTCTCTCAATGTCAGAGTGACGGTGGTGACGATCGCCCCTGGCCCCGCGAGCATCGGCATCACCAGCGGCACCCAGAGCTGGTCCTCCGGATCCTCGGTCGTCTTCAGCTCTCTCTGCAGGGCCGTCTCGCGCCCCTGGACCATTTCCAGTCCCATCACCACCAGCAGCAGGCCGCCGGCCGCGCGGAAGGCCGGCAGGCTGATGCCGAAGACATCGATGATCCGCAAACCCCCCAGCGCCGCCACCAGCAGGACAACTAGCACGCCCAGCGACACCGTGAGCGCCGCACGCCGCTTACCTCGTGGGGACCGGTTCTCGACGATCGAAAGAAATATCGGCAGCTCGGCAAGCGGGTTGGTCAGGGCGACGAGTGGCGCCGTAGCGTAGAGGATGTTCTCCAACAGTGTGTTGCTCATGATGCCGGTCTCTGGCGTCCCCGGGCGACTCGAGTTCGCCAGCTATTCTCACTCGACCCCAGCGCCGGCGCACATTCGACCCTCGGCCGAGCGCGGGCGCTGGCTTAACAAGGCGATGTTCTAAAGCACACTATCGGCTGGAATGATAAGCCGATGCCCTGGGTAGGAAAGCCCCGCAGGCGCGACCTCGCTTGAAACCCGCCGTCTCACTCACCCCGCAGGCTTCCGGATACGATATAGTCGACACCGAGTTCGCGGAGCGGCATCTGTATCATCGGGTTCTCGCGGATCCGCCGGTTGTGTGTTTCCACCTCCCGGCGCACGGCCTCCAGCATGCTGGGGCTCACCACCCGGAAGCGTCCATGGCCGCTCAGCCGCTGCGCGAGCCTGTCGGCGATCCCCGCCCCTTCCCCGGCAAACTCCTCGAGCCCGATCGAGACCGGGCTCGACTGGAGGACGAGAGCCGTGTCGAGCGCCTGACCGGCTGTTCCGCTCAAGACCACGGCGCCGTAGCCGGGCGCCCGGATCTCCAGGTGATAGTCGCCCGAGACGTTGCGGAGTGCGCTGGCACTCAGTGGCGTCCGAAGCTTGTCACCTTCGGACGTCTCCCAAACGAGCGCCTCGACCACGCCGCTGGGGACGCGCTCGATCGACGGCGCGCCGCTCTGCAGATCGGCCGCTATCCGGACCCTGACCTCCGCCGGCGATGGCAAGACCGAATCCGCCACCCCAAGCCGGCCGGCGACGAAGGCGACGACGCTGTCGAGCGCGGCCCGCTCGCCCAGTTTCCACACGGCCGCGGGCACCTCGGTCGTCGCCATCAGGCTCCCCTTCGAATCGAGCTCGACGTTCCACAGACTCGCGGTCAGGACCTTCGCGCTCCTCGAGCGGGAGAGATCTTCACTGCTTTGCCGGCTCACCATCCAGGCGACGATGCCGGCGATCGCCACCGACCAGGTGAGGATCATGAACGTCAAGATGATGCGGTAGCTCTGCTTCTTCGTGAGCTGCGGGAAGATCTTCTGTCGAATGACATCACGAAACAGCAACAGAAAGACGCCCAGAGCGATCCCGCCGATTCCGGCGATCCGGCCCAGCGTACCTAAGAGATCAGGCTCCATTTGAACCTCCACCCGGTTCTCGCTTCACCTGGCTGCGCTTCGCCATGTTGCGCCGATCGTGGACAATCTAAGGCCGCGCGGTTTGGCGAGCTTGCTCGGACCGCCGAGCAGGCTGATTCGGCTATCGAGGCGCCAGCGGAAGTTTGCCATGTCCCTCGAGAGGCTTCAGCTTGTCCGAACGCCCGGACCCGAGATGCCAAACGCCGCTCACACTGCCTAGCCAACATGGCGACAATCGCTCGCCCTGGGGAGACCGCACCGGCACCGCTCCAGCGCATCATGCGCGTGCGAGACGGGCTGGCCGTGACGATCGGCATCGTCATTGGCGCCGGCATACTCCGCACACCTGGACTCATCTCCGGGTACCTGGGAGATCCCTGGCTCATACTGGGCGTTTGGTTTCTGGGAGGAGTCGTCGCGGCTCTCAGTACGCTGCTGCTGGCGGAGATGGCGGCGGCGCTCCCTCAGGCCGGTGGCAAGTACGTCTACGCCAGGGAGGCCTTCGGCCCCGTCGCCGGCTTCGTCGCCGGCTGGTCCGAGCTGCTCGTGACTCGCGCTTTCTCCGGCGCCGCCAAGGCCGTCGTCATCGCCGAGTACATCATCATTCTGCACGGAAGTGGCTCGGTGCGGATCCTTGCGGCCGTCGTCGTTCTGGCGTTCGTGCTCATCCACTACGGCGGCCTCCGGGTCGGCACTCAGTTCCAGAACGTGACCACGGTGCTCAAGCTCGCCGTGCTGGCCGGGATCGCCGCTGCGGGTCTTTGGTCGAGCGATCTCCGCGGCTTTGCGGAGCCAACCGGCGTCGCACGTGTGGGCGACCCGGCTCTTCTCGGCTTCGCGCTCGCCTATCAGTCTGTGTCGTTCGCCTACTACGGTTGGGAAGACGCGGCGAAGATGGCGGAAGAGACCCGCGACGCCGGCCGCTCGCTTCCCCGCATCCTGCTGGGCGGCGCGGCGGCGGTAGCGGTGCTCTACCTGTTGATCAACGTCGCCTTTCTGAGCGCCCTGACGCCGGCCGAGATGGCCGGCTCAAAGCTGGTGGCGCAGGATGCGGTCAGCGGCGTTTTTGGAGAGATGGCCGGAACGATCGTGATCGTCGCCGGGCTGCTCATCCTCGTCAGTAGCCTCAACGTGAATTTCCTGGGGATGCCGCGCGTGGCCTTCTCGCTGGCCCGGGATCGCCTGGCACCACAGGCGTTCACTCGTGTCACCTCAGGCGGCACCCCCGGCCCTGCCCTCCTGTTCATCGCCGCCGTGATCCTCGGGCTCGCCCTCACCGGCGCATTCGAGTGGCTGATCCGCTTCATGATGCTGGTGGCGATCAGCGTGGATTTGATGGTGCTTTTCGGTTTCTTCCGCCTCAGGAAGGCACGACCCGACCTCGTCCGCCCCTTCAAAGTTCCGGGTGGCCTTTGGCTCCCCGGTTTGACGATAACCCTCTACATCGTCTTGCTCGCTGTCATCATCGGGACACAGCCGGGGCTGACGTTAGGCGCGGGCGGGATGCTCAGCCTGTTGCTGATCTTTGGGCTGATCGCGGCCGCGAGCCGCGAACACGGTAACCGCGATCGGTCGTAGCGCGGATCCTGCGGATCTGCCCATGTTTCATACGCCCACCCGACGGGTTGTCTGGCACCGCCCAGTCGGTCCGGCCCATGCCAGGTTTCGGGCCCTTCGGTCTTCCTCTACTTTGAGGACGTTCCTCCCGCCTCTCAAAAGGGTGAGCAATGCGAATACCCTACAAATCCCTCACCTTCTGGATATTCGTCGGTCTGTTCGCCGGCATGATCAGCGGCCGCCTGTTCGGNNGGATGGCGATCATGCCGCTCATCATCACCTCCATCACCGCGGCGGTCATCAGCGTCGGCGAAAGGAAGAATCTCGGCCTGCTGGGCGCCAAGACGCTGGGCTACTACGTGGCCAGTAGCCTGCTGGCGATCCTCACTGGCCTCACCCTGGTAAACATCTTCAGGCCCGGCGTCGGCTCGGCGATCGAGCTGGAAGAAACCGT
>JABAOD010003924.1_pt3 | contig 11660 bp, 12 predicted proteins | sample 7062151 | NCBI WGS metagenome assembly JABAOD01 (sample SAMN14538626, study PRJNA623070) | marine sediment metagenome | biome: marine biome [ENVO:00000428]; feature: marine pelagic biome [ENVO:01000023]; material: deep marine sediment [ENVO:00002113] | place: India: Gulf of Khambhat ...
ATCCAGAATCGATACCGGCATGACGGCAGGCATATACGTCGAAGGGGAGTTGGTCGCATGGGACATGACACACCTCGAGACCGATGACGTCGTAATGTTGGGGTTCCTTCACGTCCGGACGCCCTACCGTGGACGGGGCTATGCCAAAACCGTGGCCACGGCAATGCTGAAGGAGGTCTTCGCGTCGGGCAAGATGCCTATCTGCCACGTCTTCCAGGATAACGAAGGTTCCATCAACCTCAGCGAGAAGATGGGATTCCGCAAAGTCAAGAAGCAGGTCTGGGGGACGGCGAAGAAGGTCTAATCCCCCCCGAAACCTATTTATCCACTGGGCCGCATCCCGCGGCTCAAGGGCATGGGGTGCACTTGAGTCTACTCAACGGGCTGAAGGCAATCTTTCGCCGCGTTCCAGGTCCGTGGAGGCCCAAGTACGACCTTTTGCGCGGCGAGGAGATCAGGGCCGAGCTGACGCCCCATCCCCTCTCCTTCCTGGATTACCATATGCCCTTCCTCTTCCTCCTCGGCGTCGGGATCGGGTTCGCCTATCTCTTCAACGCCGTCACTGGGTGGGTCTCCTTCGAGGACTTCCTGGGCTACCAGGCGGGCGTCACAGCTGTCCGTCTCCTCGTCTGGTCCCTTGCCCTCATGGTGTTTGCCATAGGCGCCTCGGTCATCCTGATTCGATGGACCTTTCTGGCGACCTTCGGACTCATCGTCGCCGGCGCCCTCTTCATTACGATTCAGGCCCCTGATGCAGGGGGCAACCCCTTCTTCCTCCCCGTCTACTCCGCTGTCATGGCCCTCATCGGAATGGGCCTCGTGGACATCTACAGAAGGAGCCACGACTACGTCGTGACCGATCTTCGGCTAATTCTCAAGGCCGGCATCTTCCGCAAGCGGGAGAGGACGGTGAGGTACGAGAACGTCGTGGACCTGGAGACGAGCCAGGGCATCCTCGGCAGAATCTTCGGATACGGCACCATTACGCCAGTGACCGCGTCAGGCATCGGTACGGGAGCCGATGAGGCCTTTGCCGGTGGGGGAGCGGGAGCGACGACTCAGGAGGGTCAAGTCGGTGGCGGTCTCTTCGCTGGTGGCTCCCGAGGCGTGACCGTGGCGCGGGCCCGAAGCCACTCGGAACTCCACGGAGTATATCCCTTCCGAACTGTACGAGTTCTGGTCGCTCAACTGTTGCAGGAGAGTTCCATGGTGCACTACGCCAAAGAGCAGCGAGATCTTCTCCGGGAGATGCGGGACATCATGGTCAGCCGGGAGGACCCTGACTACTATTACGCCTATGAGCAGCCCTGATATCTACGCCCAGCGTGAGGGTGCTCAGAATCTAGCCCAGACTGAAGGTGGCAGCTAAGAGCTGCAGGCCCCAATCATTGATTAGGATGTCACCACGCCGAGGACAGCCCATCGACGGGACCAGAGGTACCCGAGCAGGAAGGTTCCGAAGACCAGGCTGAAGGCGTTGATTATGGCCTCCAACAAGACCGCCGACGTGCCCAGGCCGTAGATCCCCTGCTGAAGACCGAAGAGGACATCCATCAGACCAAGGAAAATGAGCGCGCTGCCCGCCGCGAGGCCAAAAAGAAGTGCCAGGGGGCTCTTCCGGAGCAGCGTCACGCCAGCGACGAAGCTAACCGAGGCCATCCAGGCGTCGGCCGCGGGGAATGCCCTTTCGAAGGCCAGGTAAACCTCCGTATCCAATATCCGGACTCCTCCAACCAGAAAGAAGTCCAGCCAGAAGTAGAGGGTGAATAGGGCGGTCAGGAAGAGCAGGCCGGCGATGATCAGCCTCTGGTACGAACCCAGACCTTCAGCCTTTCCCGATGATGTTGTGCTTTGCATAGTCTCCCTCAAATTCCGTCGGTATTGACCTGAGTATCTCCACCCACCTCATGGTGGAATCACTTGTCTTCAGAAGTCGCATCATGCTACCTCGAACGCGGAGCTTGCGCGTGAGAAACGCCCTCGTAGGTCCGAGCTTCCCTCGTAGGATGTCGACCCAGATGCCGTAGCGCCCGCTCAGCACGAAATCCGTCTTTCTCTCTCCGCTCCAGATTTCCGCAATCTCCCCCCCGTCAACCTGGAAGCCCACGACCACGTCCTCCGGCACGCCCTTCTTCGGCTCCCCCAGCAGGACCATCGTGTAGGACTCGTGCTCATCCTGCGCAAGCCTTCGGTACTCCCCATCTTCGTTGGTTCTACTCTGAACCTCCTCCAAGTACTCCTTGCCTCCCAATCTCACGAAGAGACCTCCACAACGACTTTGATGTCGTCAGAGCCACGATTCAGTGGCTCGAACCCCCCAACCACGATGTCCTCGAGGGCTATGATACTCGAGATGAGGGGATCGGCGTCAACACGGCCCTCCGCAAGCGCTTGCAGGGCCGATGGATACTCGTTATACCCACAGTAGCTGCCCTTTATTGTGAGCTCGTTCAGCACGACGGTGAAGAAATCCGCCTCAACGGATTCTTCGCAAACGCCTAACACCACTATCTCCCCAGCTTTCCTCACCAGTGTGGGGTCTACCGCCAGAGTCTGGGGGACGCCCGAACAGTCAAATACCAGGTCCGGGCCCTCCCCTCCCTCTCTCTCGAGAAACACCTCGACGCTTGTATCGAGGGGATTGATGGCCGCGTCCGCTCCCAGGCGTTCTGCCATTTTCAGCCGTGCAGGATTGACCTCCGTGACCCACACCTTCACCGCTCCGGCATCATGCACCGCCTGCAGGGTCAGGAGGCCTATGGGACCAGCCCCTTGGATCAAGACCGAGTCTCCATCCTTTAGGGAAGACAGGCTCACACCTCTGAGGACATTGGCTAGCGGGTCCACCATCGTAGCCTGCCGGAAGGTTAGGCTGCCAGGCATTCTGTAGACCACGCCCTCTGGCAATTTGATGTAGTCGGCAAAGGCGCCATCGATGGTGACCCCCGTCATCTCCAGCTCATCGCAGAGGCTCGGCCGACCCTTCCTACAGTAGCTGCACCTTCCACAGGCGAGCACGCCGTTTCCCACCACCTTGTCCCCTGGGACTACGGAGGTCACCGCCCTCCCGACCTCCTCCACAACACCAGAGAACTCGTGCCCGATGACCACGCCGGGTTCGTAGTTGCCTGTCTTGTATGCCGCCAGGTCAGAGCCACATATCCCGCAATCGCGCACCCCAATGAGGACATCCTCCGGGCCACACTCCGGGACAGGCCTCTCTTCGACGACGATGTGCTCCTTTCCCATGAAGACCGCCGCTCTCATAAGAGGGCCTCCACCGCCTTCGCGATGCTCCTGGCATCCGGAATTACGGCAGCCTCCAGGCTCTCAGCGAAGGGAACGGGGATGCCCGGGTTCCCGAGCCTCACCACCGGTGCCCTCAGTACAGAGGGATCCTCCTCGGCCACGGCAGCGACGACCTCTCCGCTGACTCCGAAAGGCGTGTAGTCCTCGTCGACGACCACCAATCTTCCCGTCCTCTTCACGGAGCCAAGGACGGTGTCGGTGTCAAGCGGGACCACGCTCCTCAGGTCCACCACCTCCGCCTCAACACCTCTTTCGGAAAGCTCATCCGAGGCCTCCAAAGCCCTGTGGAGCATGAGGGCCAGGGCGACAATGGTCACGTCCTTTCCTTCCCGGACAACCTTGGCCTGGCCAAGGGGCACCTCATAGGGTTCTTCGGGGACCGGACCGGTCACGCCAAAGATCATATACGGGAGATCATAGAGGAGCTTGTGTTCCAGGAAGACGACTGGGTTCTCGTCCTTGATGGAGGCAAGGAGGAGGCCCTTGGCGTCGTGAGGTGTGGCAGGCACCGCGACCTTCATGCCAGGGAAGTGGGCGAAGGCCCCGTAGGGACACTGGGAGTGTTGCGCGGCGTCGCCATAGCCCCCGCCGATAGGGCCTCGCAACACGATGGGGACCGCGACCTTACCCCCGGACATGTAATGGATTTTCGCCATATGGTTGTAGATCTGGTCGAAACACACGCCGAAGAAGTCCGCGAATTGCAGCTCGACAATGGGGCGCCAGCCAGCCATGGCCAAGCCGATGGCCGTCCCTAAGAAGGCGGTCTCCGAGATCGGGGTGTCCCGGACCCGCTCTGGCCCGAAAGCCTCTAGAAGCCCCTGGGTGACCGTGAAGGCCCCCCCGAAGGACCCGATGTCCTCCCCCATGAGGAGGACCTTTTCATCGGCCTCCATGGCCTGAGTCAACCCCTCGCGAAGGGCCTCCACAAAGCTCAGCTCTCTATCGGAAGACATGCAGCGCGACCTCTGATGGATCTGGAGTGGGGGAGTTCGCGGCGAACTCCAATGCCTCCTCCACTTGTTTGTCGGAATCGGCCCTTACTCCGGTAAAGTCCACTGGGACCCCCATGTCCCCCAGTACCGCCTCCATTCGAGGGATTGGATCTTCGTCCGACCACTCCTCCTTTACTCCCTCTGCGAGGTAGTCCTCAAGGTCCACCAGCTCGAGGTGGGGGGCAAGACGGTACGTGAGTGCTTCGATCAGCCCAGGTCCCTTTCCTCTCCTAGCCCCCTCGATCGCATCCTTCGCGACACGATAGACCTCCACGGCGTCGTTTCCATCCACATGGTGGCCTGGGATGCCATAGGCAGCGGCCCGAGAGGCGATGGAGGCTCCCGCTGTAGATTCGGACGCCAGGGTTGACATTGCCAGCTGGTTGTTCTCACAGACGAAAACAACGGGGAGGTCCCAGACGGCCGCCAGGTTCAGAGCTTCGTGGAAGCTCCCTTGATTCGCGGCGCCGTCTCCAAAGAACGCCACGGCAACCTTCCTGGATTCCTCAAGCTTGGAAGCCAACGCGAAGCCCAGGGCGATGGGAAGGCCCGCCCCGACGATCCCTGTCGCCATGAAGTTCTTCTCGCCATCGGTGATGTGCATATGTCCCCCCCTGCCACCACACACACCCGTTGACCTCCCGAAGATCTCAGCGGCCAGTGCCTTGAGGTCCAGTCCCTTGGCGATGGCGTGCCCGTGGCATCGATGCGTGGATAGGACGGCGTCTTCTGGCCCAAGGGGAAGGCAAACCCCTGCGGCAACGGCCTCTTGGCCGATGCAGAGGTGCATCTCGCCACGGATCTGGAGGTCCCAGTACCGCTTCCGCACCCCCTCTTCGAATGCCCGAATGAGAAGCATCAGGCGATAGAGGGCAATGGCCTCGTCCTCACTTACACCGCTGCTTGGCGGCAGGCTTGCTCCCCTCCCGAATGGTGTCCCATTCATGCCCAGAGCTTAATGCTTTCTGAAGGGTAGCCAAGGAGAACGCCGGACTAGAGAAAAGGCCATAACCCCACTGATGTTTGCCCGGACGATGGCGCTCAGCACCTATCTCCTAGCCCTTCTGCCCGCAGCCCTTATGGGCCTCTACTTTGAGCCAAAGCCGACTGGAAAGGGGTGGAGCTTCCCATGGAGTCGCCTCGTTGGGGCCATAGTCTTCGTGGAGGTCGTGGCGGCAGCCATATTGCTGACGTACGGGTTCTATATCGGTTCGCCACTGGCCCTCCTGACGTGGTGCGCGCTCGCCCTACTGGCCGGTCTCCTCCTCGACGTTGCACTGGATCATAAATGGCTGCCGTTCCTTTTGTTCCGCGGGTTCGGCTCGTGGGCCACCTTGTCGGGGGTCTTCTTCTACCTCCTCGCTCCGGAACTAGTCCCAGCCGGCCCAGATGGAGTGGGGCTTCTCATCTGGCTCGCCGCTATGGCCGTCTCTGCCCTCGCAATCGCGGGCGTCTCTGCTCACCGGAAAGTGCGGATGGAGTTTCGGAAATCTCTGCCCTGGGCTACGCCCTCCCGGATCTTCACCCTTCTCCTCGGCCTGTCTATCCTTGCGGGCCCCCTGGCAAGCCTGGCTACGTTGCCACAAGGTGCCACAGCGGCCCCCATCCCCACGTCCCTCTCTCAGAACACAGTGGAGGGAAACCCGAGCTTCTACGTCACCAACACGAGCCACATCCGGGTGGTGTCATGGGACCTGGCCACCCAGTATCTGAGACGGGCCTACGGAAGCCACGCCAGCGCCTTTGAGGACGATCTGGACATCCTCTTCCGCTACACTCATCCTACCATCGTACGAGGGGACTTCGTGTGGGTCAACGCCCCCACCTACGAGACCCTCAAGTGGCTGGGCAACCCTCATGTGCCCTTCTACGTCCTTCTCAAAAACCTCCCCGAGAACATGACCCGCCAGGAACCGCAAGTGGTGCAGGTCGTGGAGAAGCCCCTCGAGATCCACGAGGAACGCATCCCCTGGGAGCGGAGGTTGATTAAGAAGGTGAATGAGATGTTCTCCGGGGAACTCTACGTCTTCCAGGTCCGCTTTGATGTCGACGACGACCTCAACCCCTACTGGATTCTGTACATGGCCGAGAACATGAACATGCAGAATCGGGGTGTCCTCCGGAAGGTGGTCATCGTCGACGCCGAGTCAGGTGATCTCGCCGTCCATGACGTGGGCGATTCGGCCATTCCCGCCTGGCTCGAGGTGGTCATTCCGGACGAGTACGTGTACGACTGGACCTCCTGGTGGGGTTCTCATCGGTTCGGGCTGACCTACGGGCTGGTGAATAAACTCCATCTGTATGACCCGGACGATGTAGCATCCCGCTTCCTCGTCGTGGGTGGGACGTCCTACTGGCAAGTCCCCCTCGTGCAACAGGCGAGCCGCGTCCTCGGCGGCGTCGTCAACATCAACACGAGGACCGGGGAAGCCTTCTTCTTCAACCTGGAGGGGTTGAGCGTGGTGGACTTGGACACGGTGATCCTCCAGGTCAGCAACTACCTCCAGAGCGGGGCCATCGGATTCCAGCAGTTGAGAATCGACGAAGCCTACCTCTACCCGTTCCGGATGGTGGGGGGACAGGTCAGGTATGCCTACGTGGTTCCCCTGTACGCCGGCTTCACGGTCCAGAAGTACGCCATCGTGGATGGCGAGGAGTACACCGCTCCGCCCGTGATTGACAGCAACCTCCAGAGAGCGGTGGACTCCTATCGGGCGAAGACCTTTGGCCAGCCAACCGCCATCCAGGCGCGATGGGAGAACCATACGGTTGAGAACGCCTTCATGGGGAACGCCCCCGGCGGAGCGGGGTTTGAGGTCGTCATCACCATCAACGGGACCACCCACGTCGTGACGGAAAACCAGCTNNGCGCGGGGAGGACGTCACCATCGCCGTCGTCATCTTGGAGGGAGCCATCGTCGACGTCTACTGGTCTGGATCCACCCTCGTTCCTTCGCCCTGGGGCTAGGATGGTCACCGCGACTCCCAGCTGACTGGCCCGCCTGAGTCGTGTTAAATAGTCCGTTCCCGTTCCATTCAACGAGTAGGATGGCAGAATTCCCTTCGCAGGAGTGGATCGAGGGCTTTATGGAGGTCCTGAACGAGAACGAAGCGTACGAGGACGCCGCCAAGGATTGGGAGGGAGACTTCCTTTTCGTCTGCACGCCAGAGGGCAACTTGAAGGAAGAGGCCCGGTTCTACGTGGACCTCTGGCATGGCAAGTGCCGGGAAGCCCGTATGGTCGAGCCGGGGGAGGAGGTGGAAGTGGCCTTCACGTACACGGGCCCCTACGGCAACTGGATCAAGCTCATCAACAAGGAAATCGACCCCATCCGTGGCCTCCTCACGGGGAAGTTCAAGCTCAAGGGGAGCATGATGAAGGTGATGCGCTACACCAAGGCGGCCAAGCTTCTTGTGGCGACAGCGGGCCAGGTACCCACCGAGTTCGTGTGATGCCTCATCGAATCTTCACGACGGCCCGGGCGACCCTCCCCCTCTCCAGATCGGCGTAGGCCTCGTTCACGGCCTCCAGGGTGTAGTAGCGGCTCACTATGGAACCAGGGTCCAGCCGGTTCGCTGCCACGAGGTTCACGAGCTGCGGGAGGTCCCTTCGGGGGCTGTAGCCCAGGCACGCCGTCAGCGAGAGATTGTAGAGGGAGAAGCCCATGATGTCCATAGGGATCTTGGATCCCATTGGGTGGAGACCCATGATGACGACACGACCGCCTCTCCGGACCACCTCCAAGGAACTCACGAGATCGGGCTCCGGCTGGGCTTCCATAGCTAGGTCCACACCCCGCTGATGCGTCGCCTCGAGGATTCGGCCAATCGGGTCCTCTCGGGAGGCGTCAACCACAAAGTTGGCCCCGACTTCCTGGGCCCACGGGAGCTTCTCCTCGAGGATGTCAACACCCACGATGAGGGAGGCTCCGAAGATCGTCCCAAGCTGGATGGTAGCCAGGCCAAGCCCGCCACATCCAAAGACGGCCATACTCTCGCCGCCCCGCAAGTGCCCTCTGTTGCGCAGGGCATTGAAAGCCGTCCCATAGGCGCAGGAGAGGACGCTCGCGTCCTCCAAGGGAATCGTCTCTGGAAAGGGAATGACGACATGTTCTGGAACAGCCACCAGTTCGGCGAGGCCTCCCGGCCGACCGGGGGTCAGCCCCGGCATTTCCAGGTATCTGCAGAGGTTCTCCTCTCCTCGCCGACACTCAGCGCAAGCCCCGCAGGAAGCGATCCAGGAGACGATGACAGGGTCGCCTTCGCGCAGATCGTAGGGATTCTTGCAGTGAGGGCCCAACCGCTCCACTCGGCCCGAGACCTCATGACCGGGGATGTGGCCTTCATCCAAGGGGACGAAATGATCCATCATGGCGTGCAAGTCGCTGTGGCAGGCACCGCACGCCTGCACTCTCACAACGATGTCGCCTGGCTCTGGATCAGGGTCCGCTACATCCTCCACCGTGAGCGGCTTGTTTGGGCCATGAAACACGGCAGCCTTCAACGCGTTTCCCCAGCCCACATGGAGGGACGAAAGTATAAGCATGGCGTCTCCTTGAGCGAGGTGCCATGCAATCTAAGATGCTAGTCGACGGAGAGTGGACGGAGGCTTCCTCTGGAGGCACCACTCAAGTCATTGACCCATCCACGGAGGGGGTGCTGACCGAGGTCCCCAAGGCGACTGTAGAGGATGCCAGAGCCGCCATAGATGCCGCCCGACGAGCGTTCGACGACGGACCCTGGCCTCGCCTGTCGCCCCGCCAACGGGGTGCGGTACTCGACGGGTTGGTGCAGCTCTTGGAAGTCCGCGCCGAGGAATTCGCCACGCTCGAAGCACGGAACGGTGGAAAACCCATCCGACAGACCAGTTTCGCCGACATTCCCATGGCAATCGAGCATACCCGCCACTTCGCGCAGTTGGCAAGGACCCTCCAAGACGAAATCGTGGAGCTTCCTGACCTCGGCGTCAAGACGCGCGTCGTGAGGGAACCGGCGGGAGTGTACGCGGGCATCATCCCCTGGAACTTCCCGTTGCTGATGACCGTTTGGAAGGTGGCCCCAGCCCTTGCTGCGGGGAACACCGTCGTGCTGAAACCTGCGAGCTATACCCCCCTCACGGCCTTGGAGTACGCCAAGTTGGCGATGAAGGCCGGCGTTCCGAAAGGCGTGCTGAACGTCCTGACGGGCCCGGGTCTAGGCGTCGGCGAAGAGCTGGTGTCCAACCCAAAGGTCGACAGGGTGGCCTTTTCCGGCTCCACGGAGGTCGGGCGGAAGATTATGATGATGGCCGCACCCACGGTGAAGAAGGTGACCCTCGAGCTGGGGGGCAAGGCGCCCATGGTCATTTTGGAGGATGTCGATAAGAAGGATGCGCTCAAAGGGACGCTCTTTGGGGCCTACCTCCACCAAGGCCAGGTCTGCCTGTCAGGCACCCGCCTCATCCTGCCAACTAGCCTCCACGACGAGTTTCTGAACGAATTGGTGAAGATGGCCCAATCCATGCAGTTGGGATCGACGACTTCGTGGGATACCGACATGGGGCCCCTCATCTCCGAAACCCAGAGGGAGAGGGTGGAAGGTTTCATCGAGAGCGGGCTGGAGGAGGGGGCGGATCTGGTCCTTGGGGGCAGGAGGCCCAAGGGAATGGAGAGGGGGTTCTTCCTCGAGCCCACCATATTCGACGGCGTCTCCAACGACATGACCATTGCCCAAGAGGAGATCTTTGGACCCGTCCTGTCCGTCCTCACCTACGACTCCTACGAGGAAGCCGTCGAGTTGGCGAATGGGACCTCGTACGGCCTGGCCGCGTCCGTGTGGTCGCGAGACCTCCGCGCCGCCGAACAGCTTGCTCGGCGGGTCAGGGCCGGGACCGTGTGGATCAACCATCATCACCTGCTCAGCTGCGCGGCGCCCCATGGGGGGTACAAGCAATCAGGCGTCGGAAGGGAGCTGGGCATATGGGGTCTCCACGAGGTTACCGAACTCAAACACCTCTTCCTCGATGAGACCGGAGAGGTCATGAAGGAAGCGTTTGGCTTGGTGCTGGCGAAGTGAGACGGGGCGAATGGCACCCCACCTGGCGTCCATCCCGGGCCCTTCGCTACGCGCTGAGATAGGACTCCAAGGCCTCGAGAGAGATCTGTGCCTCCACGCCCTGCCGGTACAGTCGGTAGCCCATCCTCTCGTTGATAGAGAGCATGGCCTCGTTGGTTGTCGCGTTGCCCGTTTTGACGACCTTCACCTGAGGGAAATTCTCCCGGACTCGGAGCAGCATGGCCGCCTTCAACCACTTGCCCAGGCCCCTGCCCCGGTAGATGTCCTTGACTCCGGTCATCCACTGGGTAATGTGGGTCTCCTCTCCGGGAAGATAGCCCATGGTCGTGAGACCACTCAGGTCGCCATTCTCCTCCTGGGTCACCGCCCTGAGGATCGTTCCTCCGGATTCGAGGAAGCTGTCCACGCGCTCCTTCAGGATCTCCGGTGTCAGGAACTCATCGCCAATGTCGAGATCACCGCGCGGTTCCTGGTTGGAAACGTCCTGCAGCAGTTCGCAATACTTCTCGACGACAGAGGCCTCGGGGTAGTTTGTGTAGAATCGGAGGGTGGAGGTGGGAGACCGCTCCTTCCCCTCGCGTACCCACTCTTCCATCATCGGCCAATCGACCTTGTCCAAATAGAGACGGCTCTCCCGCCACCGCTGGGCGACCTGGGCCCCGATGGCCTCGATGAAGGCCATGCCAGAAGCCTCGTCACTCCCGCCTATGAGAAGGGACCGACCTCGTTCCTTGGCTATCTCAGCAACTCTGGCTAGCATGAGCTTGCCGAGGCCTGCCCTGCGTTCGGAGGCAAGGACCTCCATCTCTACCCACGCCATATGTCCGTTCGTCTCGTGAGCGAGGGAGCCTTTCCGGGTCATGCCGACCTCGAGCCATCCCGACAGCTTTTCCGCCGGCTCCACATCCTCGATAGCGGTGAAGTAGAGCTCTTCCCACTCCGGATCTTGTCGTTTCATCAGCTTCTCCGTCGCTCGATCGTCGAGGAGTGGATCGTCTGGGTCCCTTTCTTCGTGACGGAGGCGACGGAATTGGTGGTGGAGTGCCCACTCACCTCGCGCGGCCGTAGTGGGATCAAAGGAGCGGATCCGAATCGTCACTCCGCATCGAAGCACTCGTGTGCTATCTAAGGTTTCGCTCCGTGTGTTGCCTTTTCAAGGACTACAGAAAAGCCAATATACGGGCTCAAGGTACGTTGGCTAGTCGCTCCCGTGGTGTAGTCCGGTCAAGCATCGGGGCCTCTCGCGGCTCCCCGGAGCCAGGGAAAGCCCCTGACAGGGGTTCAAATCCCCTCGGGAGCACT
>JABAOD010020004.1_pt3 | contig 11656 bp, 12 predicted proteins | sample 7062151 | NCBI WGS metagenome assembly JABAOD01 (sample SAMN14538626, study PRJNA623070) | marine sediment metagenome | biome: marine biome [ENVO:00000428]; feature: marine pelagic biome [ENVO:01000023]; material: deep marine sediment [ENVO:00002113] | place: India: Gulf of Khambhat ...
GCCCGCGGAGATGAACACCTGGTTCCCCGAATGGAACGCGTTCTGGGCGGCGGAAAACATCACGGCGACGATCCACAACGTGTACACGCTCCGCGGCGCACTGGTGCGTGACGCCCTGGCCTGGTCGAAGGGCATCAACGAGGCGCTGTACCGCTTCGGTGTCGAGGCCGAGGTCATGTTCGCCTCGCACAGCTGGCCGCGCTGGGGCAACGAGCGCATCCAGGAAGTCATGCGGGCGCAGCGCGACGCCTACGCGAACCTCAACAACCAGGTGCTGCATCTGGCCAATAAAGGGGTGACAATCAATGAGATTCACAACGAGTACGTCGTGCCGGCGAGCCTCCGCAATCAGTGGGCGGCGCGCCAGTATCACGGTTCCGAGTTTCACAATTCCCGTGCCGTTTTGAATCGATACCTGGGCTACTGGGACGGCAACCCGGCGACGCTCGCGCCCTTGTCACCGGGCGATTCCGCGCCGCTCTATGTCGAGATGATGGGCGGCGCCGACCCCATCCTCGCGAAAGGCCGCGAGCTGCACGAGGCGGGCGAGTACCGGCTGGCGATGGAGATTCTGAACAAGCTGGTCTACGCGGAACCCGGGAACGCTGTCGCCAAGAAACTGCTGGCCGACGTGTTCGAGCAGCTCGGCTACCAGTACGAGAGCACCAGCATGCGCAACGTGTTCCTGTCGGCGGCTCGGGAGCTGCGGTCCGGGACTCCGGAGGCCCTGAGCGCAAAAAGTAGCGGGCCGGATGCGATCCGGGCGCTCACGACGGCGCAGTGGTGGGATGCGGTCGCGATCCGCGTCGACAGCAGCAAAGCCGACGGCATGGCCTTCAAGCTCAATTTCGTCGTGCCCGACCAGGACGAGACGCTCGTCATTGAGATGAGCAACTCGACGCTGACCACGATCGAAGGCTACAGCGCGCCGGACGCCGACGCGACGCTGACGATAGAGAGGCAGCACTTGCTGCCGGTCATGATGCAGTTGACGACCCTGGGCGCACAGATACAGTCAGGCAAGGCAACGTTGAGCGGTGACCCGAAAGTTCTCGCGATGCTCGGATCGATACTGACTGAGTTCGATCCGCTGTTCGAGATCATGCCCGGCACGAAGTAGCGCGATGACCGAACCCGGTTTTCTCGAAACAAAAACGCGATGCCATCGACGCACGATGTATTCAATCAGTCGTCGCCCCTCGTAGACTACGACACGTACCGGGGCGACGCGGCGCTGCGCGATGCCATACGCCGTCACGGGGCGGCCTCGGCTGAAGAGGCTCTGTCAGCGCACGGCGCACGGACCGGCAGCGCGGAAGTCATCGGGTGGGGCTTCCTCGCCAATGAATTCAAGCCTACGTTCGATTCCCACGACAGGCAGGGCCGCCGTATCGATCGGGTGACCTATCACGATGCCTATCACAAGCTGATGCAGCTGGCGTTTACAACGGGCCTGCACGCCAGTCCCTGGGCGAATCCCGGACCCGGTGCGCACGTCGCGCGAGCCGGACTTTATTACCTGCAGGCCCAGGTAGAAGCGGGTCACGGCTGCCCGCTGACCATGACCTTCGCCGCCGTACCGACCCTGAAACTGGACGCCGGAATCAGCGCGAAATGGTTGCCCAAAGTGCTGGCCTGTACATACGACCGGCGCGACGTCCCGTACACGGAGAAGGAGGCGGTGACGATCGGCATGGGTATGACCGAGAAACAAGGCGGCTCGGACGTGCGCAGCAACACAACCCGGGCGGTCGCTTCCGGCGCCAGCGGTGCCGGTGAGGCGCACGAACTCACCGGCCACAAGTGGTTTACGTCGGCACCGATGTGCGACGCTTTCTTCATGCTCGCGCAGTCCGCCGGCGGGCTGAGCTGTTTCCTGGTGCCCCGGTGGCGACCGGACGGCAACAGGAATTCGATTCACGTTCAGCGTCTGAAGAACAAGATGGGCAACGTGTCGAATGCGTCCTCGGAAATCGAGTTGCACGGTGCCCTGGGATGGATGGTCGGCGAGGAAGGCCGCGGCGTCGCCGCAATCATCGAGATGGTGGCCATGACGCGGTTTGACTGCATGATCGGCTCCAGTGCCGCGCAGCGGCAGGCCGTGGCGCAGGCGATGAACCACGCAAGGGGACGCTCCGCGTTCGGCAAAGTCCTGATCGATCAGCCACTGATGCGCAACGTCCTGGCCGACCTGCAGCTCGAACTGGAAGGATCGGTAGCAATGACGATGCGGATGGCAGAAGCCCTCGACAACAGCCAGGGCGCGTCGGGCGGCGAACACGACGCGCTGCTGTTACGACTCGGCCTGCCAACGGGAAAATACTGGATCTGCAAGCGCACCCCCTTCCACGCCTACGAAGCCATGGAATGCCTCGGCGGCAACGGAGTAACCGAGGATTTTATACTGGCGCGTCTTTACCGCGACGCGCCTATCAACGCAATCTGGGAGGGGTCCGGCAACATCCAGGCGCTGGACATGCTGCGCGCGATCCGCAAGAGCCCGGAAGTTCTCGATACCTGGTTTGATGAGCTCGCATCGACAGCGGGGGACAGTCCGGAACTCGATACCGCCGTGGCCGCGCTCAGGGAATCGATGTCGGACCTGGACGATGCCGAATATCGTGCCCGGAGGCTGGTCGATCAACTGGCGCTTACGCTGCAGGCCAGCTTACTGGTGCGTTCCGATTGCCCTGCCGTAGCGGAAGCGTTCATAGCGTCACGCCTCGCCCATTCCGGCGAGCGGAGCTACGGATCGCTGCCCCGTGGCCTGGATATTGCCATTATCCTGGAGCGGGCCGATCCTTTGATTTATTGAGGCCTGGTCATAAGGCCTGGTCATTTAGATGGCACCAGGCTCGCTTCGTACACTTCACTATTTGCAGAGGGGTGGATCACCGTGTGGACACAAGCACTCATCGTCTTGTCGACGTCATTGCTAACCGCCGTGCTGACGCTCGCGCTGGCGTGGTTGCTGTTTGACCGATACCTGAAAGAACGGATTCAGTCGGAGATCGAGGCCTCGGCTGAGAAGCTCGGATCGCGCTTCAAGCAACAGGTCTCGGAAGGCGTGCACGAGGGCATCGGCAATGGCTTCGCCGACCTTCGCAAGAAAGCGGCCAAGTCGGCTGCACGGGGTGGCCTCGACCTGCTCGAGGAAAACCTGAAGTTTTGGCTTGGAAGCGGTCGGTCCGAGGACTAAACAGACCTGACACTTTTTAGACACCTTTTATATGACACGCGTTATAAATGACGGCGTATGGCGGCGGCGCGGTAGCGAAAAATTCGATCCAGTTGTCGGCGGACCAGAGGCAGCAAGAGTGATCCAGCCGGCTGCAGCGGCAATCGATACGTCACCCGGTCAGTCATCCGGGTACCGCCCTTGCACTCGGCAAACGTGTGCAGGTGCCGCCAGCTTCTGTACGGCCCACGAACCTGCTCGTCGACGAACTGCTCGGCAGGCTGCCATTCGACGATCCGCGTACGCCAGCGAAACGGCACGCCGAAGAGCCGCAGGCGATAGTCGATGATCGTGCCCTCGCAGATATCGATCGGCGTCGGCGTAAGAATCTGAAAAGCGAGCTCCGGTGGGGTAATGCGCTCTAGATTCTCGGCGTCGGCGAAAAACGCAAAGACCTCCTGTATCGGCAGCGGCAGCACGATGCTGGTTTCCAGTAACCGGTCACCGGTCTGCACGGTGCCGTGTGAGATCGCTGTCACTCCATTCGGCATCAGCGATCAGTTCTCGCTGTAGTCAACCATCCATCCTTATAACAGTAGAGCACCGCTTATTGACTGCGGTCCGCGCATGGCCACATCCGCTTGTGAGTTGCCGATCGTGCGATTCGGAATGAACACGCTCGCGCCGAGAGCGTTTTGCAATTCCACGAATCGCATCGAGATGCTGCGCACGATACCCGTCTGGCCGGAAATCTCGATCAGGTCTCCGACATCCGCCAGGTCCGAGAAGATAAACGTCAGCCCGGTAACGACATCCTGCACGACGCCCTGCGAACAGAATCCCACAGCGAGTCCGACGACCGATGCACTGGCCAGGTACGCCGTCAGCGACACGCCGAACTCGCGCAGGATCAGACCGAAGGCAAGGAAATAGACGACGAACATCGTGATGCTCGTTGCCAGCGTGCCCACCGATCTCAGTTTCCGGTAGCGTCGGTCGCCGGCGCCGTGCAGCAACGTGCTGCTGAAGCGCCTGATCAGCACGACGAGCAGGTGCGCCAGCATGGCGATTCCCGCGAGCGCCGCAACGCGCAGGACCAGCGGCCAGTCGGCCAGGATTGACTGCACGGGACTCATCGCTCGTCGCGAGCCGGGGACCCGGCTTAGGCGCCTGTAACCTCGAGCTGTACGTCGACGTTATTCCTGGTGGCATGCGAGTAAGGGCATATCTGCTCGTGCGCCTGGTCCGCAAGCGCCTGCAGCTCGTCCTGCGGCAACGACTTGTCTTCGACCCGCAGCTTCACGGCCAGGCCGAAGCCACCCTTTTCCCGCGGCCCGATGCTGACTGCGCACTCGATCACGGCGCCCTTGGCATCCATTTTTTGCTTCGAAGCAACGAAGTCGAGTGCACCCCCGAAACAGGCTGCATAACCTGCAGCAAACAGGTGCTCCGGTGTCGTCGTGCCCTCTTTGCCGGGCCCGCCCATGGACTTGGGCACCGACAGGTCGGCGCCAACGGATCCGTCGTCGGCTTCGGTGCGTCCGTTACGTCCGCCTTTGGCTGTGGCTGTTGCGGTGAATACCGGTTCGATCTTGTCCATTCTTCTCTCCTGTGCGGGTGAGCCGGGGAATTATCGTAAACCAGCCTCGGCGCCAGCTCCACCAGCCGGATTGATCTCGTGCCGACCCCGACAAAATGCAGTATCGACATGCGGATCGCACTTGCACTTTCGTATACGATCTGAGGACAGTCACGCTTTCGATTTCCGCGCTCGTATTGGGGCACCGTCGAACCAATCGCGCCACAGGCATTCAAATTTCGGCTGCGCCAATGCATAATATCGGCGACATCATGTCGTGAAACCAATGAGGTAACCGGATCGCGAGCCGGCTCGGCACCGCCATTGGAGAACACAGATAACAAGCTGGGCCAAGTCGGCGCCGAGTTCGGACAAGCGATTCGCTTATGACCGCAACTCAGGAGCCGCCCATGTCCAGACTCATCGTACAGAAAGTCCTCGACCCCGAAGATCGCAGCCTGCCGATCTTTGATGAATTCAACGAAGTTGCCGAACGCATCCGCGTCCGGGCGTACAGCCTCTCAAAAATGCATGGCCCCGGTGAAGACCGCGACCTGGACGACTGGCTCGCGGCTGAGCGCGAGATCTGCTGGCCATCTGCCGAGCTCGTTGAAGATGAAGGCTTCTTCGAGGTGAAAGTCGCCCTGGCCGGCTTTGACGTCGAGCACATAGCTGTCACGGCGACGGCCGACGAGCTGATCATCAAGGCGGTTCGCGACGAGGCGGAATCAGAGTCCTCCGCCACCGAAAAAGCACAAATTCGCTGGAGCGAACTGCGCAGCGAGGACGTGTACCGCCACATTGAGTTGCCGGCCAGCATCGACGTCGAGAACGTCACTGCAAAATTCCGCAACGGCATGCTCGAAATCGAGGCGCCCAAGGCGACCCTCGAGAAGCAGTCTCAGTCCGAAGTGGAAATTACGACTGACTGAACCGGAATTCAGCGCCGGGCTCGACCGAGTGAGGGATTGCGCGAAGCCGCCGCCCCGGCGCTGCCGGGGCCGACGGAGAAATCCCTCGAGCTCAGGGCTTGATGTAGGCGTAACCCTGGCCCTGCAGTACGGCGAGCTGGGCAACGCCGCTCGGGACGATATCCGCTTCCTCCACGTAGTAGAGGTCGTTGGCCAGGTCGACCTTGCGACCCTTGACGGTGTTGGCGCAGACCTGGAACTGGATACCCTGGTCGCGCAGGCTGTCGATCTTGGCGGTCATGTCTTCCGTGGCGTTGGCGTGCTTGAATTTCGTCAGGCGCTCCAGGGACCCCGGATCGAGCAGCAGTGACAGTCCGTTGCCGTGCAGCACGACCTTCAGATCGAGGTTCTCGGCGCCCGTGGCATTGATGTGATTCTGGATATTGCGCAGCGCCCCGGCCTGCTGCTTCGGATTGTCGTAGTTGATGTGATAGACGACTTTCTGCTTGGCAGCGACCGCTTCATGGCCGTCGGCGATGGCCTGTCCCGCCAACAGCGTCGTCATCCCCACGATGGCCGCGAGCGCGGCCAGACTCTTTAACTTCATCGTCATTTCCTCCTGAGAAACAAGTTTTGGCCCGGCGCTTTCTCTTACTTGGCGGCCGATGTTCAGTCGCGTTTGTGGAACGTAGTAGCTCCGGGCCGTCCCCCCCGTTTCCCGGGCGATCTTGGTCATTTCACTGCGCCCGAGAGCGCCTGAAACTAGCATGGCGACTGTCCCGAGGGAAACGGCTTTATGGTTATTACGCGCTAACGTAATGTTATCAATAGGAAAAAGCCGTCAGGCCCGTTTGCCTCAAATGAACCTGGCAGCTCCTTCCATTTATATTGAGGTAGGAGAAGCACATGGCTTTTCGTTGCAGGTTTATGTGGCCGCACTCCGAGAGGGCGCGGCTTGGACATGAGTAAGTACTGGTCATTTGCGCTAAACGCAGGGTTGATCCTGGTCGTGTTCCTGGTTGTCTCGGCGTTCCAGATGCGCCACATGCTGGACACCGACGGCCAAGCGGCACCCGTCCTTACGGGCGTGACGATTACCGGGGAGCCTTACGACCTGGCCAACGCAAGCGAAAAGCCCGCGCTGGTCTATTTTTTTGCGCCGTGGTGCAGGATTTGCGCGGCCAGTGCGGACAACCTCAACCGGTTACGGCGCTGGCGTGATGAGGACGAGCTCGAGATCGTCGCCGTCGCGCTCGACTGGGATTTCGCGCACGAGGTCGAGGAGTACATCGAGCGCCATCGGCTCGACGTCCCAGTCGTTCTTGGCAACGCCACGGTGCGCCGACAATGGCAGGTGCAGGCCTATCCTTCCTATTACGTGCTCGACAGCAAACACAAGGTCGTGCGCCGCGACATCGGCTACAGCACGCAGTTCGGCTTGTGGTGGCGCGCCTGGATCCAGACCTGACCGGCACCGCCGGTCGCGTGCCGCCGACTCAGCGACACGGCCAGAGGCGCCACCCGACGGCCCGGGTGGCGCTCAGCTCAGGTAACCAGGCGCGGCGCCAACCGGCTCGCCCTGCGGCGTGCGCGCTTCGCCAAGCCGGCCTTGGATTCCTTCGAAATCAAACCCGTGACGATCGAGCCGACGACTTTCGCGCCCATCGTCTTCGCCGCTATCCTGATGTTCCTGTTCGTGCCGTAGGTCAGGCGGCCCATCCAGCCCGGCGCCGCGCAGGATGAAATGATGACGGCCGGCTTCTTGCGTGCCTTCGCCTTGCGGAACACGGGCGCCGGCTTGCCCCATGGCCAGTAACCGTAGACGGCAAGGCGCTCCGAGAAGCGCTTGAACAAGGCCGTGACCGACGAGAAGTTGGTCGGCGCGGCCAGCACGTAGCCGTCGGCCGCTTCGATCTTGTCAATCAGCGCGGCCATACCGTCATCATGAACGCAGCATCCCGGCGCGTCGCCCGGCTGCTGCATGCACTGGCGGCAGTTGCGGCAGAACTCGATCGGGTAGTCGCGCAGCTTGACGTGTTCGACCGCCGCGCCCATCGCCTCCAGTCTCACCAGCAGATCATCCACCGCCTGGTCGGTCACGCCGCCGTCGCGGTAGGACCCGTTGATTGCGAGAATGCGTTTCTTGCCGTTCATCTCGGATACCTTCGGGATATTTCTAGCACCCGGCCAAGCGCCGGTGAATCGTGGAAGGCCGCAGCCCTGGTATGGAACGAACCGTCTGCGGAAAACCCTCGCGTGTCCGTCTGCATCACGGTTCGACCTGTCGACGCCGTGTCAGAGCGGATACACCCAGGGCAGGACGATAGAGAACCCGATCCACAAGATAACAATCAACGGAATGCCTGCTTTGAGGAAGTCGGCGAATTGGTAACCACCCGTACTCAGGATCAACAGATTGGTCTGGTAGCCGAAAGGCGTCGCGAAACTCATGTTTGCGCCAAACAGGACAGCCAGGACGAACGGCATCGGATCAACCCCGAGCTGCTGTGCCGCCGCAATTGCGATCGGGGTGCCGATCACTGCAGCCGCGTTGTTGGACACGATGTTCGTCAGCACCGCCATGATCAGGATGAACGCGCTAATCGTGACCGATGCCGGCAAGCCGCCCGCGGCGCTGACAAAGGCAGCCGCCAGGTATGTGGCCATGCCGGTAGCCACCAGCGCCTTGCCCATAGCCAGGCTCGCTACGATCAATAAGATAACGGCGACCGGGAGTGATCGTCCGACGTCGCGCCAGCCAAGACATCCGAGTGCGATCATCAGGCCGACGCCGATCAGGGCCGAGATGGAAATCGGCAGCAGGCCCAATGCTGCGGCGCCGATCACCAGCGCCAGTACCAGTAATGCTCGCTTGGCGCGGTGCGCTCGCGGAAGCCCGGTCGTGCCGTCGACGACCAGCATCTTGCCGGAGGATTTAAGGGTTTCGAGTGCCTCTCGAGAGCCTTGGACCAGAACCACGTCTCCTGATTTGAGCACGACAGAATCCGGATCTGTCGCTTCGCGCTCGCCAGGCGCCCTGGCCTGATAAACGGCGAGCGGGTTCAGGTTACCCGCGGGCCACAGATTAACGTCGCTCAGCTTCCGTCGATGGACCGGCGAGCCGACGGTTACGACGATTTCTGCCAGTTGCTGCTTGCTTTCTTTTTTCCGCGTGTCCGTCGATTCCGCTGGTTGCAGGAGCGAAGCTCCGATCGCTGATTCGAATAGCTTCAGGTTCTCCGGCGTGTCTTTGACGCGCAGACGATCGCCAGCCTGCAGCACCACCGATGGCAGCTTGGCCAGTAGCAGAGATTCGCCCCGTCGGATCTGTTCGACACGCATCTCGTGTTGTGTCTTGTCGAAAATGTCTTTCAGGGTCTTGCCGACGGCGAATCCATCCTCGCGGATCGTCAGCTGCGCATCGAACAGGCGTGGACGAGTATCCGCCATAGGCATGCCCCGGTCCGGCAGCAATCGCGGCACGACCAGCCATACGTACAGGAGGCCAACCCCGCCCACCAGTACGGCGGGTAGCGTGATATCGAACATCGAAATATCCGCAACTCCGAGGTCGCGCGTGATCCCGACGACCAGCAGATTTGTCGATGTGCCGATCGTCGTAGACATACCGCCAATAATTGTTGCGAGGCCCATCGGCAACAAGAACTTCGATGCCGACAGCTTCGTGCGCAGGGCAATGCCGACGAGAATCGGAATCATCAGTACGACGATGGGCGTGTCATTGACGAACGCGCTCATGACGAACACGGCCACGAGCATGAGCAGCATCGCCACCTTCGGCCGTCGCGACCACTGGTCCCCGGCAAACCGGGCGACCGGCTGCAGGGCGCCGGTCGTCTCGAGCGCTTTGCCGATTACGATCAATGAGCAAATGGCCACCAACGCCTCGTTGCCGAAGCCGAGCAGGAACTGTGCCGGGTCGAGAGCCTCACCGTTGACGGGATAAGGGAACAGGTGGAATCCGAGCACCAGCACGATGATTACGGCAAGACTCGAGGACTCGAGCGGCAGGCGCTCCCGAGTGAACAGGATCAGGGCCACGACGATCAGTAGAATAACGGCGATCCCGTGGGCGTCCGGCGTCATCGTCTGCGCAGTCATGTCGGGCTCCATCGCTCTCGGCAAAGCCAGCACTTACGCAGTGTTCAATGTACCAGCTTTCGGCGATGCGAGGCCCTCGCACGCAGACATTCCGGTAAATCCTTGCGAACCAGCGCCTTACGATTGGCGAGCCGCTGTTCTCGTCGTAGCGAGCGGCCGATACTTGCTACAGGCTCTCCTGCATCGCGTCAGCCACGCGCCTTTGCAGGAAATCGTCACGGCCGCCCAGTTCCTGCTGGTTCTCGGCAGCACGCCGCTGACCGAGCACGTCGGTATGTCCATGTCATGGGCTCGTTCATCGCCGGCCTGTTGATCGCGGACCCACCGTATCGCCACAAAATTCTCGCCAGAAACCGCCGTTTCGCGGTCTGTTGCCGGGACTGTCTTTCCGATTCTTGTCGCCGGGCCGTAACAGTAGCTCTTGCCGCTCATTAGCCGATTCCTTCCGATAACTGTCGACGGCTTGCGCCATCTTCAATATGATCGCAGGCAGGGCAAAAAAGCAGCATGACTTCCCGGAAGACCGAATCCTCGTCGGCGGCGGAGCGGCCGTGAGCCGCGACCTGCTCCGCGCGCCGTTCATCGCGCTGGCCCTGGGCTTGGCGGCCGTCGCTGCGGCGGGTAGTACTGCCGACGAGAAACCGGGCATTGCGAAACTGTTCGCAGAGAACTCGATCCTTACCGCGAGCATCGAGGCACCGCTCAAGACCTTGATGAGAGACCGGCCAGATGACCTCTATCTCGAAGGAAAATTTCGCTTAGCCGGCGCCGACGGGTCTGAACAGGTCCTTGATCTGAAGATTCGCACCCGCGGTCAGTATCGTCGGGACAAAACGCACTGTGATTTCCCGCCGATTCGGCTGAACTTCAGAAAGAAACAGGTCGCTGGCACGGTGCTCGAGGGACAGGACAAGCTCAAGCTCGTTACGCATTGCCGCAACAGAGAGCCCAAATTCACCCAATATGTTTTACGTGAGTACCTCGTGTACCGCTTGCTTAACGCATTGACGGACATAAGCTTTGGCGTGCGACTCATGCAAATCACGTACATCGATACCGAGAGTAGCGGGCGAATGACGAAGCTCGGATTCGTCATCGAAGACGACGACGATGTCGCCCAGCGCAATGGCATGCAGACCGTGAAAACCGGCGACATTTCGTACGAGGACCTCGAAGCTGGCCAGCAAAACCTGATCCATGTCTTCCAGTACATGATCGGCAATACCGAATATTCGCTGGTCAGGGCCGAGCCTGACAAAAACTGCTGTCATAACACTGACCTGCTCTCGACGACGGGAAATTCGCCGCTGACCCCCTTGGCTTATGATTTCGATTTTGCCGGACTCGTCAATGCACCGTATGCGGAGCCAAACCCGAAATACAATCTTCGGGCAGTGCGGCAGCGGCTGTACAAGGGACGATGCGAAAACAACGAGCTGCTGCAGGAAACGATTCAGCGGTTCCACGACAGGAAAGACTTGATCTTCGCTATAGTCGACGAATTCGGATTGCTCAATTCGCGAAGCAGGCGCTACGTAACCCGGTACCTGAACACGTTCTTCGAGAACACTGCGCAGCCGTCGTTCATTCAAGCGGAGCTTGCCGGCAAGTGTAATGCCGCGTAGTCCGGCCGGCGTGCCGCTAGCCTATAAGCGATCGCCAGGCCAACCCCGAAAGGCCGCTCCCGGGGAAGAATCTGCAATGAAAGCCAGGGATGCGCCCATCGTCCCGGCGCCTGCGGCCGATTCACCGTCATTCCGAGCGCAGTCCCTTGAACAAGCCTGCACACATGACCAGCAGTACGACACCGAACGGCAGGCCGATCGATATGGTCAGCGCCTGCAGCGACGCCATGCCGCCGCCCAG
>JABAOD010011370.1_pt2 | contig 11646 bp, 9 predicted proteins | sample 7062151 | NCBI WGS metagenome assembly JABAOD01 (sample SAMN14538626, study PRJNA623070) | marine sediment metagenome | biome: marine biome [ENVO:00000428]; feature: marine pelagic biome [ENVO:01000023]; material: deep marine sediment [ENVO:00002113] | place: India: Gulf of Khambhat ...
CAGGTCACTGGTCTGTCGGTCGACAGCCGCTTGGTGAAGCCAGGCCATCTTTTCGCGGCCCTTCCCGGCACAAAGGTGCATGGCGGGGAATTCATCCAATACGCCTTGCGAATGGACGCCGGAGCAATCCTGACTGATGCAGAGGGGGCAAAGATCGCCGCTGACGTGCTGGCCGCATCGGAAGCCGCGCTTGTTATTGCGGAAGACCCCCGTCAAACACTCGCCTATGCCGCAGCGCTATGGTTTGGTGCACAGCCGGAGGTGATGGTCGCTGTCACCGGCACCAACGGAAAGACCTCGGTCGCCACGTTCACTCGCCAGATTTGGGAATTACTTGGTCGTCATGCCTGTAATTTTGGCACCACAGGTGTTGAGGGTGCGATGACGGCGCCACTGTCGCATACCACGCCCGAGCCGATTACCCTGCACCGTCTGTTGGCCCAGATGGCCAAGGAAGGTGTCACCCATGCAGCAATGGAGGCGTCCTCTCATGGGTTGGCCCAAAGCCGCTTGGATGGCGTCCAACTTGCGGCGGCCGGATTTACAAATTTCACGCAGGATCNNGACGGTACGGCGGTTGTCAATCTTGATGATCCGCGCGGGGCCGATATGATCGGAATTGCCGAGGAGCGGGGGCAGGACCTTTTAACCATTGGCGAGGCTGACGGCGCAAATCTGCGCATCCTGAACCAACGCTACGACGCCACCGGACAAGAATTACGGTTTGAATGGGCTGGCAAGGTCCACCAGACGCGGCTGAATCTGATCGGGGGTTTTCAGGCTCAAAACGTATTGATGGCCGCCGGATTGGCGATTGCTAGCGGCGAGGTGCCTTCGCAGGTTTTCGACACCTTGGCCGATCTTTCGACGGTCCGCGGCCGGATGCAACTGGCCGCGACACGCGACAATGGCGCCGCAGTCTTTGTGGACTATGCCCACACACCAGATGCGCTCGAAACCGCGCTCAAGGCGCTCAGGCCGCATGTCATGGGGCGTCTGGTGGTTGTTTTCGGCGCAGGCGGAGATCGTGACAAAGGTAAGCGCTCGATGATGGGAGCCGCTGCCTCCGCTTACGCTGACGTTGCCTTCGTGACGGATGACAATCCAAGGAGCGAAGAACCATCTGACATTCGGGCGGCGATCCTATCGGCTTGCCCCGAGGCGACTGAGGTTGGCGACCGGGCGGAAGCCATTCTTCGCGGTGTGGATGCTTTGGGACCCGGAGATGCACTGCTGATTGCTGGCAAGGGGCATGAAACCGGGCAAATTGTGGGCGATGACGTTTATCCGTTCGATGATGTCGAGCAGGCCAGTGTTGCCGTTGCCGCGCTGGACGGGAGGGTTTCGTGACACTCTGGACCGCGCAGGAAGCTGCGGCCGCAACAGGTGGCCGGGCGACAACCGACTGGCAGGCGACCGGGGTGTCAATCGACACACGAACCCTACAGGCGGGGGATCTGTTCGTGGCGCTCAAGGCTGCGCGGGATGGGCATGACTTCGTAGCTCAGGCCTTGGAGAAGGGGGCCGCTGCCGCGTTGGTCTCTCGCATACCAGACGGGGTTGGACCAGATGCACCGCTTCTGATCGTTGATGACGTCTTGTCAGCGCTGGAGGATCTTGGCCGCGCAGCCCGCGACCGTACCACCGCAAAGGTTGTTGGCGTGACCGGTTCGGTCGGAAAGACGTCAACCAAGGAAATGCTGCGGGCGGTATTGGCGGGACAGGGCAAGGTCCATGCTGCTGAAGCCAGCTATAACAACCATTGGGGCGTGCCGCTGACGCTCGCGCGCATGCCCGCAGACACTGAGTTTGCGGTGATCGAGATCGGCATGAACCATCCCGGTGAGATTGCCCCACTGGCAAAGATGGCTCGTCCCCATGTCGCCTTGATTACCACCGTAGCCGCCGCACATCTGGAGGCTTTCAAGAGCATTGAGGGTATTGCGGCAGAGAAGGCCTCGATCTTTGAAGGCTTGGAGCCGGATGGGATCGCTGTGTTCCTGAATGATCTGGGGGTTTCGGGGATTCTTGGCGAGAAAGCAGTCGCTTGCGGGGCGACTTTGGTCCGTTTCGGGGCGAAGGCGGATACCGATTTTCGCATGAGTGACGTCCAGATGGTGGGCGAAACCACAATTGCCAAGGCGCTCACTCCCGAAGGTGATCTGTTGTACAAGGTTCAATCCGCCGGGCGGCATTTTGCTTTGAATGGGCTTGGTGCGCTGGCAGTGGCGCGATCCTTGGGGTTGGACATGGCTCTGGCTGTGACTGATCTGGGTCAGTGGCGTCCGCCCGCGGGGCGAGGGCAGCGAGAAGTCATCCATNNTTTCGAACTGATTGACGACGCGTTTAATGCGAACCCGACGTCCCTGGCGGCGTCATTGGAAGTTTTGGCGGCAGCAAAGCCGGACCATGACATTGGCCGCATCGCCAAAGGGCGCCGTATCGCGGTTCTGGGAGACATGTTGGAACTTGGCCCGGAAGAGATCGAGATGCATCGCGCCGTAGCCGAAGACCCGTCGATCGCCACGCTTGATCTGGTGCATTGTGTTGGTCCGCGAATGCAGGTGCTTTACGATGCCTTGCCCCGGAAACAACGAGGTGAATGGTGCGAAGATGCGGACGAGTTGGCCGGTCGGCCACACACGCTTGTCGATGCGGGCGATGTGGTTTTGGTGAAGGGGTCGAAGGGCAGCCGGGTGTCCCGCGTTGTTGACGCGCTGCGCAATTTGGGACACTCCGTCCCCGACGAAGACTAGAGGCGGACAGGAAACATGCTCTTTTGGCTGACGGAACTCTCGGATGGCGGCGACTTTTTTAACCTGTTCCGCTACATCACCTTCCGGTCTGGCGGTGCGTTTTTTACCGCACTTATCTTCGGATTCATCTTTGGAAAACCACTGATTAACCTATTGCGCCGTAAGCAAAAAAGGGGGCAGCCTATTCGTGATGATGGCCCGGAGGGGCATTTCGTCAAAGCGGGGACGCCCACAATGGGCGGGCTGCTGATCCTGTCGGCGCTGATCTTTTCCACGGTGCTGTGGGCGAAGACGACGAATCCCTATGTGTGGATCGTTCTTCTGGTCACGGTGGCCTTTGGGTTGATCGGATTTGCTGATGACTATGCAAAGGTGTCGAAGAATAATACCAAGGGCGTTTCGGGGAAGGTTCGCATGGCTCTGGGCCTTGTGATTGCCGCTGTGGCAGGTGTTGCAGCCGCTTATTTCCACCCCGATCCCCTGTCGAACCAACTGGCCTTGCCGGTGTTCAAGGACACGCTGATCAACCTTGGTTTTATCTTCGTCCCGTTCGCGATGATCGTGATCGTGGGCTCGGCCAATGCGGTGAACCTGACCGACGGGCTGGACGGGCTGGCGATCATGCCGGTGATGATCGCGGCGGGTACTTTGGGCGTGATCGCCTATGCCGTAGGCCGGGTCGACTTTACCCAGTATCTGGACGTGCATTACGTACCGGGCACTGGTGAAATTCTTATTTTCTGCTCGGCACTTATCGGCGGAGGCTTAGGCTTCCTGTGGTACAACGCCCCGCCCGCCGCAGTGTTCATGGGAGACACCGGATCGCTGGCCTTGGGGGGCGCTTTGGGGGCGATTGCGGTCTGCACCAAGCACGAAATCGTTCTGGCGATCGTCGGCGGGTTGTTCGTGCTTGAAGCGCTGAGTGTGATCATCCAGGTGTTCTATTTCAAGCGCACCGGCAAGCGGGTGTTCCTGATGGCGCCGATCCATCACCACTTTGAGAAACGTGGCTGGGCCGAGCCGCAGATCGTGATCCGTTTCTGGATCATCTCGCTGATCCTCGCGCTGATCGGGTTGGCGACGCTGAAGGTGCGTTAAGACCGGTTTCGGGCGTATGACCTGCATATGATCTACGTATGACTTGCATATGAGTTTTGTACTCATCTGAAAATCCTACCCGATCTGCGAAATGTCCCGCCTGGCAGTTCCGCCCCCGGGCGCGTGTTCGCACCTTGCCTTCTCTGGTTCCGCCGGTGCATCTTCGCTGCCAACAGGAGACGACTGAATGATACCCGTTCGTGGATATGATGGCGCGCGTGTCGCCGTATTGGGGCTGGGCCGGTCTGGCCTGACTGCCGCTAAGGCCTTGCAGGCGGGTGGGGCCGAGGCGCTGTGTTGGGATGATAACGCAGATGCGCGGGATCGGGCCAAGGCCGATGGTCTGGCGATCCACGATTTGGGTAAGGCCGGGGCTTTTGACGGGGTGGCAGCGCTGATTACCTCTCCAGGCATACCCCACCTCTACCCCGAACCGAACAAGTACATCGCGCGGGCCTGGGATGCGGGCGTCCCGGTCGACAACGATATCAGCTTGTTCTTCCGCTCCGTCGCCACGGGCGAGTGGGACGAATTCGACGTGGCTCCCAAGATCATCGCGGTGACTGGCTCGAATGGGAAATCGACAACCTCGGCCCTGATCCATCATGTGCTGACTGAAGTGGGCCGTGACAGCCAGTTGGCGGGGAACATTGGGCGTGGGGTTCTGGACATCGACCCACCGGGCGACGGCGGCGTGGTGGTGCTGGAACTGTCGAGCTATCAGACAGAGCTTGCCCGGTCGCTCACACCGGATGTGGCGGTCTTTACCAATCTCAGCCCAGACCATCTGGATCGTCATGGCGGCATGGGCGGTTATTTTGCGGCCAAGCGTCGCTTGTTTGCCGAGGGCGGACCCGACCGCGCGGTGATCGGCGTCGACGAGGCCGAGGGGCGGTATCTCGCCAACCAGATGTCCGAAGGTAACGGGGACGACCGGTTGATCCGCGTGTCCTCGGGGCAGAAGCTGGCGGGGCCGGGCTGGTCGGTCTTTGCCCGCAAGGGGTTCTTGAGCGAATATCGCAAGGGGCGGCAGGTGGGCTCGATTGACCTGCGCGCTGTTCCGGGGCTGCCGGGGGCACACAACCACCAGAACGCCTGTGCAGCCTATGCGGCGGTGCGGACGCTGGGTATTGCGCCGCGCGTTATCGAGAAGGCGTTTCACAGCTTTGGCGGATTGCCCCATCGCAGCCAACTGGTCGCAGAGCGGGATGGCGTGCGCTTCATCAACGACAGCAAGGCGACCAATGCCGATGCGGCGGCCAAGGCGTTGGCGGCGTTCAAGAACATCCGTTGGATCTGCGGTGGGCTGGAGAAAGAAGGCGGCATTGACGCAGTGACCCCGCATCTAGGCAATGTCACCAAGGCCTATGTCATCGGGCGCGAAGCTGCGCAGTTTGCCCTACAACTTGGGAATGCGCCGCTGGAGGTCTGCACGACCATGGCCGAGGCAGTCGCGCGTGCAGCTGCAGAGGCCCAAAAGGGCGATACGGTTCTTTTGGCGCCGGCGGCGGCAAGTTTCGACCAGTATGACAGCTTTGAGAAGCGGGGCGATGATTTCATGGCTTGCGTCGCGGCGCTGGACTGACACAGCCCTAATCCGGCTTCCGCATTTTGAGAAACGATGGTTTCGTGTATCCTCCCCACATTTCGGGAGGACATTTAATGACGCTAAAGATTATCGGGTCTGGCTTCGGTCGGACCGGCACCAAGTCGTTGAAAGAAGCGATAGAGGTCTTAGGATTTGGCCCCTGCCATCACATGCATGAACTGCTCGAGAACCCAGACGATGTGCCGATTTGGCAGTCAGCTGCTTTGGGCGAGCTCACAAATTGGGATGCAGCGTTGGGTCGGTACAAATCTCAGGTGGACTGGCCTGGATCGCACTATTGGCGTGAACTGGCAGAGGCTTTTCCGGAGGCAATAGTTCTGCACTCGGTCCGACCGGAAGAAAGCTGGGTAAAAAGCTTTCAAAAGACGATTGGCAAGCTTTTGGGGGTCTATGACCAGCTCGATCTACCACCGCATATCCGCGATATCCTCGATATGAACAAAGAAATTATCGGCAACGCGACCTTCGACGGCAAATTTGGCGATGCGGACGCCCTGTTGGCGGCCTATCGCAAACGGACTGATGATGTGGTTCAGGCTATCGATCCTGATCGCCTTCTGGTTTTTGACGTTGCCCAAGGGTGGGAGCCTTTGTGCGCCTTTCTAGAAGTCTCGGTCCCTGAACAGCCCTTCCCGCACCACAACCTTCGCGCCGATTTCTGGGAGGTTCTGGGCGGCGAGCCCGACTAGTTTGACCAGTGCGTAAAATTTTTCTTGCATCGACTCAGATGACCTCCTAAATCGCGCCGTCAAGACGCCAACGCACGCGCCTCTGGCCGGTGGGGAGAGCCCACACGTGTTTATGTAGCGACGGTAACGTCTCCCTTGGAAGTGAGCGGTCATATATGGCCGGGTCTATTGGAGATGACCATGAATGCTACTGTAACCGGCTTTGTCGGACTCCATGAAGTTACCCACACTGAACGGCTGGAGCAGTATATCCGCATGTCGGAGTTTGACCGCCCGACACTGGTGGTGGATTCAAATGCAATTGTCGGTCAGTACCACGCGCTGAAATCGGGGCTTGGCCGGGCAAAGATTCACTATGCGGTGAAGGCGAACCCCGAGAAAGAGATCGTGCAGAAGTTGGTCGCCGAGGGCTGCGGTTTCGACGCTGCCTCGCGCCCCGAGATCGAGCTGTGCCTGTCGCAGGGCGCATCACCGGAAGACATCTCCTTCGGCAATACAATTAAACGCCCGCGCGACATCGCCTTTGCGCATCAGGTGGGGATCACTCTGTTTGCAGCTGATGCCGAAGAAGAGTTGATCAAGCTGGCAGAGAATGCCCCGGGTGCGCGGATCTATATCCGCATCGTGGTCGAGAATTGCGAGGCCGATTGGCCGTTGTCGCGGAAATTCGGCTGTGCGCCAGAGAAGGTTCTGGCTCTGCTGGGCATGGCCCGCGAACTGGGATTGGTGCCCTATGGGCTCTCCTTCCACGTAGGTAGCCAAACCCGCGAAACCTCCATGTGGACAGGTGTTCTGGATCAGGTGGCTGATGTCTGGCGCGATGCGCAGTCGGCTGGGTTTGACCTGCAACTGCTCAACATTGGCGGAGGCTTCCCGGCGGATTACGGTCAGGGCGCCGTGCCACATTCGGCTTATGCCGCCGAGGTCATGCGCATGGTGGAAGAGCGGTTCGACACTGTCCCGCAGATCATGGCGGAGCCGGGTCGCGGATTGGTGGCAGAAGCAGGTATGATCTCTGCTGAAGTGATACTCGTGTCGAAGAAGTCCGACAGTGATACCTATCGCTGGGTCTATCTGGATATCGGAAAGTTCTCTGGGCTGGCCGAAACGATGGACGAGTCCATCCGTTATCAATTCGTCACCGATCGCGACCACGAGCCGACCGGACCCTGCGTGCTGGCAGGCCCGTCCTGTGACAGCGCGGACGTTCTCTACGAAAAGCGTCCGGTGCAGATGCCAGTGGGGCTTCGGACCGGGGATCGCGTGATCATCCGGGCCTGCGGGGCCTATACCTCGACCTATGCGTCGGTCGGGTTCAACGGGTTTCCTCCGCTGGATGTCGTGGTGATCTGACTGTCGGTGAGGGTGCCTGAACGCACCTCGCCTTGCTTCAGACCTTACCTATTTCACCATGCCGGCGGATTGTAGGTAACTGGCCATCCCCTCAATATTCAACTCACGCCAATTGTCGTATTGGCTCCAGTCGGAATAAGCATCCAGGGTCAACTCGGCCTTGATCTCATCAACCGATTTCCCGGCTTTGAGAGCGTCAAGAACACCCGCCTTGAGCTCGGTGATATAGGTTAGATGGTCCTGAAGGTCGGCCTTGTTTCCGACGCTGCCGTGACCCGGCGCAAAGATTTCGAAATCCAAGGTCATCGCGGTTTCGACTTGCCCGATCCAGCCGTCGATATTTGCGCCGCCGAAGTTCCTGAATGGCAAGCGTTTGGGGGCGGCGACGTCAACGATGAAAGCGACATTCTCGGGCCGAACAACGACGGCGAGCATATGGTTGTCATGGCCCGATCCGAGGTTTGTCAGCTCGAAGGATTTTCCCCCGATGTCCAGGCTGTGGCTGTCCCCGACGCGCAGGGTGGGGGTCACTCCGTCAATGCTGGCAGGGGCATCTTCGTGCGCGATGACAACGGCGTCAGCATGTGCCGAACCGCCAGAGGCATGGTCGCCATGGCTGTGGGAATAGATCAAATGCGTCACAGGCTGGTCGGTGATCTGTGTGAGATTTTCGTTCAGCCACTTTCCGGCTTCAGCATTGATAGGGTCGACGCGGACAGTTCCTTCCGAGGTCGGTACGACCAAGGACAGATGGAAATTGTTCTGGAAGAGGTAAACATCACCAGCCACGTGATGAAGCGCGCGTGTAGCGTCTTGTGCGGCGGCTGGAAGAGCGAGGGCAGTACAAGTAACGATGAGGGAAATGAAGCGTAGCATTCCTGAAACTCCCAATTTGCTAATCAATGCGAGATTTTGGGCGCTGAAGGCCGAACATGGCAAGATGTACCGCTTCACGTTGGTGTTACAGGACGACATTTGGGCGGGGTAAATGGCGGCCATCGAAATGTGGTCGGCAACCTGCCCGATCTGAAACTTGGGCATTTTCGCGCCGAGGGCTTCCATAACACTGGCCAGATTCGCCGCGTTCGGCTAGAATCGCACACAGACCCGGAAAACCGGGCGATTTGAGGCAGTTTAGGGCGGTTTCCGATGACGGAAATGGTTTATGGCACCATCCCCTCGCGGGGAGGTGATCCGGTTCTACCCCGGTGGTGGCGCACAATCGACAAATGGACGATGTCCTGCATTCTGGTCCTCTTCGGGATCGGTCTGTTGCTGGGCTTGGCGGCATCCCCACCGTTGGCGGCAAAGAACGGCTTCGAGCCATTTCACTACGTGACACGACAAGCGTTTTTCGGCGGTGTTGCGCTGTGCGTGATGCTGGTGACCTCGATGATGTCGCCAACACTGGTGCGGCGGTTAGGGGTGCTTGGCTTCCTTGCTGCATTTGTCGCACTGGCATTGCTGCCGGTGCTGGGCACCGATTTCGGCAAGGGCGCAGTGCGGTGGTATTCGCTTGGCTTTGCCTCAGTCCAACCATCTGAGTTTCTGAAGCCCGGTTTCGTCGTTCTGGCCGCTTGGTTGCTGGCGGCGGGGCAAGAGATCAATGGCCCACCCGGTCGGATCATGTCCTTTGGCGTGGCGATTATCCTTGTCGCGATGCTGGCGTTGCAGCCCGATTTCGGGCAGGCGGCGCTGATCCTGTTTTCCTGGGGTGTGATGTATTTTGTGGCCGGGGCGCCGATGGTGTTGCTTGTCGGCATGGCTGGAGCAGTCGTCTTGTTCGGCATGTTCGCCTATGAGAATTCGGAACATTTCGCACGTCGGATTGACGGCTTCCTTTCGCCCGAGTTGGACCCGCGCACGCAGTTGGGCTATGCGCAGAACGCGATCACCGAGGGAGGATTCTTCGGCGTTGGCGTGGGCGAGGGGCAGGTGAAGTGGTCCCTTCCGGATGCACATACGGATTTCATCATTGCGGTGGCCGCGGAGGAATACGGGCTGATCCTCGTGCTGGCCATTATCCTTCTTTATATGACGATCGTGCTGCGGTCGCTGTACCGCCTGTTACGGGAAAGAGACCCGTTCATCCGGTTGGCCGGGACAGGGTTGGCCTGCATGTTCGGGGTTCAGGCTCTGATCAACATGGGCGTGGCGGTGCGGCTGTTGCCGGCTAAGGGCATGACTTTGCCGTTTGTCAGCTATGGCGGGTCATCTTTGATCGCCGGGGGCATTGCAGTTGGGATGCTTTTGGCGTTTACCCGCCGCAGACCGCAAGGCGAGATCGCGGATATCCTGCGCCGCCGGTAAGCGGCGTATCTGGGGGCAGAGATGAATACGAACGCACCACTTCTGGTGATCGCGGCTGGTGGCACTGGCGGACATATGTTCCCGGCGCAGGCGCTGGCGGAAGAAATGCTGGCGCGGGGCTGGCGGGTGAAACTGTCGACCGACGCGCGTGGCGCGCGTTACGCGGGCGGGTTTCCCAACGAAGTGGCTGTGGAACAGATCGCCTCGGCCACTTTTTCGCGGGGCGGGCCTTTGGCGAAGCTGGCTGTGCCGTTTCGAATTGGTGGCGGCGTAATCGCGGCGCTGATGGCGATGCGCAACGACCGGCCAACGGTGGTGGCGGGATTTGGAGGCTATCCCTCGATCCCCGCACTGGCTGCGGCGAGCCTGCTGAAGCTTCCGCGCATGATCCATGAACAAAACGGCGTCTTGGGTCGGGTGAATAAGCTCTTCGCCAAACGCGTCACGGCGGTTGCCTGCGGAACCGATCCAACGCCGCTGCCCGAAGGTGTGCCCTCGACCTATACGGGGAACCCTGTACGGGCGGCGGTGTTGGGTCGGGCTGGCGCGCCCTATATCCCGCCGGGGGATTACCCAATGAGCCTTCTGGTCATTGGCGGCAGTCAGGGCGCGCGGATCCTCAGTCAAGTTGTGCCAGCAGCGATTGCGGCGCTGCCAGATGGGTTGAAAGCCAATCTGCGTGTGGCTCATCAGGCGCGCGAGGAAGATTTGGCAACGGTTGAGGAAATCTATGCCGCAGCGGGCATCGGTGCCGAGGTAAAGACCTTCTTCAACGACATCCCAAGCCGGTTGTCAGATGCTCAACTGGTGATCTCGCGCTCCGGTGCCTCGTCGGTCGCGGATATCAGCGTTGTCGGGCGGCCTTCGATCCTTGTGCCCTTCGCGGCGGCAACCGCCGACCACCAGACGGCCAATGCCCGTGGGCTGGTTGATGCCGAGGCGGCGATCCTGATCCCCGAAAAGGCCCTTGCACCGAAGGCGCTGACAGAGCAGATAGACATGATCCTGTCAAACCCTGACGCTGCGGTGAAAATGGCCCACAATGCGCTGGCCCATGGCCGCCCCGATGCGACGGAGCGTCTGGCAGCGATTGTCGAGCATTTGGCAGGCAGGGGACGAAAAGAATGAACGCAGCTGCGGCAACCAAACTTCCCACCGACGTGGGGCCGATCCATTTCGTAGGTATCGGCGGGATCGGGATGTCGGGCATCGCCGAGGTTCTTCTGAACCTTGGCTACACCGTTCAGGGCTCCGATCTGAAATCCAGCAAGATCACCGAGCGTCTGGCGCGTTTGGGTGCGACCATTTTCGAAGGTCAGCGGGCTGAGAATCTGGAGAGTGCTGAGGTCGTCGTGATCTCGTCCGCGATCAAACCGGGAAACCCCGAGCTGGACGCCGCGCGGGCGCAGGGGCTGCCGGTCGTCCGCCGTGCCGAAATGTTGGCCGAGTTGATGCGACTGAAATCCAATGTTGCTGTGGGCGGTACGCACGGCAAGACCACCACGACCACTATGGTTGCCACATTGTTGGACGCAGGCGGGATCGACCCGACCGTAATCAATGGCGGGATCATTCATGCCTATGGCTCGAACGCCCGGATGGGCGCGGGCGAGTGGATGGTGGTTGAGGCCGACGAGAGCGACGGCACCTTCAACCGACTGCCGGCGACCATCGCCATCGTTACCAACATCGACCCCGAGCACATGGAGCACTGGGGAACGATCGAGAACCTGCGTCAAGGGTTCCTCGACTTCGTTTCGAATATCCCGTTCTACGGTCTGGCCGTTTGTTGTACCGATCACCCCGAAGTGCAGGCGCTGGTCGGGCGTGT
>JABAOD010023687.1_pt2 | contig 11644 bp, 11 predicted proteins | sample 7062151 | NCBI WGS metagenome assembly JABAOD01 (sample SAMN14538626, study PRJNA623070) | marine sediment metagenome | biome: marine biome [ENVO:00000428]; feature: marine pelagic biome [ENVO:01000023]; material: deep marine sediment [ENVO:00002113] | place: India: Gulf of Khambhat ...
CGGAAGGGCTCGGGGAGTGGGGCTTCCCCGGCGGAAAATTCCACGGGTTGGTTTGGCGTTAGCTCTGTTTTCCGCGCCGAACGACGCCTAAGGCATCAGGACGGCCATCCCCCACCTGCGCTGCGCTTTCCGAATATCTTCGGAACCCCCGCAAACCAGGTTCCGCCGGGTCCAGGCGCAGCTCCCCTCACCCTCCCGACGACACCCAACTCTTGTCGTGACGCCACCACTCGCCTGGATGACCTCATTTTACTTCAGTTGGGCAGCATCTGCAGGGCCCGAGCGACATTGCCGGTCCGAAGGACTCCGGACTCCTTCGGAGATGCGGCAGGGCCCCTCGGCGTGCGGCGGCCTGGGAAACCGAGGCGCGATCCGTGCCGAACTTCCTTGCACGGATCGTGAACACGGAGGGNNCATCGCATCGAGCTGTTTCTGTGCCGCGGACCGTGCTTCCTCCAACCGCGCCCGCTCGCCGCGGAGGGCCCCAAGACGGTCTTCCTGCTTTTCGAGCTGACGGATATAACGCAAGCGGAGGTTGGCTTCCTCAGGGGTCCGGCCCAGGCGTCCCAGGTTCTGGCGGACACGCTGCTGGTCGTTGAAGATCTTTTTTTGTTCTGTATCCAGAGACGCGACCTTCTTATTCAGCGCGTCGATTTCATTCTTCTTGGCGACGATGTCCTGAAGCGCTCGTTGGATTTCGGCGTCGATGGTCTTCTGCCTGACCCAGAGCGTGATCTGCTCTGGTGTCACGTTGCGAATTGCGTAGGTCGTTTGCCGGGGACTCTCCTCCCGAACCGCAAACTCCGCGGTGGTCTTCGGTTTAACCTCCACTCGGAAGCGGTGATAGTTGGCGGTTGATTCAGCCGCTGCCTCCGTGTCTACCACAGTCCAGCCGGCCCGCACCGGGTGTTCCACCACGAGCGTGCGGGCCTTCTCGTCGTTGTTGCGAATCACGTAGGTCTTCTTCTCGACCACCTTGCCGTGGAATTGCATCACGCCCTTGACGATCTCCACTCGCTCGACCCGCTCACGCTCGGTGCCGCGATTCGTCGTCACCTCGACGCCAAGATCGAGTGCGTAGCTCAACAGCCGGCTCTCTTGCGGGTTGATGGTTTCCGTCAATCCCTCGCCTGCGAAGGCGTTCGCGTCAATCACGGCAAACGAGCCGGCATCGAGGGTCAGCCCACTACTGTTCTTGAGCCACACGGCCAGTCGAGGGCGTCGCGCTCCAAACGTCTCGTTGTAGAGGGAAACTTTCGCCCCCTCGACCTCGGTATGAATGATAGGCAGGAGCGCCGACTGGTTCCGCCGGATCGTGACGGGCTGGCGCAACCGGTATTCGAACTGCTCTCCCAGCGCTTGCGCCCGTGCTGCCTGCGAGGCTTGCTGTCGCATCACGGCACCGAGGCGCCCGGCGAGGGGCTCAGCTGGCGCTTCATCGGCTTCGAGTGCCGGTGCTCGTGCGGACGGCATCGCCTTCGCCGCCCGCTCGCGGAGCGCGCGGAAGTCATCGCGCGATTTTCGCGGGCCCGCAAGCCCCTCCTCGAGTGCACCGCCGAGGGAAAAGTTCAGTGCGGTGACGCGGCCGGTGTGCACGGTGATCTGACGAGACCCACTTTGGCCGAGCGAGGAATGGTGGGCTAGCACCCGGTACGTTCCCGGCGCGAGACCGCCTATCTGGAAACGGCCGCGCCCATCGGTTGTCCCTTGCTGCACCAGCACGCCTTCCCCACTCAGCACCTGGACGGTGACCCCGGAGACCGGATTGCCGCGCGCGTCGATCACCATCCCGGCCACGGCGGCTTGACCCGCCGGCACCTCGAGCGTGGCTTCGTGCGTCTGTGGGGCGACCTGAACTCCTTGCGGGAGCGGAACCACCGGCCGGCGCGCGTAGAGCGGCTGGGAGAGGTTCTGCACGAAACTCACCGGCGCGCCCGCTACCAGCGAGAGGTCCACGTCCACCCAGTTCATCGGTGTGGTGTTATCCACAATGGCCCAACCCTGAAGGAGAGGCTTCTCTTTCTTGTCGAGGACGATGCGATACGTCGTCTTCCAGATGGGCGCCTCCGAGGTGTAGCTGACGTATAGATCTCGACTCCCCGAACCGACCGTGTGGATGTTCAGCCTGCGGACATCGCGCTGGTGGGCGGAATCGAGCAAGTCGAGCGTCCGACCCACGTCGCTCGCCAGTTCGCGCTCCATCAGCTTGAGTGCCTTCGCCGAGGCCATCTCGACCGTTTGCACTTCCCCGCGCGGGGTGAACACCACCACCTCGATTACCTCCGCCACCTCTTTTGTCCCGACCGGCTTGCGGCGCTTCTCGGCGGCCATGAGCTTGCCCACCACCGGTCCCCCTGGGGTCTGAATCTCAACGTCGGTGCCCCGAATCTGGTTCAAGAAACTCACGAGCCCCTGGCCCGGGCCTAACTTGATGGGGAGTTCGGCGAGGCGTCTGGTGAGCGGCGCCGTCGAATCGTACGTCACGCCCGCCACCTGCCCCTTCCCCAAATCAATCACCGTCAGCGACTTGAGCACATCGTTTAATTGCGCGCTGGGCAGCACGATCTCTACCTGCTGCGTCCCCTGCACCTTGCCCAAGTGTTCGAAGTAGCCCATCCCATTCTTGTAGAGCACCACCTTGCGCACCGGAAGCGGCACGGGGGATTCGACCGTGGCCGCTTCGGCTAACGGGAACAGAAAAACCAACAATCCGACCAGCGTCATCCACCTCCGCATGAGCGTCCTCCCTTTGCTCTCTCTTTCGCGTGGGTATCTTCATCCTCCCTAACTGGCATCGGGTCCGGAACCCGAGTTGCTCGCTTCAATTTCTCCTTCGAGACTTAGCAAGACCGGGGCCAATCTGGCCTAGACAATAGAAAGGCTCATACCCCCCACTTTATGTTTAGACAAATCTCCGCCCCTTGAGTTCCACTCCAAGAAATGATTTTCAAGTTCGACCAGAGTCTGGGCCCGATCCCGACCTCCGACCTTCAGGCTGTCCTCTTATGCTTTGGGGCTGGAGACAAAACGACGATCCCCCGATAGGTCATTGCGACAAAGGCGATGGCGAGGGAACCAAGGAGGAAGAGAAGGGCAAGCGGGGCCGAGGGGAGACGATCACGAAGCTCCGAGTGGACCAGCCAGTTCAAACAGGCGATGTAAAAGTAGAACAGCTGAACCCCAGCAAAAAAAGAAGGAGAAGACGGTGAAAAACGCCGCTAATCGCGCGCGAAACGTTCGTGAACGGTTCCCCATGCGGAGCAGAAACTCCGGAAAGGACCTGGCCTGAGCGGGAAAGAGTCGCTCGTGGTTTCCCAGATAGAAAGCGAACATCTGCCCGGCAAGGATGGAGACCAAGATTTTCCCAGTCAGACCGTACCATTTCGCCACCTGGCGTCCAAAGTGCTCGAGCACATTGCGGCCCAGTGGATTCGGTTCCAGGCGCAGATCGGGAGTCACCCAGAGAGTGACGAAATAGTCACCGAGGTTCGCGACCAGTGCCACTACGCCGACGATCGCCGCCGCCCTCCAGACAGCATGGCGCCCTTCATTGCGGAGGACGTAGGCCATCGCCACCGCCCCCGCCGCGACCCAAAACCATGCGAGGACGGAGAGCCACACCCCAGCGTTTTCGATTACGCCCATCAGCCTTAACAGTTCTTGTTCAGTCATGAATTCGACGGACACGATCAATGTCCATACAATCCTAGGCTTCATTCCCTCTTTTCACACCGGGCAACCACTGTGCCAACAGTGGGTTCGGCGCTATGAATCGGCTCTGTTTCGCAAGCCTGACGTACGCCACCCTCAGGGAGGAATGGTCGTGCAAACCTTTCATGCACTCTCTCAATACGCGGGGCTCGGAGTGCTGAAGGAGGGGTATTTTCACCGCCCGTCACGAAAATCCCCACCGCTCTGTTCGCTATCCCGGCCTGCGGGTTCTCTATTTTAAGGAACTTAGCATTGGCATTCTCTTTGCTCAGCAGACGCTTCATGCGAGCGACGATCCGATCCGCCGGCCCCTTGAACCGATGCTGAAAGCACCCGTTCCCTTGTCCCGTGCATCGAGGAGCCAGGCGAGGCGAGAAAGGGAGGTGTAAGGTCATGGCATCGCCAAATCAAATCAACTCACGCGCGGGGATGTACCGCTGCATGGACTGCGGCTACGTGATCACCGTGAACAAAGGGAAAAAGTTTCCCCGATGCCCTGTCCATCTTCACCTGGCGGCGTGGCTTTTTGTGCGCTCAACTGGGCCAAAAGGAGGCCCTGTGAGGCATTAGATCTCCTCACATCAGCACTCCCTCTCTCTCAGCGACCGTTGCCTCCGGAGCGTGAGGCGTCCCGTACCGGAAACCCCGCCATCGCCCACCGCATCTGTGTCCCAGCCGACGGCTCGAGCCTCCCAGTAGACGATTTGATGCATACCCTGCAATTCTAGTCAGCAGCCGCAGATTGGTACCGTTCCAACTTATTGCCCCGAACACGGACGAGAAAGCCAGCAAGCCGGGTCTTCGCATTACACACCTCTCTATTGGGTGAGAAAGGTTGGAACGGCGCTAGCTGCCATTGTGACCTCCTTCGATTGGTCGGGCTTCTGGGAAGGTGTCCTTGGAGTTGATGCACCGCACGAGACGCCAGCCGCTTAACAGGTTGACGCGGTGGATCTGATCGGCGGTGAGACCCACCTGCTGGAGGAGCGGCGTCAGTTGGAGGTCCGGTTTGAATAAGCCTGTCCGGGTGATGAGCGGAGCCATCAGTCCCTCGAGCCGCCCCATGACGGGGTGCTCGCTTTTGAAGTGATTCAGAATGATGATGTGGCCCTTCGGCCGACACACGCGCTTGATCTCCCGGAGGACCTGGGTCGGATCCGGGACAGCGCTGATGACATACGTGGCGAGGACATGGTCAAAGCTATTGTCGTGGAAGCCCATCCGCAGGGCGTCCATCACCGCGAGACGCACGTAGGCGGCGTTGAGATCGCGGACCCGCCCCCGGGCCTTTCGGAGCATCTGCTCCGAGAAATCCATCCCGACCAGCCGGCGGTGACGCGGGTACAGGGGCAGATTCAAGCCGGTGCCGATCCCGACCTCCAGAATCTGATCGTCCGGACCGAGGTCCAAGAGCTTGATGGCCTCGAGGCGTCCGGGAAAAAAGATCCGATCGAACAAAAGATCGTACACAGGAGAGACGGCAGCGTAGGCCCGCTTGACCGACTTGTGAGACAGCTGCCATCTCGATTCCATGCGGTCGTCCCCCCTCTAGGTTAGGCGGCCCGTATTCTATCCGATGCGGGGTGGAATGGAAACGGTTTTTCTCCCTCAGTCCTCGCTTGCAGGGGAGTCCGACTGGGATGATCAAGAAGTCGGATGGTCAGCGGCGCGAGATTTGGGGACAGATGGAAACGGATGTCTGAGAACCGACGACGGCATTAGGCGGGGTCGATCTGAACGCGAGATCCCTCTTTGACCTTCTTGAAGATGGTGGGATCTCCCTCGATGCGGCCGATGATGTTGACCGCGCTCGCGGGGCGGATTTCGGTTCCGGTGCTGGCTGGGGTGGGCCCGAAAAAGATACAGAAAGCTCGACCGGGTGGCCAGTATCCCAGGTCTCCCATTTCCACCGTCTCTCGCGCGGTGGGCTCGAGGTCCGCCTTGACCGGGATCGCGAAGTAGATTTCATCTCCCCATGTATTGGCCTTACCGGTGATCGGAAGGGCCTCCCAGATTGCCTCGGCCGTCGGGCCATCGTTGAGGTCCCCCTCGGCCGTGACATCTCCTGCTTTGATCAGAATTTTGTGACTCATGCTCCTCTCCAGAGAAACGTCGCCCTTATACCACGTGCTGTCCCCAACGTCAATCTCGCCCATGGCTCCTGTTCGACGACCGATGACCGACGATATCTAGCGATCGGAAGGCTGTCACATCTCTATCGGAGTATTCCACTTGCGGGGGATCAACCCTCCAAAGTTTTTTCTGTTCCGGCATCACCCGCATGCCCCTCGCTCGGGGCCTCACCATTGCAGTCGGGCCCGGAAGGGCTCGGGGAGTGGGTCTTCCCCGGCGGAAAATTTCACGGGTTGGTTTGGCGTTAGCTCTGTATTCCGCGCCGAATGACCCTTGGTGCAACAGGACGGCCACCCCCACCTACGCTTCGCTCCGGCGGCGGGACCCCGGCCGGACGCAAACCAGGTTCCGCCGGGTCCAGGCCCAGCTCCCCTCGCCCTCCCGACGCCACCCGACTCTCCTCGCGACACTAACACTCACCTTGAGGACCCAATTTTGCTTTCGTTGGGCAGCACCTGAAGGCCCCGAGAGACATTGCCGGGAGCGGCGGGGTCCCTCGACAGGCGACGGCCAGGGAAACCGAGGCGCGAGCCGTGCTAGACTTCTTTGCACGGATCGTGAACACGGAGGGACCCTGGCCGTAAGCCGTCGCACAGGGTCGCCGCGGGAGGCCCGGAGCGAGGGGCCTGCTGGTGGTGCTTGCAGACAGGAAACAAGAGGGCGAGATCCGCTGACGAGCGGGACGCCCCTCGTGAGGCTCAAATAATGTGAAGCGCGGAGGGAGGAGCCGAAGGTGCTGTTCCAACAGAATCAACGACCCGTGGAATTTTCAGCCGACGAAGAATGCTTCCCGAGTCACTCTGCCCAACGTCAATTCCAGCTACACTCTGCAGTCAGCAGCGAGATGCACATAGCTCTTGGCTCATCGCTCGTATTTTGGATTCCAAAAACCAAAAACCACGTGCTACGTGCCATGTGGTATTTGTGGTCCTCAGTCATCGCGTCACGACGGGGCAGTCCCCTTGGCGACGGCCACGCGGGCCTCCCACCGGCGGCTCACGAGCGACATGGAATACGTGCAGATGAAGTACACGACCGCGATGAACGTGAAGACCTCGAAGGCCCGAAACTCCCGTTCCGCGATGATTTTTGCCACCCGGGTCAACTCACGAAAGCCGATGATATAGGCCAGCGAGGTGTCCATGAAGAGGATGATAAAGCGGGTCACCAAGGCGGGGATCATGTTCCGGATAGCCTGCGGGAGGATAATGTGTCGCATGGCCTGGACGTGACTCAATCCTGTAGAGCTGGCGGCGTCCACCTGGCCGACGGGAACAGACTGGATTCCTGCCCGAATGATCTCGGCGAGGTAGGCCCCCTCGAAGACGACGAACGCAATCAGGGCACTGGTGAAGTTGTCCAACGGCCGGCCGGCAATGATAGGCGACACGAAGTAAAACCAAAAGATGACCATGATCAAGGGAACACCTCGGATGACCTCGATATAGAGCACCGCAGGATAATAGAGCAGGCGATTGCGAGAGAGGCGCAGTGCCCCGGCGACAACCCCGAGCCAAAAGGAGAGCCCGATGGCCAGGATCGCCAGCTTCAAGGTGTTGACAAACCCGCTGAGTAAGAGCTGCCAGTTCTCGACGATGATGGTCCAGTCGAGTCCCATCAGGGACCCCCCGCCCCCCGAGCGATGAGACCCGGGATCGCGTATTTTTTCTCAACCTGGCTCATGCCGGCGGCGATGATCAGCGAAATGATGAGGTAGAGAAGAGTCCCGGCGGTGACCGCCTCCAGGCCATGGAAGGTGTAGGAGTCGACCTGTTGCGTCATAAAAGTGATCTCGGCAAAGCCGATGGTCGTGGCCAGAGAGGAGTTCTTGAAGATGGTCAGAAACTCCGTGGTGATAGGGGGAATCACGATCCGAAACCCGATCGGCACCAAGACGTACCGATACACCTGAGTCCAAGAGAGGCCGGTGGAAACGGCGGCCTCCACCTGGAGCTTGGGGATGGATTCGATGCCGGCCCGGACGGTCTCGCTGACGCGGGAAGAGGTATAAATGCCAAGACCGATCAGGGAGGCGAGAAACTCGTAGTTGAGGGTCAGCAGGGGCGTTTCAACGTGGAGGGTATTTACCGCATCCCGGATGGGGCCGGCCGGGAGGATCTGAGGCACGGCGAAGTACCAAAAGAAGAGCTGGACCAGGAGGGGGGTGTTCCGGAAAAACTCCACGTAGCCGGTGGCCAGCGCCCGGGGAATCCACCATCGGCTGGTTCGCAGGATCCCAAGGATGATCCCCAAGACCAGGGCGATGATCCAGGCCAGTGAAGAGAGCAGGATGGTGTTCTTGATCCCCTGGAGGATCCAATAACCAAAAGGATCCTCCCAGAGGACACTCCACCGAAAGTCGTATTGCAGCCCGAACACAAAAAGAGGCATGGGGAGTAAGGGGGGTCAGGAGGCTGGGGCAGCAGGGGACCTTCCCGCCCCGTGTCCCTAACCCCCCGACCTTCATTGGCTACTCAGGCATCGCCTGCATCTGAAGATACTCTCGGACCTCATAGCTCATCGGATAGGGGACGACCCCCTTGGGTCCAAACCACTTTTCGTACATGGTGAAGAATTCCCCGCTATCGACGAGCTCCCAGATCGTGTGATTGACAAAGTCTCTCCAGTTGGAGTCGTTCTCGGGGACAATGCAGGAATACGGATCCGCGCTAAAGAGGGGTCCCACGACTTGGTACGCGTCAGGGGTCTTTGACTTGGCCGCCAGACCGGCGAGGAGGATCCCATCGGTGACGTAGGTTTCGATCTTGCCCTGCTCGAGGGCGAGAAAGCCCGCGGCGTGGTCTTGGAAGGGGACGATAATGGCCTTCGGCTGGACTCGGCGCAGGGCCTTTTCATTCGTCGTCCCCTGCGTGGCGCCGGTCCGCTTCCCCACGAGGTCATCGGTGTCCTTGATCTTGCTTCCCTTCTTCACCAGGAGCTGGGACCCGGTGAAGAAAAAGTTGCTGGTGAAGTCCACCGTCTCGTCACGCCGCCGGTTAAACGTGGTCGATCCGCACTCGAGGTCCACGGTGTTATTGGCCACCATGGCGATGCGGGTCTTCGGGTTGACCTCCTTCTTATCCAGCTTGATCGGTTTGCCGAGCTTTGCTTCGAGGCGCGCCCGGAGCTTTTCGAGCAGGTCGACGGCAAATCCTTTCCAGACGTTGTCTTTATCGATATACGCGAAGGGGATCGATGCCGTCCGGGTTCCCGCGGTGAGGACACCGGTTCGCTCGATCTTTTCCAGTCGCGTCTCGGCGTCGGCCCGCGGCACCGCCGTGACCAGAATGCCGACGAGTGCGAGGACACCTCCGACTGCAAGAATGCGCCTGTATCTCATTGCCTCTCCCCCTTTGATGAAAGGTTAGTGGACCAAAATCTTACTCAGGAAGACCCGCGTCCGCTCTTCCTTCGGATAGCTGAAGAAGGTTTCGGGGCTGCCCTCTTCGACAATGCGACCCTCATCCATGAAGATGATGCGATCAGCCACTTTCTTCGCAAAGCCCATCTCGTGGGTGACCACGATCATGGTCATTCCTTCCTTGGCGAGCGCGACCATGACATCGAGCACCTCGTTGATCATTTCCGGGTCGAGGGCGGAGGTCGGCTCGTCGAAGAGCATGATCTTGGGCTGCATGGCCAAGGCGCGGGCGATGGCCACCCGCTGCTGCTGCCCCCCGGAGAGCTGGGCGGGGTAGGCGTCGGCCTTCTCCGGGATGCCCACCTTGACGAGCAGTTCGCGGGCGACCGCGTCCGCCTGCGATGGCGACAGCTTCCGGACCTTGACCGGAGCGAGGGTGATATTCTCGACCGCGGTCATATGGGGGTACAGATTAAACTGCTGAAAAACCATCCCAACTTCAGCCCTAAGCTTGGTGATGTCCGTCTTGGGATCATTCAGGAGCATCCCGTCGACGACGATCTCCCCCTGTTGGACTGGCTCCAGTTTGTTAATACAACGAATGAGGGTACTCTTTCCCGAGCCGCTGGGCCCACAGACCACCACCACTTCTCCCGGGCGGATCCTGAGATTGACACCGTTCAAGACCTGAAGTGAGCCGAACCACTTATTCACATTTTGAAAGTGAATCATCCTAAAACCCCGTTTGATTATCCGTGATCAGTTTATAGATCCCTCGGCCTCTTGTCAACGACTACACAAGGGCACCTCGAGTGAATGGCTTTACTTCCCCTTGAAGATGCGTTAGATTTTTCAAGAGGAGTAGTCACGAGCGTCCGAGTGCCGAGCGATAACACAGGGCCCGTGGCGATCCTTCGTTCGACAACGGGGAAAATGTATTGCCCGTGCGCCGGAGAGTGCCAGCTCCCTGACCCCCGTCGTGCTCTGGAGGATCTGCGCGGTTCTTTTTACCCCCGGATGGCTGTCCGTGGTGAGCTCGACTTCCCGGCGACGTTTGTGAGGCGCGTTCGCAAGGCCACCGTGTCCAAAGCGGTTGCGGGAATAGGAAAGAGAGTCAGGACGGTCGATCCGATGTATCCCAATGGCTATGAAACGTGAAATCATCGTGAATTCTTCGATGGTAGAGACCCGCGTGGCGGTCCTAGAGGACGGTCAACTGGCGGAGCTGATGATTGGGGACGCCAGGAACGAAGGATTCGCCGGAAACATCTATAAGGGGCGGGTACTGAAGATCCTACCCGGCATGCAGGCCGCCTTCGTGGATATCGGCCTCAACAAGGATGCCTTCCTCTACGTTCGAGACATCTACGAAGATTTGGAGGACTACGAGCAGTTCTTCGGAGCGGGTGAGGAAGCCGAGGGGGAGGACAGGATCCCGCCCCCCCCTCCCCCCAAGCGGCCACCCCGGCAGGGCCAGCCCTCCATCGAAGAATTGCTCAAGGAGGGGCAGGAGGTTTTGGTTCAAGTGGCCCGAGAACCTTTGGGGACGAAGGGGGCCCGGATTACTTCCCACATCACCCTCCCGGGGCGCTTTCTGGTCTACATGCCCACCGAGCAGCATATCGGAATCTCCCGGAAGATCGAAAACGAGGGAGAACGAGCCCGTCTCCGTCAGATTGTGCAGGAATTGAGCATGGGGACGGAAGGGGTGATTGTCCGCACCGCCGGGATGGGGAAAAAACGCGATGAGATTGCATCAGATCTAGAGTTTCTCCGCTCCCTGTGGCGGCAGATCAAGGCCAGGACCGACACGGTCAATGCGCCCGCGCTCGTTCAGAGGGATCTCGACCTGGTCTTTCGGATCTTCCGTGACCTCTTCACGCGCGAGGTCACTCGGTTGGTGGTGGACAGTGAAGCGGAATATGAGCGGTGTCTCGAGTTTGTGGAAGCGCTCTTCCCTGATCTCCGTTCGCACCTCTTCCTCTACACCGAGGAGGATTCTATCTTTCGCTCCTTCGGGGTGGAACGAGAGATCGAAAAAGCCCTCCGGCCCAAGGTGTGGCTCAAATCGGGTGGATATCTCGTCATCGAGGAGACCGAGGCCTTGGTCTCGATTGATGTCAATACCGGGCGCTACGTGGGCAAACACGACTTCGAGGAGACCGTCTTCAAGACGAATCTCGAGGCTGCCCGGGAGATCGCCCGTCAGGTGCGCCTCCGGGATCTGGGGGGGATTGTCATTATCGACTTCATCGATATGGCCCGGCAGGATCACCGAGATCGGGTCCTCGTTGAGCTCAAGGAACACCTCAAGTTCGACCGCTCTCCTACGAATGTTGCCCTGCTTTCAGAACTCGGCCTCGTGGAGATGACCCGCAAGCGGGTGAAGCAAGGACTCATCCGCTCCCTCAGCGTGAGCTGTCCCACCTGCGGGGGGAC
>JABAOD010025883.1_pt2 | contig 11634 bp, 15 predicted proteins | sample 7062151 | NCBI WGS metagenome assembly JABAOD01 (sample SAMN14538626, study PRJNA623070) | marine sediment metagenome | biome: marine biome [ENVO:00000428]; feature: marine pelagic biome [ENVO:01000023]; material: deep marine sediment [ENVO:00002113] | place: India: Gulf of Khambhat ...
TTCCCCGGTCGCAGGCGTGCGGGCTGACCTTGTCGGGATCGGCCCCCTGCAGGCAGCCTCCCGCCTCGGTATGCTCCAGATCGGCCGGGCTGCCCATCCCCCGCTCCACCATCCAGCCGGCCCCCTTGACCATGATGTCGCGCTCTTCCTTGGGGGAGAGCCTGAGGATACCCTCCGATCCGACCCCGGTGGGGACTTCCCGGTAAAGGGCGTCCACCACGGGATGCATCCGGGACACGATCTCATCCTGCCGCAGATGCGTGGTGGCCAGCCTCACCCCGCAATTGATGTCGAACCCCACCCCGCCCGGCGAGATGACGCCCTCCGTTGCGTCGGTGGCCACGACCCCGCCGATCGGAAACCCGTAGCCGAAGTGCATGTCGGGCATCGCGGTGGCCGCCTTGACGATCCCCGGGAGGAATGCGGTATTGGCCACCTGCTCGAAGGACTGATCCTTTTCGATTTCCTTGATCAGTTCCTCGCTGGCGAAGATTAAGCCGGGGACCCGCATCCCCTCTTTATAACTCTTGGGGATTTCCCACCGGTAGTCGTCTATCTTCTTCAAACGAATGCTCATGAAACGCCTCAAACATCCAGGATGACGTTCGCCCGCCACCCCGCACCGGTCTTCGTGACCTCGAGCCGATGATACGTGGCGGCCTTCACCACCCGAAGAATCTGATGCCGGCTGCGGTCCAGGATCTCTCCCTCGAGACGGGCCTGCAGCCTCCACGGCTTTCGGATCTTGACCTGGAAACGCTTTCCCAGGAAACCTTCCGTTTCGTACAGATAAATGATCCGGTTCAGCCAGTCGAAAAGCAGGTCTTCCGGGCCGGACGCCTCCAGGCGAAGATCCCGGACCGTATCGATCCGCAAGGCTCTCGGGTTGGTCATCAAACTGACCAGCCCGGCGGCCGCGTTTTCAAAAAGCCCGTCCGGGCTCTTGCCGAAGACCTTCAGGCCGAGGTCCGCCGTGGTGCCGATGATTTGATAGCGTTTGCCCACCGCACGCCGCCGCGCCCGCCTTTCGGTTGGAACCAGTGAAGACGCTGCCGAGCGTGAAGCCCTTCTTCGGCATCACGCCGACGGTCCGGGTCAGGATGAGAGTCAGGGCCGATACCGAACCCGCCGCCTAGTTTAATTATATCGATCGAATCGAAAATCTGTCAAGGAAACGGGCCGATTTTATCATATCCCTCAAGCAGTTCCGGTCTTTTGCGGCATCCCGCCCTTCCTTGTGGGGTCGGGAATCTTGTGCTATATTTAGACCATGCGTCCATCATGCCGGCGGCCGTTCGGACCGGATATCCGGAGATCATCCTCCCGGGAGGCCGCCCCGAGCGATGCGACAAGGCAGGCTGAATGGGTCTGAACCTCCTTATTTTCACCTTTCTCGTCGGGGCGGCCATCGGCAGCTTTCTCAATGTCTGCATCCATCGAATCCCCCGGGATGAGTCCATCATCAAGCCGGCCTCACGATGTCCGGGCTGTCTCAAGCCGATCCGTCCGATCGATAACATCCCGATCCTGAGCTTCCTGTTTCTTCGCGGGAGATGCCGCGCCTGCCGCGCGCCGATCTCCTGGCGCTATCCTTTGGTGGAGCTTCTCAACGGACTGGGCTATGTCTACCTGGCGCATCAGTTCGGCGTTACGGCCCAGAGCCTGGTCTATGCCCTGTTGCTGTCCTCTTTGATCGTCGTGACCTTCATCGACCTGGATCATCAGATCATCCCCAACGAGATCACGCTGCCCGGGATGGTGGTGGGATTGCTCACCGCCGCCTTCATCCTGCCTCAGGGGTTCTGGAACGGCCTGATCGGCCTGGCCCTGGGCGGGGGCCTCTTTTACCTGATCGCCGACCTGAGCCACCGGATCCTCAAGCAGGAGGGAATGGGCGGCGGGGACATCAAGCTGATCGCCATGATCGGCGCATTCCTGGGCTGGCAGAACGTGCTGGTGACCATTTTTATCGGGGCGCTGCTGGGGTCTGCAATCGGGATCTTCCTCATCGTGGTCCGAGGGAGGGGTCGCCGCGTCCCGATTCCCTTCGGTCCTTTCCTGTCGGCCGGCGCGGTCATCTCGCTTTTCTGGGGTCATGACATTCTTTATTGGTATCTGAGCGGGGGGTTCTGGGCGGCATGACGCGGTCCCTGGGCATCGCTCGCGCCGGGAGCGGCCTGCTGAGGCAGATCTCCCTTCTGCTCCTGGCCTTTCTATTTCTATTCAGTCTCCATGTTTGGATGGAGCTGGAGCATGCGAGGGAGCGCTCCGAGCGCGAGGAGGCTCGCAGGTTGAGCCTGCACGCCGAAGGGATCGCGCGGGAAGTGGGCGCTCCCGCCCAACCTTCCCGGGCGGAGGCCGGCCGTCTCTTACGGATTCAAGACGCCGCCGGCGCCGCGCGGATTTCAGTGATGGACGCCGACCGCCGCAGCCTCCAGGACACCGCGCCGGGCATTCCCCGCGGATTTCAGTATCATTTTCCCGAAATGATTCCCGAACGGCTCAAGGAGGTCTGGGCGGGGCAGGTCCGCGTCTCCTCGGCCTTCCCGGACGAGGACGGCCAGCCGATGCGGGCGGTCTTCTATCCCCTGAGGGATTCCTCGGCGAGAATCTGGGGCGTCCTGCGGGTGGCCATTCCCGTGGAGGACTCGGCCGGTTTCGGGCTGGGCTCGGTGACGGGGCTCCTCCTGAAGATTTTCGGCGTGGTGGCCGTGGGCGTGGTGGCCTATTACGGGACGCGGGCGGCCGTTCTGTCGCAGCGATCCCGCTTCGGCGAGGGATTGGCCGACGAGCCTTCGTCCGAAGGCAAGGACTCCTCCAAGAAGGACACGGCGGGCTTCGTCATGGACACCTTCCAGACCCTGATCCTGCAGCTAAAGGAAAAGGAGCATGAGCTGGAGCGGCTCCGGCGGGTGGCGGAGGAGCGCGCCGATCACATCGAATCCTATAATGAGAATATTCTTAACAGCGTTTCCAGCGGCGTGATCACCTTCAACCAGGAGGGATCCGTCACCACCTTCAATGCGGCGGCTGAGAGGATCCTCGGCTGGCCGGCATCATCCGTCATCGGCCTGCCTTGCCGCCGCATATTCGGGGAGGACAGCGAGGTCTGCCGGCTCGTCCTTGGGGCCCTCGTCGACAAACGGATCACGACCCGCAAAGAGCTGGAGCTTGCGCGAATTCAGCCGCAGGCGGCGGCAACCGGGACGTTTCCGGGGCCGGCCGATGAGGCTTCGAAATCTCAGCCCGTCGACCGGATCTGGGTGGGGGTGAGCACGTCGCTGCTAACCGATAAGAAAAGCCAGGTCATCGGGACCACGATGGTCTTCACGGACATCAGCGAGATCAAGCGACTGCAGGAGCAGATGGAGCTGAAGATGCGAATGTCCATGCTGGGGGAGATGTCGGCGGGGATCGCGCATGAGTTTCGGAATAATATGGGGACCATCCTCGGCTATGCGAAGCTGCTGGACCGAAAGGCGAAGATCGATCCGAAGGGGAAGGGAATGATTCAATCCATCGTCCAGGAGCTGGAGGCCATGGAGCGCCTGATTCACCAGCTGCTGGACTTCAGCCGGACGATCGAGATAAACCCCCAACCGGTCGATATGTCGGCCCTCATCCATCGCGTCGTTCAGCAGGCCGTCGAGCAGTTTCGCGGCGGCACCCCGCCGAAGGCCAGGCTCATGATTCCGCCTCGCATCAGGCGGATTCAGGCGGATGAGATCTTGATCCGCCAGGCCATGACGAATCTGGTCCAGAACGCCCTGGAGGCGATGCCGGAGGGGGGCGAGCTGAAGATTCAGGCCAGGGCCCGCAAGGAGCAGGCCGCCAGATCGGACGCGGGCCCGAGGGAGATTCTGGAGATCGAGATCCAGGACACCGGCGCCGGGATTTCCCGGGAGGTGATCGACCGGGTTTTTCTGCCCTTTTTCACCACGAAAGAGCAGGGGACGGGCCTGGGCCTCGCCCTGGTCCATAAAATCATCCTTTCGCACAACGGCCAGATCCGTGTGGACAGCCAGCCGGGCCACGGGACCACCTTTCGGGTATACTTACCTTATGAGGGGGAGGAGCGATCGTGAGCGGCAAGAAGAATCCGGCCCGCATCCTGATGGTTGAGGACAAGGAGAGCATGGCCCGAATGCTCATGGAGGCCATCGAGGCGGAGGGCTATACGGTGATCTGGGCCAAGGACGGGAAGGAAGGGATCCAGAAGTTCAAGGAAAACAAGGTGGATCTCGTGGTCACCGATCTGAAGCTGCCGCACAAGGGCGGGCTTGAAATCCTGCAGGCCGTCAAGGAATATAGTCCGCTCGTGCCCGTCATCGTCATGACGGCCTATGGGACGATCGAGACGGCCGTTAAGGCGGTCAAAGAAGGCGCTTATGATTTCCTGACCAAGCCCTTCGATCCCAACCATCTCATCATCTTGCTTGAAAAGGCCCTGGAGAAGCAGCGCCTAGTGACCGAAAACCTCATACTGAAAGAAGAAGCCTCGAATCAGAACCGATTCCCAAGCATCGTGGGCAAAAGCCACAAGATCCGCGACGTGCAGGAAAAGGTGCAGAAGGTGGCCGAAAGCAAGACCACCGTCCTGTTGNNGAAAGGAGCTCTTCGCGCGCGCGCTGCATGCCTTGAGCCCGAGGAACGAGGGGCCCTTCGTGGCCATCAACTGCGCCGCCATTCCCCGGGACCTGCTGGAAAGCGAGCTGTTCGGCCACGAGCGGGGCGCCTTCACCGGCGCGGTGGACCGCCAGCTGGGCAAGTTCGAGCTGGCCGACCGGGGCACGATCTTCCTGGATGAAATCGGTGATATGGACCTCTCGCTTCAGGCCAAGCTTTTGCGCGTCCTGGAAGGCGATGAGTTCATGCATGTGGGCGGCACCCACAAGATCAAGGTGGACGTGCGGGTGGTGGCCGCCAGCAACCGGGATCTTCAGTCCGCCATCTCGGAGAAAACCTTCCGGGAGGATCTTTACTACCGGTTGAGCGTCTTTCCGATCACGATTCCCCCTCTGCGGGAGCGACGGGAGGATATCCCGGCCCTGGTGGAGCATTTCATCACCCATTACTGCAAAGAGCTCAAGAAGGAGCCGAGGAACCTTCATCCGGATACGCGGGAAATATTAATGAGCCATGTCTGGACGGGTAATGTCAGAGAGCTTCAAAACTGCATCGAGCGGGCGGTCATCCTGAGCGATCACGATGTCATCCTGCCCGAGCATCTGGGTATCCGTGCCCGCAGCCTCAGCGATTCGATCGCCAAGGAAGTCTCCCTGGAAGGGACCCTGCAGGAGGTCAGCACCACCGCCGCGAAGATCGCGGAATGCCGGCTGATCAAGAAGGTGCTGAAGGAAACCGGGGGAAACAAGAGCAAGGCCTCGGGCATCCTTCAGGTCAGTTACAAGACCCTCCTTTCCAAGATCAAAGAGTTCGGGATCGAAACCCCTGAAAAAGTGAACGGCTGATCCTCCCTTGAATGTGCGTTCAGGGTCCCCTCGGCGGGGATCCCACGCTCCCTATGCATCCCCGTTTTATCAGCACGCCGAATTCCCTTTTTAACTCAATTCTTTGGGTGCGATAGGCCCCAGCCCGGGCGGAATTCCAGACCGCAGACGGTCCGGCGGCACCATTTTTGAATATATGTCTCCGGTATGGGCCGGTGGACTTTTCGGCAAGACAGGCCGCCGCGGCGAGGTGACGGCGGGGAGATTCCTGCGCCGCGGGCTTCCATGCGATCGGCGGGTCCCGGCGCCGGGGGCTGGACTCTCATTGAAGCCTTGATCGTGCTGATGGTCCTCGGAATCGTCTCCACGGCCTCCTGGGAAGTTCATAAGTCTATCGCCCGATTCTACCGACTGGATGGGGCTTCCCGGATGCTCTACGAGCTGGCCCGGTCGCTTCGACTTCAGGCGGTCGCCACCCGTCAAACCTGCTGGATCCAGTTCGAGCCGGATCGAAACGGATATAGCGTCTGGACGGCCGAGGCGGACGGCGGGAGCCGACTCCTCCGGAGGGTGGCGTTGGCGGAAGGCGTCGGCTTCGGGGCGGGCGAGGGGGTTAAAGGTCCCCCCAGCGCTCCAACCCGTGTCCCCGAATCGGACGGCATCACCTTTCGCGATAACCGCCTGGTGATCAAACCGGGCGGGGGGATGGGAGGCGGAGCCGGAACGGTCTACATGACCGAGCGGCCGAAGGGGGAAAGGACGCACGCCATGACGGTGACCGTCCCCGGTCGGGTTCGTCTTTACAGGTGGGCCTCCGGCGGCTGGAAGTAGCATGAATTACCGGCCCCGACGCTGCTTGGGGAACGGCTCGCCGGAAGTCCGGCAATGGATTCAGGGATGGCGCATGGGGGAAACAAGGGATTGACGCTCGTTGAGGTGGTGATCGCGCTCGGGCTCTTTCTGGTCGGGGCCCTGGCGGTCACCCGGATGTTCGGCGTCTCGGACCAGGCAATCCGGGCGAGCACCGCCCGGACCCAGGCCGTCCTGCTGGGACGGGAACGCATGGAGTCCCTCAAAGGCCTGTCCTACAGCGATCTGGCTGACGGAGCCGGGGTCGAGGAGAAAGTGGGGCAAGAAGGGAACGCCGGAACCTCTTACCGGATCAGCTGGACAGTTGAAAAGGACCGCCATCTTCACGGACTGGCTTCGGTTGCCGTGCGGGTGCGATGGCGATCTGCGGGGATGGAGCGCAATGAGGTCCATCTGGCCACCCTGCGGACGGACCTTTCGGGTGGCTGAGCCGATGCGGGCAGGCCGGCAAGGCGGAANNGCGGAATGACGCTCATCGAGCTGATGATCGCACTGGCGATCTCCGGCCTCCTTTCGGGCGCCGTGTATCAACTGCTGCAGGCGCATCTCCAGGATCTACGCTCCCAGCAGGCCGTTGTCGCGGCCGGGCAGGAGGGTCGCGGGGCCCTTCTGGAGATCGTTCGGGATCTGTCATGGGCGGGATCGGGACTGCTGGCCATGACGCCCGATTGTCACGACTGGAAAGACAGGCGGCCGTATCACGTTTCGGATGGACAGACCGTCCGGTTCCTGGCAAACCTCCACGGCATTCAGACCCGCCTGAGGGAGGCGGTCGCCCCCGGAGCGGCGCGGATCCCCGTTCTGGAGGATGGTCAGGCCGGCAGGGAGGCGGATGCAAGCCGGGGAGCGGACTTCCAAAAAAACGATACGGTCTATCTGTATCGGTTGTCTGATCCGATCGATGCAGGGGAACTATCGGTCTCCTATCTTGAANNCTTGAATGCCATCGGCTCCCGGCCGACGGGAGAAACGGGTATCTGCCCCTTCCGGAAACCGATCGGATCCGCGGCGCCTTCCCGGCGGGGAGTCCGGTGCTGGTTGTAAACGAGCTGGCCTTTTTCCTGGATGAGGCGCGGGGCCGGATCATTCGGAGGATGGATGGCGGACAGGATGTGATGGCCGAGGGGGTGGAGGCATTCCGAGTGGCCGAGGAAGGCGACGGATTCATCGGCGTGACGATCGGAGTGCGCGTTGGACGATTCCCCCGGTCGGGAGTTGCGCGATTTTACGGCGCCCGGGTGTTGGTGAGGAATCCATGAGCTTACCCGGCCGCCGGGGTTCGGCCATTCTGGGATGCCTCTTGGTTTTGTTGCTCCTTTCCATATTGGGGGGGATGGCCTTGAGCAGCGGACGGATGGAACTGAAGAGCACCTATTATCTGCAGGAGGAATCCGTCGCGTTGTACTTGAGCGAGTCGGGGCTTCAGTTCATGCTGTATGCCTTCGCGCATCCCGGTTCGCTCCCCGCGCCGGTCGCCGATCGCCTTCTTCCCCGCTATTTTACAAAAGACCATCGGCCGACTTATCTCGATTATAACGGCCAAAGCCAGTTTGGGGGTCCCGCGGATTCACCTGCCCTTGAAATCCGTATCCCGGATGACCTCGTCTCCTGGCCCCCGGGATGGGGGGCCCTGTGGCCCGACCTGAAAATCCTCGGGGGGCAGGTCATCGTCAGGGTTCTGGGGCCCCAACTTTCCGGCGCCGTGGCCACCATCGAAAGCATCGGGCGTTCGAAGGGAAATATACGAAAGCGATTGCTGGTGACGGTGCAGGAAAGGAGTGATCCCCTCCGGATTCTCCCGATGCCGGGGACCTGGAATGAGCGTTACTAAGGAAGCGAGACGCCGATCCGCCCTCTCCACTATGTAGCCGGTTACATACCCTCCGCGCACTTACCCAACATCAAGACCTTTCCGAATGATTCTCGCCCCGGGCATCGATCCCATAAGCCATTAAAATAACGAAACATTCTGATCATCGCGATTGCCGGGTTATTCCTGGCATGTCAGTTGCACTAACCCCCCGTGACATGATTACGAAGAATTCCGATACGGACCGGTCGATGGAGAAGGTTGTGGGAAACCAGAAGGGGATGAGCCTGATCGAGTTGATGGTGGTGGTGGCCATTTTCGGCGTGATGCTCATCATGGCCAGCTTCGGCGCCGATTTTCTGCAGAACCACCGCCTTTCCTCGTCCTCGAAGCAGTTCCTGGGCGATCTGTTGGAAGTGCGCAAGGATGCCCTGACGCGAACGTCGACCACTACGAGCAAGGGGTTCGGGATTCGTTTTGCGAGCAACACCAGCTACGTCATGTTCGAGTTTGACAGCGCGGACTTCGGCTACGACGGCACGACGGAAGAGATCAGCATAAAGACCAAGTCGTTGCCGGATGCCGTCACGGTGACGGTGGGGGCCTCCGGGGATCCTACCCAGCCACCCAATCATCTCTGGATTTATGACAAACGGGGGCTCATGCGGGATGAGAACTGGCTAAAGGCGTCCGATCGAACCTACGTTCTGAGGATTCCGGGGGCCTCAAGCGATCCTCGCTGCGTGAATGTGACCCAGGTGATGATTCGAGAGGGAATTTGGAATGGAACCAATTGCATTGAAAACTGAAAATTGCGGGCTGCAGGTCGGAGCTTCCCAGGCCCGCCTCGGTGACGGCCGGGGTTTCTCGCTGATCGAGATGCTGGTGGCCCTTCTCATCCTGTCATTTTCGATGCTGGGGCTGATGAATCTGTCCGTGACCTCCATCCAGGTGAACATGCAGAACGACGTTCGCAATACCGCCATCCGGTTGACCAACGAAATGGCCGAGATCCTCCTGGCCCAGCCGATCGACAATCTGCAGAGCGGCAACCTCAATCCCTACGACGCGACCAATCCCGCGTTGCTGCCGGATTTCCAACACTTCCCGAATCCGGATCAGGCGATCCGAAATTTTACGCAAACTTACAATGTCGGCTGGACGGTCAACCAGCTGAGCAATGATCTCAGAGAGGTTCAAATCAGCGTGGGATATACGTTTCGCGGCCGGGCCTACACGAATAACGCCGTGATTTACAAGCACCGGGCGATTTAAGGTGGGGGTAGTCGGGATGAAAAACCGCAAGGGATTCACGATCATCGAGCTTATTGTCGGGATGGGGATATTTTCGGTCATCATCGCGAGCGCCTACATGATGTACGCCACGCAGGTCAAGCATGCCTCCCGGGAGTACAAGGTGGCCGGGGCCGAGATCGAGCTGGGGATCGCAAAGCATCTCGTGGAGCGGGATGTCTTCATGGCGGGGTACGGCCTGCCGGATGATTTTGGCTGCCTCAACTTCATTCCCGCTCCCCGGCCGATCGAGGCCGACGACACCACCAACACGGTGCCGGACAGCCTGACGCTGAGGGGGACGGCGCTGGGGGCCGAATCGACCGGTGCCCAGCGATGGACCTATATCGATGCGGTCGGTCCTGTTTTCATTCAATGGGGCGATATCCGGGAGGATCTTGAATACGATGACCACGTGATCGTCATGGAGCCGAGCACGCGCAAGCTGATTTACGAGGGCAATTGTCCCAGTGAGGAGTGGCTCTATCGGTACGTTTCGGATTCGATCAATGTGGAGGCCTTGCCCAGCTATACGGCGCTCACTAAGCCGAGCGTGGGAAATGTGGTCTACGGGATTGGCGTTCCGAGCCCGGCCCCGGNNCGCGGTCCGGTATTCCCTGGGCGGCACGCCGCCGTCCGCCTGCGCGACCGGAACCCAGAACCTGATCCGGGAGGAGAGCTGGACGGATACATTCACGGGCGGAGACATCATGATGGCCTGCGTCCTGAACATGCAGGTGGCCTTCGGCCTGGATGCGGACGAGAACGGCACGATCGATTTGTGGGATAACGGCGGGACCGCCGCCGCCGGTTACGACATCCAGTCGCTGGAAAAGAGGCTCAAGCAGGTGCGGGTCTACCTGCTCATGCAGAACAGCAAGAGGGATCAAAGCTACACCTTTCCGCAGGCGAGCGTGCGGGTGGGGGAGGCCGCGCTGGGAACGGGCGACAACATTGCCCTGACCGCGGAGCAGCGAAAATATAAATGGAAGCTTTTGACCTACAGCGAAACGCCGAGGAACTTAAGATGAAGCGATCAATCTTGTCTCGATCACGCTTGACGGGCCGAAAAGGCATCGCCCTGGTTTTGGCATTGCTGATGAGTCTTTCGATTCTGGCGCTGGCCAGCGGGGTGCTGTATTTTATCTCCCAGTCCACCTCCATGTCGGGTGCGGGTAAGCGGTACGCCACGGCGGCGGAGGCGGCCGAGGGAGCCGTGGATGTCATGAAGGACACCGTGAACCTGACCATGTGGGGCGAGCCTCAGCCGGGCGTCTTTCCGGGGACGAACTGCAAAGACCAGAGCGGGAACACACAGAGCTACAACCTGTCCTTCGCCATCTTGAATGAAGACACCTTTTGTCAGACCAATATCAATATGCCCGGCGTGATGGGCAGCTACACGGCCGAGGTGACCATCCTGAGGCTGTACACCCTGAACCTTCCCGGCGGCCGGCTGGAGTTCGCCAAGGCGGCCGGCGGGGCCTCCAGCACCGCCATCGTCTTTCGCATCACCACCAAGGTCGAAGGCCCGGACAACGCCGTGGCCGAGAACACGGTGCTTTATCGGTTCGTGGGGTAAAGGATTGGCTGGAAAGAGACGTTCAAATGGATTGAGCAAGACGTTTTCAGACTTGATCAAAGGGAGGATCGCTCCATGAAAAGGCTGGCTTTCATATTCGGATGGATGCTCCTGCTCCTGGGCCCGCAATGGGCGCAAGCCGGGATGTCGGATTACTGCAGCGCGCCCCCGTACGTGACGCGCTCAATCGCGCCGAACATCGTCATCCTCATGGACAACTCCCAGGATATGTTAAACCCCGCCTTCACGGGCTCATATTCCCCGAACGGGACCAAGGACAACTACACGGGATATTTCAAGCCGGCCGCCTGTTATAAGTACAGCAGCAATAAATTCGCGGAGGAGCTCAAGATCGTCGGCCCTCCGGAGGTGAGCTACGGGGCGAGCGACACCTGTCCATCCACCGCGCCCTTCCGCGGAAACCTCATGAACTGGGCCACCACCTCCCGCTACGATCTTTTGCAAAAGGTCCTGATCGGCGGGAATACGGCCTCCAAGCAGGGCAATGCCCACACGCTGGTGAGCAGCACGGGGGCGTGGGCGGACAAGACGCACAGCGGCTGCATCTTCCGCGTGAGCAACGGGAATCTGACCATTACGGAGACCTCGGCCGGCGCCTGCACGCTGAT
>JABAOD010045724.1_pt4 | contig 11634 bp, 7 predicted proteins | sample 7062151 | NCBI WGS metagenome assembly JABAOD01 (sample SAMN14538626, study PRJNA623070) | marine sediment metagenome | biome: marine biome [ENVO:00000428]; feature: marine pelagic biome [ENVO:01000023]; material: deep marine sediment [ENVO:00002113] | place: India: Gulf of Khambhat ...
CGTGAGCCTGGCCCCGGCCGCGCCGGCCTCCAGCGCGATGTCCACCATCTGATTCAACTCGGCGCGGCTCACCTCGAAGTCGTCGCGCAGACTGGTGTGCGAGTCACACATCAAACGGCCGAACAGCATCATGTCGGACCGGCGCATCGCCTGCTCCGCGGCGAGCACCCGGGCGCCCTCGCGCACCACGTGGCGGAACCGCCGCCGTAGCACACCCTCCGGCATGGAGGCGATGGCCTCGTCGATCTCGTCCGCCGGGAGTGCCACGATGTCGCGATACGAATCGATGCCGGGCCATCTTCCCGCGTCGCCGACGAGCAGGGCGAGCGCGGACTCCACATCGTGTCGCCGATTGTTGTACGCCTCCTGGACCGCGCCGGACTTCTCCGCCGCCACGAGACTCGACGCCACAACGAAGCGCCACTCATGGGGCACCGGTACGTACGTGAGGTGCAGGGGCGCGAAGTCGATCCTCGCGGCGGCACCCTGCTTGGCACCGAGGCTGATCGCCTGGTCCATCCCCCCGCCGCGCGTGCCCACATACTGTTCCGCCAACGCGAGCCCCTCGGCGAGATCCAGGATCGGGGCCTCGCGCCGGCTCACGGCCAGCGCGGTGAGCCCCGTGGCGATCACCAGGGCCGACGACGAGCTGAGCCCCGCCGCCACCGGAAGCGCCGAGTCGATCAGGGCGTCGAATCCGGTGATCGGACCGTAGCGTCGCTCCACGTGCTGCACAGCGGCTTTGACGTAGTTGCCCCAGTCGCCGGTGGGGAACGGTTCGATCTCGTTGGCGATGGTGAACGTCCGCGGTGCGAACGCAGAATCGCGATTGGCGACCCGTACCGTCCGGTCGGCGCGCGGGCGAACGAAGATCCGCACCCGTCGCTGCACGGCCATCGGCAGCACCGGAAGACCGGCGTAGTCGATGTGCTCGCCGATCAGGTTCACGCGACCCGGCGCCGAGACGCGGTACGCGGGCCCGGGCGGGCCGAACTCGTCGACGAAGCGCTGCGCGAGATCGCTCACCGGCGTCTCAAACCCACCGCGACGCCGTCCAGCTCCCACGCCGGATCGATCGTCACACCGAGATGGGTCAACGCCGTGACCGCGACATCGACGATCCTCGGCGCCGTGGGTGGGACCCCCGTCGCTGCCGACGGTCCGGACGCGAGGTAGAAGATGGTCCGTTCGGCCTGGGAAGTCCCACCATGCCCGCCGGCGTCTGTGCGACCGTGGTCGGTGCTCACCAGGATGAGCCAGTCCTCACGATCGTAGCGAGGCCGTTCGGCCAGCGCCGCCAGGAGTACCCCGACCTGCCGGTCCGCGCGCTCGATCGCCTCGCGGTACGCGTCGGACAGGGATCCTGTCTCGTGACCCTCCACGTCGATGTCCCCCAGATAGACGAACGCCGCGTCGGGATCCGCCGTCCGGAGATACGCCGTCGCCTCGAGCACGGACAGTGAATCCGCCACGCGGTATCCCAGCGAGTCGCCGTCGATCACGACCAGGCGGTCCAGCGCGCCGCTCAGGAGTGGCCCGTTCGAGGCGGTCGTGCCGAGCGGCGGCCAATCGACGACGGCGAATGTCTCGTAGCCGGGATCCACCTGCTCCAGGCGAGTGAGGAAGTCCGGGTAGCGGTCGTAGCGCTTTGCGGCGAAGTCGTTGCCGAGCACGCCGTGTTTGGCGGGCCACACGCCGGTCAACATGCTGGACCAGCCCGGCCCGCTCACGGTGGGATCGCCCGTCCGCGCCTGGCCGCTGAACGTTCCCTGCGCGATCAGCGCGTCGAGATGCGGCGTGGAGGCCGCCGCCAGGACGTCGACCCTCACCCCGTCCAATCCGATCAGCAGCACCTTCCGGTCGGGCTGCTCACTGCCGCACCCGACGGTGAGTGCGACCAGCACGAAGCTCGTCCCCCGCAGCCAACCCATGATACCTCCTCCCATTCAGGAGCCACCCTCCCCTAGAACTCGTCCGTCATGCCAAAGGTGTAGCGTCGTGTGACCCAACGTCCCCGGGTGAAGTCCGGGAACTCCACCGGCGCGCTGCCGAGCGCGATCGACTGCTCCGACAGCGGGCTGATCACGCTCCACGCCGCGGCCGAGTACACGTCGATCGGCGGCGGCACTCGGCGCTTCACCGATTCCACGAACGCGTGCACCACGAAGAAGTCCATGCCGCCGTGGCCGGCGCCGGTGGCCTGCGCCTCGTAGCGCCGCCACAGCGGATGATCGTACCGCTCCTGATACGGCTCGAACGGCTCCCAGCGGTGCGGCTCGCTCACGCCCTCGATGTAGATGGATCGGTTGTCGTCCATCCACAGCCCCTTGGTGCCCTGCACGCGAAAGCCCAGTGAATAGGGTCGAGGGAGATTGGTGTCGTGTGACACCATCACCGTCTCGCCGTTGGTGGTGCGGATGATGGTCGTGACGATGTCTCCCAGCGCAAACTGGATCGCCGCGTTGGGATGATCTTCCCCACCGTGCTGCACGATGTAGTCGTGCAGGCCGCGCGACTTGGTGGCCGTGGAGGTGAGGGTGGCGAACCGGTTGCCGGCGTTGATCCTGAGGATCTGCGCGATGGGCCCCACGCCGTGGGTGGGATAGAGATCGCCGTTGCGCTTGATGGAGTGCGCGGTGCGCCACCGGGCCTCGCCGCGCGCGCCGGGGCCGAACTCTGCGCCGGGCTGGAACTTGATCTCGCGCAGATCGTGCTGGTAGCCGCAGTGGCAATGCAGCACCTCGCCGAACAACCCCTGCCCCACCATGTTGAGCACGGCCATCACGTCGCGGCGGTAGCACACGTTCTCCAGCAGCATGCAGGGCACACCCGTGGCTTGAGACGTGTCGACCAGGTCCCAGCACTCCTCCACCGTGACGGCCGCCGGCACTTCCACCCCCACCGCCTTGCCGGCCCGCATCGCCGCCACGGCCATCGGTGTGTGCCACAGCCACGGCGTCGCCACGATCACCGCGTCGAGATCGTCGCGCTGCACGAGGTTTCGGAAGTCCTCCTCTCCGTCGGCGAACGTCCGGGGGCTCTTGCCGGTCGCCTCGCGCACCATCGTCACGGCCTGTTGCAGCGCCTCGGGGTCGATGTCGCACAGCGCGTTCACCACCGTGTCGGTGCGACGGAGTAGCAACCCGAGGAGGCTCCGACCGCGGCCGCCCGTACCGATGATACCGAGGCGCACCGTCCTGTCGTCCGTGCCCCGCAAGATGGCCGGCATGCCCGCGAGCCCGACCGCGGCGCCCGCCGCGCCCTTGATGAAATCGCGTCTCTCGATCGACGACATCCGCTTCCCTCCGTTCGCGCCGCTGGTCACGCGTTCACGTCACCATCTTGAGCTGAAGTACGCGCACGCCGCTACCGCGCCAGGACATTCGCGAGCGCCAACAGCTCGGTGTCGAGCTGCTTCTTGTGGCGCACGACGTCGGCGAGTGGCGTGGTCGCAATCTCCCCGTGCTGGAGCCCCACCAGCACACCGGCGTTGCCGTCCGCGAGTTGTTGGGTCGCAGCCGCGCCCAGCCGAGTGGCGAGGAGCCGGTCGAACGCGCCCGGGGATCCGCCGCGCTGCACGTGCCCGAGTGTCGTGACCCGCAACTGGAACCCCAGCTCGTCCCGATGCTCGGCAAAGTGCCGCGCCAGTGCCTGGGCGTTGAATTGATCGCCTTCGGCCACGACCACGATCGCGTGCGACTTGCCGCGCTTGTACGCTTCTCTCAACTCGGCGGCCACGGCATCGGGGTCGGTCGGGATCTCGGGGATCACGACCGCCTCCGCCCCGCCCGCGATCGCGACCATCAGGGCCAAGTAGCCGCAGTCGCGTCCCATCACCTCCACGAGGAATGCCCGCTGGTGGGACGACGCCGTGGTCTTGAGCCGATCGATGGCCTCGAGCGCGATGTTGAGCGCCGTGTCCACCCCGATCGTGATCTCGGAGCCGTAGAGGTCGTTGTCGATCGTGGACGCGACGCCCACGACGGGGAAGCCCTCCGCGTGCAGCGCGTGGGCGCCCTGCTGTGAGCCATTGCCGCCGATCACCACGAGCGCCTCGACGTCGTGCTGGCTCAGCACCCGCAGTGCCGCGTTGCGGCCCTTCACCGTCTTGAACTCGTCCGAGCGCGCGCTCCCCAGCATCGTGCCGCCGTGTTGCATGATGCCGCTCACGTCGCGCGCGCCCAGTGGGATCACGCTGCCGCTGATCAGGCCGCCGAACCCGTGCCTGATGCCGACCACCTCCCAGCCGTGATCGATGCCCGTGCGGACCACGGCGCGGATCGCCGCGTTCATGCCCGGCGCGTCACCACCACTCGTCAGCACCCCAATGCGTCGCATCCGCTCACGTCTCCCGCGGAGATTGGCCTAGCAATGTTCTCGTGGTGCCGTGGCCGCGGCAAGGGCCGTCGGTGTCGGTCACGACGCCCGTCGCAGCACCGCTCGGACGGCATCGACGTGCGGATCGACGATCTCACGCTGGAGCCGCCGGTCGGCCAGACGGGCCAGTCGCTCCGGCACCGGAACGGCCTCGCCGATCAAGGGCTCGACGACGTCGGCGAACTTGGCCGGGTGGGCCGTGGCCAGCAACATCCCGACCGCGTCGCGACGCGTCGCCAGCTCGGCCTCGAGCCCGAGGTACGCGACGGCGGAATGCGGATCCAGCACGTAGCCGGTCTCCCTCCACACCCGTGCGATGCACTGCCGCGTGTCGTCGTCGCTCGCCGCGCGCCCCACCACGTCCCGGCGCAGCCGCTCGAGGTCGTTGCCGTAGAGCGCCATCATCCGCGGGAGGTTGCCAGGCGCGCCTACGTCCATGGCGTTGGAGATGGTGCGTTGCGAAGGACGCGGCGCGTAGCGCCCGGTTCGGAGGTAGGCGGGCACCACGTCGTTCACGTTCGTGGCCGCGACGAACCGCGCGACGGGGAGGCCGAGGCGCTTCGCGATCAGGCCGGCCGTGAGGTTGCCGAAGTTTCCCGACGGCACAGACACGATCGGCTCCGAGCCGGCTGGCAGCTGGCCCCAGCCGTGGAAGTAGTAGAACCCCTGTGGCAGGAGCCGGCCCACGTTGATCGAGTTGGCGGACGTGAGCCGTACCTGCCGGCGGAGGTCCGCATCGGCGAACGCCTCCTTCGCCAGGCGCTGGCAGTCGTCGAACGTCCCGCGCACCGCGACGGCCCGCACGTTGCCGCCCAGCGTGGCGAACTGGCGCTCCTGCACCGCACTCACCTGGCCCAGCGGGTACAGCACCACCACACGCGTCCCCGCGACACCGTGGAACGCGTGGGCGACCGCGCCCCCGGTGTCGCCGGACGTGGCGACGAGCACCGTGAGCGGCTCGGACGCCGGGGCCACAGCCGCGGCGAGGAGCCGAGCCAGGAATCGCGCCCCCACGTCCTTGAACGCGAACGTGGGGCCGTGAAACAGCTCGAGGGCAAAGATCCGCTCCGACACGCGCACCAGGGGGATCGGGAAGTCGAGGGCCTCGCGCGCGATGGCCTCGAGGACAGCATCATCCAGGTGCCCGCGCAGCAGCTGCGTACCGACCCGTTGCCCCACGTCGACGAGCGGTCCGCCGCGGAGCGCGTTCACCTCATCGGGCGGGAGCGGCTCGAGCGGCTCGGGGAGATACAGTCCGCCGTCCGGAGCCACGCCTTGCGCGATCGCCTCGGCGAGGCCGACTGGTAAAGCAGCGCCGGATGTGCTGACAAAGCGGATCACGCGTCGCGCCTCCGGCCCTCGATATGCCGACGCCCCACGATCCACGCGGACCGCGGGGCGTCACGCTTCCCGTCCTGCACCGGCCGAGCTACCGAGCCGCCCACGCTTCCTTGGTCTCGAGCTCGAGCAGCGGTAGCCGCTGGCGCCCGAGCTGCTGGTTCAGCTCCGCGACGTCGCGCGACGTGAGCCGCTCGAACTCCGCCTCCGCGGCTTGCACCAGCCGGTCGAGACGCTCCAACTCCTGGAGCTGCGATTCCGTGGGCCGACCTTCGTAACCGTTGACGGCCCCGTAGAGATCGACCAGCCACTCCCGTAGGCGCTCCTCACCGGACAACCGACCCGCCGGGCTGGTGGACACGAGCCCCGCGCGGAACGTCTCCAAGCCGTCGGCAAACCGCGTGAGCCGCCTGGCGAGCCCTCCCCGTCCACCGAGCGAATCGGCCCGCTCCCGCGCCTGATCGCGCAGGCTCGCCGTCGATTCCACCACGTACGTGAGATCCCCCAACATCCGGTACAGCAGCATCACCGTGCGATCCTGCACTCGGCGATCCTCGACCGTGGAGGTGACCCGCGGATCCGGAACCACGGTGACGGTGCTCTCGAACGTGTCATCACCTCGCCGCAGCCGAACCGCGTACGTCCCCTCCGAAACCAACGGGCCGACGAACGACATCGGCTGCGCCACCAGTGAGGTGGCGCGCGGCACTTTGGGCGCCTTGAGCCGCATGGGCCACGCCACACGGTTCACGCCGCGACGCTTGCCTCCCGGATACGTGGCGATCAGGCTGTCACGCCCGTCGTAGATCTCCACGTTGAGATCACCGAACATGTGACGTCGCCGCATGTAGTACACGATACTGGCCGCCTCCGGCGGATTCTCGCCCACGAACGCGTCGTCTCCGGGAAACTCCTGGACGTTGGTCGGCACCCCGATGATCGACGGCGCCGACGGCAACATGACGACCGCGCTGTCGAGCATCGCGGCCGTCAGGTGACGCAGCGGCGTGATGTCGTCCAGGATGTAGATGCCGCGGCCGTGGGTGCCGATGATGAGGTCGTGCTCGCGTGGATGGATGGCCAGATCGTGAACCGCCACGGCAGGGAAATCCTCCTCGAACTTGGCCCACTGGGCCCCGTCGTCCACCGACATGTAGAGCCCGAACTCGGTGCCCAAGAACAGGAGACCGGATCGGACCGGGTCCTCGCGGATGACATGCGCGTACCCCGTCACCGCCTCGGTGACCAGCGATTGCCAGGACGCACCGTAGTCCGTGGTGCGGTAGACGTACGTCGCCATATCGCCGGTGCGGTGACCGTCGAACGTGACGTACGCCGTGCCCTCCGCGTGCCGGCTGGCCTCTGCGTGCGAGACCCACGTGCCGGGAGGGAGCCCCGGCACCCGGCCGACCACATTGGTCCACGTGGCTCCGGCATCACGCGTGAGCTGGAGGTTCCCGTCGTCGGTGCCGACCCAGATGACGGACCCGCTCAGCGGCGACGCGCTGATCGTGAAGATCGTGGTGTGGTTCTCGGCGGTCGAGTTGTCGATCGTGAGGCCCCCGGATTCCCGCTGTCGCTGCTTGGCCGGGTCGTTGGTGGTGAGATCGGGCGAGACCCGTGCCCACGTGTCGCCACGATCGCGGCTCCGATGCAGATACTGGGACCCGACATAGATGGTGCCCGGCTCACTCGCCGACAGATGGATCGGCGTGTTCCAGTTAAACCGGAGTTTCGCTTCGTCGCCCGCCGCGTAGGGTGGAATCTGTTTGATCTCGCCCGTCGACTTCCGCACGCGCAGCAGTCGACCGCCCTGATACTCTACGTAGACCAGGTCCGGCTCCGTCGGATCGGGAAACGCGTGAAACCCGTCGCCGAACCCGATGTTGCGCCACTCCCGACCTCGCACACCGCCGATCCCGCGCGACGGACCCATCCAGGTACCGTTGTCCTGGAGGCCGCCGTACACGTTGTACGGCATCGCCATGTCGTAGCCGACCTCGTAGAACTGCGACACGGGCAGCGTGCCCACGTGCCGCCAGTGGGCACCGCGATCGTAGGAGATGTACACCCCGCCGTCGGTGCCCAGGATGAGATGCTGCGGGTCGTGCGGATCGATCCAGAGCGCGTGATGATCCCCGTGCGTGCTGCTCCCGAGCTGGCCGAACGACTTGCCGCCGTCCGTGGACATGCCGAGGGCGAAGTCCGGCTTGTAGACGCGATTGAAGTCCACGGGATCGACCACCACGAGCGCGAAGTAGAACGGCCGGCCCACCACCGCCGACGACGCGTTGGTCTCCGTCCAGCTCTCACCGAGATCGTCAGAGCGATAGAACGCCGTGTGCTCGGCCTCGACCAGAGCGTACACCACGCTCGGCCGAGACGGGGCCACGGCCACCGCGATCCGCCCTTTGTCGCCCGTCGGCAGGCCCACGGTCAGCTCGCGCCAGGTGGTCCCGCCGTCGGTGGACTTGTATAACCCGCTCCCGGGCCCACCCGACGTGAAGAAGTCGGGCCGACGGCGGAACTGCCACAGGCCGGCGTAGAGGATCCGGGGGTCCTGCGGATCGATCGCGAGATCGGAGCAGCCGGTGTTCTCGTCCACGAAGAGTACTTGGCTCCACGTGGCACCGCCGTCCGTGGTGCGATACACGCCACGCTCGGCATTGGCGTCCCACAGATGTCCCGTGGCACACACGAACACCACGCTCGTGCTGTCGGGCCGGATCACAATGCGCGAGATCCGCTCGGAGTCGCCGAGCCCCACAAACTCCCACGACTCCCCGCCGTCGACGCTCTTGTACACGCCCGTGCCCACGGACACGCTGTTGCGGGTCCACGACTCGCCGGTCCCGACCCATACGGTATCCGGTGAAGACGGATGCACCGCGATCGCGCCGACGGACTGGGTGTGATCGTCGAAGACCGGCTCGAACGTGATCCCACCGTCCTTGGACTTCCACACGCCGCCGCTGGCGGCGCCGGCGTAGACCGTCACGGGGCTGCCGGGCACCGCGGCGAGTGAAGTGATGCGGCCGCTCATGACGGCAGGGCCGATGGGACGGGGCCGGAGGTCACCCAGAACCGCGGCGTCGAACATGGATTGCGCGTGAAGCGTTGGCGACCACCACACGGCGAGCGCAAGCGCGATCGCCCACCGAACACCGGAGCGAAGCAGCATCGGATCCTTCCTCGGTTACGGAGTCTTCACCTTCTCGGGCATCACGAACACCTGGTCATCGATATCGACGTTGAACTCCACGCTCTCAATGCTCAGGCTCTGCACCTGTGGACCCTGACCCGCGATCTCGATCGAGAATGGCAGCATCATGCCTTCGACCGACTTGTAGTCGCTCATGAACGTCTCGGCATTGATGTCCATTCCCTGCACGGTCCGCCTCGCCTCGGTCTTGATGGGCAGGAAGTACTCGCTGTCCAGGTAGTAGTAGGTGACCTGGCCGTCCTTGAGCGTGAGCTTGAGCTTGTACGTGTCGGTTCCCTGCACGTCCTCTTTTCCGAGGAGCTCCACGGCGTGTCCCTTAGCCGCGTAGTCGATCAGGGGACCGTCGAAGTCGGCATCCTCCCGAATCGTCCGCACCAGATCGGCCGGCATCGGCTCCGGATCGGTTTGGCCCATGAACGGCGAGATCGTCCAGCCCACCTCGCCGTCGAAGGCCTGCACGCCGGTCATGCCCTGGACGGTGAACTCCATCCGCATCTTCGACGGGCGCTTGCCAAACATGGTGAACGTGGCCTCGATGCCCGGCCCAACCTGCATGCGACCGGTCATCTTGCGGGTCATGATCGATTTCATCTTCTCGACGCCACCCGCCGCCTCGTAATAGCGGCCCAGGACCTCGTCGACGGAAAGCTCCTGCGCCGGCAGGGCGGGAACGACCCACAGAGCGGCCAGCACGAGGCTCGACGCTACCATCACTGCTCGCATACCTGCTCCTTNNGGGGTCACGGAGCTACCAGGGGACGTGCCGTGTTTGCCGAACCCCGGACCGGACCGTAGACTGCGGTGGTGTTTGGCCGTGGCGCCCCCGCCCCGCAGCCGGACTCACTACGCGGAGCAACCGCATGGGTGTTTCACCGAACGACCTCGAGCGTCGCCTTCGCGGGCTCAAGTGCCTCGTCGGCAACACCCCCCTCCTCGCCATCGACTTCGCCTTCCGGGGCCGGCGCCGCGTGCTCTACGCCAAGGCCGAGCACATGAACATGACCGGATCCATCAAGGATCGGATGGCGCTGTTCATCCTGGAGCGGGGGTACGCCCGTCGGGAGCTGAGCGCGGGCATGCGGCTCGTCGAGGCGACGAGCGGCAACACCGGGATCTCGATCGCCGCCATCGGGCGCGCGATGGGTCATCCGGTCACGATCTTCATGCCGGACTGGATGAGCGCCGAGCGGGTGAACCTGATCCGGAGCCTGGGGGCCGACATCCAGCTGGTAGGCCACGAGGACGGTGGCTTTCTTGGCTCGATCGACCGCGCCGAGCGTCTCGCTCGGGATTCGGCCGACGTGTTTCTGCCACGGCAATTCGCCAATGCCGACAACATCGAGGCGCACGCCCACACGACGGGGCCGGAGATCTGGTGGCAGCTCCGGTTCCGGAACATGCGGCCCGACGCGTTCGTGGCCGGCGTGGGCACCGGGGGCACCATCATGGGAGTTGGGCGCTTTCTCAAGGACCGACAGCCGCGGATCAAGCTTCACCCTGTCGAGCCCGCCAACTCTCCCACGCTGTCCACTGGCCATCGCGTGGGGAAACACCGGATCCAGGGCATCTCGGACGAGTTCATTCCGCCGATCGTCGATCTGGGGGCCCTCGATCCGGTGATCGCCGTGGACGACGGTGACGCGATTCTGATGGCGCAGCGGCTCGCGGCCCGGCTCGGCCTTGCGGTGGGCATTTCCTCCGGCGCGAACTTCCTGGCCGCGCTCGCCGTGCAGGATCGATTGGGACCCACGTCGGTGGTCGTCACGGTGTTCCCCGACGACAACAAGAAGTACCTGAGCACCGATCTGCTGCGCGAGGAAGCGGTGCGCCCGGGTTACGTCAGTCCGGAGATCGAGTTGCTGGGATTCAGGGGATTCAAGCGGGTGTGCCACACGTGCTGCGACCCAACGGAGTGCCTCCAGAGCATGCCGCCGGATTTCGTGGCCGCCGAAGAGGTGTTGCCGCCCTGTCCGCGGCGGATGTTTTCCGGGGTGCGCTGAGCTGGTTCCGATCCCGTCGAGGCGTTCGACGCTCTACGGATTCACGGTGACCGTGCGAATCCCGTTCGTGTTCGTGATGAAGCCGGGGATCGTGGCGGTCACGGTTGTGGTTCCTTCCGAGAGCGGCTTCAGCGCGGCACCACCGTCGGCCACCGTGGTCGGCGAGCGATAGATCCCGACCGGGATCTGGACCGTCACGGTGGCGCCCGTCTGGGCACTCGTCAGGAGACTCGCCACAGCGGCATCGGAGCTGGTGAGCGTCACGGTGAGCGGTGTCCCGCCGGCCCGCACGTCTTGCACTTCCGACAACCCCGACCCGCTGGACTGCTGGTAGCCGACGCGCGCGAAGAAGGGCAGGCTGTCGGGACCAGACGTCAGCGAGACGCTCAACGGCAGCGACAAGATGTCCACCGCGGGCTGGAGCACCGTCATGACGGCAGAGCCGTCGGTGAACCCGCTGGCCCGCACGATGACCTGTGGGCTCCCCGTCTGGCCCTCCATGCCCTGGACATAGAACGGGATGTAGGTAGCACCGTTCTCCACAAAGACCACGATGGAATCAGTCCCCGGCGTCGAAAAGTCCGGGGAGACACGCGCCACCGCCGGGTTGGTGCTCCGGATGATGACGTTGACCCCGCCATGAGCGGACGCGCCGAGCCAGGCGCTCGTGGTCCGCTGCAAGCCCGATCCCACGGT
>JABAOD010004138.1_pt1 | contig 11632 bp, 9 predicted proteins | sample 7062151 | NCBI WGS metagenome assembly JABAOD01 (sample SAMN14538626, study PRJNA623070) | marine sediment metagenome | biome: marine biome [ENVO:00000428]; feature: marine pelagic biome [ENVO:01000023]; material: deep marine sediment [ENVO:00002113] | place: India: Gulf of Khambhat ...
CACGGAGCCTCGTAGGCCTTACTGAGCTCCACCACTTCCTTCTCCTTGACCTGAGCTTCCTCCACGAGGTCCGACTTGTTGACTAGGATCGTTGCACTGATGTCCCCTGCTGCGCTGTGGACCCCCTTGAGCCATCCATTGAGAGCCTCTAGGGTGTCGCTGCGGGTCAGGTCGGCGATGGCTAGAATCCCGTTTGCCTTGTAGAAGTACGCATCCTTCAGGAGCTCCATGAAACCTTGCCTTCCCATGATATCCCACAGGACTGCGTTCACCTCAACGGGCTCTCCCATGGGGTCCTCGAACTCAATCGTCTTCTTGCTGATGAGGGTGCCTATGGTCCTGATGTATTCTCCCTCGAACTTGTCTGCGACAAAGCGTCTGATGAGGCTCGTCTTCCCTACGGCCTCCTCCCCCACGGTGCATATCTTCAGTTTGAAGCGCCGCTTGGCGCGAGCCTGAGCCATCTGACGGTGGCTTCGTTATCAAGGCTGGGTAAAAAACCAACGGCGAGATTATCTAAGTTGGTAAGCGGCTAAATGGGCTTGAAGTGGAGGATGTCGGTGATGGAGCCCCTAGCCTGGCCACGTGGCTTGAAGACGGCCTCCACCTCCATTCCGATGTCGATATCCTCCTCGGGGAGGTCAACACGGTTCAGGAGGCCGCCTTTCACGCCTGGGAACCGTACCATGGCCCACACGACGGGGGCCTCCAACCTCTCCCCCCTCTCGTCGACAAATGCAACCGTGTAGGTCTCGATGACGCCTTTGTTGGGGACCTCCTCCCATTCGGTCATCTCAGTGAAGCAGTTCTCGCAGTAGAGCCTCGGTGGCATGTATAGCACGTCGCAGGTCGGACAGTAGGTTCCCATGAGCCTCTCGTTGTCGCGGATCTCCCTGAGGAAGCGGTCGCCGGCCACACCGGCGGAGTAGATGTAGTCAGCCTCCATGTTGCCCCGCCACCGTTCGAAGCCCTCGGCCATCTACCGCCTCCCGCTTGGCTTGAAGTACTTGATGTCAGTGACGGCGCCCTCTCGATCCTTCTTGGGCTTCCACACGGCCTTCACCTTCATGCCGATCTTGATGTCGTCCTTCTCAACATCGCCGAGATAGTGCATGAACCCCATCTTCTCCGAGGCTCCATCGACGCTTATGACGGCCACGAAGATGGGCTCCTCAATCCGGCGCGCATCGGTGTCCAGGTACGAGATGGAGAAGGTCTCGACGGTCCCCGTGTCCTTGAGGGATACGAACTCACCCGTGCGAACGAAGCATTCTCTGCAGAAAGAGATCGGCGGGAAGTACACGAGCTGGCACTTGTCGCACTTCCGTCCCACGAGCCTTCCTTCCTTTAGCTCGGCCAGGAAGCGGCTCATGGACTCCCCCGTGCTCCATTCGTACTTCGCCTCAGGCCGCCACTTCTCAGTGAGGACTCTGCGCTCCTGGAGGTCGGTCGCCGTCAGCGATGTCCCGCGCCACACTCTGTCCACCACGCTATCACGCCCTCATGACGACAACGCTTGAGTACTGCATCAGGTCTCCCCAGGCCTGGCACACCCCTACCTGGGGACTGCCAGGGACCTGCCTTCCACCCGCTTTGCCCGCAAGCTGCCAGTAGATTTCGCCCGCCTTGATGCCCATGGTAGCCGCGATGGGGTTCCCCACCCCTAGGAGACCGCCAGAAGGGCACACGGGTAGCTTCCCGTCTCTCTGCGTAACACCCTCCAACGTCAGCCTTGGAGCCTCGCCCTTTTCAGCTAAGAGGAGGCCCTCCAGATGGTGCAGCTCCTTGTAGTCGAAGGGGTCGTAGGGCTCCACCACATCGACCTCCTTGCGCGGGTCGTCGATCCTTGCCATTCTGTAGGCCATCTTCGCGGCATGGGCTGTGTACTCAGGGAAGTAAAGGTCTCGGTTGGTCCACATGGTGGTATCGATGCACCATCCTACGCCAGATATCCACACGGGCGTCTCGCTAAGCTTCCTGGCGACGTCTTCGCTGGCGAGGACCAGGGCAGATGCGCCATCGCTCGGAGGGCTGATGTCCAGCAACTGGACTGGCCACGCCATGACCTCCGAGTTCAGGACATCCTCAACCTTGATGTTTGGGTCCGCCAGCTGGGCACACGGATGGTCCACGGCGTTCCGCTTGTTCTTCACCGCGACCTCGGCTATCGCCTCCTTGGAGATGCCATGAACGGTCATGTAGCGGTTCATCTCCAGCGCGAATATCCAGACGAGGTTGGGCTTCAGGGGGCGATCCAGGATCGGGTCCCAGATGTGGCCGAAGGCTGACTGGGGGTGGGGGAAGACAGAGGACATCTTCTCCTCATTGACGACGAGACAGATGTCCGCGAGGCCAGAGGCCACGTGCCACCAACCGGCGATGGGGGAGAAGACACCAGTACCTCCGCCGGTGAAGACTCGCATGTAGGGCCGCCCGACGGCTCCGCAGCCGTCGGAGAGGTACTCCCCCTTCATGTGGACTCCGTCGAAGGCGTCCGGCGCGGAGCCGCTCACCACTGCGTTCACATCCTCCAGCCCAATACCCGCCTCCCCTAGTGCCATGCTCGCCGCCTGGAAGCACATCTCCTTTCCAGTCTCCATCAGGCGACGACGGAACATCGTCATGCCAGCACCGATGACCGCGACCCTTCGCATTTCATCCCTCCAGGACCGCTACTGCACCTGACGCCGTCGGCAAACCCCTCCAGGACTGGGCTATGCCGAGGCTGGCGTCATGCACCTGGTGGCCGCCCGCATCCCCGCGTACCTGTCGTGCGACCTCCATAACGCGGTACAGCCCCGAAGCCTCCAGGAGGTTTCCGGCCCCCAGGGAGCCGCCAGAGGGGTTCACAGGGAGAGACCCGGAGGCGTTGTAGTATCCATCCCGCAGCAGCTGACCAGCCCTGTAGCCACCGGAGAGGGCGAGGGCCTCGAGATGCTGGAGCTCCTTGTAGGCGAACCTGTCGTCGACCTCCGCCACCTGGACCTGCCTTCGCGGTCGCTCAATCCCTGCCATCTCGTAGGCCTGGCGCGCTGCCATGCGGGCATACCTGGCTTCCCTCAGGTTGCGCGTTTCGATCCAAGGAGTGTCTGAAGCCCACCCAATTCCCCTGAGCCACACGGGCCGATCCGTCATCTCCTTGGCCTTCTCTCCAGACGCGAGGACGAGGACGACGGCCCCGTCGGCGAGCGGGCTCACCTCCGACGCTTTCAACGGCTTGAATAGTGGCTCGGACTCCAGGACATCCTCCACCGAGAGCTCCTTCCCGAAACTTGCACTCGCGTTCTTCAAGGCGTTCCCCCTATTCTTAGAGACCACCTGAGCGCAGTCTTCCTCCGTGTTCTCCTCGTCCAGTAGGAAGGCGCTCATCTCGAGTCCGGCGAGACAGTAGGGATGTCTGATCAGGGGTCGATGGTAAATAGGGTCAAAGGCAAAAGTGACGATACCGCCGTAAGTTTTCAGGTCTGAGGCCTTGCTGTGGGACTCCACAGCCACAACCTCAACCTGGCCCGTCCGGATGAGCATGAAGGCAGAGGCGAGTCCCTGTATACCATCGCCGGTGACTGTGAAGGCTGGTCTCAATGCGGCGCCCAGCTGATCCGGCGTGAACTCGTCGAAAATGGAGAACCCCTCCCAGTAGTCTTCGGCGCAGGTCACGAAGCAATCGATGTCCTTCCGAGGGTCGACCCCCGCGTCCTCGTAGGCCTTCAGTGCCGCTTCAAACATCAGTTCTTTCCAAGAATACTGGAGGCTGTCCGGCGTGAGACCAACGTGACCAATGCCGACGACCGCAACGTCTGTCATCCCACTCCCCACGGCGAGCGAGCCTCCCTAGGATTGCGGTTGTAATAAAAACATTCCTACACGTCCATGCCCCCCCTGCCTTCGCTGTGTGCGAAGGGCCACCGCTCTCCTCAGAGGCCCAATGGTTTTATCGCACGCGTTCATCCCGCGAGGCATGTATGGGCAAGAGGACGTGCGGCCGAAGCTCTCTACTTTCTCCATCGTCGCCCGCGACCCGGATACACACGACCTGGGCGTGGCTACCCAGTCTCGGTTCATCGCCGTTGGGGCCGTGGTTCCCTGGGCCAAAGCGAAGGTAGGCGCCGTGGCAACTCAGGCCGCCGCCAACGTCTCTTACGGCCCTCGTGGTCTGGCGTTGCTCGAGGAGGGACGTCATCCTGAAATGGTGCTGGAGTCGCTGACGAGTGACGACGCCGAGTCGGGGACACGACAGTTGGGAATCGTCGACATCCTAGGAAGGGTGGCCGCCTCTACCGGCGAAGAGTGCTATGAGTGGGCGGGACACATCATGGGAGACGGGTACTGTGCCTTGGGCAACATCCTGGCGTCAGAGAAGGTAGTCCAGGCTATGGCCCTAGCTTACGAAGGGACCTCAGGAGACCTGCCGGAGCGGCTCCTGGCGGCCCTAGAGGCGGGGCAGGCTGCCGGGGGAGACCGGCGTGGACAACAGTCAGCTGCCCTCTTAGTGGTCCGGGAGGAGGGCGGCTACGGGAGGTACACAGACCGCTACATCGACATACGGGTTGACGAGAGTCCACAGCCCATTGCGGAGCTGAGGAGAATCTTTCGGGTCTACGATCTCACCCTCCTTGAGCGTGAGGATCCTCAGAACGTGGTGAAGCTCGCCGGGGAAGTGGCCTCGGAAGTAAAGGGGCTTCTGGTCCGGGCAGGCTTCTACAAAGGACCCACCGATTCCAAGTGGGGTCCCGAAGAGATGGAGGCGTTGCGGAACTACTTCAACATCAACAACTTCGAGAACAAGTGGAGGGAGGACGGACTGCTCTGGCGGTCCATCTTCGAGTACATGCGAGACGCCATCTCCGACGACTAGGTTCTCCGTGAGACAAGGCTTCGAGAGTCTGCTCGCCAGCCATAGCTACTCATTACCGGTCTCGGCCCTGTGCATCCTCTTGTTGCGGGAGCTGCCTAAGACTATTTAGGCGCCTTACTCGATTCGCTCAGNNCTCACCGTTCAGTTTCAGCAGCTTGAGAACGGCGAGCCCGTAGGAAATCTTACGATACTCACTGAGTGGGAGTGGGGCGAGAAGGAGATCGTCCGTTCCATCCTTGACAAGGGCCTCCTGGATGTGGGCTGGGACTTCGTCCCCATCGGTAACCGCCTAGGGTTCGACATCACCTTCATCGTCGAGAGGGCGGAGATGCACAAGCTCGCCTCCTGGGAGCCTGCAGAACTCAAGTACTACTTCTTCAGGAAGCCCATGGTCGACATTTGGCCAGTCCTAGTCCTGATGAACAGGGGCCGCTTTGAGGGTTCCAGCTTGACGAACTTCACCGAGAAGAGGGACTGGAGTAACGTGGTGCCACCCCTCTACAGGAAGGGAGACTACCAGGGAATCTTGAGGTACATTGAGGAGGAGAGAGACGCCTTCATAGAGCTGTATCGAGAGGTGAGGTCCGTCCTCTCCACTCTCGGTGACCGGAGGAAGGCCAAGATGGCGGAGGGTGAGTAGTCAGAAGGTTCTTGGAAAGGAGAGCATTGGGATCGGTGTTATGGTGCTGGACCTGACGGAGGAGCATGAACTCATTCGCCAGACGGTGCGGGACTTTGCCGAGAAGCGCGTGAAGCCCATCGCCCGGGAGATCGACCGAGAGGCAAGGTTCCCAATGAAGACCGTTCGGGAAATGGGGAGGTTGGGCCTCATGGGCATGGTCGTTCCCCAGGAGTATGGTGGCAACCTGACTGACACTATCTCCTACTCCATAGCGGTGGAGGAACTCTCCCGAGTGGACGGCTCCCATGGCCTAATCATGGCGGCACACAACTCCCTTTGCACCTCTCACATTCTGATCGCGGGGAGTGAGAAACAGAAGAAGGGCTACCTCCCGAAGCTGGCCACCGCGGAGCATATCGGGGCCTGGGCCCTCACCGAACCCATGTCTGGGTCCGACGCGTCGACGATGCGCACCCGGGCCAGGAAGGAGGGGGACGAGTGGGTCCTCGACGGGACGAAGAACTTCTGCACCAACGCTCCCTTCGCCGACACCTTCGTCATCACGGCCATGACGGATCAGACAAAGGGTTCTCACGGCATCAGCGCCTTCGTTGTGGAGAAGGGTACTAAGGGGGTGGAGGCTGGTGAGGAGGAGGACAAGCTGGGCGTCCGAGCGTCCGCAACGTCTCAGGTCCTTCTGGAGGAATGCAGAATCCCAGAGGACAACCTTCTCGGGGAGTTCAACCAGGGCTACAGGGACGCCTTGAAGGTCCTGGACGGAGGGCGCATCAGCATCGGAGCGATGGCGGTTGGCATAGCCCAGGGAGCTCTGGACGAGGCCATGGCCTACTCGCAGGTGAGAGAGGCCTTTGGCCAGACCATTTCGGGCTTCCAGGCTATCCAGTTCATGCTGGCGGACATGGCTACCCAGACAGAGGCTTCACGTTTGCTGGTATACCGCGCCTCCCGCCTCAAGGACCGGGGGCTACCGTACAAGAAGGAGGCGGCCATGGCGAAACTTTACGCCTCTGAGGCCGCCAAGAGGATAACAGACAGAGCCCTTCAGATCCATGGCGGCTACGGCTTCATCAAGGACTACCCCGTGGAAAGGATGTATCGGGACACCAAACTGACGGAGATAGGCGAGGGGACCAGCGAGATTCAAAGGCTCGTCATTGCCCGCGAAATCCTGAAGAGCGGGTAGGCGGAACCTGCCTGCGCCTGGGACATGTGACCTAACGTAGATATTCACCCAAGACAATCACATGGTAGATGGCTCGCGGGAAGGTCCCTGAGAGAAAGCCTGATGGCAGGGACGGTCCGCCCCCCGGGTACCCGAAGGACCCGAAGCACTATGCCGACCCTGAGAACTGGAAGTACCCTGTCCACACTCCGTTTCATGCCCGCGCTGCCAGGCGTTACTTCGACGACCCGAAGAACCGCGATAAGTACACGACGGAGGAGCAGCGGTACATCGAGTGGAGGATTAGCCAGGCGCTCACTCGTTTCGGCGTCGTTGAAGGCAGGTCCCTGGAGGACCGTAAGGTACCCTTCGACAAGGACCTGGACGATATGGGCTTAGAGGACCTCCTCGTCTTCTTCCTGGGAACGGACAGGCTCAAGCGAGCAATGAAGATTACTGACGTCAAGATAACGCGCAAGAGGGGAGTGGTGGAGGGCGCGGTCAAGGGCTACTTCGTTAGGATGGACATCGCGGACAAACGCATAGCCCACGAGTGTCCGGACTGGGAGAGACGTTCCGCAGGTGGGCTGTTCTGTAAACACGTAGGGGCCGCCTTCCTAAAGCTCCCGGAGGCTGAGGCCCGCGACCTCCTGCGGAGCCTCGCGAAGGAGAGAGAGAGGTGGATCTTCCAGACTGGCTCCGATTAAAGGTTCACCATCCTTCGTCTCGCGATGAGCCGGAGGTCTGAAGATCCCTGTAGGATCGAGACACGGGGTGCCTACACACCGGGCACCGCCCTCCAACTATACAGGCGCTGCACAAATACTGGCCACAGATATGCTGGTAGATTCCTGCCGCTCCGTGCTTGATGCAGCTCTTGTCTCTCCTCGCAGACACTGGTTGCGGAGGAGCCTCCACCGTCGGCTCTGTGGTGGTGCCGCCCTCGAACACCTTCAAGGACTGCTCCAGCCTCTTCGCCTCGTAGGCTCCCAGTCCGAAGTTGCGAGCCAGTGAGATGGCGTCCCATTGCTCTCGTGGGAAGTCCACCGCCATCTTCATCAAGCGCTCCATGCCCGGCAACTCCTCTTCCGGCACGTCGAGCTCCAGAACGCCTCGAACGTACCCAAGAACCCTTCGGGTATCGTCCACATCCATCTGTGGCATCTGGTTTACCACCTGATAGAGGCTAGGTAGGCCCATCCTCGAACCACCAGCCACGGAAAGGACATCCCTGGACATCACCTCGAGCCTCCTCAACTCAGCGTCGGGAAGCGACAGGACGTCGACACTCGGGGGCTCGTTGATGTACTTCACAACTTCGTCCAAGTACTCAACTGGGACGCTGCAGTACTTGAAGGCCTCTTCTTTCGTTGCCCGGCGAGCGTTGACCGCTTCGAATTCCAGCACGTTCCAAGCGTGTGCCTTCACGTTCTTCTCGCGCCGCTTGTGTTCCACCTGTTTCCTTCCAACCAGGGCTTCTTCCAGCGTCGGGTTAAAGGCCAGGGCCCTTGCGTACGCGTCCCTAGCCCGCTCATAGAGGCCAATCTGGAGGTACGACCTCCCAAGGGCGCACAGAAGGGACTCGTCCCTGGAGCTGATGTCCAAGGCAACGCTGTAGGAGTGAACCGCATCCTCCCAGCGGAGGAGAGTCTCACACAACTGGCCGCGGCCCTTCCAGAGTCCCACACTGCCAGGATCCAGCTCGATTGCCTTGTCGTAGGCGGCTAGGGCGGCCTCGGGCTGCCCCAGCTTTAGATAGAGCGACGAGCACCGCGTCCAGACGTCCTTGGAAGGCGGTGACAGATGAGCCGCACGCTGGAGGGCCTCGACGGCTTCATCCCACCGGTTAAGAGCCTCGAGGGCCTCCACCTTCTGGAATAGGAGTTCTCTGTCCTCTCGCCTCTCAGAGAGAGCCGCATCTATGTGGTCTATGGCTTCCGCGTGTCTCCCGAGAGCCTTCAGAAGGGCGACTCTGGAGGCGCCGAGTGCGGGGTCGAGGGGATAGGTAGTGAGTGCATCGCTTACGATCTTCAACCCCTCTTCGGTCCTCTCCAGCTTCATCAAGGCCAAGCCCTTCTGTGCGAGGATGGTGGGGTGTGAACCGCCGTAGTAGAGCGCTTGGTTGAGCTCCTTCAGGGCCTCCTCCCACCTCTGTGCCTCGGAGAGGACTCTCGCCTTCCAATAGTGGGACCAGGAGTCAGATGGCGACCTTCGGAGGAGGGACTCAGCGGTTCTCATGGCTTCATCGTGCCGTCGAAGGCGGGCAAGGTTGAGCGCCCTACCAACGAGCGCATCCTTGTTCTCGGGTTCCAACGACAACGCCTCGTTGAAAGATCGCAGTGCGTCCTCGTACCTGCCCATTCCTGCGAAGGCCTCCGCCATTGTGATTTGGGCCTCAACGTTTTCTCGATCCCTCCGAATGACCTCCTCCGACACGCGCATGGACTCGGGATATTCCTCCAAGGAAAGGAGGAGCCTGGCCTCCTCCAGCTTCGGGGCCGGATCGTCGGGACTGAGCTTCACAGCCTTCTCCAGACACTCAAGGGCTTCCGTCCCCAGTCCTAGGGTCCTAGCCATGGCGGCCCTCAGCGTCCAAGCCCTCGGATCCTTCCTGAATACCTCCGAGAGTTCGACCGCGACATCGTACGCCTCTCGCTGACGCCCGAGTTCCCTCAGGCATCGTACGCGGGCCTCTAGAAACCTCCAGTCGTCCGCCTTTCTGGGCAGCGTCTGCTCCAAGCCCTGGAGCGCCATCCGGAAGTCGCCCAGCTCCATGTAGCACTCAGCCCTCATCAGGCGGGCCTCATCGTCGTCAGGTTCCAGTTTCAGAGCCTTGTCGAAGGAGTAGAGAGCCTCCTGGGGATTCCCACCACCCAGCAGGGCATTGCCCTTGGCCATCCATATCCGACCCTCCTCCTTCAACTCTCCAGCCTTGTCGAAGCTCTTCACCGCGTCCTGGAAGCGTCCGATCTCCATCAGACATAGGCCTTTGTGGTACCAGACCTCGAGGTCCTCGCGGATGCGTATGGCCTCGTCGAAGGCGGCGATGGCCTCTTCAAAGGATCTGAGGGAGTAGAGTGAATAAGCCCGCCCCTTACGCGCTTCGAAGCTGGCAGGATCTATCTTCAAGGCTTCGTCGTAAACATGGAAAGCGTCCCCATGCCTTCCCAAGCGGGAAAGGAGTCCAGCCCTACCCATGAGGAGAACCATGTCGCCTGGCACCTTTCCGAGTCCTTTGTCGAACGCCTGCAAGGCGAGTCTGCTCTTTCCCAAAGCTTCGGCAGCCGCGGCCATCTCCACGTAGCTCTTCACGTCCTGAGGCTCATGGGACACGATCTGCTCGCACGCCTGGTACACGCCCTTCCAGCGACCCATCGACTTCAGTATTCCCTTCTTCGCCCTGAGAGCTGGGAGGTTTTCATGTAGCTTGGCCGCCAGGGCTAGAGGTTTCAGGGCGGCCTCTCTCTGACCCAATCCCCGGAGAGCAAAGCCGTTGCAGTGGAGACCCTCTGCGTCCCTGGGGGCCCTGGATAGCACTCGGTTGGAGGCCTCCAATGCGACCTCCCAGGATTCGATCTCCATGGCCAACATTGCGGCCTTTCTAGCCGTTTCCAGGGCACTGCCTCCACCTTCTAGCACCTTCACGAGTATCTTCCCGGCCTCCTCGTTGTCCCCCGATCTGACCCAGCTCTTCGCCTCGTCCAGAAGGACATCCTCCCGGGTCGGGTCAACGGCAACGATTCTGCGGCACAGCTCCCGGTAGTCTCCCCATCGTCTCAACCCCGCCAGAGCGGCCCTCTGTCCCTCCAGAGCGGCAAGGTTCCCTTTCGCCAGAGAGGCCGCCTCCTCGAAGACCTCGCCAGCGTGATCATATCTCTTCAGTTGGAGCAATAAGGTCCCTAGATGGATGAGGACCGCCGGGCGACCTGGCCCGTACCTAAGGCTGACCTGGAGTGATCGGACTGCCTCCTCATAGTTCCCCAGCCTTTCCTCCGCCAGAGCTTTCAGGTCCCAGAGGTCAAAGTGAGTTGATTCCAAGTCCAGGGCGGAGTCTGCGCACGTCCTCGCATGCTCCCACTGCTCTCTTTCCATATACAACTGGGCCTTGCTCCTCAGAGCTTCCACGCTGCGAGGATCCTGCTCGAGCACCTCGTCTAGGGCCTTCAGCGAGCCCTCTAAATCCCCCGCGCCTCGCAGGCGACTAGCGCGCAGGAGGTGAATCTCTGCCTGCGATCCACCAGCTTCCTCTATGGACTGCAGCGCTCGTCGCCAATCCCGTCCCTCGCGAGCAACGTGCCAGAGCTCCGCTAGGCCCTCCTCGTGGGAACCGTTTGTGATGAGTAGCTCGGCGCGTAGGAGCCGGAGCTCCTCGCCACCCCCCAGATTCCTTTGGCCATTCTCGCAGGCTTCTATAGCCTCCTGCACCTTGCCCGCGGCCTTGAGAAGTCTCACCAGACCTACCCACGCCACCATGTCTTTCGGCCGCTCGTCAAGGTGCTGACCCAGGAGGCCCGCGAGCTGGGCCGATCCGTCGAGGCCGGTCGCAATCTCCGCGGCGTCGAGAATCAGATCCCGAAGCCCATGGACAGGCGAATCGGCGTCAGGCAGATGCTCCAGGGCACTTCGAAGCTCCACCCTCGCCTTGTCGCGCTGATCAGCCCTCAGGTAGCGGCGAGCCTTCTTGATATGTTTCCGAGACTTCTTTGGAGAGATACGCTTCCCTGGAGAATTGCGACTAGACATTCCCATCCCTTCTCTGGGGGGATGCAAGGGACGATATAAGGACTTTTCTCGAGCGCGGAGCGTCTGACAGCCTCGTTCAAATCGGTGACTCGGATCCTGATACTACACTGAGCGAGTACTCCACCACGCCATCAAGCTCTCCACGGATAACTCACCGAGCTTGACAAAACCAAGGGCCACAAGAACGGGAAGGAGCAGCCCAAAGGGGAGAGCAGTTTGCCCTGCTATC
>JABAOD010006702.1_pt1 | contig 11623 bp, 7 predicted proteins | sample 7062151 | NCBI WGS metagenome assembly JABAOD01 (sample SAMN14538626, study PRJNA623070) | marine sediment metagenome | biome: marine biome [ENVO:00000428]; feature: marine pelagic biome [ENVO:01000023]; material: deep marine sediment [ENVO:00002113] | place: India: Gulf of Khambhat ...
AGAGGGACGCCTCGAGCTGGTTGACGATGGGGGTGTCGGCCGGCATGAACACCCAGGCCTCCATGCCGGCTCGGGCCGCATAGGACGCCAGCGCTCCTCCCGCATTGCCCGCCGTGGGGATGGCAAGCCGCGTGACGCCCAGCTCACGGGCCCGCGTGACCGCCATCGCCAGCCCCCGGCTCTTGAAGGAGCCGGTGGGGAGCCGTGATTCGTCTTTGACGAGCAGCCGGGACACGCCGATCTCGTCGCCGAGGGCGGGGGTCTCGAGGAGTGGCGTGACCGACTCGCCGAGCGTGACCGGCTCGTCCTCCATGGGAAGCAGCTCCTGCACTCGCCACATGTCGGCAGGGCGGGCCGAGATCGCATCGCGGTCGACCGTGCGCCGTACCGCGTCGAGGTCATATCGCACCCAGAGCGGCCGGCCCTCGTGCGTGGTGTGCAGCTGGTCGTGGCGGTACGTCGTGCCGTCGACCGCGGATTCGAGATGAGTGACGAAGGACATCGGCCTGAGGCTAGGGAGTCGGCGGTGATCGGCGCGCCTAGGGTTGGTAGCGGGAGCATCGAGATGACGCTGCGACCGAGCATCACACACCGGCCGCTGTCCGGATGGCGGGATGTTCTCGCGATCCGCGATTTCCTCGGAGCGCTCTACGGAGAGACTCGAACGGGTAGGGCTTGGGAGATCCGGCGTTGGGAAGGCCGGTTCTGGCACGATGATCCGGCGGCTGTGGTTCGCACGCTGGACGCCGCGAGCGGCGACACCCGGATCTGGGAGGAGGCCGGCCGAATCGTTGCGGTCGCGCACCCTGAGGGAGTTGGTGAGGTCCACCTCCAGACCCGTGGGCACGCGGCGTCGCTCGAGAACGAGATGCTGGCATGGGCCGAACAAGCCCTCTCACTGCGCACCGACGATGCTCACTCCCTCGTCGCGTTTGCCCTGGCCGACGACTGGCGGCGGCGCGATCTCCTGCGCAACCGCGGGTACGAGCTCGAGCCCTGGTATCTCGTGCAGCGATGGAAGTCACTCGTCGACGACGTCGAGGAGCCGTCGGTGCCGGTGGGATACCACCTCCGCGCCCTTCGGCCCGGAGACCGAGCAGACGCATCCGGCCTGGCACACGTGATCAACGCGGCCTTCGGCCACTCGTTCGGTCCCGCCGCGCTGCTCAACTTCGAACACTCGCCGTCGTACCGTGCGGAACTCCAGGTCGTTGCGGTCACAGACGGGGGCGCCATTGCGGCCCACGCCGGGGTGACGCTGGACGTTCGCAACCATCTCGCAATCGTCGAACCCGTGTGCACCCACCCGGACCATCGCCGCCGAGGACTCGCCGCAGCATGTATGGCCGAGGGCTTGCGTCGGGCCCGGTCACTCGGCGCGGTTCGAGCAACCGTGGGAACCGGCCACGACAATCCCTCGAACCAGCTCTACGCGCGCCTCGGCTTCACCGACATCGAGGTGGTGGAAGCCTGGAGGAAGACATGGCCCGTCCGGTCAGTCGGCCTCTAGTAGTTCGGCCAGCGGCACGACTCGCCTCTCTTTGATCGAGATCTGCGCCGCCTCCCCGGCCGCAACCGACCAGAGTCCGTCCTCGAAGCCGACGAGGGGGTCCGTTCCGTTCCGGATCGCGTCGATGAAGTCGAGGTGCTCGAACCAACTCGAGCCGTGATGGTGACCGCGGTAAGGGATGTCGGGGTCGTCGATGTGGACCTCCTCGACAACCCCGTCTGTGCGCGTGCTCACCCGCAGGAGACCGGGTTCCATGCTGTGGCCGGGCGGCACGAACGCTTCGATCTTGCCCTCGCTGCCTGTCACGACGAGCTCCTCCTGGTACCTCGAGCCCTCGGCGAACATGCAGAGATCGAGCGCCCCCCTCGCCCCGCTCGCGTAGTCGACGATTGCGAAGGCGTTGTCGATCATGTCGGCCTCGGCGCCGTCCACGACCTCCCCGATGTGATTCACGTCGTGGCCACCCGAGGCCACCACCGAGGTCGGCCGCTCGCCGAGCACGAGGTTCATGAGGTCGAAGAAGTGGCAGCACTTCTCCACGAGTGTCCCGCCCGTGTAGCGGCTGAACCGGTTCCACGATCCCACCTTGGGGAGGAACGGGAACCGGTGCTCGCGGATCGAGACCATCTTCACGTCGCCCACGACACCTGTGCCGAGCCTCTCCAACAGCGCTTTCACCGGCGGCATGTAGCGATATTCGAGGCCGACCCAGTTGACTGCAGACGATCCGTCGGAATGGACGATGACGTCGAGGCACTCGGCGGTGGTGGCGCACATCGGCTTCTCGGTGAGGAGGTGGACGCCGCTGTCCAGGACGTCCTTGATGATCTCGTGATGACGGAAGTTGGGCGCGGCGATGACGACGGCATCGCACAGGCCGGATGCGAGGAGGTCGTGATGCGATGCGAAGGCTTCGGCGCCCCGTGCTGCGTTGATGCCGACGCGCCGCGAGTTCTCGTCCGGATCCGAGATCGCGGTGACCACCGCGTCGCCGATGACGGCGATGTTCAGGATGTGCTCGATGCCCATCATTCCGGTCCCGATGACGCCGTATCGGATCGTCGTCGTGTCGGTGGTCGTCATCGTGAAGCGGCCTCTCCTGTCACTCGGGAATCCACGGCCGCGGTAGCTTAGGATTCGGGGCATGACCTTGATCGACACTTCTCCGCGCCGCGTGCCCGGCACGGATCTCACCATCGGACCGATCGGCTATGGCTGCTGGCGGCTCACCAGCGATGTCGGCCACGCCACCGAGATGATCACCACGGCGCTCGACAACGGGCTCACGCTCATCGACACGGCAGACGTGTACGGCCTCGACTGGGGTGGCACCGGATTCGGCACCAACGAAGAGCTGTTGGGACGCGTGCTCGCCGCAAACCCCGAGCTTCGCGAGCGCATGGTGCTGGCCACCAAGGGCGGCATCCTGCCGCCGACGCCGTACGACTCGAGCTCCACGTATCTCGTCAAAGCGTTGGACGATTCGCTCCGTCGCCTGCAAACGGATCGCGTCGACATCTACATGATCCACAGACCCGACATGTATGCCCACCCGGAGCACGTCGCCCAGGTGTTGGAGGGCTTCGTCACGGCCGGCAAGGTGCGTGCGATTGGTGTATCGAACTACACCCCGGCGCAGACCGATGCACTGCAGGCCTACCTCGATGTTCCGGTGTCGGTGACGCAGCCCCAGTTCTCGGCGGCCCACACCGCCCCCTTGCGCGACGGAACGCTGGATCAGGCGATGAAGGACGGCATCGTGCCTCTGGCATGGAGCCCTCTGGCCGGCGGCAGGCTCGCCACCGGTGAGGGATTGCGGCCTGAGCTCGTGGCGAAGCTCCACAAGCTCGGTGTTCGTGAGGGCGTCCACAACACGGTCATCGCCCTCGCCTTCGTGCTGGCGCATCCGTCCCGTCCGGTACCGATCGTCGGATCGCAGAAGCCCGAGCGTCTCTTCGAGGCGACGCAGGCCCTCTCGGTCGCGCTCGATCGGAACGACGTCTACGACATCATCGAAGCCTCGGAAGGAGTGCCACTGCCATGACCGTCGAGATCTCCTGGTTCGGAGCGCTGTGCGACGACGACTACGAGTTCCTCGGTGTCCCCGAGAAGGAGCGTCTGAGCTCCTACCCCCATTGCAGCGAGATCGTGCTGACCGCCGACCGGCTCGGGTTCGACAACATCCTCCTGCCGTCGGGCTACACGCTCGGCATCGACACCATCGCGTTCGCATCTGCAGTGGCTCCCCAGGTGAAACAGATGCAGTTGCTGACGGCAGTACGCATGGGGGAGATGTGGGTGCCTCAGCTGGCGCGGCAGCTGGCCACGCTGGACCACATGCTCGACGGCAGGCTCACGATCAACATCATCTCGTCTGACATCCCGGGTGAGACGCTCGAGTCTGCTCCCCGCTATCAGAGAACCAGGGAGTGGATGCACGTCCTGCGTCAGCTGCTCGACGGCGAGGCGATCGATTTCCACGGCGAGTTCCTCGATCTGGAGCTGGAGCCACCGAGGCTCCGCACCGTGTCCAAGACGAGCCCGCCGTTCTACTTCGGCGGCTTCTCGCCGGCGGCGAAAGACACCGCGGCCGAATACGCCGACGTGTTCCTCACCTGGCCCGACACCGTGGCCGGCGTGAAGGCGACCGTCGACGAGATGCGAGAGCGAGCTGCCGGCTACGACCGGGAGCTGAAGTACGGGCTGCGGGCGCACGTCATCGTCCGCGACACGGAAGCCGAGGCACGAGCCGCTGCCGATCGGCTCGTCTCGAAGCTCGATCCCGACACCGGCCAGACGATCAAGAGCCGCTCGCTCGACACCCAGTCGGCCGGCGTCGCCCGCCAGAACGAGCTGCGGGAAACGGCGTCCGATGACGGGTATGCCGAGGCGAACCTCTGGACCGGCATCGGTCGCGCCCGATCGGGCGCCGGGGCCGCCATCGTGGGCGACCCCGATCAGGTGCTCGCCAAACTGCAGGTCTACATGGACGTCGGCATCGGCGCCTTCATCCTCTCCGGGTATCCGCACCGGGAGGAGGCCGAGCGGTTCGCAGAGCTCGTCTTGCCGCGGCTCGCTCGACCACGGCAAGCTCTTCGAACGTGTGGCCGTCTGATCCCAGCGACCAGTCGACCATGAACGGGAGGGCCCGCCGTGCGGCGGGCCCTCTTCGTTCTTCGTCGTTCTCCTGTCGCTCAGCCCTTGACGGATCCGGCGAGGATGCCTCGCACGAAGAACCGCTGGAGTGAGAAGAACACGACGAGAGGCAAGACCGTCGATATGAAGGCACCCGCCGCAAGCAGATGTTCTCGTGTTCCGAACTCACCCGCAAGGGACGCGATGCGGATCGTCACCGGCCAGTTGTCACCCACGCCACCGATCATCGTCAGGGCGATGAGGTAGTCGTTGTAGGTCCACAGGAACTGGAAGATGGCGAACGCCGCCAGCACGGGGACCGACAGCGGAACCACGAGACGCCAGAACATCGTGAAGTGGTTCGCCCCGTCGATCTGCGCCGACTCGAACACGTCCCTCGGGAGACCCGAGATGTAGTTGTGCAGCAGGAAGATGGCGAACGGCAGGCCGAAGCCCGTGTGGGTGAGCCACACCGCCGTCGTCGTTCCCGCCAGATCCAGGTCCGGGAAGAACGTGATCGTCTTGTCCAACAGCGGGATCGTCCAGTGCCCACCGCCCGAGTAGATCTGCAGCAGCGGGATCAGCGACGTCTGCAGCGGGATGGCGAGCAGTGCCACCGTGATGATGAACAGCCACTCACGTCCCCTGAAGTCGATCCACGCGAACGCGTACGCCGCAAAGGCGGCGATGGCGATGGGGATCACCGTTGCCGGGATGGCGATGGCGAGTGAGTTGAGCAACGCGTTGCTCACGCCACCACCGACCTGGGCGGCGAGCACGTCCGTGTAGTTCTCGAACGAGAGCCCCTCGGGATCGCTCAGGAACGACCACCACCCGGAGGCGGATTGGGCGTCTCTTGTCCGGAACGAGTTCACGAACAAGCTGAACGTCGGGATGCTCCAGATGATGACGAGGATCCACAGGACCCACGTCGGGATCGAACGGAGGAACCCGTAGATCCGCTTGCCGAGCGGTTGCGCACCACTGGGGCCTGCTGATGTCGTCGGTGCTTTTGTTGTCGTCGTCATCAGACCGCCGCCTTCTGCATCCGCCGGATGTTGTAGAACATGATCGGGAGGATCGCCAGGAAGAGCACGATGGCGAGTGCCGAGCCGACGCCGAAGTTGAACTCGGTGAAGGCCTTGTCGTACATCTCGTTGGCGATCACGTTGGTGTCGAAGTTGCCGGCCGTCATGACCCGGACGATGTCGAACACCTTCATGACGGTCACGATGAGTGTCGTGACCACCACCCCGATGGTTGGTGCGATCTGTGGGATCGTCACCCGCCAGAAGCTCTGCGACTCGGTGGCGCCGTCGACCTTGGCCGCTTCGAGGAGTGCGGCAGGCACACCCTTGACCGCAGCCGAGAAGATGACCATGGCGAAGCCCGTCTGGATCCAGATGAGCACGACCATCAGCCACAGGTTGTTGAACGGCACCTCGGAGGTGAAGAAGATCGGGCTCGGGTCGATCCGAGTGGTTCCGTCAGCCAGCTCGAGTACCGCGAAGCCACCCAGACCCGATCCGGCGAACCTGATGATCGCCCAGACGAACGGGAGCGCCATGACGATCGAACCGATCATGACGCCGTTGGCGTCGGCTTTCCAGCCCCGGTAGGCGAGGTAGAGCAGCGCCAGCACCACCACGGCGAGCACGATGATGGCGATCGTCGTGCCCCGGTTGGAGTTGCTCACCTGTCCCAGCCACACCCACAGCGAGTTGAGGACACCGGTCTGCGAGCGCCCTGGTGGCCGGGCGATGTACATGAACCGCCAGATGATCCCGGCGCCGACGAACGAGATCGCCATGGGCATGAAGATCAGCGACTTGGCGATGTTCTCGAGACTTCCTCGATCGGCGAGCACTGCGATGGCGAGACCCAGCGACGTCGCGATGATCGTCACCGCGAACACCCACCACAGGTTGTTGCTGATCGTGCCCCGAATGCTCGTGAAGACTGCAAACACGATCAGGAAGATTCCGATGGCGATCGGTGCGATCGTCCCTGGGGAGAAGTCGAGATCGGTCCCGCCGGCCCTTCTGCCTGCGAGCCACGCCGCGAGGATCCCGAGCGCGATGATGATCGCGCCCACCCAGGTCATCCGGCTGCCGAAGATCCCGGTCCAGTTGTCGAAGTTGATGATGTTGGCATCGGTGAAGACGTCGGCGTAGTTCTGGAACCCGACGTTTTCGATGCCCTGTCGATCGAGGAACGACAACCATGCGGTGCGCACGGTCGGGACGAGCAGGGAAGCGGCGATGAAGAACAACGCCGGCGTGAGGAAGATGTACTTCCGTGACGATTGCTCGATACGCCGCTTGCCACGTTCGTCCTTGAGCGGTGTCAACGCCAGGCTGAGCCCCGCGAGGGCGCCGAACACCGTTGTGGCGACGATGGCGTTGAGTTGGCTCGTGCCGTTGTAGTTGGGGGCCACCAGCGCTCCGATGAACCATCCGGCGGTCGCCCACCACGCAGCTGCACGCAGCGGCGACGTGGATCGTCCCCGCATCTGCCAGATGCCGAGTCCGACTGCGACACCGATGGCCAGCCACAAGATCGCGATCCCGATGTTGAGCTGCGGGATCGGCGTTGCGAGCTGAGAGCCATCCGGAAACAGGATGCCTGCGCCGACCAGCGACTCGAATCGGTCCGCGGTCACCGACCCGGATATGGGGCCGCGCATGTTGATCCCGGCGATGAGACCGAGCACGGCACCACCGACGACACCGATCGTGAGGCGCCGCTCCGGGGCCTCGTTGGAGCCGAGCAGGTACCCGGTTGCTGCGGCGACGACAGTGGCGACGAAGGTCCACAACAGNNAACAGTGGGTTTTCGAGCACGCGGTTGCCCCACAGGATCGCAAAGACCATCAGGGTCAGCGCACCGAGGACGGCAGCGAGGAACCAGGACCAATTGGTCGGGGCGAGGTCGAAGAGCCGGTTGACGCCGATGAACAGTGCGGCGCTCACGAACACCGCGACGAACACCGCTGTCGTCGTCGAGCCGACCCGATCCACGTCGAGCGAGCCCCACAGCAGCAAGGCCCCGTAGGCGACGCCCAGCGCCAATGCCGTCGGGCTGCGCCACAACGTGGGTGCTTGAGCGTCCGGCAGGATCCGGGTCAGACCCCACACGCCTGCAGCGGCCACTACGGCTATGCCGACTGCGAGCAGCAGGTTCGCCTGCTCGAAGTCGAGCAGCGCCCAGGCGAAGATGAACACCGCTGCTGCGGTGAATCCTCCGACCACCTGGACCTTCCCTGCTGTCGTGGCCGTCGCTCCTGGGCGGTCACTGAGCCGGGTCCACACGAGATATGCGACCGCGGCTGCGAGACCAGCGGACAGCACCACTGCCGACACGAGATCAAGGGCGCCAAGCAAGAAGTCGCCCACATTCACCTCCCTCTCCCGGCGCCCGCTGGGGCACCGTCTTCGCCACAATAAAGCGAAGGGGCGCCGGTTTGCCCGGCGCCCCTTCGCGTTCGACTGTCAGCTGCCGGCTCGACTCAGGAAGTCGGCCACGCAGCGTCGATGTTCGCCGCTGCGGTTGCAGCGTCGATGTCACCGTTGACGAACGCCGTTGCGGAGCGCCAGAACTCGGCGTTCGCTGCGGTCGGCATGTTGTCCGAACCGTCGAACCGGAAGATCTCGGCGTTCTGCAGCAGCGCGTTGAACGACTGCTCGATCGGAGTCCACAGGCTCTGGTCGGCACCGGAGTGCGGCGACAGGAATCCGCTCAACGTCGACTCCCCGCCACCCTGGGCGAGCTTCTGGAAGCGCTGACGGTTGTTGGCGTACTCGACCGAAGCCAGGTACTCCATCACCGCGGTCACCTCAGGACGATCGGCGAACTGCACCGGGTAGGTGCCACCACCGAGCACCGGACGGATGTCCGGGGACACGGGCGGGAAGTAGAACACGTCCACACCCTCCGGTCCGGTCACCGTGCCCTCCGGGAAGAAGGCGGCGAAGAAGCTCGCCTGACGGTGCATCAGGCAGGTTCCGTCGACGAGCGGCGGGCCGTTGTCACCAAAGAGTGTGGTGGCAATCGTTCCACCGGCGGCGTATGTCGCCCCCGGGGTGGTCCACAGGTCGCGGATCTCGTTGAAGATCGTGACGACTCTCTCATCGGCGAAATCGAGGGTGCCTGCGACCCACTCGTCGTAGACCTCGCCGCCGTAGAAGCGGAGCATCAGGTCCTCGGTCCAGTCGGTGAACGGCCAACCCGTTGCTCCACCACCGGAGTCGATGCCGACACACCACGGGGTGTCGCCGTTGGCGATCATCTCGTTGGTGAGGGTCTTCAGCTCGTCCCAGCTCTCCGGAACGGTGTAGCCCTTCTCGGCGAACAGCGCCGGGCGATACCAGACGAGCGACTTGAGGTCGGCCTTCGTCGGGATGCCGTACTGGACGCCGTCGACCTCACCGAGGGCCCAGAGGCCGGCCGGTGTCGTGCTCCGCACCGTTTCCGTGACAGAGTCGGGCAGCGGTACGAGTGCGCCCTGGTTGGCGAAGTCGACCAGCTTGCCGGGCTGCGGCAGCACGCCGATGTCCGGCGGGTTGCCTGCGGCGACCTGGACGTTGATCTGGTCCGAGAAGTCGCGGGCGCCGGTGTAGCTGATGGTCATCCCGTTCTGAGCCGCAAAGATGTCGAGTGCCGCCTGGAAGGCGCCTGCCTCGACGTCCGAGGACTCGGGACCGAAGATGTTGACGGTCGTACCTTCGAGCGGGTTCTCTTCCGTGACGATGACCGTCTCGGTGACGATGCTCGTCTCGGTGACGATCGACGTGACCGTCTCGCCGGGTACTTCGACAGTGACTGTCTCCGGCGGCGTCGACTCGCTGTCACCACAGGCTGCGGCGATGAGAGCCAACGTCAGCAGGAGCGCAGCGTAGGAGAAGAAACCTCTTCTCTTCTGCATACGTGTTTCCCTTTCCTTCGTTGAATGCCCCGAAGGGAGCGGAGACGGTAATCAGGAGGTGTGCAGGCGGCACGCCTCCTCTCCTTCCCTCCTCCGTGTGAACGCTTGCAGGGCACGCGTTCGTGACGCCGCCCATAGTAGACAGACGCGGTCAAGGATTTTCAGGCCGAGGCCGCGCACAAGACGATCGCATCACGAGTTCCACCGGCACCTCGACGTGGTGGGGCTCCGCGGACGTCGCATCGTCTCCGTTGAGGATGTCGAGCATCCAGGTCGCCATCCGTTCCCCGAGCTCCTCCACCCGCTGGCTCATCGTCGTGAGCCCGAACGATTCCGAGAGCTCATGCCCATCGAAGCCGATGATCGAGAGGTCGCCGGGCACCTCGATTCCCAGGCTGCGAGCCCGACCCATCGCCCCCATCGCCGTCTCGTCGGACAGCGCAAACAGTGCGGTCGGCGGGTCGGCGAGGCCCGCCAGCTCCTCCACGGCGGCGGCCCCTCCCTGGATCGTCAACGGATTCGTGGGCTGGTGGGCCGGATCGATGCGGAGCCCGGCATCACGGAGTGCCGCCTCGAATCCCCTCCGTCGGTCCGCCAGGATGGGTGACCCGGTCTCGTCGATCGCTCCTGCCCCGAGCAGGCCGATCCTCTGGTGACCGAGACCGATGAGGTACTCGGTGGCGCGTCGCCCGGCGGCCACGTTGTCGATCGAAATCGATGGCAGGCCGTCGTGACGCTCTCCGAGGCACACGACGTCGATGTCGGCGGCCCGCAGGGCGGCCATGTGGTCGTCACCGAAGAAGTCGACGAGGAGGAGCCCGTCGATGCCGACCGCACCCGAGCGCACGCGCTGGATGAACTCGGTGCGATTCTCCGGGGTGTCGACGGCGTAGATCTCGAGGTCGTATCCGGCTTCTGACAGGACGGAGAGAACGCCGACCGTGACCTTCCCGGTGTACCAGACGCCGTAGTAGGGCGCGGCGAGCCCGATCGTCCGCGTGCGTCCCGACGCCAAACTGGCAGCCGCCCGATGCGCCAGGTAGCCGAGCTGCGCGGCGACCTCGACGACTCGATCCCGTGTGGACGCGGCGACGTTCGGCATGTTGCGCAGCGCCCGGCTCACGGTGGCCACCGATACTTCGGCGGCGCGGGCGACGTCCTCGATCGTTGCTCGCTGTGATCCCATCAGAACTCCAGGACCAGCGCCGTTTCCTCGGGGACGACGACCGNNGTGGTCGATTCCAACTCCCGAGCGCGAGGCGAACACCACGGACCAACGCCCTGTGGGCAAGGTCGCCGTGGACGGGGCCGCTCCGAGGTTGGCGACGACCACGACGTCACCGCGGTGTACCGCTCGTGCGGTCGGGGCATCGACGTCGAGCCACTCCACGTCGTCTTCCCAGAACGCCGGCCGGGCCCGCCTGATGCGCAGGAGGTCGCGATACCGGTGCAATGTCGAAGCCGGGTCGGTGACCTGGGCGGCCACCGTCTGATGCGCAGGTCGATCGTGTGCGGCGAGCCAGGCTCGGGCGGCGGTGGTGAATCCGTTGGCGTGCCCGTCGTCCCACGGCATCACGGTGCGGGTGCCGTCTCGACCGGTGACGCCCTCGTTCCTGGTCGCCACCGGATCCTCCAGGTCGGTTTCCGCGATGATCCCGTCGTCGAGTCCGAGTTCCTGGCCCTCCCAGAGGAACGGGACACCACCCAGTGCGAAGAGCAGCGTCGTCACGGCGAGCGAGCGGTCGATGCCCCGCTGGCCACCACCGTATCTGGAGACCGACCGTGACGTGTCGTGGTTGTCCGTCACCCACGAGATGCCGTTCGGTGATACCGCGTGGACGGCTTCGACGTACTCCAGCAGCCACTCCGGATCCCACTCTCTCCAGGCCGGCTTCAGCGCAAAGCCGGTGTGGAGGATGCCCGGCTCGGAGTATCTGGCGAGCCGTGCCGGTTCATCGGTGCCGACCTCCCCGATGAGCATGGCGCCGTAGGGGTGCACCACTGCGTTCCAGCGGCGGTAGATCTCGACGTTGTCGTCCTGGTCGAGGTCGTAG
>JABAOD010005539.1_pt2 | contig 11617 bp, 14 predicted proteins | sample 7062151 | NCBI WGS metagenome assembly JABAOD01 (sample SAMN14538626, study PRJNA623070) | marine sediment metagenome | biome: marine biome [ENVO:00000428]; feature: marine pelagic biome [ENVO:01000023]; material: deep marine sediment [ENVO:00002113] | place: India: Gulf of Khambhat ...
GCACTGATCATGGCGAGCGCGCACGGCACGGATGCCTTGTACGTCGGCCGGCTGATCACCGGCATCGGCGGCTCCATCTTCAATGTGATTCTCACCAAGATGGTGACCGACTGGTTCATCGAGCACGAGATTCTCACCGCCCTCGCGGTCATGCTGACGGCGTGGCCCATCGGCATCTCCGTGGGGCTCATCACCCAGGGCGGAATCGCGGACGCCTACGGCTGGTCCTGGGTGATGCATGCCACGGGTGTCCTGGCATTCGCTGCATTGATTCTGACGGCGGTGCTCTACCGCGATGCGCCTGGGACCGGGCACGCACCGGCGGCGCGCATCCGCATCGGATTGCCGACGCGTCAGTTCGTCCACATCGGCCTGGTCGGCATCGCCTGGACCCTCTACAACGCGGCGTTCATCATCTTCGTGAGCTTCGTGCCGGACGTTCTGGAGCAGCACGGATACGAGCCGGGCGTGGCGCGATCGACCACGAGTCTCGCCATGTGGTCGATGTTGATCTCGGTTCCATTCGGTGGTCGCCTGTTGGAGGTGTTCGGCTGGATCACGGCGTCCATCGTCGTCACGATAGCGGCGTCGGCGCTGGTGATGGCGGCGGTCGCCCAGGGCGCCGCGCCCGAGATGCTGTGCGTCGCCTTCGGTGTCATCTCCGGAATTCCGGCCGGGGCGCTGATGGCGCTGTCGGCCGAGGCGCTCACGCCCGACAACCGGGGTCCCGGTCTCGGGATTTTCTACACCTGGTACTACGTGGGCATGACGGTATCGCCGGCGGTGGCGGGATGGACGCGCGATGCGAGCGGCGACGCGGCGGCACCCGTGCTTCTCGGCGCGTCTTATTTCGGCATCGTGATTCTGTGTGTGGCGCTGCTGCGCCTGCTGCAGGCGACCTGGCCGATCGCGACCAGGCCGGCGTCCTAGTCGATTTCCGAGAGCACCGGGCGCAGGTATGAGAGGAATGCTTCGGGATCCTCGCTCATGGGAAAGTGTCCCATGCCCTTCATGATGGTGACGCGCGCCCCCTCGACGCTCTGCGCGATGGCGCGGGTGTCATCCGGGGTGCACGAGTAGTCGTACTCGCCGGTCAGCAGATAGAGCGGGCAGCGGCGCGTGTCGATGGCCGATAGCCTGTCGCGCACGTCGCCGTCGACGGTGTAGAAGTACAGATCGCCGCGGAACACGCCGGGACCACCCTGGGCGTAATGCCACTGGGTCTCCCAGCGATCGATCTGCGGCGCCGACGGTCCGATGAGACCCGAAATCATTGCCGCGCATATCTCGCCGCCGTGCACGTCGGGGCGGTGCAGCCACTGGAGATCGTAGTAGGGCTCGGCATGGGCGCCTGACTGCAGACCGATGAGCGCACGGAAGCGCTCGGGATAGTCGAGGGCGAGATGCAGGACGATGCGCCCACCGATGGAGCAGCCCATGACCACGGGTCGATCGAGCGAGAGCGCGTCGCACACGGTCAGGATCATGTCGATGTATCCCTGCGAGGTGAGCGTGTACTCGTAGGTATGCCAGCCCGCCGGGGGCGACGACTTGCCGTGCCAGGGCATGTCGAAGGCGATGACACGAAACTTGTCGGTGATGCCCGCATCGTTCATCACCGCTCGGTACTGGCGGCTGTCGGATCCGGCCGTGTGCAGGCACAGCAGCGGAATGCCCTCGCCGGCTTCCTCCACGTAGAGCCGGTGCGGGCGGCCGCCCAGATCGAGGTTGAGGTAGCGGCCGACGACGGGCTCGACCCGGGCTCGAATGGGCACGCTCATGGGGCTCCTCCTTCGCGCAGGCGTCCGAGCAGATCCTTGAAGTAGCGGAGATGGGTCATGAAGGGGTAGGGGTCGCCTTCGAGACGCAGGCGCTTGAACTTCAGCATCGCGATGAGGTCGTGGTAGCCCGGTGGCGGTGTGGCGCTCCAGAAGGTTTTCCAGTCTTCGCTCGATGCGCGCAGCGCGAAAGTCCATCGGGGCATGACGAAGGGGCCGCGCTCGACGGACTCCACACCGCCGTCGCGGATGCGGATCAGGTACTGTTCCTCACCCACCTCGAGCATCAGGCTGACGTCGATAAAGCGTCCGCGATGGGTGAGCCACGCGTCACCGTTGGCGAGCTCCGGCAAACGCTCGATGGATAGCTGATTCATACGCTTCGCTCCTGGCCGACGCACGGGTGGTCGTTAAGCCTCGCGGGATGCACCAAAGATGTGCGTGGCCCGGTGCGTCGAGCCAATCTGGTGCACAAAAAGCCGTCGATCCCGGCGCCGCACCGCGCACGCGCGTGCATCCCCGCGTGGCATGTTATCTGCATCAGCTGTGCTGGCAAGAACGACGGTCACAAGGGGGCAGCAGCGATGAAGCAGATAGTCGCGATCATCAAACCCTTCAAGCTCGACGACGTACGCGAGTCCCTCGGGGAAGTCGGCGTCGCGGGCATGACGGTTTGTGAGGTCAAGGGGTTCGGACGCCAGAAGGGGCACACCGAGCTGTATCGGGGCGCGGAGTACGTGGTCGACTTCGTGCCGAAGATGAAGATCGAGGTGGTGGTCGACGACGACGCGGCCGAGCGGGCCATCGAGGCTATCAGCAACGCCGCGCGCACGGGGAAGATCGGCGACGGAAAGATATTCGTCAGCTCCGTGGAGCAGGCCGTGCGCATCCGCACCGGCGAGACGGGGAGTGAAGCACTATGAAGATCGAATCGAAAACGTTCATCCGCGCCATTGCAGCTGCCGTGGTGCTGATGGGAACACCGCTCGCGGCGTTCGCCGAGAGCGCCGTCGACAGCGGCGACACTGCCTGGATTCTGACCGCCACGGCGCTGGTGCTGTTCATGACCATACCGGGCCTGTCGCTGTTCTACGCGGGCCTCGTGCGCAGCAAGAACGCGCTGTCGGTGCTCATGCAGTGCTTCTCGATTACCTGCATGGTGTCGATATTGTGGCTGATCTACGGCTACAGCCTCGCCTTCGGTGACGGTGGCGGCGTGAACGACGTCATCGGCGGACTCGGCGGTGCGTTCCTGTCCGGCGTCGGCAGAGACGCGGTCTCCGGCTCGATCCCGGAAACCGTGTTCGTCATGTTCCAGCTCACCTTTGCCATCATCACGCCGGCGCTCGTTGTCGGAGGATTCGCCGAGCGCATGCGCTTCTCGGCGATGCTGATCTTCTCCGCGCTGTGGCTGACGCTGGTCTACCTGCCTGTCTGTCACTGGGTCTGGGGAGGCGGCTGGCTCGGACAGCTCGGCCTGCTCGACTTCGCCGGTGGCACCGTGGTGCACATCACAGCGGGCGTTGGCGCCATCGTTGCGGCCATGGTGATGGGCAACCGGCGCGGTTTCCCGACAACGGCCATGCCGCCGCACAATCTGTCGCTGACCGTCGCCGGTGCCGGCATGCTGTGGGTCGGCTGGTTCGGGTTCAACGCGGGCAGTGCGGTTGCCGCCGGCAGCGACGCCGGCATGGCGATGCTGGTCACGCACGTGAGCGCCGCCGCCGGGTCGCTAGCCTGGATGTTCATGGAGTGGTGGCGCTACGGAAAGCCGAGCGTGCTCGGCATCGTCACCGGCATGGTCGCCGGACTCGGCACCATCACGCCCGCGTCAGGATTCGTCGGCCCGATGGGCGCGCTGGTGATCGGCCTGACGGCCGGTGTCGTGTGCTTTCTCGCCACCAACTACATCAAGCGCGCGCTCAAGATCGACGATTCGCTGGACGTGTTTCCCGTGCACGGGGTGGGCGGGGCGCTCGGCACGACGCTGGCCGGGGTCTTCGTCGCCTCGCAGCTCGGCGGCGCGGGGCTCGCCGAGGGCGTCAGCATGGGCGGTCAGGTGTTCACGCAGCTGATAGGCGTAGCCGCGACCGTGGCGTGGACGGCGATCGTGACCTTTGTCATCCTCAAGGTGGTCGATGCCATCGTCGGCCTGCGCGTCAGCGAAGAGGAGGAAACCGACGGCCTCGACCTCAGCCAGCACGAGGAGCGGGCCTACAACACGTGATTACCGAGAGGTCGCATTTCCCGCTCCCCCGCTGAGGGGGAGCGGGGTGCGGGTCGCCCCCCAGCTCGACGAGCCCTCGTCCAGTCACCTTTCGCCGCGCGAGCAGGCCGAACGCGTCTTCGCAGCCAGCGGCGATAACAAGCTTCAGATTGTGCGCCGCTACCGCGAGCAGCCCTCACCCCTGGTGCGCGACAGCGCGCGCGGCTGGCGCAGCGGGCGGCTCGATCGCGCGCTCGGGGGCGATTTCGATCTGATTACCTGACGGCCCCGCCGCTGCCGGTCTCGGGGGCGCCCGTGCGGCGCGCATCGAGGGGTACGCGATTCACAGCGCGTTGCCGATGGCGTGTCCTTCGTGAATGGCGATCATCAGGTTACGTGGCGCCATGCAATCACCGATGAGGTGCAGCTCGATGCCGCCGAGGCTCGAGGCAAGCGCGTCGTTGACGCGCCGCGGTGTCGCAAACACCAGGATGCCGACGCCGTCGATGGTCGAGACGCGCTGGCTGAAGACGTCCACGTAGCGCACGCTCCGGTTCTGATAGGCGAGCGGGCGTGCCGCGGTGACGATCTCGACGCCGCGCACGTGCAGACGCCGATGAATGCCGATGGCGCTGCAATAGTTGACCGCCTGGGCAATCTGTGTGCGCGGCGTGAGCAGAACGACGCGATCGTATCTCTCCGCCAGCGCTTCAGCGGTTGCATAGGTCATGGGGGTATGATCGTGGTCGTAGAGCACTGCGGTGCCTGCCTCGACCGCTGGAGGCTTGCGCGCGTAATCGTGAATCGAAACGATGCTGCCCTGCGCGGGATCGAGGACGGGCGGACGCATCTCTGCACCGGTGGCGAGCACGACGGCATCGGGCTCGAGCGCGAGGATTGAATCGGCCGTCGCACGCTCGCCGAGCCTGAGCTGGACGCCGAACTGCTCGGCGCGTCGGCGCTGCCACTCGGCCACTCGCAGAACCTCGCCGCATCCCGGCAGGCGCGCCTCGAGCCTGAGCTTACCGCCCACCTGCTCGTCGGCCCCGAACAGCGTCACCCGATGGCCGCGCGCCGCCGCGACCCACGCCGCCTCGAGTCCCGCCGGGCCGGCGCCCGCGACGACGATCTGTCGGCGAGCCGCCGTCGGTGACGGCCGCCAGCCCGATTCATCCGGTGCAGCCAGGTGCGGGTTGTGGAACTCAGCGAGCGGCTTACCGGCGTGGACCTCGCCCCAGCACCAGTTGTCGAAGATGCAGGGCCGGATATCCGCAACGCGGCCCTCGCGCGCTTTGAGCGCAAAATCGGAATCGCTGATGAGCGCGCGGCTCATGCCGACGAGGTCGGCGAATTCCCCGGCGATCACCCTCTCGGCGAGTTCGGGTGTGCCGATGCGTCCGAGCGCCATCACGGGGATGGCGCCGGCTGAGGCGCGCATGCGTCGATGCAGATCGATGAACGGCGCCTCGGGAAAGTGCATGTCCGGCACGTGGTTCTCGAGGCTTGCGCTGAAGTTGCCCTGTGCGTAGGCGATGTAGTCGAGATCTCCCAGCTCGGCGAGTCGCTGCGTGATGCGTTCGGCTTCGTCGGGATCGATGCCTGCGTCGACCCCCTCATCCGCCGGCATCTTGAGGCCGACGATGAAGCCGCTGCCGCAGCGGTTGCGGATTTCGCGCGTGATTTCCTCGACGAAACGCACACGTGCTTCCAGCGAGCCACCGTAGGCGTCGTTGCGGGTATTCGACCAGGGTGACAGGAACTGGGTGATCAGGTAGCCGTGGGCGCCGTGAAGCTCGACACCGTGGAAGCCGCAGCGCTCGAGCCTTACCGCAACACCCGCGAACGCGTCGACGAGTCGCTCGACATCGCTCGTTGACATGACGTGCGGGACCGTCCAGCTGAGCGGATCCGGCTGATCGGATACACCCATGGGCGATCGCGTCGGGTGCCAAAGCTGCTGGCGGCCGGGATGCCACAGCTGGCCGACCAGGCACGCGCCCGCGTCCTCGACCGCGCCGGCGGCGCGTCGAAAACCCGCGTCGTTGACGTCGTCGTAGCCCGTCACGATGGCGCCGTGGGCGAGCGCCTCCGGATCGACGGCGATTACCTCGCTGACGAGGAGCCCGGCGCCTCCGCGCGCGCGCGCCGCCAGAAAGTCGATCCAGCGCTCGGTGACCCGGTGGCCGGCGCCGAAGTTGGTCAGCGTCGCGCACAGCGCAATGCGATTGCGAATCTCACGATCGCGGATCCGAATGGCTGCGAAAAGGTGCGAAAAACTCATGCTGCCGTTACTCCCCGATGCGAGGTTGCGCGAGGCGATCGCCGCCCGTCAAGAGATCGAGCTGGGCACCACGCGTGCAATGTCTCCCGGCGCCGCGGCGCAACGCAATCATCACCTTGATGTCACCCGGAACCTGTGATTGCATAGCAGCGGAAACGCCTTGCCTCCGGGATCGGCCGCTTCGAGGGCGGAATTCGGCGGCCATGGGGAGCGCGACCGCGAGTGGCGGAACATGACTGACACCTCGAAGAAGGCCTTCGCCGCTCCCGAGCTTGCCTGGGATACCTCGAAGCTCGCACAGCGCCTCGGCGAGGGCAGCCTGAGAGTCGTCGACGTGCGCGTCGGCGAGGACTACGCCATGGGCCATATCCCGGGTGCGCTGCACTTCAGCGTCTACGGCGTGAATACCTACGACACGGACGAGGCGCCCCTGAGATCCTTCACCCACATGTGGGCCTCGTTGCTGGGCTTGCACGGCATCACGGCGAACGACACCATCGTCGTTTACGACGAGATCGCGGGCATGTCGGCGGCGCGCGCTTTCTGGTTCCTCGAGTATCTGGGGCACGGCGATGTGCATCTGCTCGACGGCGGGTTCAACGCCTGGCGCAACGAAGGTCTGCCGGTCACCAGGGATGCTCAGGCGCAGAGGGCGGCGGCGTTCGACTATCAAGTGGTGCGCGATCGCGTCGCGACCTATCAGGACATGCTCGATGCCATCGATGACTCTGACAAAGTCATTCTCGACACCCGCAGTGAGATGGAATGGCGCGGCACCGACAGACGCGCGGCGAGAGGCGGAACGATTCCGAGTGCGGTGCATCTCGACTGGGTGAACCACCTGGCCCCGGACGGCAGCCTCAAGGCCGCGGACGAGCTGCAGCCACTGTTCGAAGCGCGTGGAATCACCGCGGACAAGCAGGTGCTCGCTTTCTGCAATACCGGCTACCGATCCGCGCACGCCTATCTGGTGCTGCGCATGCTCGGTTATCCGCGCGTGCGCAACTACGTGGGCTCCTGGCAGGAATGGGGCAACCGCGAGTCGTGTCCCGTGGTGGTGCCGTCGACGTGAAGCAGCCGGAGACGTGAACGCATGCCGCGGTTGATCGAGGCGCCGACGATAGTTGCGGCCGCCGGCAACAAGCCGAAGCGCATCGAAGAGTACGCCGGGCGGGTCAACTCGGGTCACGAGAACGTCAGCGTCGCGCGCATGAAGTCTCCGGGCGGCTGGCGTGAGCCGGGGCAACGGCCCGAGTTCGAAGAGCTGACGGTCGTTCTCTCCGGCATGCTCAGGGTCGAGCACGAAGGCGGCAGTCTCGACGTGCGGGCCGGTCAGGCGGTCGTCACGAAGCCCGGCGAGTGGGTGCGTTACAGCACGCCCGAGGCCGACGGTGCGGAGTACATTGCGGTTTGCCTGCCGGCGTTCTCGCCGCACACGGTGCACCGCGACGCGGACGGATGAGCCCGGGCGCGGCGGCGCTCAGAGAAACACGTCGGTGCCGCAGAGCACGATCAGCAGCGGCACCGGTGCGACCGCGATCACCAGCGTCAGCAGAAACGGCCAGAACCCGAACAGGCGGCTCATTCCGGCCACGAGCGCAATTCCGCCGCCGCCGCCAATGACCGTGTTACCGGGGATATTGAATGCTAAGGCAACCGCCACGTATCGGTGTCTAACCAGCGACGGGACGAATCTCGCGGGCACGCGGGAGACGAGTAATGCCAGCCTCTCCTCGGTGGAGAGCGTTTTCATTGTGTCGACCAGGCGGCTTGCTCTGGTCAGCGAGATATCCTCGAGAAATTTCTGCAGACCCGCTTCCGGAATCAGGCGTCCGATGAGGAAGCTCAGGCTGAGGCCGACGATGGTGAAAAGATACACGAGCGGCGCGAGCTCGGCGCCGAGCAGCAGAATCAGACCGAGACCTATCTCTACCGAGGGCACGAACGGAATCGCGATCAGCAGCGTGTAGACAAGAATCGAGGCGATTACGATCCTCTGGACCGTAATCCCGCCGGCGGGCCGCACCTCACCCTCGAGCACGATGCCGAGCCAGTGGACGAAGTAGTTGATGCAGACGACGAAGACCGCGACGAGCGCTATCGTCAGGAGAAGCTTCCAGCGTACTCCGACTGCGGGTATGGCGCTCGCCATTCGGCTCACCGGCCTTTGCAGGCAGTGAAAACAGCGGCTGCCTGAAAATCCCCTGCGAGCCGGCCCCCGACCCGGGCCGCTCGGCAAGAGCACGTCCCGCGTTGCCTGGAGGCTGTTTTCGGGTAGAGTCTCATCGCCGCGGACCTCCTCGGAGGCATGAGCGGTCATCATAGCCGGTTCACCCGGAGCGAAGAAACCGATGCGGCCGGGCGCCGCCGTTTGCGCGATAAGGTCCTGTAAAACTGAGATTTATTTGCTACTCAGTAACGGTAGCTGAATTCGAACATGTGCATTTCCACGCCGCGATTGTCGTTGCCGTGGATGCTGGCGTCGGACCAGTGCTGGAATCGATAGCCCAGCCCGAACCTCTTGTAGACGCGAAAGTTGAATCCCGCATCGAGAATGAACTGGAGGGGGCCGCCGAAGTCCTCGACGTCGCCGAACTCCCATTTCGTGAACATTGCCGCCCCGACTCCCAGCTCGAAGGCGAAAAAGTTATCGGTGTCACCGATGGCGAGCGTGGGAACGAGTGTTCCGACGCCGCCGGTCTCGTCCTGACCGTGAAGCAAGCCGAGGCTCGCGTTCATGCGTGCGCTCACATCCCAGCCCGGAGTGAATTCCCAGGCGAAGGGCGTGCGCCAGCTCCAGAAGACGTCGACACGATCGAGGGCGCCTGCTTTGTCGGTGACCACGTTGGTGCCATAGCGCGCGCCGATGGCAATCAGCTCGAGCGGAATTTTGGCGGTGTTCTCGGCACGGCAGGGCGTGACAGGAGACATGAATGCGATCAGGAGGCCGAGCCACAGCGCGGCAATGCGAAAACGAGTGTCGGTCATGATGGATATTGTCAAAGTTGAACAGCGGCGGCGGTGGGCGATACCCGTTCGACAAATATAGAACATCGTGGGCCCGTCGTGATCGGATGGCGGATCCCGTCAGCAGGCGATCGAGGCGCGACGATCCCGGGGCGCTCAAATCCAGCGACGCACGCGCGCCCTGTAGCGCGCGTACTCGTCGGGAAACTTGCGCTCGAGATAAGTCTCCTCGTGACGCACCGCGCTCACGTGCACGATGGCGAGCACCACCGGTACGAGCATGACAATCCAGCCGTTGGCGAGAGCAATGCCGATGCAAAGCTGAAGGAGCGCGAGCCCGAGATACATGGGATTGCGCGTCAACGCATAGACACCGCTCGACACGATCTCGGGTGTCGGCGTCCACGGCTTCGGATCCTGGCCCGTGCGCCGGAACGGTCCGATGGCGCCGGCGAGGAGAACGACGGCCGGTATGCCGGCAGCGACCGCGAGGGCGATTTGCCATCCCGTGGACAGCCCCAGAGGCAGGGGCACGACGAAGGCGTGCACCACGACACCGAGAATCAGCCCGCCCAGGTAAACGAGAGGCGGCGGAAGTCTAACGGCGGCGCCGTCGTGCGCATCGTCCTGCATGGGCTCAGTATGCCACTTCCAGCATACGCGAGCGTGCGGGCCGGCATATCGGGCCGCGCGCCTCGCCAGGCGGGGCTCGCAGGAGTACCCTGAATGCCTGAGCCACTGATTGGTCCGCAGTCATGAGGTACCTCGGGTTCGCACTGATCGCGCTGCTGCTGGTCGGCCGGCCCGCCCTCGCCCAGGAATCGCCCCCCGCCGATGCGCTGCTGCTCGAGGTCAGCGGAGCCATCGGGCCCGCCGTCAGCGATTTCATCGAGCGCGGCATTGCGCGCGCAGCGTCAGACGGCCATCGCGCGGTCATTGTCAAAATGGACACACCGGGGGGCCTGGACACCTCCATGCGCGTCATCATCAAGGCGATACTCGCCTCACCGGTTCCCGTGATCGTCTACGTTGCGCCGAGCGGGGCGCGGGCGGCGAGCGCCGGCACCTACATCCTGTACGCGAGCCACTTCGCGGCCATGGCGCCGGCGACCAATCTCGGTGCCGCGACGCCCGTTCCCATCGGCCCGGGCATGGCGCCGCCCGGCGGCGACGAGGGCGAGCCCTCCAAGAAAAAGGACGACGAGGAGGGCGAGGGCGAGGAGCCGGTATCGCCGCAGAAGGCCATGGGCCGCAAAGTGGTCAACGATGCCGTGGCCTACATCCGCGGCCTCGCCGAGCTGCGCGGTCGCAATGCCGATTGGGCCGAGGAGGCGGTGCGCAAGGGATCGAGCCTGAGCGCCGCGGAGGCTCTGGAGAAGAACGTCATCGACGCCATGGCGGAGGACATCGACGATCTGCTCTCGAAGCTCGATGGGCGGAAGATCACGATCCGCGATGCCGAGCTCACGCTGGCAACCGAGGGCTGGACCATCGAAATCGTCGAGCCGGACTGGCGCAGCAGGCTGCTCGCGGTCATCACGAATCCTAACGTGGCATACATTCTCATGCTGCTCGGCATCTACGGTCTGTTCTTCGAGCTCTACAATCCCGGGGCGCTGGTTCCCGGAATCGTCGGCGCCATCTCGCTGGTCCTCGCCCTTTATGCCTTTCACGNNCTTCGGCGTCATCGGTATCGGCGGTGTGGCGGCATTCATCATCGGCTCGATCATTCTCATGGACACCGACGTGGAGGGGTTCGCGGTTTCCATGCCCCTGGTGGTCACGGTCGGGATGGCCGCGGCGGCGCTATTCAGCGCTACGGTGCTGCTCGCCGTTCGTCAGCGCAAACGCCCGGTGGTATCGGGCCGCGAGGAAATGATCGGTGCCGCGGCCGAGGCCCTCGGTGCATTCTCGGATTTCGGTCAGGTCAGGGCCCACGGCGAGATATGGTCGGCACGCACGAGCGAGCCGGTAGCTCGCGGACAGCATCTGCGCATCAAGAATATCGACGGCTTGGTCCTCGAGGTCGAGCCGGAGCGAGAGGAGAAGTGAAATGACACTCGTTCTTTACAGCATGGCCGCTTTCTTCGTCATTGTTATTGCTTACTACATCATATGGATCCTCCGGGAGTACGAGCGCGGGGTAGTGTTCTTCCTCGGACGCTTCCAGTCGGTGATGGGGCCGGGACTGATCCTTCTCATTCCCGGTGTTCAGCAATTGGTGCGCGTTGATCTGCGCATTCGGGTGCTGGACGTGCCTACGCAGGATCTCATCACACATGACAATGTCTCGGTGAAGGTCAACGCCGTTGTCTATTTCCGCGTATTCGATCCGGAGAAGGCCATCGTGCAGGTGGAAGACTTTCAGGCAGCCACCAGCCAGCT
>JABAOD010006976.1_pt3 | contig 11617 bp, 14 predicted proteins | sample 7062151 | NCBI WGS metagenome assembly JABAOD01 (sample SAMN14538626, study PRJNA623070) | marine sediment metagenome | biome: marine biome [ENVO:00000428]; feature: marine pelagic biome [ENVO:01000023]; material: deep marine sediment [ENVO:00002113] | place: India: Gulf of Khambhat ...
ACAGCTCTGCCGCACCTGGTCAGAATTGGTCCGATTGGGGCGCTGCCCCACACAGCCGGCGAATCCTGGGCTTTCGACATGGCTCTCGCTGCAGCCCACCGGAGATGCAGCGCCAAACGCTTGCTGATCTAGATTGCCGGGGTTGGGGGTTGGCGAGCGGGGTCTATTGCCCGGGAGACCGAGCTCGCGAGGGTTTGGTCGCCGGAAATGACCCGATTGGCTGCATCACCCAGAGGCAGAAGAGGATGAAAGTTCAGCGACTTTCCTGGGCGGGCGTGAAGCTTGAGACGCCTGGCACAACCGCATTGATCGATCCACTGGTGGATGTATCCCGGCTGGAGAGGCTTGGACTGGGGCACCCCCTGACGGATGTGATTGCGGTCGCCGACCAAGCCGCAGTAAGTGCGGTCTTCGTCACGCACCTGCACCCCGACCATTACGATCCGACAGCCCTGGAGGCCTGCCTTGCGCCCGATGGCCGGGTCTTCTGCATGAGCGAAATCGCGGACAAGATTCGAGCCGATGGCCTACCGGCGCAGCCGGTGGGTCTGTATGAAACCGTTGAGACCGGTGAGTTGAAGGCCACCCCGGTGCCGGCTGTTGATGGGCTCGGCGACCCGCAAGTGAGCTGGGTGGTGGAGAGCGAAAGCGCCCGAGTGATTCACTGTGGTGATACCCTGTGGCACGGTTATTGGTGGTGGATTGCGAAGAAGTGCGGTCCGTTTGACGTCGCCTTCCTGCCCATTAATGGCCCAGTGGTGAGGTTCGAGGGCCTGCCCCCAAGCGGCATTCCCGCCGCGCTGACCCCGGAGCAAGCGGCTTCGGCGGCGGCGCTCCTAGGCGCTCAGCTTACCTGTCCGATCCATTACAGGATGTTCAACAATCCACCAACCTACTCGGAGTATCCAAATGCTCTTGGCGAGTTCATCTCGGCCGCTCGCGAGAGGAAACTCCGGCTCCTAGTAGCCGAGCCGGGTGAAGAGATCCTGTGATCCAGGGCAATCTGCCAAAATGAGAGGGCGCCGGTGAGCCTGAGGCTGTGAACAGCCAGGCCGCTTACCACAAAGAAAGCGGCAGAGCCCCCCTTCCCCCTGTGCCTGCCTGTCCTGACCGAAGGGAATCTCATACCCCCCTCGGCGCTGCGCGCCAGCGCCGTGCCCGAGGGGAGTCAGGGGGCAGAACAGGGCAGCCTGCAACCGTTATGACGCCTCGACCAGCAGGGGATACCGAACGGCCGCTTTCCCAGTCGCCGGTCTCCGCCCTTAGAAAAACTCCGGAGATCCTCAGCGTGGGAAGAGCCTCGCCTGGCGCTGCCTATACTGGTTTGGATCTATTGATCTCGCATTCTGATGACCATAGATCCAACCTTCTCGTAGAGCTGATCGGGTATGACCCGATCTGTGTTAGAAGTCGTAGTCGGAGTCGAATTCCTCCTCTTCATCGATAAAATCCTCATCCTCATCAGCCCAATCGAGCTCGATCGGGGAGAGGTCAACGACTTTCAAATAAGCTCCGCATGAGTTGCAAGTGATTTGATCGCCTTTACGCGGAGAACCGTTAAGACGAATCTGCGTGTCACACTCAGGACAATATGTGACTGGCATGACGCCCCTCCATTGTGCGTTCTAAAATTGCGGAGAATATTACGCCAAAAGTTCTGGAAATCAAGTAAGAAAAGTGCAGGGTTCTTCAACTGGAAGGGAAGAGTTTCGCGTTGGAAGGGCTAGAATGCCCATCGAGGGTGTTTGACTTCCAGAAGAACGTCCTCGCTCCTCTACCGCACAGCCGCATGCCCCCTCGCCAGGCCGTGTGAAGACCCAATCGTGCGCGGCATGCTGGCAGGAGATTGCCAATACCTGGCGACCTTCCCGAAACCGCCCCCATAATCATGGTCAAACGTGCCAGTCGGGGGCGGCGCGGGCCGACCATTTCGCAAATCCCCGGACAATTCAGACGGGCTCTCGCATGGCCGTCCGTCTCCCTCTGCCTCCTGAAGGGCACCCCCCACCTCCTTCGACGCCGCCCCCGACCCACCGGCCTTGGCGGCGGCTCGCGACCGCTGGCCAGCCGAACAGGCCTCAGTTCGGCGGCAGCTGCCCTCCCCAGGCTTCCCGGATAGACCTTGCTATTCATGCAATCCAGCCTAGAATTCCTCTCAAGCCCTAAGTTAGGACGGGAGATCTGAATGGAACCGCATCAAGACGTTGAGAAAGACTTCGAGGCCTACAAACTGCTTCTTGAGCTCTGGATGAATGAGAATCCCATCAAGACCAACAAGCTGCAAGTCCTGATGGTGGTCAATGGTCTGCTTGTCTCAGCTGTTCAAGTCCTTGGCGGATTTGTCGCTGAGAATTGGCCGATCTACCTTGTCGCATGCGTGCTGTCCCTGATCTGGGTCTTCTCCATTGGCAGGACCGTGCTGTTTCAGAAGGTCTGGAAGTTCAAAATGGAGTCGCTGGCCCAGAAATATCCAGGCGAGGATCGATTCGGGATCCTGTCCTCGAAGATCGACATGAGCCGGCTCCCGCTTTGGGTCCGCTTCGCAGGGGCGGTTTCTTCCAAGTTCTATCTCATCGGCGCCCCGATTCTTTTCGCGGGGGCATGGTGTGCAGTGTTGCTCTTCACCTTGGCTACGGGCTAGCCCAGCTGACAGCGTTGGATGGAACATTGGCCGGCCAATGCCTCACTGCCCCCTACCTTCGGCTTCTCACGCAGGGTCCCACCCCGGTGTGACGGGAGCACCCTGCCGGGCCGGGACGGACGGCTCTCAAGTGTTGGCCGGCCGGAGCACACCGGCCATCGTCGATGACTGCCCCCACCCCTTTCGGACAGCACAGACGAATTGCCCTCGTGACTTACGGCACACGGGGTGATGTCGAGCCATTTGTTGCGCTGGGGGTTGGTCTCCGGCGTGCTGGGCACACGGCCCACATCCTCGCACCCGCACCATTCGAGCCCCTCGCCCAAGCGCATGGCCTGGATTTCTCTCGGCTCGTAGGAGACCCCGATCAGCTGGCGCTCGCTATGACCGATCGAGCCGGGTTGAGCTGGCCGCAGATGATCGCGCGCATGATCCAGCATGTTCTCCCGCTTGCGACAGCCGCCCTCCGCACCGTCGAAAGGCGGACGCGCGACGCGGATCTCATCATCCACTCTTTCTTGATGACGGACGCAGCTCACACCGTCGCTCGAATGCGCGCGATCCCCGATATCTCAGCCCAGCTCTTCCCGGTATTCTTGGCCACCTCCCAGATACCTGCCGTCGCGCTCCCTGACCTGCCTCTGGGAGGCCTGTACCGCCGGGCAACCCACGCCCTCAACACCGCCGTCTTCCGCATCGGGGGCCGCCTCCTCCACAGAAAGGTTCGGGCTGTCGCGCCGGATCTCCCCGATCTTGCCCCGTGGCCGTTCGGCAGGAGGCACGGGAGGCCGACGCCCATTCTCTTGGCCTACAGCCCCCACATCCTCCCCCGGCCCAGCGACTGGCCCGCCCACGCCCACGTTACGGGATACTGGCACCTCCGGCCTCCCGAAGGATGGGTTCCACCCGAGCCTCTCGCGCGGTTTCTCGAGGCCGGACCGCCACCCGTCTACTTCGGCGTCGGGAGCACGCGCAGCCAGCGCATGCGCGACCTGGTCCGGACCGCCACCGACGTGATCCTGTCCAGCGGGCAGAGGGCAGTCCTGAACGTGCCGCGCGAGGCGCTTGACGGCACTTTCGACGCCTCCAGGCTCTTTCACGTCGAGGGCATACCCCACGAGTGGTTATTCCCGCGCATGCGCTTCATCATCCACCACGGCGGCGCGGGGACAACCGGCGCGGCACTGCGCGCCGGAGTCCCCAGCACAGCTTTGCCCTTTACGGCAGACCAGAGCTTCTGGGCATGCCGCATCCATCGTCTCGGCGTCGGGCCCGCGGCCCCGCCCGCACACAAAGTGACCTCCAGCCAGCTGGCCTCCATCATCGAGCAGGCCCTGGCCAGGCCCTCGTTTCGAACTTGCGCACAAAGCCTGGGGGAGCAAGTGCGCCGGGAGGACGGCGTAGGCACTGCGATCCGGCTCATCCATGAGCATCTTGGCCTCCCGAGCGGCGACGCCGAGGCCCCGGCCGCCTGACTTCCACGAAAACCCTGCCCCCATCCAGGCGCCTCTCCAGGGACTCCAACCCAATCCGCCTGAAGTAGAGCTTGACAAAAATATCGAAACACGATAATATATTATCGATAATCGATAAATTATGTGGAGGAATGACCGTGTCTACTACAAGAAACCTGCGCTTGGCACGCTTTGTGAAGGCGCTGCTCGACATCCTCTTCGGTTTGCTGGTCTTCGTCTGTGGCGGGTTGGTGCTCTGGATCGCGCTCTCACCCCTGCTGATCAGTCAGCTGGGCATCCCGGGCACGGCCTCCGTGCCGGTCACGATCGGAACAGGCCTCGAGGCGCCGCAGTTCGAGGTCACCCTCACCAGCCCGACCAGGGACGCTATCCAGGCGGCCTTCGTGGCAGAGGCGGAAGGGGTACTGCGGCTCGAGACGAAGAGCTTCCTGCTGATCCTGATCACCAACCTAGCCAAGCTGATAGCCGGGATCGGACTGGCCTACGTCTTCTACCTGCTGCGCGCCGTTGTGCAAGCCATCCTCGNNACGGCTGGGCTACGTGGTGCTGCTGATCGGCATCCTCCAACCAGCTGTGCAGTATATGGCGGCCACGGAGATCCTGAATCGGCTGCCGCCGACTGTGCCGGCACTCAACCCGGGACCCACGTTCGACGCCGAAGTGATTCTGGTTTCGCTGCTGATCCTGCTCTTGGCGCACATCTGGAGCTACGGTCTGGATCTCGAGCGCGAGCGCGCCCTGACGATTTGAGGCCGCCATGGCGATCAAAGTCAACTTGGATCTGATGCTGGTCAAACGCGGCCTGAAGCTCTCCGAGCTCGCCGAGGCGATTGACATCACGCTGCCCAATCTATCGATCCTCAAAACGAATAAGGCCAGAGCGATCCGCTTCTCAACCCTTGATGCTATATGCAGGGAGCTCGAGTGCCAGCCCGGGGACCTGCTCGAACACGTGCCGGATGGTGGCGAGTCGTAGGAGGCGAATAACCATACCTTCCAGGAAGGACGAGCGCAACGGGAGCTTCAGCTTCCGGCAAAGGATGGTGGCCGGCAACCGCAGACGGTCCCTGCGACCGAGAGGCTGCTCATTGGCCTGAAATCGGCCCCTTCTCTGACGGTCGCCGCCCCTATCCGGCAGACCCGCCCTGATCGCGGCCCGCCCCCAGCCTATGATCTGGCCGCACTTTCCGGCTCTCGCCCTGTCGCGGCAAGCTGGAAGCTCTTCCGCTGAGCCGACCGCCTCTGACCTCTTGGGCCTCACGCCGCTGCAGGCCTCCCCCCTGGAGCTATCAAGCCCCTCCTCTCACAACCGACGCAGATTTGATTTTGAGCCGGAGACACGCGAGAATGAGCTAGGGGTTCGGGTGTGCTGCGCGACGGGAGACCCCGGCCAAGCAGCCGGGGAAAGGCTCTGATAGAGCCTCGGCCGGCAGGCGCAATGGCATGCATTGCCGGAGGCAGCTTTGACGAGAGGGGCTTTGTGCCTCCAACTCCTGCCTCAGCCGGAACCTGGAGGAGAAATGTCGAGAGTCAAACAAACTTCTCTCCTGGTAGTGCGCCTAGGGTTGGCTTTCCTGGCCATGTTGGCGGCCTACGTTCTGGGCACGATGGTCATCGGGCAAACCGACCTGTCTCTGACCCCCGAAGAGGCGAATCGGGCGGGGCAGGCGCTTCTACTCGTCTCCTTGATGAACGCACTGGTGCTGTCCTTTCTCATCCTGCGCTCGCCTTGGCACGGCCTGAAGCTCATCGGCGCCGTGGGCCTTGTTCATTTCGGCGTGGAGACGTTCATGGCGCAGATCGAAACGCTCTATTTCAACAGTGCCGTTCAGATGGGAGCTGCCGAGTTTGTCGGGATCGTCGCTGCGGGCGGGCTGCGGGCAGTGATTTTTGCGCCGCTTGCCGTAGTCATCTTTGGCAAGCTGAAGAAACCGGCAGAGCCGATAGAGAAGAGGGCGGCCGCGCTCCCGTCGGAGTGGGGCAAGCGCTTCGCTGTCCTGGCGGTGTTTTACGTTTTCGTCTACTTCCTGTTCGGCTATTTCGTCGCCTGGCAGTGGGAGGAGACCCGCTTATATTACACGGGATCGACCGCCATCAAGCCTTTCTTCGTTCACTTTCGGGACCTATTCCTCATAGAGGACCCTCTCATCCTCCCCTTCCAGGTGCTGCGCGGCGCGCTGTGGACTGCACTTGCGGTGGCCATCGTGCGGATGATGAAGGCCAAACGATGGGAAGCCTCGCTGGCGGTGGCTCTCGTGTTTGCGGTCCTGATAGCCCTACCCATCGGACTGTTCCCCAATCCCTATATGCCTCCCATGGTGAGACAGTCGCATTCCTTTGAGCTGTCATCCTCCATGTTGGTGTTCGGTGGCATCACAGGCTGGCTTATGCACAACAGCAAGCAATGAAGTGAAGCAGGGAACATTCCAGGCTATCTCCAGCCCGCAAGTCAGGCACTTCGACATCGGGTATGGAGGTCTTGATCCAACACGGGGATGGTGAAAGAAGCGAGGCGGCTCTGAACAAGAACTTCGGTCTATCAATTGTCCTAGTGCTGGTCCTGGCTGCTGCTTGCGCCGGTGGCACAGTCGAGCCTACACCTACCAGTTCCAAGCCCTGGATCGAGGAGGAGGTCAGCTTCACCTTTGGCGCGCATGAGCTGTTTGGGATCCTGACCTTGCCCAGCCGCCAAGGACCTCACCCGGCGATTGTGCTCATCTCCGGCTCGATCAACCCCACCACGNNACCATATTGACCATGCTCGCAAACTGGTGCTGAATGGCTATGCTGTGCTACGTTATGACCCACCCGGGGTTGGCCGGTCAAAGGGCGAGCAAGGCTTCGAGTCCCTGGAAGTTCGCACCCAGGAGGCGGTCGCAGCTCTCCACTATCTGCAATCCCGGCCTGACATCCGACCAGACCACGTGGGATTATGGTCAAACAGCCAAGGCACCTGGGTCATCGGAATGGCGGCTGCCACCTATCCCCAAGATGTGGCTTTCATCATTTCCGTTTCAGGCTCTGGGGTGCCGGTGGCCGAACAGCAGATCTACAGTATTGAAGCCCAGAGCAAAGCTGCACGCTTTTCGGAGGAAGATGTCACCAAGGCGACCCTGTTTGGTCGCTTGCTGGTCGATTGGCAGCTTACCGATCCGGTCTATCAAGAAGCCAACGAGGCGGATGCACAAGCCTTGGGAGAGGGCCCCTGGACCAGCTTCCTGGCATTGGTCTACGCGCCAGGCGAGATTACCCCGGCTGAAGGGCTGCAGAACGGCATCGAAATCTTGAAATCCATCCAGGAGGAGCCCTGGGCAGAGTTCCTGTACCTGGAACAGGTGTACATTCCTGGATTGGAGAGCATCCCGCGGGAGCAGGTGGAAGCCTTGAAGGCGGTTGCCGGGCAGAATCTGTTGAGCGACCCAAAGGAGTATTTGACCAGGGTACGTTCGCCGGTGCTGGCGTTCTTTGGCGAGCTCGATTTACTCCAGCCCAGCCAACAAAGCGCCGCTTTGTACGAGCAGTATCTTACCGAAGCCGGAAACGAGAATTTCGAGATCATAGTGATCCCCGGAGTGGGTCATTCAGTCAGCGTTTCGACGCCCGCCTATTGGGAACCACTCTCCGTTTGGCTGGAACACCTGCATCCGGAATAGAAAAGGAGGACTGCAGCCTAACCAATCATCTACCCTCCTCCGGGTTCTGGCAGGCGGATTGCGTAAGCCGCCCAGCACGGTCCGCCCCGAGCGCGAGCCCCAGGCTCATTCGCCGCCAAGGTTATGGTGGGCGAAGGCCTCACGCTTGGGAAGTTTGCGGCTTCTGCTCGCGCCGGGTAAAACAGCCGTTAGGCAAACCCTACCTTGAAACCTGAGGAAATCGAATGAGCTTAGCTTCCGCTCTTTATCGAGCGATCAACCCGATCATGATGTCCTTGCTCAAATCGCCAATGCATTCTCTAGTCAGCAAGAACCTTATGATCATCACTTTCACAGGCAGGAAGTCGGGAAAGGAATACGCGACACCTGTAAGCTATTTCGAGGACAACGGAAAGGTGTACTGCTTCACCCATAGCGGGTGGTGGAGGAATGTTGGAGAGGGAGCCAGGGTGAGGCTGAGAATCCGTGGGGTCGAGTACCAGGGCCTTGCCGAAGCGATTCCGGACGACAGTGACCAGAAGTCAGAAGCGCTGGTCAAGCATTTGAGAGCCAGCCCTAAATCGGCCAGGTATTATGGCATTTCTCTCGATGAGAGCGGAGATCCGAAGATCGATGAGGTTAATCAATTTGCGGCTGGTGCTGTACTGATAGTGACTACTTTAGATTAGCCGAAATCCCATCTCTTCGCCGCTCCCTTGGCCAAATGGCGTGCAAGAGCCAAGACCTGGATCATCAGGCTGGGAAAGTCCCGCGGAAGCCTAGCTCCCGCGCCTCAGACCTCTACACAGCCCGATAGAAGGTCCCTGCTTGATTCCACCCCCTGATCCACCCCGGGGTGGACGATACTCCATCTCGTCTGCAATAGACTTCCGCTAGAAACTCCACTGGAGCTACAGAGCTCGTCATCGACATGGGTGATCCTTCAACTCTCACAGGGTCGAGGAAGCTGCCCGACTGGACAGTACGACCGACCCAGCCGCTCACTACCAGTGCTTCTGGTGGGTGGATGTGGAGCACACTGCCTACTATGCGGAGGGGAACTTCTGCCAGATCATCTATGTGCAGCCCGAGGCCGATCTGGTTCTGGTGCGCAGCGGCTGCGACTGCAGCGGAACCTGCTGGACGGGCTTATTGGGAGATACTGCTCAATGGACCGAGGGACAGCTTGACCAATGAGCCGGAGAACAGCTGAATCGGTGGTCTTGGATCGGTCCATGCTCATCGGGGACCGGAGAAGGGGCTGGCGAGAGATCCATCAACCAAATGGATCTAAGGCGATCGGGAAGGACAGGGGCGGCCCGCAGAATTCTGCAGATCTTTGGAGCGGTTTGGCCCACCAGACCGGCGAGCCTGTCCTGATGGGTATCGAGAAAAACGAGAACGGAAGGCAGGCTGCGCACAGGATGCGCAACAAGGAGGTAAAGATGAAACAGGGGATCCTACTGGTGCTGGCTGTTCTGGTCATCCTGCTGGCTGGTTGCGGGCCGGATCGCGGCGCCTCCGGCCCAGGATCGGGCAGCGTGGTTGTGCGCGACAACCGGGTCTCGATCACCGGATCGGGAAACCTGGTGTCTCAGGAGAAAGCTCTATCGGGATTCGACCGAGTTGAAACAGGCTTCGCCTTCAATGTCACGATCCTAAAGGGAGAAGGGTTCAGCGTGGTCGTCTCCGCCGACGACAACCTGGCCGACTACCTCCAGGTAGACAAGGTGGGCAGCACTCTGCGGATCGGTTTGAAACCCGGCTACGCCTACGATATCCCCCAGGCAACCATGCAAGCCCAGGTGACCATGCCCGAACTCGCAGGGCTCCGATTGGGCGAATCCAGCCATGCGACACTCAGCGGCTTTCGATCCGTGGAGGCCTTTGAAGCTGAGTTAAGTGGATCAAGTTCCTTGCGAGGCGAACTTGAGGCTGACGCTTCGACCTTTGCCCTTTCGGGCAGCACCTACGTGAAACTGGCAGGTTCGGGAAGAAACCTGAGCCTAGAGGCATGCGGGAACTCCACAATTGACCTGAGCGATTATCGCGTGGAAGATGCAGCGCTCCGTGCAAGCTGCGCAAGCACGGCACTGGTCAATGTACGCGGAAGGCTGGATGTGGATGCCAGCCAGAATGCACGGGTCTACTACATTGGCTGGCCTGCAGCAGGCGACATCCTCGCGCATGAGAATGCGACCGTTCAGCCAAAGCGGTGATCGCCTGACAGGTCCCAGCGCCGATCCAGCGAGGCGGCCAAAGCAAGGACGGCAAACGGATCCGGAATAGCCTGAGAGCGCACAGGCAAAATCCGGATCCGCCGCCCGTCCGCTCCTGCGGCTCCACCGCCCTGCCGTCCGCCGACCCCTCATCCCCCGCGCGGGTTCGCCCCCTACCCCCCAAATCGATTCCTGCGCCCGACAAATTTCAATCTCGGCAAGCTATGCTACCATTAGAGATCAACGTCCAGAGGTCGAGCGCCTCTCGATCTTGCGAGCCCAGGAATCATGACCGCGGATCTCATCCAAACCAAGATCTCCCTCCCACCCACGCGAATGCATCTCGTCCACCGTGAGCGGCTCTACCGGCGCCTCGACGCCGGCGCGCAGCGCAAGCTCACTCTGGTCACTGCCCCAGCCGGGTTCGGGAAATCGACGCTCTTGAGCAGTTGGGCCGGGCGGCACGAGATGCCGCTCGCCTGGTACGCCCTTGATGTGCAGGATAACGATCCGGATCGCTTTCTCTCCTACTTCCTAGCCGCGCTCCAATCCGTGGAGCCCCGCCTCCGCCTGCTCGAGAGCACGCAGGCTCTCCGCCAAACCCGCCAGGCGACCGCAAATGAAGCCCTTCTGACACTTCTAGCCAACGAGTTCAACCAGATCCGCGAGCCCCTGGGGATTGTGCTGGACGATTACCACCTGATCAGCAACCCCGCCGTGGATGACATCCTGGCCTTCCTTCTCGAGTATCTGCCCCCTTCCTTTCGACTTTTCATCGCATCGCGCCACGAACCCGGTCTTTCAGTAGCTCGACTGCGCGCCGGCGGCCAGGTCCTCGAGATCATGGCGCAGGATCTGCGCTTCACGACCGAGGAAACCGCCTTGTTTCTGCAGGGTGCGATGGGACTGCAGATCTCCCCCGAGGACATCGCCTCGATTGAGGCCCGCACGGAGGGTTGGGTCGCCGGGCTGCAGCTCGCGGCCCTATCCCTTGAAGGGCGAGAGGACGCCAGCGCCTTCATCGCCTCGCTCCGGGGGACGGACCGCTACATCCTGGACTATCTGGCCGAGGAGGTCTTCTCCAATTTGCCGGACCTCCTGCAGTCCTTTCTGCTGAGGATCTCGATCGTAGAACGCTTCAACGACGAGCTGTGCGACGCGTTGGTCGAGGAATTGCAGGCTCAAGCGGAGGAGATTGGACGCGAGCTAGGGGACGAAGCCGCCGGGCTGCGTCCGGGCGCGATTCTCGAATTCCTGGACGCTTCCAACCTGTTCGTGGTTCCGCTCGATCACGAACGGTCCTGGTACCGTTTTCATCAGCTGTTCGCGGATTTCCTGCAGGATCGGCTGAAGGAAAGGCATCCTGCAGAGATCCCTGAGCTCCACCGTCGTGCGTCTGCCTGGTTTTCGGCACAGGGGATCCTGGCGGAAGCGATCCAACACGCCATCCTGGCCGAGGATCCGGCGCGCGCCGCGGAGCTGATCGAAGGTCAGGTCCAGGCCATGCTGGCCCAGGGACAAATTGGGACGCTGGCCCGCTGGATCGAGGCCCTTCCCGAGGGAGTGCTGTCCTCCAAACCGGCGCTCCAGCTTGGGCTGGCCTGGGCCCAGTTGCTCAGCGACCCGATTCGCTTCCAGGCCGGAATCCAG